>ENA-ORXT01000563-ORXT01000563.1-marine-metagenome-genome-assembly--contig:-NODE-563-length-57350-cov-10.855412_pt1 | contig 57350 bp, 49 predicted proteins | sample MGYA00237868_ERZ511482 | MGnify/ENA metagenome assembly ERZ511482 | reverse complement strand
GACCATACGCAATCCGTTCAGATTCTGCCCGGTGAGAATCAGTTTACCGTTGAGTTGCACATAGAGAATCCGGAGCTGTGGTGGCCAGCAGGGTATGGTCCGCAAACATTGCACCCATTGGTTGTGAAGCTTGGTACTGATGAAATGCGGCGTGACATAGGCCTGCGTCAGATTGACTTGCTGACCACACCTGATGAGATTGGAGAGCGCTTCGCAATTGCGGTTAATGGCAAAGAGATCTTCATGCGCGGTGCGAACTGGATACCGGCAGATGCGCTGCCTTCGCGTTGTACTGAAGCTGTTGTTGAGAATCTGTTGTTGTCTGCTCGTGGCGCACACATGAATATGCTGCGCATCTGGGGAGGAGGCCAGTACGAGCCTGACTGGTTTTATGATCTGTGCGATCGTCACGGTATCCTGATCTGGCAAGATTTCATGTTTGCCTGCAACCATTACCCTGCCGCCAATCGACAGTGGTTGAATTTGGTGCGGCGAGAGGCTACCCAACAGGTCCGGCGTCTGTCTTCGCATGCCTGTGTTGCACTGTGGTGTGGTGATAACGAGTTGGTCGGTGCATTGAGCTGGTTTGATGTCACCCAAGCTAATCGGGACCGGTATCTGGCCAACTATGTCATGTTGAACCACGCACTGGAGGAAGTGGTGGAAGACGAGGCTATTGATGTACCGTTCTGGCCCTCGTCGCCATCCTCCGGGCGATTGAATTTCGGCGATGCCTGGCACGATGATCGATCTGGCGATATGCACTTCTGGGATGTCTGGCACTCGTCAAAGGATTTTGAGCACTATCGCAGTGTTCGCCCCCGCTTTTGTTCCGAGTTCGGTTTTCAGTCATTCCCGTCCATGGTTGCTATCGACCGTTTTACTGAGCCTGAGGATCGCAATGTCTCATCTCCAGTGATGGATATTCATCAGCGCAATGTGGGGGGCAACAGCCGCATCGTCGAGACATTATCACGCTATTTCCGGTTCCCCGATGGATTCGAACGGATGGTGTTCCTGAGTCAGGTTGCTCAAGGCATGGCCATGCAGACGGCTATTGAGTTCTGGCGCTCGCAGAAGCCGCGCTGTATGGGAACACTGTATTGGCAGCTGAACGATACCTGGCCGGTGGCTAGCTGGGCGAGTCTGGAGCATGGTGGTGGCTGGAAAATCTGCCATAGCATGGCAAGGCGTTTTTACGCCCCTGTGCTGTGTACAGCGCAACCGGATGCGCAGACAGGCGAAGTCGTGGTCTGGGCAATCGCTGATGTACCGGGAGGCGTGAGTGTGACCGTCGCACTCTCGATCGAAGAGTTCGAGGGCAGTCGAACCAGCCTTGCCGAGCGCAGTGTCGCAATACCTGAGGATGAAGCCGTGGAAGTCATGCGACTGCCTGTGGGAACAATCCCTGAGCAGGCTTTTCTACTAATGAGGTGGGGCGATGTTGATGGGCGACCTGTCGGTGAGAATGTTTATTTCCCACGCAGATTCAAGTCATGCCAACTAATCCAAGCCAACGTGACTGCACACTGGCGTGACACGGATGAGGGACGAGAGTTGGTTCTGGACACTGATGCCCCTGCGTTTTTTGTCACAGTCGGGCTTGGCGAGAACATTGTTTATTCAGACAACGCTTTCACGCTGCTACCTGATCAGCCAAAAATTATCCAGCCCTTGCATACCACCGACAATTACAACGCGTTGCCAGCCCCTACCGATCGGATACCCTCCATTCAGCATTTGTGTGGTGAGTCTGATGAGTCGGCGTCATCCTCACGTGAGGTGGCTTCGCGATGACATAATCAGACAACGGGTTTCGTGCTCGGCCAGGCCGGTTCTCCGCTACAAGGCAGGGCGGCGAGCCACCTCGCGCTATCGTCCCTGACTATGCCACGAACTTTCGCTAGTATATAACCTGATCTTGCAATTTTCCCTGCGTCAGATGGCGCAACAACATAGCAATCAGGCTACATGGCATCAAACAGTTCTTCTGGTAACGTCACTATGAAGATGATCGCGGAGCATCTTGATGTGTCGCTGTCCACGGTGGCAAAATCGCTGAAAGACGGTTCACGGATGAGTCCCGAGACAGTCGATCGTGTACGGGCCGCCGCCTCGGAACTCGGCTATGTCCGGAATCTTGATGGCGTGCGTCTTCGCACTGGCAAGACGTTCGTGGTGATGGCCCTTCTGAGCACTGCTCCTGACGAGGAGATTGGTGATTCTGGCTCCGTGGGTCTACTGCACGGCATCCATAAACGACTCGCCTCTACCGACTATGCATTGCGTACCGTTCCCATAGAGCATGGTGAAGAGAATCTTGCGCAGCTGCAGGACATCGTGCGCGGCAACGTGGCCGATGGCGTGATTCTCGATCACATCACGCCGCAGGATGATCGCGTAAAGTACTTGCTTGAGAAGCGCGTAGCGTTCGTCACGTTTGGCCGAACTGAGCATTTCACGCCACACCCTTATTTTGATATTGACAACCAGCACGCTGCCTGGTCGGAGACGAACTCGTTATTGCGACAGGGCGCACGTCGCATCGGGCTGCTGAATGCTGACGACCGATATACCTTTGCCAAGCAACGACTGGTTGGCTACCGGCAAGCTCTGGCTGAAAGTGACATTGCCTTTGATGCAAGCCTGGTACGCAATCTTGCTATCAATCCCAGAGCAGCGCGAGAGGCGGGTAGGGAGCTGGTAGAGCATCATGCAGCGGACGCCCTGGTGTGCGTCAATGATAATGTTCTGCTCGGCGCGCGCGCCGGTGTACGAGAACTTGGAGCCGAGGCGTTGTTGCGAACGAGACTGGCGTTTCGCACGGGTACAAACATTGTCAATTATCTGGGTACGCCTGCGGCAGCAGCCTTTTACCCACGTAGCGATGCTGGCTGGCATCTCGCCGATATCTTGCTAGGGGCCATTGAGGGCAAAGATATCTCAGAGTTACAGCAGGTTGTGCAATGTTCTCTTAGAGATTTTGACGGCGATTGAATGCCTTAGGTCAGTACCCTAACCTAGCCCTAAGCTCAGGCAGAAGAATTTTCGCCGGTGGATATTCGATTTGACCGGATGGATCAGCTGTGAATAACAGATAATGCCAGACGCCGGTAGATCTATGACGCTATAGCGGACCGTTGACTTCAGTGTGTCGCCGGCTCTGTATATTGCCTTCCAATAATACCGCTTACTCCCACTCAAGTTCCTTGTACGCATGGGTTACATTACGCGGGTGAAATTGATCAAACCGTTGCCATTGCTGACGCAAATCCTGTCCCACTGATTTAAGGGCTGATCCCATGCTTTGGCCGGTATCTATAGAGGCACGCGTCTGATCTCGCAATTGGGTTAAGTACTGTAGAGTCGGGTGAAACCCGTCAGGAAATTCTGCTATCGCAGGTCCGTGACCAGGCACCATTTTGAGGGCTTTATCGACAGAAAGATCTTCTAGCAATTCTATCCATCCTAGAATTGAGCCGTCCAAGGCAGGGGTGTGTTCGAGGAACGTCAAGTCGCCCATCCAAATGATAGAAGACATCTCATCCAGTATGGTCATATCGTTGGTTGTATGCGCCGTTGGCCAGGATTGTAGAATCAGTTTTCGATTACCAATATCCACAGTCTCCCGGTTGCCATGAATACTGCGACTCGGGAGTACCGCTTGTGTTCCGTGAAAAGCCTTTTTACCTATTAGCCTCTCCAGATTGGCGATATAAGTATCACTGCGCATATTCAATGATTCGCTCAGCTTCGGCGCGCCGATCAGTTCAGCACCGGCTTCGCGAAAAACGTCTGCCCCTAAGGTGTGATCCGGGTGCATATGGGTCAGAAAATTAAACCTGATAGGCAAGCTTGTTGTGGTTCTGATGGCCAGATACAGTGCTTCTGCGACCTTGCGGCTTGAGCCTGCGTCAACTACGGCGACAGATTCCGACCCGACAATAAATCCAGTGTTCGCGATATCACCTGCATTGTCAGTAGTAAAGTCAGCAACCATACCCTGATGTACGAACTGGCCGGGTGAGACTTGTGAGAGTGCCGCAGCACGTGATTGCAACGTAGTTGTTTCGACACAAGCCTGGGTATCTACAGAGTAGCCCTCATGCTCAGACAACCAGTTTTCCACATGAGCATCAAGTGTTGCTTCACAGACCGCTTGACTAACGACAGTTTCCTGCGGAAGCACTCTCTCCATACAAATACCGCTCAAACATAGCGTAGCGATGATCTCGAACATTTCAGTCAGTCTCCGCAGGTTCCAGTAGCTCTACCGGCCAGTCCCAAAATCTCCAACCCGTGCTGCCGTCGGGATACCAGTACACCTGTAGATATCCCCAACGAACAGCTCGCTTAGCTGCATTCCACGACATCCAGCAGTCAGCACGACATAAGAACAGAAACTGATGTTTTTTATTACCCGCTGATTTATTGCTTAGAAGTTGCTCAAATTGATTCAATGCGTCAACATCAGGTGATCCAAAGCCAGCGTCAGGTAGCCATATGGCACCCGGGATAGAAAAGCGGGATCGTCCTTGCCAGAGGGCATCGGGTGGCAATCCCTCGGGACGAGCAATATTGGGCATCACATCGATAATTGTGGCCACACCGGCTTTCCACAACTTGAAGGCCTGCTCATCGTCTACTACGACAGCACCGGTCAACACGGCTGGTACGGGTGCGTCGTATCTCTCCTGGCGATAGCCACTCGGTTCTGACATTATTGAGCTGCCGAATGCCTGAGTAAAGGAAATCAGTAGCAATATAGCGATACGCCAGCAATGAGTGCTCATGCGTAAGGCACGTATGGCTATACGCCAGCTTCTAATGGAAATGTGTGTGAAAACGTAGCGTTGCTGGTGTCGCGTATGTGAACTTTTAGCTCAGTTGCGCCGTTATCCCGAAATTTGAATCTGAATGAAGGATCTTCGCTGATTGAAAAACCACCCGTCATCTTGAATAACAGATCGTCTTCAGCGAAGACATCTATTTCGTTGATAAAACGTGCTCCGATATATTCCAGCGTATCAGCGCTCACTTGCATGCCTGTAAAATTCGGATGACGAATCATCAATTGAGCCTCCCGTTGTACGCTTGAGGAGGGGGCAGTCGTGTTGGATAGTGTGTCTAGAAAGTGTTTCATTTTCATTTGACCTGCCATGGATAGTGACTGGTCAATGTCCATAACCGCCGATGATGAACATCCACCTGCAGCTTCTACAAATCGCCCAACCATGAATGTTTCACCCGACTGTGTGGTTACGATAGCCCTTATGTTGGAGAATACATCGTAGCGTACACGCGTCTCCAGATGAATATCTCCCATCATGTCGCTGAATTCGAATTTTGCCGCTAGAGGCATGGGATTGTTATCGATTACAATCACAAGTTCCTTGATACGTTTACCGGACCCGGGACGTTGAGTTAACGCAAAAGGAACCGTGCCTGCATCTGCAGCGGTCATAGGCACATCCAGACTCATTAATTGCTCACCGTCGAGTAGTTCCACATCGCCGATGATGCTTTCTCGAATCATCTCCCATGTTGGGCTTTCGATCATTGGATTGCTGGTCTGGCTATAATTGGGTGCGACAGGCATAGTCAGTTCTTGTGCAAAGACCGACGCAGCTCCCGTTACCATAGCGATCATCAGGACTGCGCGAGAATAGAGATAGTTCATGATGTAATTCCTCTGGTTATTTGTAGGGGAGCCCATTAAACCTTGAAGGTAGAATGAACCGGTTTATCAGTCTTGTACAGTTGTCGATATTTTAACTGTGGGTATCTGAACACTGCGTGCGGCAATACATCGGATAGAGAGTTTGCAATACGCGCAGGTTCGTTTGCTAATGAACAGATACTGCTATGTTAGCGAATCAATATTCATCGAGTCATTTTCAAATCTGTCGCGTATCTCTCCGGCTAGTTGAACAAGCATTTTTCCATGAGATGCCCTTCGGGCTTTTGTGAGCCTTCTGACGGTACCAATTGCTCCGACTGAAAATGGCGTACTGGATAACGTGAGATGCACTGGAGCTGCGACGCTGACACAACCCATCTCTAACTCTTCGACACACTCTGCATACCCCTTTTTTCGAATTAATTTGAACTCTTCAGCAATACTTCGAGAATTGGTTTTAGTGTTGGCTGTGTAGGCCTTTAAAGGACCGTTAACGATGTTCTCTTGAATTTCCTTGTCAGCGAAGGCGGCTATGCCTTTTGAGCAAGAGCACGCATGCATCGGTCGCCGCCCAAAGCCAGGGTGAACGAAAGATATCGATGAATTACTTGGCGTTTGAACGTGAATTATTTCAACAGATTGCCCTTTCAGGCGAGAGAAGAAAAAAGTGTCTGATGTATCGGCGGCAGCATTCTCTAGCAGAGGTATGATTGCACGCTTGATATCCGAATCTGTTCTGCCCATCGCAGCAATACGCTTTAAGCGATTGCCTAAAACCCAATACCCGGATCTGTCGTCTTGCTCAACCAATTGATGGCGCTCAAGTGTTTGAATCATTCTATAAGCGGTCGGCCGGGTAAGCTTACACATGACGCGAATTTCGCTAACCGACACGGGGCGGCCTGCGGCTGCAACAGCCTCAAGCACTTCTATCGCACGTCCAAGACTCACAACACTGTCCCCATAGGTTCATCTTTCCTGATTGACCACAATACATCATCATCAAATGTCTCATAAAACGAGACATTTGACTCACATATTAATGCCGCGCATACTCGACCGCAGCGAATAGCAATTTGGAAAAAGAATCGGTTTATCAAGTGTGTGTTCATCGAGACACCTCCGTAGATGATATTTGCGATGAATCATAGTTAGGCTGATACCTCATGTACTTAACCACGATAGTGTAGGGAGTAGGTATTTATGATTAAGCAAACGCTTGTTGTGCTGGCGTCACTCGCCATGCAATGCTCAATAACAGTAAGCGCACAGTCTCTGGATCAATTGAAAAGCGATACCGAAACGCCAGAAAATGTGCTGACCTACGGAATGGGTCAAGGTCAGAATCGTCATAGTCAACTTGACCAGATAAACAAGGAAAGTGTTGGGGATCTCGTGCCTGTCTGGTCATATTCTCTGGCAGACCTGAGAGGCCAGGAAACATTTCCACTCATCATGGATAGCACCATGTTCGTGACAACGCATGCAGCCACTATTGCGTTAGACGCTAGAACAGGCAAGCAGAAATGGAAAACAGCGGTAGATTATCCAAACGAGACACCGCGCGTTTCATGCTGCGGCATTGTCAATCGTGGAGTTGCATTGTTTGAAGGAAAAGTCTATCGAACAACGCTGGATGCACATGTCATTGCGCTCGATGCAGCCACTGGGGAAGAGCTTTGGCGTACAAAATCAATCGACTTCAGAGGTGGGTATGCGATGACGGTTGCACCCTTGATTGCCGATGGTGTTCTCATTGCAGGGATTTCTGGCGGTGAATACGGTATTCGCGGCTATGTAGAAGGCTACGACCCACAAACCGGTGATCGACTGTGGAGGACTTACACTATTCCCGAGCCCGGTGAGCCTGGCTCAGAAACCTGGCCGGCTGATGGTGACCAATGGGAACGAGGAGGCGGGCCAACGTGGCTGACGGGTTCTTATGATCCAGAATTGAATATGGTGTATTGGGGAACCGGTAATCCTTCGTCATGGAACGCGGGTCTGCGTCCGGGCGACAATCTGTATACCGCATCAATTTTATCACTGGATCCGAAAACCGGGAAGATAAACTGGCACTACCAGACCACACCCAATGATCCTTTTGACTATGACGCTGTCAATGAATTAATCCTGACTGAGCTTGAAGGTCAGAAGGTGCTGATGCAGGCTAATCGAAACGGGTTTTTCTATGTGATCAACCGGGAAACTGGCAAGCTGGTTGCCGCTAACAAGTTTATTGAGCGCGTTGATTGGGCAGACAGCATAGATCTTGAAACAGGTAGACCGAATGAAACACAATTAGCGCAGGATGCGCGTACTGGCGAGCAGGTACAGTTCTGGCCATCGGCACTGGGTGGTAAAAACTGGTCTCATGCAGCTTATGACAGTAAAAGACAGTCCGTGTTCATGAATACCAATAACTTTGGTATGGACTATCGAGCAGTTGAATCTACGTACCGGGCTGGCACATTCTATTGGGGTGCGGAGTTTGCCTGGGCCTGGCCTGAGGGTTCGCGCGGCGAACTGCGAGCGATAGATCCACTCACGGGTAAATCCAAATGGGTTAACCCTATAGATATCCCGCGCTATGCTGCTGTGATGTCAACTGATGGCGGATTGGTATTCACGGGTACACAGACGGGTGAATTTGAAGCTTTCGACTCCGACAATGGTGAGAAATTGTGGGAGTTTCAACTAAGTTCAGGCACGATCGGTCAGCCTGTTACCTGGGAAATGGACGGTACGCAATACATATCGATGGCAAGCGGTAGTGGCGGTGTTTACGCGCTATTCGCTGGCGACGAGCGTCTATCAAGCGTACCACCAGGCGGAACACTCTGGACCTTTGCTCTTAAGGCGACGAAGTAGCGTATGCGTTTGTTATCAACCACCCTGGCTCTGGCCCTCTTCGGGGGGCCAGTACTAGCTGATGATTTACTGGAACAGGGGACAGTGCTTTACTCCCAAATCTGTTCGCGTTGTCACGGGTTTAATATGGTCAATGCGGGCACAGCCTCGTTTGACCTACGCAAATTTCCAAAAGATCAGGAGGGTAGGTTCCTAGAGAGCGTCTCCTACGGAAGAAACAGCATGCCAGCAATGGGTGATCTGCTCTCCGAGGAGGAAATCCAGGCACTGTGGCGCTATGTATCGACTAGAGGAGGCAAAGAGCTTGCTGCTGTGGATGAAAAAAAAAAGTTGAGGGGCAAGTAAAAGTTAGCTGGCAAGATGAATTGGTAGAGGAAGGGCAGCTTGTGGTGTGTTTGCCATTAAACGGCGGTGTGATGTCTGGCCGACGCAGTGATGGGGGTACAGGTCTGGACTATGACGTTGCGTTAAAACTGGCAGACTTTCTTGATCTCAACCTCAAGATGGTGTGGTTTGAAGCGGAACTTGATGAAGAGTCGAGTGAACTCAACGATAGTGTGGCGTTGCTATCGGAGCCGATGTGCGATGCAGTGCCCGGACACGCACTGTATGAGCCATCGCTCGGTACGCCGCTGAGTCGTCGGGCTGCGTTGCCGCGTTGGAAGAAAAACAAGAACAGGGACTTACCGTCTACACCCACATTCGTAGATTTACGGCCTATTGATGCGACAGCGCCCTACGCTAGAATCGAGATGGGTTTTGTCTTGAGAGAATCATTAGAAATACAGGGTTTTGAGGACATTGAAGGTCTGAGGCTTGGGGTACAGGAAGGCACATTGGCCGGGGCAATTTCACTGTTAAATGCCTCTGATTCTGTCAGATCCAGAATGGTGTCGGTCAACCCCGGACCTTTGTTTCTATGGGATATGGAGAAAGGTGAGTTTGATGTAGCGTTGGTATCAACGGCCGAATACGATTACCACAAGCAAAAAAATCCACTCTCAACACTTAAGCTATCCAGCTATCGGCATCCTTTAGGGTTCAATATTGGCATGGCTGTTTTGCAAGAGAACAGCTTGTTAAAGGAACAGCTGGACAGGGGAGTCAGGCATCTTCGTGAAAATGGATTTCTCGAGGCGATGTTTAGTGAAAAAACCAACCATTTTGTTCTGCCTGAATCACCATTCATCACGCCAAGAATTCAGACCAAAGATTTACACTAAGGTGATTGCACCGGTGTTTCTCGGTGGAGCCTGAACAAGATGGGACCGACCAACCGGTGCGTGTGATTCAAGCAAATCCTATTGCAACGTACTCAATCTAACCTGGAGTTATCTATGGAATGTTGCGGACCGGGCTATGCTTCACCTGCAGATGCAATAAAGGCTCCTCGTGAAAAGGTACTTTACACAATAGCAATCTATGTCGGAACAGGAATACAAAAACCTGATTATCTGGCAACCATTGACGCTGATCCCGCCAGTTCGACTTACAGCCAGGTCATTAGTCGTTGCGAAATGCCTGGCATAGGCGACGAACTGCATCACATGGGTTGGAACGCCTGCTCATCGTGTTTTGATGATGGTGATATGGAGCGCAAGTATTTGATAGTGCCTGGTGTTCGCTCTTCCAACTTGCACATTGTCGACTGTGGCACTGATCCGCTGAATCCGAAAGTTCACAAGGTTGTAACGGGTGACGAGATCAAGAGCAAAACAAACCTGTCTGCCCCGCATACGGTGCATTGTCTGGGTTCGGAGATCATCATCTCGATGCTGGGAGACGCGAAAGGCAATGCGCCGGGGGGATATTTACACCTCGACAAGAATTTCAACATCCTTGGGCGTTGGGAAAACTCGATGGGTGACATTAAGTTTGGCTATGATTTCTGGTACCAGCCTCGGCACAATGTCATGGTGTCATCTGAATGGGCTGCACCCAATACCTTTATGCCGGGCTTTGACCTCGAAGATGTAGGTCATTTGAAGTACGGGCGCGAAATCCATCTTTGGGACTTTGAGAAAAAAGTCCCTGTAGAAACGTTTTATCTGGGAGAAGATGGTCTGGTACCGCTGGAGGTACGGTTTCATCATGACCCTGCCAGCTCGCATGGATTTGTGGGTGCTGCGATGTCATCCAACATTATTCATTGGTGGAAAGATGAAGAGGAAAAATGGCAATGGGAGAAAATCATTGATGTCGCCAATGAGAAGCATCCTGAATGGCCCATACCGCTTCCCGGGCTTATTACCGTTATCTTGCTCTCGATGGATGATAAGTACCTGTATCTGTGCAACTGGTTGCATGGTGATATTCGCCAATACGATATCACTGACCCCCATAAGCCCATCCTGACGGGTCAAGTCTGGATGGGCGGCTTATTAGGCAAAGCGCCGGCGGTCAACGGCGTCGATATAGCAGGTGGGCCGCAAATGATTCAAATGAGTTTGGATGGCAAACGTCTTTACGTCACCACATCACTGTTTTCAACCTGGGACAACCAATTCTATCCAGACATACGCCACAAAGGCGGCGTCATGTTGATGGTAAATTGTGATACGGACAATGGTGGTATGGAAATAGATTCAGATTTCATCGTTGATTTCGGGCAAGAACCAAACGGCCCGTCACGGTGCCATGAAACGCGTTACCCCGGCGGTGATTGCACGTCTGATATTTGGCTTTGAGGAAAGTGATATGGGCTATATGAACCACTTGGAAGATTATCCAGCCGAGTATCTGAGCACCATTCTGAAAGAAGTTAAAACCATAGCGATGGTTGGAGCCAGTCCTGACAAAACGAAATTCAGTTATGGTGTTTTGAGGGTGCTCCACGAACAGGGATACATAATGAAACCCGTTAATCCGCGTCCCGATGTGCTTGAAATCAGGGGTATTCCGGTGTTTGATTCTCTAGCGGATATAGATGAACACATCGACATGGTGCAAGTGTTCCGTGCATCCGAGGCGCTTTTTGGCATTGCGGAAGAGGCTATTGCGGTAGGTGCCAAGGTTCTTTGGGGGCAGATTGGCGTTGTTGACGATAAAGCGGCGCGATTGGCCGAAGATGCTGGACTGAAAGTTGTCATGAATCGCTGCCCCAAAATTGAACTGTTTCGACCTTTTTGGAAACCCAAGCTGGGTCAGAAATTATAAGGGTGAGCGGGTTGAGAGCGCATACGTTGTTGTGCCTTGTAAAAACCGAAGTAAATCACGGTTGAAGTTAATCGCCTGACGTTACGCAAACACTCATGTGAACGATGATGCAATGAATAGCTATAAGGTAGAGCTGCGCAACGCAGGGGTTGTCCTGAATGTGTCTGAGGATGAAACAATCTACAAGGCGGCCCTGGCCGCTGGTATACAGTTGCCCATTGGATGCGACTATGGCGGCTGCATAACCTGCGCTGCGAAACTGTTATCGGGCAAAGTACGTCAACCAGGGGCCACAGCATTGAACAAACGTCAATCTCGAGAGGGGTATGTTTTGTTGTGTGTGGCGCGACCGAAAGAAGATTGCGTGATTGAAGAGGGTGTCGAAAGCCACAGCAGTCTTTATCTAGATCCGTTTACGAAGAAGATTACGGTTATCTAGGAATGGCACTGCAATAAGCCCAATTCGTCATTCCCGCGAAGGCTAAGAATCCATGTAGATACGAAGATAGATCCCCGCCTCCGCGGGGACGACGGTCTTAAAGCAGTGCCATTAGGCTATAAAGTAAGAGTGAAGTGCAGGCGTGACTCTTGGATTTTGAAAGTATCTCAGAATGTACACAAGTACTGCAGTTGGCCTTCTATGAGCGAATAGTGACCATGGCCAACATGGCCGGCCCTGCTCGCAGAATTTCGTAAATTCTAAAATAGGTTCTCTACGTATTTATTCTCAGGGTTGGCCAGAAAAAAGTAGAGAACCCTGGGTGATAGCTCTAACTATCCGACCCAACCGACTTTGCAAACCGGGCAAATACGAAGGCGCTAATGAGGTTTAAAAGACCCGGACGCAACTTCGATCGGGACTACAGACCCGTAATTCCAAACTGATGACGAATTCGAAGCCGCACTTCTTCCACGGTCTGGTAGGCGCTAAGTAGCAATCGTTTGCGGGTTTCACCGAAATTTTCCAGTGGCATGATATCAGTCAGCGATTGATTGTTGCTCGCTTGATGGACCTGCCAGCTCAGTCGCATATCCACTAGCACGTTGTAGGCAACCAAGGCCTCTTGAGCGATAACTTGTAAATCTGGCTGTGATTCAGCCAGCCATGACAATCTCTCGCTGGTGCTGGAATGTTCGAGCCGAACTGCATTTGGATGATCGGTGTTCGGATGGCTTGCATCCAGACAGAAAAGTCTTGCCGCGTGCGTTATCAGATGTGTTCCCTGGCGTTTCAGATTCAGGGAGGGTCCTTCTTTACTGCGATTGCCTCGCAGCCGCAGACTGGGGAATTTCTTGAACGGCAGTTCAGGCTGCAGAGCTTCCCGAGCAAATACACGTAGCAAACTGCGTTGCTGTCCTATCAGAGTTAACAAGACATTTTGCAGGGGTTGTAGTAATGCTTTGTCGCCATATAGCGCGCGCGCATCGCTCAGCGCAGATATCCAGAGTATGCGAACGTCATCAGGATCCTTCATCCATTGTTTGATAGCGCTTATCCAGCCATCAAGGTTATGCCGCATGGCAGATTCCCTGGCCATTATTCCACCGTCACAAAACGTGATACCTGCCTGATTCAATATCTCATTGCTTTTCGTGGCCAGCAGGCTTAGCCATTCATCGGCCGCTTCAGTGTCCGGGCATTCGTAGATGATGCCGTTGTCCTGATCTGTCAGCAATCCCATTTCACCGCGCCCTTCGGAGCCCAATGATAACCAGCACCAGCGAAGCTCATGGGGTGGGGTGGGTAGTTCGAGTTGTACCAGTTCAAGAACGCGTACTGTCATAGCATCATTGAAACGTGTATTCATTTTGAGCAAATCATCAGCGCGGACGCCGCGACGATATAATGTGATAACGACGCTGTTGGCCATGCGTCGCAATTCGTGCAACTGCTTCCCATTCTCGGCTTGATTGATGCGATGCCTTAGTGCCGAGGGACTGGCAAGCAGAGTACGGGCAAGATCTGTGTCGCTGATGACGCCTTGTAGTTTGCCATCATCATCGAGTAGTACCAGATGGTTCCAGTCCTGTTGCTCCATTGCGAGCAGCCCATCGAAAACAGATGCCCTGGCACGAATTGTCAGAAAGTCACGCCGCATGACATCAGCCACCGGCCGATCAACAGAATATCCGGTGGCGACGACACGTTCGCGCAAACCGCGGTCTGACAATATACCCACTGGCCGATTACCGTCGTCAGTGACCATCACGTAGTCGCATTGGTGAAGCGTCATTCGCTGAGCTACGACGCGAATGGTGTCATTGGCATCACTTTGTGGCGCCAGGCCGTATTCTAGCTCACGCAGTCGTTGACCAAACAGGAATCGGCTGCCGGCCACGTCGTCGAATGCACCGAGCTCTCGTTCAAACCGTCGCAGGTCTGCGTGAAACCAGGCATTTATGAACGGATGTTGACTAAACAGATTCAGCAATGCAGCTCTGGATATTCTCAGCAGATCGGCCGTCTCAGAAACTTCTGCAGTGTAGGGCGTTTGCATGTCGCGGATGAGTGCAAAATGGCCGAAGAGATCACCTCGATCAAGATGCCGCACTGTCTGATTCTGTTCATTATCGAGTAGCCGTACACGGCCCGCCAGTATGACCAGAATTGACAATGAATCGACGTCGATAGTCGTACCGCGCTTAAACGTTTTTCGTTCACAGTCCGCGTAGATTGCCTGCCGCGATTCGTAGGGCACACAATCGAATGGCACAACGCTCTTCAACAAATCTGAAGGCATGTCGGCTACCGCAATAGTAGTAGCCGGTTTTTCGGGAATTCTATCGTTGGACATGACCTTGATTTCTAGCCGTTCAACTCGTTAATATCTCATGAATCAGAAACATCAAACAGGTACCGAACGGCCACGTCTTTAACACAGCAATACCGCACCTGTCGTGTTCATCAGTTACAACCGCAGGACTCGCGAACAACCAGATCCACATCAAAGGTATGCAGTGACGTTGATGCGTCAGAGTTCTGCAGCAATTCAAGTGCCCGTATCGCCATGTCATTAACGGGTTGCCGTACTGAGGTTAGTGCAGGCCAAGTGTAGGCAGACGCCTGGGTGCCATCAAACGAGACAATTGGGCAATCGCGCCTGATATCAATACCTGCCTCGTGCAGTGCTCGTACAAAACCTATAGCTTGACTGTCGCAGGCGATAAACATGCTTTGCGGCAGCGTGTCGTTGCTAATCATCTCCTTGGCAGCCAGGTAACCACCCTGATTATTCCAATCGTATATAGCAATCGGGCCCGGTGCGAGGTTGGCATCGGACAGCGCGCGTGCCCAGCCCAGATGTCGTGGGTCAGGGTTTCCGAAACCGCCTGATCCAACCACCAAACCCACTGATTCTCGGCCATGCTCCTCAACCAAATGCCGCACGGCAACCATCGCGCCCGTGTAGGCATCAGGACCAATCGAGCGTAACCCGGGGAAAGGGGCCGGACAGTCCAGCAACACAGTTTGCACGGTTTCGTTGTGCAGATATGCCAGTTGGTCAAGGTCTTGTGTTGTACTCATCAAAAACACCGCCTCTACCTGGCGGCTTGACAGGTCGCGCAACAATTGCTGTTCGGTGTCTGCATCGCCATGAGAGTCGGCAACCAGAATGCGTAGTCCTTGTTTGGCTGCCTCTCTTTCAATAGCCAGATAGAACTCGACGAAAAAGGGGTTCAGGCTGTCGCGCAGAATCAATCCGATTGTCTGGTTACTGCCACGTTTCAGCGCCCGCGCATTGAAGTTTGGCTGATAACTCAGAACCCGCATCGACTCCCGGACACGTTCAGCGGTTTCAGTGGCAACTCGACGTGGCCCATTGTTTACAACATAGCTGACCACCGCGGTACTGACGCCAGCATGAAGCGCCACATCTGCGCGCGTGGTCTGACGCAATAGTTTTTTTGCAGTCATCAGTTATTTCACGGTACTCATCTCTCTCGTTCTCCGAGGCTACGCACCCAGAGTGGCACATAGCTTATTGAAACACTGTTATGACCGAATGGAAAAAACTATTGTAAAGTGTCGATCTACTCGTGTAGATTCAGGAAGTTGCTGGATGGCAATGTCGATCTGGAGGCGAATAAAATGAGCGAAACATTTTGGCTTGTATCGTTGTTTCTGATTTTTATGACCATCGTAGCTGTGGTCACGATAGTGAAGGTCCGCGGATCAAATTTCGAGACCAGTGATGGCTACTTTCTCGCTGGTCGTTCTCTTTCGGGGTGGGTCATTGCTGGTTCGTTGCTGCTGACGAATTTGCAGGCGTCAAATTTTGTGGGTATGTCAGCCAACGCTTACGATGTCAATATGGCTGTCATGGGCTATGAAGTGTTTTCTGGTATTACGCTCATTCTGGTCGCTTTGTTTCTGGTCCCTCGCTACCTGAAACAGGGTATTACTACTATTCCAGATTTCATCGAGAGCCGATTTGGTCCCGGCACTCGCAATCTGGTTACGATTCTTTTCCTGGTTCTGTACGTCGTCAATCTCGTGCCTGTGACGCTGTACGCCGGTGCGGTAGCTTTATCGGGCATGTTCAATGTCCCGGAATTGTTCGGTATCTCCCAGTTTGCTTCGGTCACGGCATTTGTCTGGCTGATTGGTGTCGTAGGTGGCGCCTACGCTATTTTCGGTGGTCTGAAAGCGGTAGCGATCTCCGACTCGATCAACGGTGTAGCCTTGATTTTCGGTGGCCTGGCAGTTCCAATCTTTGGTTTCTGGTATCTGGGCAGTATAGATGGCGGCGGTTTCTCTGAAGGTATGACACGCTTTCTGCATACCGCTCCAGAGAAATTCAATGCACTAGGGGGAGCAGACGATCCCAACCTGCCCCTGACCGCAGCTTTGACAGGTCTGATTCTAGTCAACTTGTACTACTGGGGTACAGACCAGTCCGTTATTCAGCGAGCCCTCGGTGCACGAAACCTTGCTGAGGCGGAAAAAGGTGTGTTGATCGCCGGTCTTTTAAAAGTACTGACACCTTTCATGCTGATCATTCCTGGCGTCATGGCAGCACAGTCCTTAATGGAGGTGCCTGAGGGGCAGACATCTGATTCCATTTATCCTCTGTTTACAGCTGCTGTTCTGCCAGTACCTATTCTGGCCTTTGTGGCAGCAGCTCTGATGGGTGCGATACTCTCGACGTTCAACTCAGTGCTGAACTCAGCGTCTACGCTGTACGCAACCAACGTTTACCGACCTTATTTTGGTAAAGGCAAGAGTGAACTTAACGTCGTTAACTCTGGCAAATGGTTCGGTATCATCGTTGGCTTGATTGGCCTGCTCGCGTCTCCTTTTCTGATGTACACCGGTACAGGTCTATTCACGTGGTTGCAGAAGGTTAATGGATTTTTCAACGTGCCGATTTTCACGATCATCTTCCTTGGGTACGCCACCAAACGGGTATCTTCAAAAGCTGCGAACATCGGCCTGTCCTTTTTCGTCATCGTCTATGCGTTGACACAGACAGTATTCAGTAGTCAGATGGATGATTTGGGATTGCACTTTCTGCACATCTCCGCCATTTTGTTCGTTGTGACAACTTTTTTGATTCTGGGCCTTGGGAAAATCTGGCCGCGTGATACCGATTACGTTCTTCCTGAATCAGACGTGGTAGAGCTCACTCCATGGCATCTACGCTATCGCATGGCAGGATTTGTCATGGGTACGATGATTTCCATGTACGTGATATTTTCCAACTTTGGTCTGGCCTCTGGTAACGGGCTGACCACCGCTCCTATCCTGACCATCATCGCGCTCATTGCCGGCGGTTGTGTAGTGGGTGTGTGGGCAGATCGTCGCTGGCCAGCAGTGCCAATGACAGTTCCTGCTAACAATATTGGGTCTGGGTCTCACCAACAGGACTGACAGGGTTTCACGGTGTGCCGGCGCTTCGATAGCCGGCCACCGTGATCGTGTAGCGCCGGTGAGTGGTGTCGACGTGTGGCACCAGCCCGATGTTCTAATTATTTGGCCAGATTGACTTCGCAAACCGGGAAAATGCGAAGGCACTATTAAGGTTGAACAGATCCGGACGCAACTTCACCATGTGTCCAAAAACTGCTTCATCATCGCCCATGTACGCAACCATGGATCCTATTTCGCTGCCACGTAGCGAAGCTATTTCGGACTGATCGTCGTTCGGGAGGAACTCGACCAGATTGGCTGCATAGTCTGCAATTGCTTCCGCGAGGGAGGGGTAGTCTTGCCTCCGTGTCATGATTTGCGCCTCTGAACTCATCGCTCGTAGCTCCATCAGGAAATCGCGATTAAAGGACCAGAAAAACACGCGATCAAGCAGACCTGCATCGAGAACCTGTTTGAGAACCGGTGCGGGTGGTGCGGATTTGAATTCCAGATAGGCGCGGGCGTTATAACGCGTCAGAAGTTCGAGGACCTCTTTCAGCGTTGGTATGCGTGTGCTTGCAAAGAAGGGATCAAACTTTACACCGGCGTCAAGTTTGCGCAACTGTGCAAGAGTATGATCGCAAACTAGCCCCGTTCCATCAGTAGTGCGATCGAGCATTGCGTCGTGGATGACCACAACCTCGCCATCGGACGTCATGTGCAGGTCAACTTCAATGTAATCGAACCCACCAGCCAATGCGCATTCCAGACCCGGCAACGTGTTCTCCGGTGCGATTGGATAAGCGCCGCGATGACAAACGATGCTAAACGGATATGAGCTTGGTGCTTTAAAGGGATTAACTAGCTGGGGCATGTCTGAACAGATGCCGGTCACCGGCTTTGCGCGAATTTCAGCCATTCTATCCGGATCTTCTTCATGCCAGATCACAACGCGTTTGCCTGCACCAAAGGCACGGCTAAAGAACTCTGGCGTCAGTTCATCTTGGGGTCGCTCCATATGCTCCCAACACAAATGGATGATGTCGGCCTTGTCTGAATGTGTATGTGGATCGGCACCCATGGGCACCAGCCCAGCCACAGGATAAACGCTACCCGCCTCTCGGAGAATCTGAACTATCATGGGATTAAAGGCCCCGATAATGACAGGGGTGATCTCTGTATCCTGCAACAAGTCAAGGGTGGCCAAAGCAGCATCTACGTCTTTGATGTCAGCGTAAATTCCCACACCGAGTTCGGCGGCCAAGGCGATCACCTCACCAAGATCCGGACAAGATGGCAGTAATTTCTGCAGTTCGTTGCGCGACAGACTGTTGAGGGCTTGTCCGTCGGCCAGTTTGGCATCGTGGAAGACAACGGGTACGCCATCTGAGGTTGCCCGGATATCAACCTCCCACATATCTGCACCCAGAATGTCGGCCTTTCGAAAGGCTATCAATGTGTTGCCCGGTGCATAAGCCGAAGCACCTCGGTGCGCTATCGCATAAGGCCGAGGAGGTAGGTGCATCTCTGTCACAAACGGTTCCCGTCTGCAGAAAAAGCCAGAATTCGCTCAATCACTACACCCCAGTCTACCCGCTGGCCTACCCTTATCTGTTCGCCAGAGGGCAAGATCGCGCGGATAGCATCACCATTATCGAGGCGGACATCGATTAACTCTTCGCGGCCCTGCGGTTCAACAAAAATGACTTCGCCTCTTAGTCCTGTGCCATGTTGAGGGCCGAAGTGTTCCGGACGGATCCCAATGACAATTTCGCCCTTGGCATCAAGCGTTGTTGGGCGCGCGAGCGTCAGATCTGCGCCGAGTGTGAGGGTCTCCCCCGCAGATACCGGGAGGAAGGAAATAGGCGGGTTCCCGAGGAACCCGGCAATGAACTGTGACCCAGGGTTTGCATACATTTCTTCAGGTTTGTCCAGCTGGACGATCTTGCCGTCTTTCATCAATGCGATCCGGTCGCACATCGACATCGCCTCCACCTGATCGTGAGTAACCAGTATCGCGGTGATCCCGGTTTCGCGCTGAATGCGTCTGATCTCTGAGCGCATTTCGAGCCTGAGTTTTGCGTCCAGATTGGCAAGAGGCTCATCCAGCAGCAGTACATCCGGTTTACGGATCATGGCGCGCGCCAGTGCAACGCGTTGCTGTTGTCCGCCAGACAACTGGGCTGGTCGGCGGTCTAGCAGTTCGCCGATCTGAACAAGGTCAGCCAGACGTGCAACTTCACTCTTGATTGCCGACTTTTTCAGTTTCTGTACCTTTAGAGGAAAGCCGATATTCTGCTCAACAGTCATATGTGGATAGAGCGCATAGTTCTGGAACACCACGCCAACGGACCTTTGTTGTGCAGGTATTGTTGTTACGTTGCGTTTACCGAAATGCAGCGTACCTCCGTTCATTTTATGAATGCCGCAGATGGCGAACAGGGTTGTGGATTTTCCACATCCCGACGGCCCCAAGAGCGCTATCATCTCGCCGCTTGCGACAGTCAGGTCCATGTCGTCGATTACAGTGACATCACCGAACCGTTTGGTAAATCCACTTAATTTCAGTTCCATCAGCCTTTAGTGCCGCCGCCGTAGATATTCATGAGCTGTTTCTGGAACAGCAGGTAAATCACAATGACAGGAATCGAATAAAACAGGCCAATGGCCTTGAACAGTCCGAAGTCCGCAGTCGCATCGTCCTGAATGACTGCATTCATGTAGGTGGCTAGCACTTGCGTGCTTGACCCTGGTGCAAGTACGAGTGGCAGAATAAATTCTGACCATCCTGAGAGAAAAGAAATTATTAATAGTGCTGCAAGACCCGGTTTGACTTGTGGCAGGACCAGTTCCCACCATACTCGTGCGCGGCTTGCGCCATCCTGCACGCCGGCCATTTCGATCTCCCACGGGACGGTGTCGTAGAAGCCCTTCATGATCCAGACTCCAAAGGGAAGCTCCAGCGCCGCTTTCACGAAGATAATGCCCAAGAGGCTGTCAAAGAGGCCCATGAACTGAAGAATGATAAAAATAGCGATAATCAGAGTAATCGTTGGGAAGGCATGCAGAATAATCAACCCACCGAGGAAATATGGGCGACCCGGCATATTGAGCCGCGACAAGGCATAGCCTGCCATCGTGGAAAGTGACGTGACAGCCACCGCGGTGGTGGTGGCAAAAATGAATGTGTTGAATGTGACTACCCAGATCGATGGACGCCCACCATCAATTTTCTCCCACAGGAACCGCCAGTTTGAAAGATTCATCTCGCCGGGCCACAGCGAACCGGGGCTTCTTTCGGTAAAGCTGTCGAGTACTTGGAAGACGTACATGATCAACAACGGCGTCGAGAAAATGGTAAGAATCAGCACTAGATGCCAGATACGGGAATTGGCCGTCATTGTTCAATTCTCGGTTTGGTCAGCAGCTCTTTGAAATTGAAGAATCGCAAGTAAAGAGCGGATAGTGCAATGCCGATAAACACGAGCACCAGCGCATAGGCTGCACCCAATCCGTATTGGAGATTGCCACCGTAGTTGTTCAGCGCCGTATGATAGGCCGCAAGTGCCCAGACTTCAGTTCCGCGACCAGGGCCGCCGTCGGTGGCGAGCAATATGTACTCAAACGAGGTCAGCAGGCTCAGCGTCTGGTAAGAGGTCATAAACAGAATGGGCCAGCGCATCTGCGGCAATATGATAAATCGAACCTGTTGCCAGCGATTAGCCCCGTCCACTTCGGACGCATAAAGCATTGACGTCGGGATTGCTTTTATTGCAGAGGAAAACAGGATCATGCCCAGAGAAGCGCCGACAAATCCGTTAATCAATACCAGAACAGTCCAGGCATGCGTAGTCGTCTGCATCATCCAATTTTGAGCTGGTACGCCAAACCAGCCTGTTACTGTCGCAATGAAACCGTTATCCCAGGTGAACCAGTTCCACATCAGTACATAGAGAACTGGTGGCAGAATTCGCGGCAAAAACCATACGGCGCGATACGTATTGGCAAGTTTGGCGGGTAAATAGAACGTGGACAGCGCCAGAAACAATCCGAAGGTAATGTTGAATACAAGCGTACAGATGACATAGAACGCCGTGTTCGTGGCATACCGCATGGTCGAGGGTAGTTCCAACAGTAGTTTGAAATTGTCGGTGGTCCAAACCCAACCGGTATACGCAACGCCTACAAGCGCGTCGTGATCTGCGGCATCTATTCCTGTAGAAGATAACGCTGTACGAAAGGATGTTTCAGAGCCATAACGCTCGCCAATAATCGAAACAGCAAACAGTTCAGCGGCTGCCTTGCGATCCCGCGTTTTTCGAATTGGCTTGTCCAATCCTTTGAGCAGCCGTTCAAGATCGCGCCGAGAGGTAAAAGTGTCACCCTGGAAGTTGTCTCGAAGCTCGTCAGCCGTATCGTCATTAAATTTTTCAGCAAGCGCTGCAAGACCTTTTTCCGTGATCTTGAAGCCGGCGGTTTCAAGTTGTTCAACCGACCGGGTGCTGACCCCCGCATCCGGCAAGCTACGCAGCTGGTCATTTATAATCCGGTAGTCGCCTCCCATGATCCCGGTAGATGTCGACATGTTCGTGAATGCGAACACCACCGTCAACAACACGGGAAGTAGGAAAAAAAGGAATACCGCGATTAGCGCAGGTGATAGAAAGCCGATTCCCAGCAGACGGGAGTTCATTAACTATAGCCCTCAGAGTTGTAGGTAAGGCGCAGTCGGTGCGCCTCGCCCTGATCTTTGGTCAGCGTACGATCAGATCGTCACCAAGAGTGGCCCGCATCTCAGCCTCGACTTCAGCAACAGCCTCTGCCGGTGTCTGAACGCCAGTCCAGGCAGATTCCAGTCCGCGGAACATGGCTTCTGAGAACGCGCCATACTGCAGGTGGTTGGGTTGTGCGTTGGCCGAACCAAGAAGCACGTCGGTTGCCTCAGATGCCCAGCGATTGCCGCTGTACAGGTCTAACCCGGCTTGGGCCTTAGCCACCGCGAGATGGTTCGACTGGATTGCATGAAGCGTATTCAAACGCGGCTCTGTCGCAATGGCGATGAGTTGGGAGGCGACCTCTTCGATACGGTCATCTTCCTGATCCATGACAAGATATACCAAGGGATGCGTGATCGTATTGGCGCGGCCTTTGTCATTGCCTGCGGGAATCAAAGAGAACTGAATCGTATTCCAGAAATCGTCGTTCCCTTCCGTTGCATATCGGCCATAGTGCCATGTCCCGCCATGCCAGAATGCAGCACGACCATTTGCTACCTCGTTGTACCACTGGTCCCATTCGGTTCCGATATGGTTTTGCCGAGTTACGCCTGCGGCAACCGCATCAACAAAGAATTGGTAGAATTCGGTCATTGCAGTCTTGTCGAGTACAAGCTTCCCGGATTCGGGATCCAACATCTCTCCGCCGAAGGACTGGTAGAACTGTGCATAGTCCGGCCCGTTTGAGACGCGGGGATAAAAACCATAACCTTCTTCGACGATCCCCATTTCAACCGCCTTGGTCGCATCAGCCAACACGTTTTGCAAGTTATATTCGCCAGATGCCACTTTGCCCGGCAAAGCATCAATATCGTCTTCGCTGTAACCCAGCTTCGTCATCGTTTCTCGCCAGAAGAAAAACGGGCGGGACTCAGCATCTTGCGGAATACCCCACTGCGTGCCCCCCGATGAAGCTATCTCCATAAGGTTCGGATACACATTATTTAAAGGCCATGAATCCAGGTCGACGTAATCCTCAATCGGAACGATATAGCCGGCTTGGCTCCAAGGTGTGATGTCCAGATGAGATGTGACAACAATGCTAGGTGCCGTTCCAGCTTCAGCGCCAAGTGTGACACCTTGCTTGAATTCGTCCCAGCCCGCGAAGTCGCGGCGACCGTCAACCGTGATGTTGAGTTCATCACCGAGAACAGCGGCTTCTCGCGAGAGAATATCTGCAGCCATCTCGATCGCCTCTATGCGATAGCTGTCACCGTCGTTAGACCCTCCAGCCCAAACGGTGATGGTTATGTCTTCCGCCGTAGCCGGCAACGCTACGCTGATCATCAATACCGCCACAGCGGTCCTACGTGCCCAAATCATCATCAGTTCCCATCCTTTTTGACTATTGCCAATATAGAATAGCACATGTGAATTGGGCGGAAATTCGTTGAATTGACAAGGCTTATCGTTACGGTATAGCGTCGCCAGTGGTGTAACAGACAGACAGGAGGTGGCATGGTCCGCAGCGATGTTTTGCACTTCTACCAGAGCTGGATTGATCTCAGGCTGACTATTTGGATCGATGGGGGTTGGGGCATTGATGCGTTGCTTGGCAAACAAACCCGGGATCACAACGATCTGGACATAACCGTTCAGGAAAAGGATTTACCCGCTTTGATGCGACACGTTGTTGATGAGCAATTTGTCGAGATTCCGAAGCCTGACAGTCGTGCGTGGAATTTTGTCATGGGCGATCTTCTCGGCCGGGAAATCGATCTGCATGTAATCGTGCTTGATGAGCAAGGCAACGGCCAGTATGGACCTGCTTCGGCAAGGGAGGGCATGTACCCGGCGCAAGCGTTGACGGGTAAGGGGCGCATTGGCGAGCGCATTGTGTGTTGTATTTCTGCTGAATTTCAACTTCAATCGCATAACGGCTATAAGCTGTCAGCGAAGGACTTTCACGATGTCAGGGCTATCTGCAGCAAGTTTGAACTTGAGCTGCCGACCGACTATCGATAATCTGACGTGGACGTTATCGTGCCGATGGATATGGGCGTAGCGTGGCAGTGTGAGGCGCTAAGTAAAACGTCGTGTTCCAAGTGCATGTTAGAGCCCCGACTGTCGAGGATGCAGAAGCTGGACGGCAATTAAGCCTGACAACTCGCCATGCAGTCACGGTAACGGCAGACTTGTTTCCACACTGAGTTTCTCGAACGCATGAAAACGGTCTTACCGTCCAAGTAAGCCAGTGGCAAGGCTATAAGCGACCTTGCCCACTGGCTCCATTTCCAGCCCTAGTTTTCGCCAAGCCGTTTCTGCAAAGCCAGATAGGCAGGCTTAGCCTGATAACGTCTGTCCAGTATCAACGGATCAAATTGGGCGCGCCACGAGTACATGTCTGTGAAGCCCCAGGTCTGGAAAGCCTTGCAACGTGGCTGATCCAGACACAGTGATAATACTTCTTCGTACACCTTTGCCTGTTGCTGCTCAGTCTGGCCAGAACGAATCGACACATCAAACTCGGTGACATAAACGTCCAGATCCATATCCGCGATGGTCTGGAAGTTCTTGGCAACTTCGTCGAAGCGATCAAAGTCTGCGTCCAGATGCATCTGAAATCCGACGCCGTCTACCGGTGTACCCGCATCTTTCAATGACTGCATAAGCTTCATCAGGCCATCCGCTTTAGGGCCGTCGAAGCTGACATCGTATTCGTTGTAGAGCAAGGTGGCATCGGGTGCTGACAAGCGCGCCTGTCTGAAGGCGGTGTCGATGAAGCCTTCGCCCATTGCTTGAAACCATGTCGAGTTGCGGAAAGTGCCGTCCTCTTCCAAGGCTTCGTTGACAACGTCCCAGATAGGAATATCTGTGCCGTAGCGCGTCATGACACGGTCGATGAATTCACGCATGTGCGTCTCACGCTCGGCCAACGGTGTTCGCTGAATCCAGCCTGGTAATTGACGGTGCCATAACAGGGTATGACCGTGTACCGCCTGACGTCGTGCCTTGGCATTAGCCACCAGATTATCAGCTTGCGCCCAGCGGTATTTTCCCGGTAAAGGATTCACAAGATCCCATTTAAGAGAATTTTCAGTGGTGACAAGATTGAATTCTTCTGCTGCTATGTCAGCATAGATAGCACCATCAGGTCGTGCATAGAAACCGAGCAACGAGGCATAACCGATAAGCAGATCACGTTCAGCGGCCAGTTCGCGCAAACGCGCTCCGGGTCGTGTGAAGCTTGCGTTATCGAGCACTTCGTATTTTACGGTTCGAGTGCTTGTCATCGATGTGTCGTCTGCATCGCGAGCCAGTAGATTCAGCTCGATTGTGCCCGTGGTTTGCGGGATAAAATGCAATATGGAAATCTTGGGGTCTGAGTAATGCGGTGTCACGGTAGAGCCTGCTGGTGGGTTCAGGATCTCCAGGCTCGGTATGGTGCCATTCTGGTCATCAACCTTGATGTAGGTCACCACAGGATCATTGACTCTCACTGTGTGGTCACGGATCAGATTGACGGCGGGAGGCAAGTTTCTGATGGTCGACGGATCACTGGGCATCTTCACCTTGATACGAATGGTGCGTTCGGTGCGGTAATAGCCTTCTTCAGGGTCTGTGGCCGTTATCGTGAATTCCTGAATACCCACTTGTGGTTGTAGCGGACGCCAGATCAATGATCGTGTGCCATTGAAGTTGTCAACGTAACGTGCACCGGCAGGGATGGCATTGGGAAAGAGTCCCGGTATTCCGCCATCAGGATCCAGAGGCTTGAGAACCACGGTCAGTTCCTGTCCTGCAAACACCTCAACATCGGTGAGGTTGTCGAAGTAGGGCGGTGCATTGGTTAGCGGATCTACCGACGCCGGTGTTTGAATAATCGCAGGCAATGGGCCGGCGGCAAATTCAGCATCGGTAATGACACCGAACGTATCATCCAGGTCTGCATCGGGGTTTCTGACCAGAAAGAACTCGTTAATAGTGCTGATTGGCCCCACGGCTCTGACAGGCTCACTATCAGCGCCGGGTGCTGGTGTCAGCGGTGGGTTAGGCAAAGCTGCGAGCTGGCCGTTACCGGGCAATACTGAGCCTCCTGTGGTTAAGCTGCCTGTTGTGGTGCCGGCGACAGGATCTGTAGCCCCACCATCCGTGGCTTCCCCACTGGTAGTTGTTCCGCCCGCCGTCACTTCACCCGCTACCGGAAGCTCTGAGTCTGTACTGCCCGTTGTCATGCCACCTGATGTACTGCCGTCGATGATAATCGGGGAATCGTCGGTGGGAGTTTGCGTAGTGGGGTCTGACGAGCTACACGCACTTACTATGGCTAACGTGAGTAGCGCAATGGCAAACCGGGCTGGTGTATTGTCGAGCCGATTGGCTTTCGACGAAGTCATGTTCATTGTGTGTTTTGATAGGGTTTTAAACATTGATGGCACACAGCGTAGATTGCTATCGAATTCCAGAGTGTTACAGCGGCTACATAACGCGAGTAAAGCGTTCAATTGTGTCTCTCCACGAAGGCGTTTTGTGATGTCGCCACGGTTTATGACTGTAGTTTAGTTGAAGATGTTTTCATCGAATGTCACAAATTGTCTAGCTCCTATGCAAAAGCCTAAGGGAAGTGTCCATCACCTGCCAACGCCTGCCAGTGCTCACGCTCGTCTACTCGAGAAACTGGTCGCAGAAATGATCAGTAATCATCCGGATAAACAGGTTGCTGTTGCCTGGGAGGCGATGGCGCGTGAATCCATGCGACGCTATTCAGCACCCCCGCTCCCCAGTAGTCCTGTTCTCGATCTTGATGCGATAGAAGGCCTTACTAAAGAGCAACAAAACCAGCTCTACGCGGTTACTCAGACCTGGATGGATAGCTACTTCAATGACGTCCGTAATCAATTGATGAGCATTCACCGTGACATGCTGGGTTTGCAGCGACAAGTGGCTGAATATGAAAATCCGGAAACGTGCGAACCGGTTTAAAATGAACGAAGAACGTACGCGTTTCGTTGAACAACGACGCCGCAACCCGATCACATTGTTTGTCGCTTTTGCAAAGGCCGTGAGCAGTGCCGTTCAACACCTAACGATACCGGAAGTGTGGCCAGCGATAAGGGTAATTGTGCCGTGAAACGTACGGCAAATTATCACGGTGAATGCCTAACTGAATCTAGCGTTATCGAACTTTGTTAAAAGTCATGGGGTGGCGCGCGATTCAGTCTTCTATTAGCTGCGCACCGGTAAACGATCTGTCAGCAAATCCCAGCCTGCCTACTCCGGGCAGCTTGAGCGCAGGGGGCAGTAGATCGATTCCCGCCGTCAATCCCAGAATATTGATTTCAAGACCCTCCTCGAGACCTGCCAGGATGCCTGCATAGCCGCGCAGGGAGATCTGCGCGCCGGTACCGCTCGGGGTAAGCGCCGCCAAAGCACCGCCTGGCAGATAATCCTTGCCTATGGCATTGCTGGGTAGTTCGAGTCTCAGCTCCGGTACCTGTCTGCCCAGATGAGCTGTGAACGTGTTGCTGTTCGGGCCGGGCCAGACATGGTATGTATCATTGTAGGGGTAATTGTTGGCCGCCTCACGTAGGCGCTCAATTAGCGCATCCACGCGCTGATCACCCCGGATTTCTCGCAGTAGCGTGGGGTGATTGCCGTACCACATCGCATCCGGGGTGCCCCGTCGCATTTGCACGGCGCCGCCGCCCCAGTACACACGATAGCCAATCACCTCCAGTCGTTGATAGCTTTGCTCGTCGCCTCGTTTGGTGGCAATCCAGGTATGCACACCAAAAGCACCACGCCAGCGAGCTGCTCTGGCCGCATAGACCTGAATAACAGCATCCGTACTGTCGGCAGAGGGCGCCTGTCCAGTGCTGCCATGCCGGTTGTATTGACGATAGTGTGCAGAATCACCCGAATAGTGAGCAGCCACCATGCAACCCACTGGCAGAAAGAAGCAGCCGATGATGATGAGCAATAGTCGCAGGATCCAGCCTAGCCGATAGTTCATGGCGATTTTCAGACCGTTGGTGGTGCCGTTATATACGGGCAGACTTGGCAATTGGGCACGGGTTCCGGTAGTCTCCGGCTCATGAAAAAAAGACTTGAAGGCAAACGGGCGCTGGTCACAGCTGCCGCACAGGGAATCGGAGAAGCCACGGCGAGAGCTTTTGCGCAAGCAGGGGCCAGTGTCGTGGCTACCGATATCAACGCAGAAAAACTGGCTGAGCTCGAAGGCGTGGACGGCATAACGACCGCCGTGCTGAATGTCATGGATTCAAAGGCTATCGGTGAGTTGATCGATCGCGAAGCACATTTTGATGTGTTGTTCAACTGCGCGGGTGTCGTCCATAACGGCTCGGTACTGGAGTGTACCGATGATGACTGGGATATGGCGTTCGACCTGAATGTAAAGTCAATGTTTCACATGAGTAAGGCAGTACTGCCGGGAATGGTTCAGGCAGGTGGTGGCTCGATTATCAATATCTCATCCATCGCAGCACACAAGGGGCTGGTTAACCGGTTTGTCTACGGTACATCCAAAGCCGCTGTAATCGGATTAACCAAATCCATTGCGGCAGACTTCGTGACTCAGGGAATTCGCTGTAACGCTATCGCGCCAGGCACCGTTCAGTCGCCATCGCTGGACGGTCGCATCGCCGCTTTTGACGATCCGGAAGCCGCTCGCAAGCAGTTTGTTGCCAGACAACCCATGGGCCGACTTGGTACGGCAGAAGAAATTGCTCACATGGCGCTGTATCTTGCCAGTGATGAGTCTATCTTTACGTCTGGCACATTAATGAAAGTGGATGGAGGAATGTCAATATGAAATTGTTGCGCTACGGTGACGCAGGGTTTGAAAAGCCTGGAGTACTGGACGATGAAGGTCGCATCCGGGATTTGTCTGCTCACATTGAGGACATTGGACCCGATCAGCTGGAGGACGCAACCATTGCGCGTCTGGCTTCTCTGGATTTCAACAGTCTGCCCGCCGTACCGGCGTCCGTGCGTCGTGGCCCTCCGGTCAATAACATCCGAAAAATCGTTTGCATAGGTCTCAACTATTCGGATCATGCTGCAGAGTCCGGTTTGCCTATTCCCGAAGAGCCGGTAGTCTTCATGAAGGCAGACACCTCCATCACAGGCCCTAACGATGACGTGATCATCCCGCTGGTCAGTAAGAAGCTGGACTGGGAAGTGGAGCTGGGCATCATCATCGGCAAGACCTGCCACTACGTTGAAGAATCAGACGCCCTGAGTCATGTGGCTGGCTACTGTGTGGTCAACGATATCTCAGAGCGTGAATTCCAGATAGAAGGGACTGGCCAGTGGACCAAAGGCAAGAGCCACGATTCGTTCTGTCCATTGGGCCCTGTATTGACCACACGCGATGAAATACCAGATCCACAAACACTAGACCTGTGGCTTGATGTGGATAACGAGCGATTGCAGACAGGTTCCACCTCATTGATGATTTTTTCAGTGGCTCACATCATCAGCTACCTGAGCCGTTACATGACGCTGCGCCCGGGCGATCTGATTTCAACAGGCACGCCACCCGGTGTAGGGCTTGGCTTCAAACCGCCTCGTTATCTTGCCGCCGGTCAGGTCATGTCCCTGGGCATTTCCGGACTGGGTGAAATTTCGCAAACCGTGGTTCATCATCCGGCTCACAGCTGACCCATTGAAATGAGCGACACTCCTGACGATCTACCCGAAGACGCTGAGCCCCTCATCACATCGTCCGAAGGCTCATGTGCGACGGCATCATGGGATGCTTCCATGCCAGCAGGATCACTGCGCAGTGCGCAGTGGTTTGGTCGGCAAGACAAGGACGGTTTTGCCTACCGTAGCTGGATGAAGAACCAGGGGCTGCCGCATCATCTGTTCGATGGCAGGCCGGTCATTGGTATTTGCAATACCTGGTCTGAACTAACGCCCTGCAACGCGCATCTGCGAGAACTGGCAGAGCGAGTAAAGCGTGGTGTGTACGAGATGGGCGGATTTCCGGTTGAATTTCCGGTCATGTCATTGGGCGAAACCTTGTTGCGACCCACGGCCATGCTATTTCGCAACCTGGCCAGTATGGATGTGGAAGAGTCCATCCGTGGTAATCCACTCGATGGTGTTGTGCTGCTAGTGGGTTGCGACAAGACTACGCCCTCACTGATGATGGGTGCTGCCAGCTGTGATATTCCCACGCTGGTCGTGTCGGGTGGCCCCATGCTCAATGGCCGGTTCCGTAACGAAAGAATTGGCTCGGGCACTCACGTGTGGAAATTCGATGCCATGATGAAAACCGGCGAAATGAGCAAGGAAGAGTTCATGGAAACCGAAAGCTGCATGAGCCGTTCGGTTGGCCACTGCATGACTATGGGCACCGCCTCTACGATGGCTTGCATGGTGGAAGCGCTGGGTATGGGCATGCCGGGCAATGCGGCAATTCCGGCTGCAGACTCTCGCCGTAAAGTACTCGCTCACATGGCCGGCAGACGTATTGTTGACATGGTTAAAGAGGATCTCATCCCGTCTAGAATTCTTACCCGCGAGGCTTTTGAGAATGCCATCCGTGCAAACGGTGCCATAGGGGGATCCACTAATGCGGTGATTCATCTGCTGGCGCTGGCGGGCCGACTCGGCGTTGATCACACGCTCGATGACTGGGATACGATGGGGCGCGATGTGCCTTGTCTTGTCAACCTGATGCCGTCAGGTGATTATTTGATGGAAGATTTCTACTACGCAGGCGGATTGCCTGCCGTGTTGCGCAAACTGGCAGAAGCCGGGCTGTTGCATAAGGGTGCGATGACGGTAAACGGCAAGACTCAGTGGGATAACGTTAATGATGCAGAAGTCTATAACGACGATGTTATCTATCCCACGGACAAACCGTTTAAGGATGCCGGGGGCATCGTGGTGCTTAAAGGTAATCTTGCACCGGACGGTGCCGTGTTGAAGCCATCGGCAGCCACACCGGCGCTGATGCAGCATACCGGTCGAGCTGTGGTCTTCGAAGACATTGACGACTACAAGGCGCGTATCGATACCGATGATCTTGATGTGGATGCGAATTGCGTGCTGGTGTTGAAGAACTGCGGACCCCGTGGATATCCCGGAATGGCAGAGGTGGGCAACATGGCGTTACCTGCCAAAATTCTGAAAACCGGTATCACCGACATGGTGCGCGTCTCGGATGCGCGCATGAGCGGTACCGCTTATGGCACCGTCGTTCTGCATGCGTGTCCAGAGGCTGCGGTGGGGGGGCCATTAGCGCTGGTGCAAAATGGTGACATGATTACACTGGATGTTGCCGCGGGTTCGCTATCCATGAATGTGGACGACAAGACACTGGAACAAAGACGTGAACGCTGGCTACCAAGCCACCCACAGGCGAGGCGTGGATACGTCAAGATGTATCAGGAAACCGTGATGCAGGCGAACGAAGGCGCCGATCTGGAGTTTCTCAGAGGTGGAAGCGGTGCGCCGGTTCCACGTGATAGCCATTAATACAACCATACAACCAGCACGATCAACGATTTAAATGAGATATAGCTATGAGTGTTAAAGAACGGGTAGGGTTTATAGGTCTGGGTGCCATGGGTGTTGGTATGGCGGCTAACGTAGCGGCGGCCGGATATCCTCTGACCATCATGGGGCACACGCGCCGTGAGCCCGTTGAGCGACTGCTCGCTCTGGGTGCAACCGAAGTGAAGACGCCGGCAGAGATGCGTGCGTTGTGCGACGTCATCATCCTGTGCGTGACAACCTCTGATGCCGTCGAAGGTATTGTGACCGGTGAAGACGGTTTGCTATCGGCCGGTGATAACCCGTTTCTGCTTATCGATTGCGGTACTTCACGACCAGACTCTACACTAGCGCTGGGTGCCACCCTTGCAGAATCCGGTTGTAGCATGATGGACGTGCCTTTGGGTAAATCATCAGCTGCAGCAGAGTCCGGTACGCTCAACATGATGGCAGGTGGTAGTGAGGCTGATTTCAATCGAGCGAAGCCACTACTTGAGACCATGTCTGAAAATCTGTTTCATGTGGGTGGACTGGGTATTGGTCATCGCATCAAGCTGATCAACAACGGTTTTTCCATGGCAGTTGCTTGCCTCGCGGCAGAAGCCATGGCCACAGCACGTGCCGGTGGTGTTGATTTGAAATGGGTCAGAGATGTCATGGTTGCCGGTCCTAACCGTAGTGACTTCTTCGAGTGGATGATGGCTTCGGCAGTCGATGGCGATGAGACTAAATTATCGTTTGCACTGAAAAATGGCTACAAGGACATGGGATATTTCAATGCCATGGCTGATGAAGTGGGCGTGGATGCCACGTTGCCACGTGCCGCACATGCCCGATTGGCTGCCGCGGTTGAAGCGGGCCATGGAGAAGAATACATTCCCGCTCTCATGCGTCTTATCGAGAAGTAGCAAGATGGTCGAGGCGACACCGGTTGTCTGGCTGGATGGCAAGCACTCTACCAGCCAGCCCTTTCTGATCCTTTCCGCCACAGACAATGTGGCAGTTGCCTTGCGCACGCTCAAGGAAGGTGAAGTATTCGATGTGCCGACGAGTGCAGATACTCACGGTGAAGCCTCGACCGATACCCTGACGGTAAGAACCCGAATCATGAAGGGGCACAAGCTGGCCCTGCAGAATCTTGCCGCAGGTGAAAGAGTGCGCAAATACGCCCAGCTCATTGGCCTGGCCAGTGTTGATATCACGGCGGGGGAACATGTTCATACACATAACCTGTCGTTTACCAACAACGATACTGCCTACAAGCGTGAGCAGGATCGCGAAGCGATAAAGATTCAAAGCACGGATACGTTTGACGGTTATCGGCGGGCAGATGGCAGGGTAGGCACTCGCAATTACATCGCCGTCATCAGTAGTGTCAATTGCTCTGCAACAGTAGCGAATCGTATTGCTTCGGTGTTCGATGGTGATCGTCTGCAGGCTTATCACAATGTTGATGGTGTCGCCGCATTCACGCATGGCACCGGTTGCGGTATGGATGTGGCCGGCGAAGGTTTCCAGAACCTGCAGCGCGTGCTGGCAGGCTATGCCCGGCACCCTAACGTGGGTGGCGTGTTACTGGTCGGGCTTGGTTGTGAGACCAGCCAGATAGCAGGCACTCTGGAATCACATCGTCTGGCCAGTGGTCCGCTTCTGCGCACCATGAATATCCAGACCACTGGCGGGCATGTCAAAACCATAGAACGCGGTATCGAGTTGATCGAGAGCATGCTTGATGAGGTCAATGGTATTGATCGAGAAACCTGTCCGGCATCAGAACTGACACTGGCATTGCAATGTGGTGGCTCCGACGCATGGTCTGGTATTACGGCTAATCCGGCATTGGGCTACGCCGCTGATCTTCTGGTACAACAGGGCGGCACGGCAGTACTGGCTGAAACACCTGAAATATACGGTGCAGAGCATCTGCTGACACAGCGCGCTGAGAGTGATGAGGTGGCAGATGAACTGATGAAGCGTATCGACTGGTGGCAGGATTATGTAGCCCGTAACAACGGTTCACTGGATAACAATCCGTCGCCTGGTAACAAGCTGGGCGGCCTGACCACCATCCTCGAAAAATCATTGGGTGCTGTCGCCAAAGGCGGAACCACATCGCTGAACGGTGTTTATCGTTACGCCGCTCAAGTGGATAAAAAAGGTTTTCTGTTCATGGATTCACCAGGCTACGATCCAGCATCGGTTACCGGTCAGATCGCAGCAGGATGCAATCTGGTGTCGTTCACGACAGGCCGGGGTTCTACGTTTGGTAGCAAGCCTGCTCCGTGTTTGAAGATTGCCACCAACACTGACATGTACCGTCAGCTTCAGGATGACATGGACATCAACGCGGGCACCATTGTCAGTGACGGTGACTCAGTGGTTGCCGTGGGTGAGCGAATCTATCAGCGTTTACTGGAGGTAGCGTCGGGTTCGCACACGCTGAGCGAAGGTCACGGGTTGGGCGACCATGAATTCGTGCCTTGGCAAATTGGCGCAACCATGTAGATTGATGCTGTGCATACATTGATATTGGGTGCGGGCTACAGCGGCTTGAGAATAGGCCAGTTGGCACTGCAGCACGGCTCTGTTTGTGGAACACGACGTGAACAGACGGGGCTGGATCAACTGCACAGTTGGGATATTCCGGGTTGTCTTGTCAACGGTGAGTTGACGCAGGAATTTCGCGATCATCTGGCAATGACCACTCACCTGGTGGTGAGCGTGGCACCTGGCCGGCAAGCGCCACTGGATGATCCCATGCTCGCCTTGTTAGAGCCGCTAACGGCTGCTGACTTGCCCGCGTTGCAATGGATCGGTTATCTCTCCACGATTGGCGTGTATGGCGATCACGCGGGCGAGTGGATTGATGAGCAAACACCGTGTACCTCTGTGCAGTCGCGCTCGATCATGCGCCGGCAGGCAGAGTTGGCCTGGCAGCAACGAGGCCATGAACTATCGGTACCGGTATCTATTTTACGGCTATCGGGTATTTATGGCCCCGGCAAGAACGCGGTCGAAGATGCAATCAATGGACGGGCTCGCATGCTGATAAAGCCAGGCCAGGTATTTAACCGTATACATGTTGACGACCTCGCCAGTGCCACGGTGAAGGCGGCGTTGGTAATGTTTGATGGCATTCTGAACATCACGGATGATCTGCCTGCAGCACCACAGGATGTGATTCGCCATGCGCATGAGTTAACCGGGTGCACACCGCCGCAAGCCATCGACTTCGACACCGCAGAGATCAGTGATATGGCGCGCTCCTTCTACAGTGAAAACAAGCGCGTCAGCAACGCTGCAAGCAAATCGCAACTAGGGATGCAGTATCGCTACCCCACCTATCAATCAGCGCTTGGCGCTATCTGGACATCGCTACAATGAAAGGCTCAAGACCTCCACAAGCCGAGCTTACTCGCGACAACGATCTGAGCAAGACGGAAGAAACCCGCGCCGTTGTCGAGTCTATGGTCGACGGTTTGAACGATCATGAAATTGACGGTATGGGCGCCTTCTTTGCCCAGACTTTTCGCTGGATGGGCAACGCAGGCTGCGGCACTAAGCTGGGTCTGGAGGCGTTTCAGAATAATTGGCAGAAACCGTTTCAAGCCGCATTCTCAGACAAGGTCTGTGTTGACGAGGCAAGACTGGCTGAGGGTGAGTGGATGGCAGCCTTTGGTCGACAGGAGGCGACGCACTCAGGGGAATTCATGGGCATTCAGCCATCCGGTAAGCGGATCGAAATACGCTATATGGATTTCTGGAAGGTGGCGGATGGCCGGATAGTCGATAACTACGTCATGGTCGATTTCCCACACGTCATGCAGCAGCTGGGGGTTGATCCATTCAACGGGCACGGTTGGGAGAAGCTGGACACCTGAGCGTTGAGCCTGATACCGGCTGATCGGTGTTGGCAAGGTTGCAGCACCGGTCAGCCAGCTCAGCGTGCACTCAAGCGAGGTCGGTTTTCTTTCTGCCCTCAGCCGGGTCGTAGTTTTGTTCCTTGTACGGGAACTTTTCGTGTCCGTAGCGAATGACGAGTACGGCAAGCGTCAGCAGGAGGATGGATGCTGCTACTGCCAACATTCTCATGTCGGCGATATCCTTTGCATCAATGATCAGGTAACGTGCCAGCGCCACCATGGCGATGTAGAGCGGGAAGCGAACCTGAATCTGTCCGGTTCTCAGGTACTGGCCAATCATGGCAAGTACTTCCAGATACAGAAACATCAACAACAGGTCGGCAAGCGTGACAGAGCCACGATCAATCATGACCCAGATTTCTGTAGCTATCGCGACCGTTGTGGCTATACCGGTAGCGATCAGGGCGATGATTTCAACGGCGACTAGCCCGTTGTCCAGTATTGATCTGGTGCGAACCAGAAGAGGGTGGTTATGCTGCATAAGAAATCAGGGGATATGAGCCGTGTCACTTAGCATAGAGCAGCGTCGCGTGAATGTCTGGTATCGGTGGTGCCGATATGCTTGAAACCTCCGTTACATCGCCAGAAACGCTGGTTTTGCTATCCCCGTTCATGGTTGTTGCGGTAGTGATCTATTTTCTCGCTGGATTGGTCAAAGGCACGCTGGGAATCGGATTCCCAACCACCGCAGTCAGTCTATTGGCACAAACGACTGATGCGCGAACAGCCATATCGCTGGTCGTAGTACCCATGGTGGTGACCAACGCCTGGCAATGCTGGCGCAGTGGTCAGGTGCACTGGGTCATAGCCAGTTTCTGGCGATTGCTGGTGTTCATGCTGTTGTTCATCGCAATATTTTCGCAATTGGCATCGGCGGTGCCGGTGGTGTATCTCACGGCGATACTCGGTGCAGTGGTGAGCCTGTACGCTGCCAGTAGCCTCTATAAGCCCGTTGTGCGAATACCAGCGAAACACGATAAAAAGGCTCAGGTACTGACTGGTGTGAGTGCCGGTGTCATGGGGGGTATGGCAGGTGTCTGGGCACCGCCTATCCTTATTTATCTGACAGCTCGTGGAATTTCAAAAGACCAGTTTGTGGCCACCACTGGCCTGCTGTTGTTTCTCGGCAGCTCGGTGCTGTTAGCAGGCTATTGGCACGGCGGATTGTTGGGGCCTGCTATCGTGATGCTATCGAGTGTGCTGCTGCTGCCTTCCATGCTGGGAATGGTGTGTGGCGAAAAGTTGCGGGAGCGACTGTCGGCTAAACGTTTTGAACGCGTGCTGTTATGGTTTTTTCTGTTGATGGGTCTTAATCTGATTCGACGTGCGCTGTTGTGAATCGCCCACGATGAACAACACTTCAATCCCGGGCATTCCGGTAGTGTTCGAGGACGAACAGATCATCGTTGTTAACAAGCCGGCTGGCATGTTGTCGCAGCCCGGGCGCACGGAACCCGATTCGGTATCCAGTAGAGTCAGGCTTGCGTGCGCGGACGCCACTGGCCCGATGCTGGTTCACAGGCTCGATATGGATACATCCGGGTTACTGATTCTGGCCAAGAACCGTGACGCTCACAGGCACTTGCAACAACAGTTTGAACATCGTCGTATTGGCAAATGTTATCAGGCACTGTTAACCTCCGTACCCACAGGACTGGGTGGGTCCATCCAACTTCCGTTGCGGCTGGACACGGACAACCGGCCCACCCAGATTGTCTGTCACAAGCACGGCAAGGCAGCAAAAACGCTTTGGCGTAGAAACCTTTCGTGCTGCTCCGCGCGGGCGGTTACCTTGTACCCGGTCACCGGCCGTACACATCAGTTGCGTGTTCACCTTGCCCACCAGGAGGGTTTGGGAATTCCGATTGAGGGTGACCGACTTTATAGTGATGCCGAACATCGCGTCACAGGGGATCGCATGATGCTGCACGCCGAGAGCATTGCCTTTGATCATCCGGTCTCGGGTATTCGGTATACGCTACAAAGCCTCGCACCCTTTCTTCAAATCGAGTAAAACCTGGTGATGAAAATTTACCTGATTGCCTACGCGGCGGCTGTTGTCGCTTTCCTCATCATTGATGGGCTCTGGCTTGGCCTGATTGCCAAGAATTTTTACGCAAACCAGCTGGGGGATTTACTGCGCAAGAATTTTCTGGTGGTGCCAGGCGCGCTTTTTTATCTGGCCTATACCGCGGGGCTGGTGTTTCTGGCGGTGCGGCCGATGCAACCCGAATTGTCGCTGGCGAATGTTGCGCTATACGGTGCCATCGTCGGTTTCCTCTCCTATGGCACTTACGATATGACCAATCTGTCTACGATCCGGGACTGGCCGGTGATGGTCAGTGTGGTGGATCTGATCTGGGGAACGGTACTCTCCGCATCCGTTGCTACCGTATCGGCGGTCTGCGTGAGGCATTTCGCGAGCGCGTGAAGTAGGGGTCCCTGTCTGGTTGTGGCTAAATGAGAGTTCCAGTGCACTATCACGCCTTTTGTTTACCAAAAGGTGCTTTTCAGTAAATTTGATGATGACATTAACATTTTGTGGGTAGAACAACTGGCTTGGTCGTCTACCCGCTCTAGGCGGCGTGTTGTGACTTGGCTGTAGTGAGTTGTCCCATAGCTTCAAAGGCATCCAGCCAGTCTGTTGCCAGTTCTTCGTTCACGTAGTTGCACAAATAGTCACAGCACTGCAGACGTTGTTCTCGTTGCTTGATGTCAGTGTAGTGTTCCTTGAGATAGCGAACACTGTGCAATATGGCACGTGGAGAAACGCTATCCACGCACTGTGGCTGCGGCTCATATTGCAAGGCAACGGCCTCAACAATTGCGTCGGGCATCATCCATTGTCTAAGAACATAAGCGCCCAGTACGCTGTTCGGTACAGGCGCTGTATCAGCGGTTTCTTCGATTCTTGTCAGGGCGATCAGCGTGCCGATATTACAGAGCATACCCGCAATCTGGCAATGATCAACAATACCCTTTGACAGTTTTGCGTAGCGTGCGAACTGGTTCGACAGAGCGCCCATTTTGATGGCTTCGTCGTTCAGTTCAGTGAGTCTTTTCACGCTGATTTCGCTGCCTTCGAATCTGGAAAATACTTTGGCAGTCAACGTGATGTTCTTGATCAGGTGTACGCCGAGCAACGTGACGGCCTGCGCAACGGACTCCACTCGGCGGCTCATGCCATAGAACGCAGAATTGACGATTTTCAGTACCGTGACGGACAGACCTGCATCGCCTTCAACGATGTTGCTCAGCTTGCCCATTGAGCTGTTACGAGACGCAAGCTCCACCATCATCTCTTCGTAGATAGTGGGCAGTGCGGGTATGGATGTGATGTTACCTACCGACTCCAGCAATGTTTGACACGTTAGCAAGGATCGAAGCTTCAGGGAGCTTTCGATGCTGCTTATCAGTTGTCGGGTTTCAGCAGGCTTGGCGATAAACCGGTGATTGGCTCTGGCGCTTTCCAGAATGATTTCAGCTTCAATGTCGGCCGAATGGGTGAGGCGGATGACACTGTCATCGGCCAGTCTCACTTGGCTCAGAAATTCAAAACCGGTGGTGTCAGACAAGCGTGTTTCAGTAATGACTACGTCCACGGTTTCCTGGCGTACCAGCTGAAGCGCTTGTGTACCCGTGCCCACAGCGTGAACCGTCCAGTCCGGCTGAAGTGTCGCCATTGCAGCAGCCAACGCAATCCGTGCGTCGTTGTCGCTGTCCAGTAATACTATTGTTGTCATCTTGGATATAACCTACAGCTTGAAACCTGTCGTTACAAGTTGCCTGCCAAGTCCCGTCGGCAGGTAACCCCTGCATGACTCCAGCCAAGGCTGAATAGCTCAGCTGTGATGGGATTCCATTAATTGCCGGTACCACAATGCACTGTCTTTTAGCGTGCGCGTTTGAGTAGCGTAGTCAACATGGACCAGACCAAAGCGCATATCGTACCCTTCAGCCCATTCGTAATTGTCCATCAGGCTCCAGGCAAAGTACCCTCTGATATCCACCCCTTGCTCCATCGCCGAGAGCAGTGCAGCCAGATGTTGCTGGATGTATCGGGTTCTGGGTGCATCCGCAACTCTGTCGCGTTCTACATCGTGATTAAACGCTGCACCGTTCTCAGTGATGTAACACGGAGGTAACGGATAGGTATCGTTCAGTTTGATTAGTAGGTCAGTGAGGGTAGTCGCATCGATTTCCCAGCCAATATCGGTCCGCGGTACTGACTCGCGGTCGAACGTGGTCGTAGCTGGAAAATCGTTGCTGGCCAGTCCTGCATCAGTCACATAATGAGGCGTGTAATAGTTGAGCCCCCAGTAGTCCAGGGGTTGATGGATGGTTGAAAGGTCGTCCTGCCAGTTGTCGGGTAGTCTGTCGCCCAGCGCTTCCACCACCGGTTGTGGGTAGTGTCCCTTGAACAGGGGATCGAAGAACAAAGCGTTGTGAAAATCTTCATGGCGACCGGCCGCTGCCTGATCTTCATCTTTATCGGTAGCCGCGTAAACCGATTGCGCATTCAACACGATGCCTAACGGTACGGTATCTCTGGATGCCCGCATGGCTTGAATGGCAAGGCCGTGTGCACGGTGTTGTCCATGGACTACCGCCAGTGTGGTATCCAGGTTTTTCAGTCCTGGTGCATGTACACCGTAGAGATGACTCAGTATTGATGAGCACCAGGGTTCGTTGAAAGTAGTTACCGCATCTATACGATCACCGTAGTGATCCATAACCGTGGCAGCATACTCGGCAAAGGCATCAGCGGTGCCTCTGTTTGTCCAGCCGCCCTTGTCTGCCAATGCTTGCGGCAAGTCCCAGTGATACAACGTGGGGTAGGCCTGTATTCCTCGCTCCAGACAACCATCAATAAGCCTGTCGTAAAACGACAGGCCTTTCTGGTTGAGCATCCCTTTACCTTCCGCGAACAGCCGTGGCCAGGCTATTGAGAACCGGTAGGCGTCTACACCCAGTGATTTGACAAGATCGAGGTCGCTGGCCCATCGGTGATAGTGATCGCAGGCCACATCGCCTGTGTCACCGTTATTGACCTTGCCTGGCGTATGCGAAAAGGTATCCCAGATGGAGGCGCCGCGACCGTCCTCGAGAACGGCACCTTCGATCTGGTAGGCAGCGGTGGCTACACCGAATACAAATTTTTCAGGAAAACGCAGAGCCTTGATAGTCTCTGCGTTCTGCTCTGCGGGATTCTGCTTGTCTGTCACTTAGAATAAACCTTCAACGTCACCTTTGTCGTTGAGTTTAATCACTTCTGCCGAAGGTTGTCGAGGCAGACCCGGCATCGTCATTATCTCGCCGCAAACGACCACGATAAAGCCTGCACCGGCTGATAGCCTTACCTCTCTGACTGGCACCGAATGGCCGGTTGGCGCACCGCGCAGATTCTGATCGGTTGAAAAGCTGTATTGAGTCTTGGCCATGCACACCGGCAGGTGACCGTAACCGGCAGTTTCCCACTGCTTGAGCTGGTCACGAATTTTCTTGTCAGCCAGAACTTCATCGGCCCGGTATATCTGTTTGGCGATGACTTCTATTTTTTCAAACAACGGCAACTCATCAGCGTACAGAGGGCTGAAATCAGATACGCCACTATCGGCAATCTCAGCGATGCGCGTAGCCAGCTCCTTGACACCCGCTGAACCGTCTGCCCAGTGCTTGCACAGGATGGCCTCAGATCCCAGAGACTCTACATACTTCTTAACCGCAGCCACTTCAGCATCAGTGTCGGTAAAGAAATGATTGATTGCCACGACCGCTGGTACGCCAAACGATTTGACGTTCTCTATGTGCCTGCCCAGATTGGCACAACCCTGGTTGACAGCATCGACGTTCTCCTCGCCCAGATCTTCACGTGCCACGCCACCGTTCATTTTCATGGCGCGAACCGTTGCCACAATAACCACAGCATCGGGGGCCAGACCTGCCTTGCGACATTTGATGTTCATGAATTTTTCAGCGCCAAGATCAGCGCCGAAACCGGCTTCGGTAACAACGTAGTCCGCCAGCTTCAACGCTGTTTTGGTGGCGACGACAGAATTACAGCCGTGTGCGATGTTGGCAAACGGGCCGCCATGAACAAATGCCGGATTGTTTTCCAGAGTCTGAACCAGGTTCGGTTGCATGGCATCCTTGAGCAGGACCGTCATGGCACCATCAGCTTTTAGGTCACGACAGTAGATCGGGCTCAGATCACGCTTGTACGCTACGATGATATCGCCCAGTCGCTTCTCAAGATCGTCCAGATCGTTGGACAGGCACAGTATGGCCATGACTTCGGAAGCAACGGTAATGTCAAAGCCTGCTTCTCTGGGGAAGCCGTTGGTCGCGCCACCCAGGCTTGTTGTGATTTGTCGTAGTGCTCTGTCGTTCATATCCACGACACGACGCCAGACAACGCGTCTTGAATCTATTTCAAGTGCATTGCCCCAGTATATATGGTTGTCGATCATGGCCGACAGCAAATTGTGGGCAGACGTTATTGCATGGAAATCCCCGGTAAAATGCAGGTTCATCTCTTCCATCGGAATGACCTGAGCATAACCACCACCGGCAGCTCCTCCTTTCATGCCGAAGCAGGGGCCAAGCGAGGCTTCGCGGATACAGATCGCTGTCTTCTTGCCAATGGCATTGAGCCCATCTCCCAGCCCGACGGTTGTCGTTGTCTTTCCTTCGCCGGCAGGAGTGGGGTTGATGGCAGTAACCAGTATCAGTTTGCCATTAGGCTTGGATGCCTGTGCAGCTATGAACTCAGCCGATACCTTTGCCTTGTCGTGACCGTAGGGCAGCAGGTGCTCACTGCCTATGCCAAGCTTGGCGCCAATTTCCTGGATGGGTTTTTTGGTTGCTGCACGTGCAATTTCAATGTCTGTCAAATGAGCCATGATCTATCGGGGCCTCGTGGTAGGTGGTGTGTATTCCACGAAAAATTCGTGGGGATGGTATTGCTGGTTCTTGCTCTTCTACTATTTCTGGTACTGGTACTGGTACTGGTACTGGTACTGGTACTAACTGCGCTGCCTTAAGACCGTCATCCCCGCGGAGGCGGGGATCTTTCCGGGAATTTACATGGATTCCCGCCTACGCGGGAATGACGAATTGGCTTTAATAACGAATTGGCCGTAATGACGAATTGGCTTTAATAACGAATTGACCCTAATGCAGTGCCTTTGCGTTCTGGTATCACCTTTTCTGTGCCACGTTCTCTGCAGATACGACGAGCGCATGAAGAAAACTGTGCGCTGATGATCGGGGTGAGTAGAGTCTATACAGTGCGGGTTCCGGTCGTTCGACGATGACGGACAGATGCTCCATGGTAGTCCTCACAACGCTGTTTTCTGTGAACACGGCGTCGGACAGATCCACAGGGCAGATGCGCTCGAGCGCATGTAGTGCTGAAGCACCTTCGATGCTCACAACGACCCAACTATCGGATTGATCGGTCAGGTAGCCGGTTGCACCTGTTATTGCGGCGGCAGCTGTTACCGGATCCTTGTGTTGAGCGTGCGTCACGATGAAGCACTGATCTGCCCCCATTCCTAACAATGCAATCTTGTCCCCGTCACGTTGTGTGGTTCCGGCGTCTGGAAAAGAAAGACCGGTTTTGTCCTCAAGTACCTTATTCAGCGATGCTTTTGCGTTTGCAGAGATGGCCAGTGATACGATATCAAGATGAGTAATCTCACTAATCGTAATATCGCCAATACGGTTTGTATAACCCCCCAGCGGGGAGTGGGATGTCAGAGTCAATTCAGCCACGCAGTCTTGCTCCGTCCGGGTCCACGAAATGGGGTGACACGATTTTTACTTGAATGAACTCATTTTTCAGGGGGTTTGCTGCAATGACACTCTCTCCCAGCCGCTGGGTACCGTTGTTGATAAAGCCCAGGCCAATAGAGCTCCTGCAATCTGGCGAGTAGGCAACGGACGTCATCCAGCCTTGATCACTGGCCGTGGTTGCGTCTGATCCCTGGGCAATGAAATGCGCGCCAGCGTGCAGCGATTCGGCAGAATCTAGCGGCATGAACCCCACCAGCTCAATGGCGTTATCACGCTGCAGATGACTGCGGCGCGATAGAACTGCACCGATACAATCTTTTTTCTGCGATACCATTCTACCCAGCCCAAGATTAGCGGCGGTGGTCTGTCCATTGAGTTCGTTACCGGCTGCATGGCCTTTTTCGATACGCATGACTCCCAGTGCTTCGACGCCATAAGGCGTTGCACCGTAGGGTTCCCCAGCCTGCATCAGTGCCTCCATGAGTGCATTGCCATAGCGTGCAGGGACGGCAAGTTCAAAAGCCAACTCACCGGAAAATGAAATACGGAACAGACGTGCAGGTGTGCCGTTACAGACGCTAAGAGTGGCGCAGGCCATGAACGGAAAGCCCTCGTTGCTGATGTCAAACGGTGCATCAACAACATTGTGCAGCAGCTTTCGCGCGTTGGGGCCGGCAATGGCATATTGCGCCCATTGTTCAGTAGCAGAAATCAAGTGAACATCCATTTCCGGCCACAGGCACTGACGACAGAATTCGAGATGCCGGAATACACTAACCGCATTGGCCGTGGTTGTTGTCATCACAAAATGTGTTTCACCAAGACGTGCTGTGGTGCCATCGTCCATGACAAAGCCGTCTTCTCGCAGCATCAATCCGTAACGCACCTTGCCGACGGCCAGCGTGGAAAACAGGTTAGCGTAGACCTTGTCCAGAAATGCACCGGCATCAGCCCCCTGAATATCGATCTTGCCGAGTGTGGTTACATCGCAGATGCCAACGGATGCACGGGTTTGCAAGACTTCACGGTCCACACTCTCACGCCAGTGCGTTTCTCCAGCTTGCGTGTACCACTCGGCTCGCATCCATAACCCGGTTTCAACGAAAGAGGCGCCGTGTGACTCGGCCCAGGCATGGCTGGGTGTGATTCGTGTGGGTCTGAAATGCTTGCCGCGTGCGCGACCGGCAAATGCACCGATGGGTACTGGGGTATAGGGTGGACGGAAAATAGTGGTGCCGGTCTGTTCAATGGTTTTGCCACTCAGTGTTGCCATGACACCCAGACCGAGCACATTGGATGTCTTGCCCTGATCGGTTGCCATGCCTAACGTGGTGTAGCGCTTGAGATGCTCGACCGAATGAAACCCCTCTTGCAGAGATTGTGCGATGTCCTTGGTGGTGACATCGTTCTGAGGGTCTACCCATGAACGACCATGGCAGCCGGGTACTTGCCACAGGGCTGAAATGGCTGTGGGTTCGTCGTCTGCCACAGGGGCCTGGCTTGCGGTGTTGGAAATACCTAATGCATTCAGTGACTGTGTCGCAGCATCATGTCCGGAGCTCAGTGCCAGTGACAGGCTCATCGCACCATTGGCAGCACCTGCCACGCGCATGGCAGCGGGCAGATCGGTACCGGGTACAAAGGCTGCGATGTCGTCGCGCCACACGGGGCGTCCCCGTTGATGGCAAGTGAGGTGTACATTCGGACTCCAGCCACCGGATACTGCCAGGCAATCGCAATAGATGCGTTGGCCTTGCGACAATGTCAGGGAATGGATGCCGAGTCGGCCATGCGTATTGATGACATGGCAATTCATGAATACCTGAACACCGGGCAATACGAATGGCGCTTCCACGGCACGTGAGTCAATAACCGCCGACACCGACGCACCGGCATTGACAAGATCCAGTGCGGTACGCCAGCCGGAATCGTTGTTGGTGAATATGGCTGTCTGCTTGCCAGGCGACACGCCATAACGATTGACGTAGGCACGCACTGCACCAGCGAGCATGATGCCAGGCCTGTCGTTGTTGCTAAAGGCCATGGATCTTTCTGTAGAGCCTGCTGCCAGAATGGTCTGCCTTGCATAGATGCGCCATAGTATCTGACGTGGTCCAACTGTTGAATCGGCCAAGTGATCAGTGCAACGTTCCAGTGCGCCGTAAATGCCGTGATCAAAGCCGCCATACACGGTGGTTCGAGACATGAAGCGCACCGTGTTCATGCTGTGCAGTTCAGCGACCGCGCTGTCAGCCCAGGTGGCTGACGAAGTTTTATCGACAGTGAACGATTCCATGTTCAGCCTGCCACCGGGCAGGAAATCTTCATCGGCAACAATAACCCGTGCCCCGGCACGTCCGGCACATAGGGCTGCACTCAGGCCTGCGGGGCCTGCACCGATAATCAGCAGGTCACAATGCAGAAAGCCTTTGTCGTAGGTATCCGGATCCTCCTCCTTCGAGAGTGTTCCAAGCCCGGCCGCGGCGCGGATAACCGGCTCATACAGTTTTTCCCAGAAGGCCTTGGGCCACATGAATGTCTTGTAGTAGAAACCGGCACTGAGAAATGGCGACAGATAATCGTTGATGGCCATGATGTCGAACGACAACGGCCCCTTGTGATTCTGACTCTGCGCTTGCAGTCCGTCATACAGCTCGGCCACTGTGGCCCGGGTATTGGGTTCCCGGTAGGCAGCTGTGCCAATTTCCATCAATGCATTGGGCTCCTCTGAGCCTGCAGAGAAGATGCCTCTAGGGCGGTGATACTTGAATGAGCGGCCAACCAGTTGCTGGCCGTTGGCGAGTAGGGCAGAGGCGAGGGTGTCGCCAGTAACGCCGTTATATCTGACATCATTGAAGATGAATGACAGCGGTGTTGCATCTGTCAGCAAACCTGCGCAGACACGGTGCGAACCTGGCAGACCGTGATCCGGGCTAGTACTCGTTTGTTCCGGCGAGTTGTCGTTATGACTGTCGAAGGATGTTGAAGCGCCGCTCATCGTGCTGCCTGCTTTTTATCAGCACTGTTTGCCAGTGCAACATCGCGCGCCAGCGTCACCCGCGTGATAGCGTGGGTCAGTGTGTTACGAGTCACCACAAGCCATGACCGATCCCCCTGTTCGTGGTACCACAGTTCGCGATGCTCACCGGCTATGTTGTTGCGCAGGTGCAAGTATTCATAAAAGTCATCCTGCGCAGTTTCTGAAGCAGGATCGGGCCTTTCCAGCAACGCCGCATCGCCAAGGTAGACAAACTCGGCCACGTCTCGTGGTCCTAGTAGCGGGTGATCAATGAGCATGGTGTTCCGCGTGATTCATTGTGGCTGATTTATAGTGTGTCAATCAGTGAAGGTTAGGTTGTGCACCGGCACCCCGTTCATCAATGACGGCACCAGATCGAAAGCGCTCCAGTTGAAACGCGGTGGCCGTATCGTGTGGCTGACCCGTTGCCAGCAAGTGGGCATAGCACCAGCCGCTGGCAGGAGTTGCCTTGAAGCCTCCATAGCACCAGCCTCCATTGAAATACAAGCCCGGTACTGAGGTCTTGTCGATGAACGGCGAGCCGTCCATGGACATGTCCATGATGCCGCCCCACATGCGCAACAAGCGTGCTCGTCCGATCATGGGCATGATAGCCATGCCGCCTTCACAGACATCTTCTACAGTGGGCAGATTACCGCGCTGCGCATAGGAGTTATAGCCGTCTATATCGCCACCGAACACCAGACCACCCTTGTCTGACTGACTGATATAAAAGTGTCCGGCACCAAACGTGATGACACCGGGTATGACAGGCTTTAGACCTTCCGAGACAAAGGCCTGCAATACATGGCTTTCAATCGGTAAGCGTATTCCTGCCATGGACATGACCCGACCCGATGAACCCGCTACACACACGGCAACCTTATTGGCCGAAATTCGTCCACGCGTGGTGTCAACACCTTTGCACTGGCCGCCTTCCAGGGTGAAACCGGTGACTTCACAGTTCTGGATGATATCCACGCCGCGACTGTCCGCACTGCGGGCATAGCCCCAGGCGACGGCATCGTGTCTTACCGTGCCGGCCCGAGGTTGCAACAGACCTCCCTTGATCGGGAAACGCGCGTTGTCGTAATCCAGAAAGGGGCAGAGTTGGCGTATACCTGCTTCATTGAGTAGTACCGAGTCGGCACCGGCCAACCGCATGGCATTGCCGCGGCGTACATAGGCATCGCGCTGCGCATCACTGTGATACAGATTAACGATGCCGCGTTGCGAGACCATGGCGTTGTAGTTGACATCCTGTTCCAGGCCTTCCCACAGTTTCATGGAAAGCTCATAGAACGGCTCGTTGCCCGGTAGCAAATAATTAGAGCGGATGATCGTAGTGTTGCGACCGATGTTGCCTGATCCGATCCAGCCCTTTTCGAGCACGGCCACGTTGGTGATGCCATGCTCCTTGGCCAGATAGTGCGCGGTGGCCAGACCGTGCCCACCGCCACCGACAACGATGACGTCGTAGTGTTTGCGCGGCTCGGGTTCACGCCAGGCTTGTCTCCATCCTTTGTTTCCGGTCAAACCCTGTTTTAATACTTGAAAGCCTGAGTAGCGCATCGGGGATCACTCGCGATGATGGGTCGGATTACCGGAACGAGACGTTATTTACACAGGATGACCCATTTCACAGGCCTTGTGTATGTCTGGAATGGTCATGATATTGTCTATTATGGACATTAATTCGAACTGCCAGCCGTTTCGAGTGGGTTTTGTGCTCATCGATGGTTTCCCGCTGATGTCTTATGCCTCGGCAATGGAACCCTTGCGAGCTGCTAATCTGCTGGCGCAAAGGGCGCTATACGAGGTCCGACACATCCCCGTCGGTAGTGCTCGCTCCACCAGTTCGTCAGGTGCTCTGATTAGCGCCGATGCCTTTCTCGGTGAGCAGGTCGATTTTGATCTGGTGCTGGTTGTGGCGGGCAGCAACCTTGCTGATCAGCAGTTCCCACGGCTCAATAACTGGCTGAGGTTACTGGCAACCCGTGGCGTCATCATGGGGGGTGTCTCCGGTGGGCCGTTACTGTTGGCTCGTGCAGGTGTCATGGAAGAGCGCAGAATGACAGTGCATTGGGATCATGCGGCCGCGCTGGCCGAAGTGTCGCAACGCTTGCTGGTTGAGCGATCGCTCTATGTACGCGACCGCGACCGGTTGACTTGCGCGGGTGGTACCGCACCACTGGATATGATGCACACGCTGATTTCAGAGCATCACGGCCCTGTGTTTGCGCGCAAGATCAGCGACTGGTTTCTGCATACCGACATTCGTCAGGGTGAAGCACCGCAACGCTCAGGCCTGGCTGAGCGCTACGATGTCGTTGACCCTGTGGCGCTGGAGACCCTGGAGGCCATGGAAAATCACATAGCCGATCCACTCGAACTGACTCAACTGGCGACGTTGGCCGGGCTGAGCGTTCGTCAGCTTAATCGAATCTTTCAAATCAGACTCGGTGTCAGTACAGTGCAGTTCTATACTCAGATGCGCTTGAGCAAGGCGCAACTGATGCTGCGCATGACTGCACTCAACGTTCAGGATGTTGCGCTTGCAACCGGCTTTGCCAATGGTGCCCACTTGAGTCGACGGTTCCGTCAGCAGTATGGAATCTCGCCTACGGGTTATCGAGAGTCTATAGCGGAAACCTGATTCGCCTGCAAACTTCGGTTAAATGCACAAAAGTGGTGAACAATGGTTGAAGGTTGGTGCGTTTTAGATATATGACTGCCGAATACATGTCAGCTATTGCGATCCGAGTTTTGGTCGGGCGTTAATAAATTCATTACAGATCGCGACGATCTCCACAGCACTGACGTTGATTCTTGGCTGCATGGCAGCGTACGCCATTTGGGGCGTCATCATGGCTAACGGTATGTTGCTAGCCATCCCGCCAATCATCTTCACGTTCGTCGCTTCCCGGCAGATCATCACCGGAATGACAGCAGATGCGGTTAAGGGGTAACACCGTCGTGTTGGTTTTGCAGCTCACATCACTACATAAAAAGCCCGACTCGGCCGCTATCAGTATCAGCAGGTAGAGATTGGAGCCATCGTTGGCACAGGTGCGCTCTACGCAGTCTTTGGCAGTTTGTCTACTCAATTTGATGATGATGGTCGTTAATATGGTGCACGCGACGGTGCTTACGGCCCAAACACTGTGAGCAAGCGGCCTCCCTACAAGGTTCTGATCGTTGACGATTCAGAAGCCATGTGCGCTTTTTTGTACAAGGCGTTTTCGAAAAACCCGAGCCTTGAGGTTGTAGGGCAGGCGCGGAATGCTGAGGCAGCCAGTGAACTGCTACGCCGTACGCAACCGGATGTGATGACGCTGGATGTCATGATGCCGGGTATAGACGGATTGAGCCTTCTCAGGAAAATCATGCGTAGCCGACCTCTGCCCGTGCTCATGTTATCGGCCATCACCGATACAGGTACATCCGCAGCGCTCGACGCACTGGAAGCCGGCGCTGTCGATTTTCTGGTCAAGCGCGTCGTGTCCGATCCTGACGACATTACGACATACTCGCGTGAGATCGTACGTCGCGTCTGCAAAGCAGCACAAGCCACAGTCGGCCCCTGGACTGTGCAACATAGAAAGCCGCAGCCACTGCCTGACCTTGAACCTGTCATCTCGCGACTCAGTGCCAAGGCCTCCGACAGCCGTCAGGTGTCGAAGACTCGATCAGCTGACAACAGTGGCACCCTGAGTGGTGTTACCCGGAGAGGCAAGACGTCGGGATGTCTGGTTGCTCTGGGAGCGTCGACGGGGGGGCCTGAGGCGCTGCGCAAGGTGCTGACAGAATTCTATGCGCCAGAGTGTTCCATCGTGTTAAGTCAGCACATGCCTGAGCGTTTCATGCAACCCTTTGCTGAGCGACTGAATGCTTCATCCCGATTCGCTATCGGTCTGGCGAGTGATGGTCAGCGCATTGAGCCAGGCTGTGGGTACGTGGCCCCGGGTAACCAGCATCTGAGTGTGGTCAAGCGCGCAGGTAACCTGTTCTGTGTACTGAGCACGGGCGACTTGGTGAACGGCCATCGTCCTTCTGTGGATATCATGTTCGACAGTATTGCCAGTGCTGCGCCAGAACGTGCATTGGGTGTGCTGATGACGGGAATGGGTGATGATGGTGCCCGGGGTTTGAAGGCTATGCATGATCTGGGGGTGCCAACCATCGTTCAAGACAAGTTCAGCAGTGTGGTCTGGGGCATGCCCGGACGCGCCTTCGAGATGGGCGCTGCTGACCAGAGTCTGGCGCTGGACAACATCGGACCGGCCCTTAACGCGTTGCTGGGTGGTAAAAGTGCTGTGCACTCGGCTGCATGAGTCGTTGGTAGTCGCCAGTTTCCGGGGCCGCTTCCGGTACTTATATACAGCTCTATAAGTTTCTGGATTCGAAATTTTACGCAACACTGGGGTAGACTATGCGCCTGACCACGTACCCCCGACAAGATTGAATCATGTTCTCAGCCTTCGCCTGCTTTCGGGTAATGCGTATCCCTACTGAATGAGCATGCAGAGTAGCGCGGTCGAGGTTATCGGAACAGCAGTGCATTGGCTTGATTCGGGACACGGCGTAGAGCTGGTAACCGTGGTACGTACCTGGGGGTCGTCTCCGCGTCCGGTGGGTTCAATTGCGGCGGTACGCAGCGATGGCGTTATTGTGGGATCCGTATCCGGTGGCTGCGTTGAAAAACAGCTCTCTGAAAGTTTTCGGGGCGCCCAGCTTGCGCGGAGTCACACTCATACCATCGACGACGAACAAGCAAAACGTTTCGGTCTGGCTTGTGGGGGGCAGCTGGAGCTGGTTTTCGAGACTCTCAGCGATGCTGAATCACTCCGACAGATTCTCCGACATCTCGATAGCCGCGAGCGGGTTAAACGGATTGTACAGGTGGGTGAAGATCAAGCCACCGTGACAATCGCCGGCAGAGAAGAACAATTCAGCTGGCAGGCGGGTAACTTGCAGCAGGTTTTCGGCCCCGAGTGGCGCCTGCTGATTGTGGGGGCTGGCCAGTTATCGCGTTACACCGCGCAGTTTGGTCTCGCCGTGGATTTTGATGTGCTGGTCGTTGACCCTCGCGAGCAATTTCGCGCCGGGTGGGACCTTGCGGAGATCCCGCTACTGGCGGATAGCCCCGATGATGCTGTGCTGCGTCACGCCACCGATGCGCGCAGTGCTGTACTGGCATTAAGTCACGATCCAAACATTGACGACCTGGCCCTACTTGAAGCATTGCCCAGCGAGGCTTTCTTTGTGGGTGCGCTGGGTTCGGTTCGCAACTACGAAAAACGCTGTATCCGGCTGGCCGGGCTAGATGTCCCTGCCAGTGCGATTGATCGACTGAGGGGGCCAGTGGGTTTATCCATCGGCAGCAGAACGTCCGCAGAAATTGCCATATCCATCATGGCTGAACTCATTCAGGCTAGACAACAGAACACATGAGCACGAGTCGCGTACCACAAGACCCAAAACTGGTTGCCAGCATAGCCAGTTCCATCGGTGCCGAGAATCGACAGGTGATTGCTGCCATCGAATTGCTGGATGGTGGCGCAACCGTGCCTTTCATCGCCCGATACCGCAAAGAGGTAACCGGCGAACTGTCCGACTCACAGCTGCGGCTGCTGGAAGAGAGGCTGAGTTACCTGCGAGAACTTACCGAGCGTCGGCAGTCCATTCTCAGCGCCATCGACGAGCAAGGTAAGCTTGATGACAGTTTGCGGGCCCGTATAGAAAATGTTGCGACTAAAGCTGAACTGGAAGATCTCTATCTGCCATTCAAGAAAAAGCGTCGCACCAAAGGGCAGATAGCGCTCGAGTCAGGGCTTGGTGAACTGGCTGACAGGCTGTGGCAAGAGCCTGAGCATGACCCGCTGGCAGAGGCTGCCAGGTTTGTCACAAAACCTGATGCACAGACAGAGGATACGGCTATTGCCGTGGCTGATGAAAAGGCGGCACTGGAAGGCGCTCGTTATATCCTGATGGAACGATTTGCTGAAGATGCGGCGCTGATTGCCAAGCTGAGGACGCAGCTTCAGGAGCAGGGCTATTATTGTTCGTCGGTTGCCAAGGGCAAGGAGAGTGAGGGTGCCAAGTTTCGTGATTACTTTGATCACCAGGAACTGTATGCCAATGTGCCCGGGCATCGGGCACTGGCCATGTTCCGGGGTCGCAGCGAGGGCATACTGAGCTTGAACCTGTTGTTGAAGAGTGGCGATGAGTACAACGATGATGGCTGCGTGGCAACCGTAGCGCGTCATCTGGATTTTGAACATCGACAGCGTCCAGCCGATGACTGGCGTGCGCAAGTGGTTAGCTGGACCTGGAAAATCAAGTTGGCCCTGCATCTGGAAAACGAGTTGATGGCCACGTTACGCGCTCGTGCTGATGCCGAAGCCATCGGTGTGTTTGCGGCTAATCTTAAGGATCTTTTATTGGCGGCCCCTGCAGGCCCGCGCCCGACACTGGGACTGGATCCGGGTTACCGAAGTGGCGTTAAAGTGACTGTTGTGGATGCCAACGGCCGTGTGGTGGATCACACGGCTATCTATCCGCACAAACCACAGCAGCAATGGCCACAATCGATGGCAACGTTACAAAAGCTTTGTCGGCAACATGCGGTGCAGTTGATTGCAGTGGGCAATGGCACTGCCAGCCGTGAAACGGAGAAGCTCGCTGATGAGCTGATTGCAGAGCTGCGTAAGGCTGGTGGCGACAAACCTGTCTTGATGACCAAGGTGGTTGTCTCTGAGGCAGGTGCGTCGGTGTACTCGGCATCCAAGGTCGCTGAAGATGAATTTCCCGATCTTGACGTTACCATTCGCGGAGCGGTGTCTATTGCCAGACGCTTGCAGGACCCACTCGCAGAGCTTGTCAAGATTGATCCCAAGGCGATCGGCGTGGGGCAGTATCAACACGATGTCTCTCAGGCGGCGCTGGCGAAGAGTCTGGATGCCACGGTGGAGGATTGTGTTAACGCCGTCGGTGTTGATCTCGATACAGCCTCAGCGGCGTTGTTAACCCGTGTGGCGGGACTGACGCCGGTGCTGGCCAATAACATCGTGAGCTATCGAGATGAGCACGGTGCGTTTACCAACCGGCGTGAACTGAAAAAAGTGCCGCGCCTCGGGCCTAAGGCATTTGAACAGGCTGCCGGTTTTTTACGGATACCTCATGGATCCGACCCACTCGATGCCTCGGGTGTACACCCGGAAGCCTATCCTGTTGTTCAGCGTATCGTGGCACATACAGGCGAGCCGCTGGCTAAGATTATCGGCAATACATCCGTGTTGCGCTCACTCAGTGCCGCTCAGTTCGTTGACGAGCAGTTTGGCGTGCCCACGGTGCAGGATATTATCAGCGAGTTGGAAAAACCGGGTCGCGATCCACGCCCGGAATTTCGTGCGGTACAGTTCGCAGAAGGCGTTGAAAAAGTATCAGATCTGTCACCCAACCAGATGCTTGAAGGTAAGGTTACGAACGTTACCGCCTTTGGCGCGTTTGTCGATGTGGGTGTACACCAGGATGGACTGGTGCATATCTCTGCGTTGAGTGATACGTATGTCAAGGACCCTCGTGATGTGGTCAAGGCAGGGGACATTGTTAAAGTCAAGGTTATGGCGGTGGATATAGAAAGACAACGTATCGGATTGTCGATGCGTATGAGTGATGATGCCAACGAACAGAGCGAACGAGGCGCACGGCCCAATGCACGCCCCGGCGCCCGATCAGCTGGCAGAGGTGACGGCCGCAGCGGTGCGTCCGATAACGCTCGTGGTGGAGCGAGGCGCGATCCACGCAATTCATCCGGTTCCAGAGACAAGCACAAGTCTGTACGAGCGACCTCGCGTAACGATCAATCAGAACAACCCTCCGCACTGGCGTTGTCCCTTAAAGCTGCACTGGAAGGAAAATCGTGATGAAACTGTCCATTACCACCGCCGTACTGGCAAGCTCAATGTTGTTAGTTGTCAGTACCTCGGTACTGGCCACTGAGTCGTCTGATGCAGATACTTCTGATGCCAGCGCAGAGGTCTTGGCAACGAGCGAAGGACCGGAATCCGATAGCAGCAACAATGCCTTGTGCGGAGTGGCTGTGAACGTTGAGTTTCGTGAGGGAGCTCCGCGAGACCGGTTTAAGTTTGTCAATTCATCTGAACAGGGTTGGCATATCGAGGCGATCTCACTGCGACTGGAGCCAACCGCAGGCAAACTGGTTTTCGATACCGAAGCGGGGGGTAAGGGGGTAGAGGTGTTTCAGCTATTCGAGGTTGAATCCGGCACGGCCGAACTTAACGCTGCGCAACTGCCCGACGACGGTGGAAACACACTTGATATGAGTTTTAGCCGCTTTGCTGCGGGCGACTCGTTTATGTTCTCTATTGATGTGGATGATCAGCTGAGCGCGTCTGAGCTGGGGCAGATCAGAGTCGCCGACAGTGAGATGGCAGGTGGAATCATCGACGTATCCCTGCGCGATTCATCAGGCGCCTTGCATGCTGTGGCGCTGGTGTTTGACAGCAATAGTCGTTCGAGTGTGTCTGTCACCGACTGCTAAGGGGAATGGCACTTACTTAAGTATCCATGTGAATCGTAAGTGCCATTCCTGCTAATGGCTAATTATTTGTGACGTATGTACGGTATGCGATATTTTTTACACGGCAGTTAACGGTTCAACACTCAAACGCTCTGCGCATCAGCCGATTTCAACTACTGAATCTCTTAATGTAGATGGAACCTGATGACCGACAAATATCGACTCGTTACGCGTAGTGATTTTGATGGGCTGGTGTGTGCGGTATTGCTCAAGCACCTGGACATGATTGATGACATCAGTTTTGTGCATCCCAAGGATATGCAGGATGGCAAGATTGATATCGGTTCGCGTGACATCACAACCAACCTGCCGTTTTGTGCAGGTGCACATCTGGTTTTCGATCACCATGAATCGGAGGTGCAACGCAATGATGTCAGCGTTGCCAACTACATCATCGATGCAGATGCCCCCTCAGCGGCTCGTGTTGTCTGGAAACACTTTGGTGGACACGAGACTTTCCCTGAAACATGGGATGAGATGATGGAGGCAGTCGACAAGGCAGACTCGGCTCAATTCTCATTGCAGGAAGTGCTCGAGCCGACAGGCTGGGAGTTGCTGAACATGTTGATGGACAGCAGAACCGGACTGGGTCGCTTCCGTGAATTTCGTATTTCCAACTATGCGCTGATGATGTCGCTTATTGATTACTGTAAGGAATCCACCATTGAAGAGATTCTGCAGTTGCCTGACGTCAGCGAGCGCGTGGATCTCTACAAAGAACACGCTGAGGCTTTCAAGGAACAGGTACTACGATGCAGCACCGTCTACGAAAATCTGGTGGTGCTCGATTTACGCGACGAAGAGGTCATCTACCCGGGTAGTCGTTTCAGTATCTATGCGCTGTTTCCGCAGTGCAATATTTCTATCCATCAACTCTGGGGTTTTCGTCAGCAGAACACCGTGTTCGCAACGGGTAAATCCATTTTTGATCGAGGTTGCAAGACGCACGTGGGTGAGTTGATGCTCAAGCATGGCGGCGGCGGGCACGCCGCGGCGGGTACCTGTCAGATAGACAATGAGCAGGCCGACATTGTGTTGCAAGAATTGATTGCCACGATCAATGCTAACGAGCAGCTGTTCGCGAAAGCCAGCTAGCACCTGTAATTCGTTGTGATTCTGGTGTAACGGCTGGTCAATAGGTTAGGCGTGGTGGTCGAGATTTACAGAGCGGTATCCGGCGGTTAACGCAAGGGTGTATTATTGCGGTTCTGATGACGCTTGATACACTGACCCATGCCTGATGATAGTGAGCAAAACGGCGTTCAGGATGTTGTTTTGAATACTGAGCCTGTTGAGCTCTACAAGATTCTCAAATTCGAGTCGCTGGCCTCCAGCGGTGGCGAGGCCAAGGTACTGATAGACGAAGGTCTTGTCCGGGTCAATGGCGAGCCGGAGTTCAGACGTCGACGCAAGATAGTCAGCCAGGACATAATCGAGTTCGACGGTGTGGTGTTGAGAATGACTCGGGCTGATGCCGGATAGTTCGCTTACCGTTCTGGACCAGAGGGCCAGGGATACCCGGGTCGCTCAGTTCATCTTGCTCTGCGGTAATCTGGTCTGGATAGTTCTGGGTACTCTGTTTGCTGCGCTGGCGCTGTTTCTGGCATTACAAGAGACTCTACCGTTGAGCCAACGTCTGCCTTGGCTTATCGTGGTGTTGCTGCTCACAGCAGGAAGAACACTGTTGTTGCGACACTGGACACGCCACCCCACAAGCCACGACAACGTCAATCTGCGTATCGTCGTGGCAACCGTCATGACTTTTACCATGGCGTGTCTGTTCGGACTGTTTGCCTATCTGGCGGTATCCGAGAGCAACCCGTTGACCAGTTTGCTGGTTGTCATGGTGTTAACGGGCATGGTAGCCAGTGCTACGGCCTCGGTATCACACCTGCTGCCCATGTACGTGCTGTTTATTTTCCCCATCATGTTACCGGTCGCCTATCGGCTGTCTGGATTCGAGCAAGCTGGATACCACTGGTTAGCTGGCCTGATTCTGCTCTATCTGGTCGTGTGTCTGGGAACGTCCAGAAGTATTCGCTCATCCATCATGCATTCGATTAACGTGCGGTTCGATAACCTCGACCTGCTGGAAGATGTGAGACGCGAAAAACGGCGTGCTGAAGTAGCACTCAGAAATGAAGAGCAGGCTAACCATGCAAAATCGAGATTTCTTGCCGCTGCAAGCCACGACCTGCGGCAACC
>ENA-ORXT01000562-ORXT01000562.1-marine-metagenome-genome-assembly--contig:-NODE-562-length-57398-cov-31.029466_pt1 | contig 57398 bp, 43 predicted proteins | sample MGYA00237868_ERZ511482 | MGnify/ENA metagenome assembly ERZ511482 | reverse complement strand
GTTTATCGCCCTATAAATACCTTTTTAGGAAATTGACGCTATTCGTTTTTGATATGTATTGCATGTATCCCTGAGTTGTATAGCATAAAAACAGATGTAAGTAATACATTAAGAATTTAGTATCTTTGTGTAAGTGGTTAAAATCGGTGACATAGAGATTAGGGTCGTTGGAAAATCAGGTAATTTGGAACTCAAACCTGATAATTACGACATTAGGCACATTGCAAGTATTTTGCAAAATGTCGAGGATCTATTATTCCCTAACAGTAAAAAAGATCGACCTTTAATAACATATGATATTCAAAAAGGATCGGTAAGGCATATTTTCAAAACTCCAATTCAATATATAATCGGATTCAGTGCTATTCTTGAACAAATTCAAGACTCAAATTCAATTGACTTCCTTGATCTAAGAACAGCAAGAGCAATTGAAAGCATTCAAGAATTATCACTTCAAAAAGATTATGAATTCCAATTTAGCACCTCTGTAAAAGACAATATAGAGCTTTCAATAAGCCCAAAAACAAAGTTCTATAGAACGGAAAACATTTGGGTAGACGCTGAATTCTATTTCTACGGAATCTTAACGAATGCTGGAGGAAAAAATAAAGCTAATATCCACTTAGACACCAAAGAATATGGTTCTTTAATCATAGATACTGGTAAAGATTTTTTAGAAGGACAAGAAGAAAACCTCTTGTACAAGAAATTTGGTGTCAGAGCTACTGGCAAGCAAAATCTTGACACAGGTGAATTGGATACTAAGTCCTTAAAACTTATAGAGCTTATAAATTATAGTCCGAAATATGATTCTGACTATTTAAATGCATTAATTTCTAAGTCAAAGAAAAGCTGGAGAGGGATCAATACAGATGAATGGCTATCAAATCTTAGAGGAGGATATGAAGCATAGTGTCTTATTAGATACAAGCTTTTTTGTTCGTCTTCTTAATGATGAAGATTCTTTACATAATAATGCTAAGGAATATTTTAAGTATTTTCTGGAAGAAGAAATAGTACTAAAAGTTTCTACTATATCAATTGCAGAGTATTGTGTTAGAGGTGAAATTGATGAGCTTCCACTGAAAAATTTACAAATAATCCCATTCAATTTAGACCAAGCAACTAAAACAGGAGGATTTGCAGCTGCAATATTTAAACAAAATAAACTAAGTGAAGAAAAGCTTACTCCAAGAGCTATAATTCCCAATGATTCGAAACTTTTTGCACAGGCGGACTTAGACAAATCGGTTACTTACTTCGTTACTTCTGATAGTCGTTCAAAACGTACTTATGGTATATTGAAAAAACAATTTAAGCCAAAGTTTGAAATTCTTGACATTTCAAAACCTTATAATGAAGCTTTTGGGATTTTGGATTTGCAGTAAGGAGTACACTCTACAACATTGTACAACCTCCGCAATCCCTTGTGTCAATAGCTAAGATATCTGATGATTGAGATATATGTGTCCATATAGTCTAAATTTTGATCAGGAACTACACGCTGCCTAATTTCCATTATAGACTTGAGTAGCATATCCATATGTTCTTGGGTTGCCTCTAATCTCAAAACCCATCGTAGCTGTAACATCATAATTTAATTCTATATCTACTGAAAACTGTCCTAAACTATCGCTTGGATTTACCCCTGCATTTATATTACTCATAGAGCAATTATGCCCTATAGATTGAGCTATTGCTAATAATATGAATGCTGAAATTAGGCTCGAAAAGGGTAAAATTCTTGTCTAAATGGTAAGTTTTATTTGCTTCAATCCTTTATGAAGAAATTGAATAAAACCTTGCTTTTGAGATTGTTAGATCAAAAACATGATCATTTTCTCAAATAATAATTTTTAGCTATATCTGATCAAATTACTGAAAGATAGTCTCCTATACATTATTACAAAATGTAATATAATGTCATATAAGTTATAGTTGTAATGTGAATCCCTTTTTGGAATAGATGTTGGTCTTAGTAGCCTGATGTAAAAGGGTTTGGTGTATCAAATTCCCAAACTTTCCTTTTACCGAGTATTAAACGAATACAATTAATATTTAAGAATGATGATTAAAACATTTCTTACAAGAATTACAAGAAGTCACTTCCTGATATGGTCATTTATCATGTTAGGAGCCATTGGAATGAATGCGCAAGTATCCTATAAATGTGGATGTGATGATGCACTTGATAATGATGTTATCGAGTTTAGAATTACAATAGGTGGCACTACTGTTGGTGCTGGAGAAACATGGACACTAAGCAGTGCCTCTAATCTTTTTCTCAGTCTAAATCCATTGACACCAGTGCCTAATGGATTTGTAGTACCTCCAACTTCTGCTAACCCTTCGGTCTATGAGATTACTGGCTTTGCATACAATAATGTAATGCCTTACGTCATCGTAAATGGGCCTAATGGTGTACCTACTGAGGTCAATATGATCACATGTATGAAGCCTACTGCAGAGATTACGGTTGATGGTGGCAATGATTTATGTACAGGAGCAACTGTAGATGTATCGCTCGAAGTGATACTGGGTAATATAATACCCACTACTGTTAATTACTCAACAGTCGTCTACACGGCTAATGGAAGTACCAACAGTAATCCTACAGTAAATCAATCGGACGGTAGTACATCAGTATCATATAATTCCTCTGGAAGTTTTATCATTAATGTCACAGGAGAGACAAATGCTAACTGTGATTTCTCAGGTGAGATAGTGGTTAATGTAACTGATGCTTCAGAAGGTATGGTTATAAGCGGTCCAGATTTATTATGTACGGCTAATGTATCAGATATACCTTATACAGTAACTAATCCTAATGGACTTATGGTAGAGTGGTCATCACAGAGTGCTGTGACATTTGATCCACCAGGAATGACTCCTATGACAGGAAGCGGAACTTCAGTAACTGCCACATTTCCTAATACAGTAGGTACTTATACACTTAATGTGTCTAATTCAGATCCTAACGGATGTGCTATTAATAACTTGAGTTATGATGTAGAAGTTGTAGAGACGATCGATACAGTATCTATTATAGGAAGTACCTATGTGTGCTTAGATGAAGAAACTGATTATACAATAGCTAATGCAAGTTCTTACACAGGACTTCAGTGGACAGTGAGTCCATCAGTCGGTGCTACATTGCAACCGATGAGTGGAATGTCTGATATTGTAAGGTTAGTAGTGACGCAGGCAGGGATGTATGATCTTACAGTGACAGGAACATCAGCAGATGGTTGTCCTATAGAAAGTACGATATCTGTGCAAGGTGCTGATTCTACATCAGGAGCTATAGCTTGTAATAATACAGTTAATGTATCACTGAATAATAATTGTACACTCGAGCTGGAAGCAGATGTAATATTAGAAGGGGAGAACTTAAATAGTGATGCGTATATACTTGAGATTTTTGATGAGACTACAGGAATGGTGCTCACAGGTAATATGATTACTCAAGACCAATTAGGTCATACATTTAGAGTGACAGTGAGTCAGAGATGTGGTGGTAATTCTTGTTGGGGTAACTTAGTAGTAGAAGATAAGTCAATAACGCCATTGGCTCCATTCTGCTCAGATGATCCTGCATTTACAACTTGTTATAATTTTGAGGATACTGACAACCCTCCAGGGTTTCCTAACTTCCTTGCAGATGTAACGGTTACTTACAGAGCGACATCTAATGATTGGTTACTTGAAGGATTTGATAATTGTAGTGATGCAGTATTAGAAGTATCTGACGAGAATATCTCAGCAGGTGTATGTACGGATCCTCAGATTATAGAAAGAACATGGACAGTAACAGATATAAATAATGGTGCTACTTCTACTTGCCAGACTGACGTTATGGTAAGCTTAGTAGATAAGACTTCGATTATATGGCCGCCAAATTTTGATACTGTATTAGATGCTGAGAATGGTGATGACACTGCAGTGGATACAGACAATACGTTCGGATCTTTAGATCCATGTAATACTGTCGGTGGTATAGCTGGATTTCCTAACACATCTTTATTCTGTGGGACTCAGTGGATAGCTGATGCTAACGGTAATCCTACACCAGAATGTACAGGATCACCTACCGGTCTTTTATGTACTAATCTACAGTTAATAGGTTATAAGGATGATGTAATTCCAATATGTGGCGACTCTAAAAAGATATTAAGAAAGTGGACAGTATGGGATGCATGTGCTAACGAAGATGTTATGTATACTCAGATCATTACAATTATGGACAACCGTAAGCCGCAATGTTCTGCACCACCAGAAACACAAGCATTTACAGATGTACATGAGTGTGGTGGTACTGTAGTCTTAGACCCACCATTGATTACTGGTGAGTGTGAGGAGACAACATATACTGTAAGATATAAGCTAAGAGATGATAGAGGATTAATTCCAGCAGAATTTATTACTGACGGTGTAGTTTTTGATGCCGCGTTAAATAAATATAAGATTGTTGATTTACCATTTAGTTCTGATACTGTATGGATTAATTATATAGTAACAGATAAGTGTGGTAATGTAAGTGATGAGTGCTTTAACGAGATAGAATTACTTGATGACGAGCAACCTATACCTGCTTGTGATTTAAATAACTCGATTACATTAAATGATGAAGGATGTGCATTTGCGACACCTGGAACATTCGATGATAATAGCTGGGATAACTGTGGTGTATTCTCTACAGTAATTCAGAAGATGGATTCAAGATGCGATTGTGAGTTATCGAGATATGACTTCTTAGATTACTTAGGTACAACAGGTGGTAAGTATTATTACTTATCTAAAGAAAAAGTACATGCTAACAGAGCATTTGCATTAGCAGCTTCTATAGAAGGATATGTTGCAACTGTGGGCTCAGCTACAGAGAATACATGGATCAGAAATCAAGTGAATAGATTTCAGAATGATGCGGACTATCTAATAGGACTTACTGGAACTGATGATGGAGGGACCGTAAATTTATCATCGCTTACTTGGCAAAATGGTACTTCATCTTACAGAAATTGGGCATCTACGGATATGCCGCCTGTAATCGATAAGAATATAGATGCATCAGGTAATGTCCATGTATTTGTCGATGCAGATGGAACATGGGATGCAGAAAGAAGAAACTTCCAAGAAGCTTACTATGTAATCGAAAGAGACGAAGAATGTGGATGGTCACAGAAAGTGAAATTCTGCTGTTCTGACGTAGGTCAAGAGACAATGGTAGCATTAAGAGTTATAGATAACTTCGGTAACCATAATCAATGTATGGTAAGAGTTACTGTGAGAGACTTTATAGCTCCAGTGATTACATGTCCATCTAATATTACAATAGATTGTGATGATGATGTAGCTGATATTAATACACAGCCTACAGTAACAGATCTTTGTGGAGGGATCACAGTTGCTGAAGTAGTAGGGGATGATACATTTGAGTGTGGTGATGATTTTGTATTAATAAACAGAACATTTACAGCAACAGACCTTGGAGGTAATACGAGTAGATGTACTCAAGTAATAAGAAAAGAAAATAGAACACCATTTACGGTAAGTAACATTACATGGCCAAGAGATTACACATTTACTGATGACAGATGTACTCTTGAGGATATAGATCCTGAAGATATTCCAGCATCTAACAGTCGAGAGCCTATTATTAGAGCTAATGATTGTAGTCAGATAGTTTTCACATATGAAGACCTATTATTCACAATCGTAGATGGCTTCTGTCAGAAATTAGTCAGAACATGGACTGTTGTTGATTGGTGTCAACCTACAAGAGTATTCACACATGATCAAGTAATTAAATTGTCTAATACAATAGCTCCTCAGATAAGTGCAGCATCATGCAGCTCTATGACAGTAACTGAAGGAGAAATTGTAGGAGCATGTATGGTACAAGTAGATGATGTTACAGCTGAGTTAGATGACGTTAGTAATAACTGCGCAGAAACAGTTAGATGGTCTTACACAGTAATATTTAATGGTACAACTGGTACCCCTGATAGAACAGGAAATACTAATGATGCAAGTGGCGTATATCCTTATGGAACCCACACTATAACATGGACAGCTGAAGATGCTTGTGATAATGTAGATGTGTGTACTAAGACACTTGTAGTAAGAGATAACAAAGCACCTACACCGTATTGCTTAGGTGAGGTTGTATTACCATTAAGTATAGATGGTACCATAGAGATATGGGCGTCAGATTTTGACTTAGGTTCTGAAGATGATTGTCCGGACGGTAGTGTAAGAGCTTCGTTCAGTGAGACATCTATCGTGTCTAATATGACATTTGATTGTGATGATCTTAATACAGGAAGTAATATCGGTAATATAACATTAGAAGTATACTTCCATGATGAGTCAGGTAATGTCTCATTCTGTACAGTAAAGATTATACTACAGGATAACAGAAATGTATGTGATAATGTAGGGACTGGATCTAAGGTCGCTATATCAGGTCAGATTATGACAGAAGACTTAGAGATGATAGATGATGTAGAGGTGGCATTGATGTCAGGAGATCTTAATTTCCCTCAGATGAATATGTCTAACATGGGAGACTTTGCTTTCAATGAATTGAATGCAAACCAAGATTATCTTGTACAGCCATCTAAGGATATAGAATATCTTAATGGTGTAAGTACGCTGGATCTACTAATGATACAGAGACACATATTAGGATCTACAGTTTTAGATTCTCCATATAAGATTATAGCTGCTGATATTGATAATTCAGAGACTATTACAGCTATCGATTTGATACAGTTAAGAAAACTTATATTAGGTGTATACGATGAATTACCTAATAATGATTCATGGAGATTTGTCGATGCAGCACACACATTCTTTGATGTATTAGACCCATTCCCATATCCTGAGATGATTAACTACCAAGGCTTAGCCGTAGATGCGTTAAAGTCTGACTTCATGGGTGTTAAGATAGGTGATGTCAATGGTTCTGTATTAGCTAATGCTAATGGAGTAGCTATCGACAAGAGAAGTGGTGATGCTTACGGTATCGTGCTACAAGATGCACAGACTGAAAAAGGAAATAGAAGATTACAATTTGTTGCTGATAAGGATATCGACTTAGCTGGACTACAGTTCACTTTAGATATCGCTGATAAGGGGCAAGATATAATGGCTGTTATTCCGATGACCATTGAGATATCTAATGATAACATAGCATGGGATAAGATGTCAGATGGTCAGATTGTTATGAGTTGGAATAGTCAAGATTACAAGGAAGTACTAGAAGGTGAGATATTATTCGAAGTACTGTTATCAGGTAACGGTAAGGCAGTATCAGCTGAGTTGTCAGATGGACCGCTAAGAAGCGAAATCTATGAAGCTGTAGGTCAAGATATCGACGTAAGAAACATTAAGCTGATAGATAAGACTAATCAGTTAAGTGACTTTGAGTTCTCTGTAAATCAGAATGTACCTAATCCATTCAAAGATGAGTCAGTCATAGAGTTTATGTTACCAGCTGATAGCGAAGTAATATTCTCGGTGACAGATCAGAATGGTAGAGTCGTCTATACAGATACTAAGATCTTTAATGCTGGAAATAATCAGATTATCATCCAAGCTGATGATATGAATGCGAGTGGTGTATTATACTACCAGTTATCGACTGAGAAGTATACTTCTACTAAGCGAATGATTGTAATTAGATAATCCAGAAAAGAGAACTCAGATGAAAAACGAAATAATTACAAATAATACATACGCTAAAATTTATAATCACATGTCTAAGTTTAGAACATTAAGATTTAATATACAATGTTGGATGATATGTATGGTTGCAATGTCAGTTAGCTTTAATGCTAATGGACAGTGTGATGATATTAATCTTGCCTGCAATGGTGGTATCAATGTTTCTATCAGCGAAGATTGCTTTGCTGAAGTGACAGTAGATTTGATCTTGGAGAATCCGCCTTTTGGATTGTACCCAGATACAGATGCTAACTACAATATAACTATCATGGATGCCCAAGCAGATACTATAGTAAGATCTGCAACGGCAGATAGAATTATAGGTCAGGAATATATCGATAAGAGACTCGAAGTATCAGTAGAATTGGTGCCATGTGGTATCAGCTGCTGGGGATTTGTTACTGTCGAGGATAAGATAGGTCCTAAGTTCTGGAACTGTGTCAATGGATTTCTTCCAGATGTAATCTTATCATGCGAAGGTTATGAGAATGCTAACATTCCAGAGCCACAGATCGGAGGATTCTGTACTGATAAGTTATTAACTTTTAAAGATGATACTTCTACACTTGTATGTGTAGGTCCTTATGCGATTGATATACTAAGAACTTATACTGCATCAGATGAAGCAGGTAATTCTTCTCAGTGTCAGCGTAGAATCTTAGTAGAGAAAGCAGATCTTAAGGATATCGTATTTCCTGATAACTTTGTTAGAGAATTGACATCAGCATCTAATTGTGATGAAGCAGATAATCTATCTCCAATGGTTACAGGATTCCCTACGGGAATTTCTTGTCCTAATATCATGCATTTTATAACTGATATAGAATATCCACAATGTGGAATTCAGAGAAAACTACTTAGAGATTGGTTCGTCATAGATTGGTGTACTGGACAATCAAGAACATATGGTCAGATCATCAAGGTTATAGACGATATTGCACCTATAAGTACTTGTCCACCTGATACACTTAGGCTGCCATTAGATCCTGCATCATGTACCGTATCTCCATTGCTTAATCCTATGGGTATAGCTGGCTTTGATATGACAGGCTTAGTAAGTTTAATAGAAGATTGTTCTTTGCCTGTAACTATTGAAGTAGGATTTCTACCTGCTATTCCAGGCACTGACCAGCCAGTAACGGGTCCTTATAATGTGATAGCACCTAATGCACAAGGTCTATATCAACTACCAGAGATAAGTAATGCTGCCTGGGTTAGATATTGCTTTACAGATGCATGTGGTAATTCGACTAAGAAAGATCCTACACCAGATATTGATATTGATGCAGACAACACATGTTGTTTCTTTGAGATAGTTACAAGAGATGCTAATCCTCCGATAGCGATATGCGAGGGCTTTACTAAGGTGCCATTGTTAGAAGGTGGAGAGACATTAGTACCAGCAACAAGTTTTGATGATACAAGTTTTGATCCATGTGGAGAGATCGCAGGATTTCAAGTTAAGAGAGAACAGTCCAGTTGTCCTGGTTATCCTTTAGAGTCTACAACTTTTGGGGACTTTGTTCACTTCTGTTGTGCTGATATTGGAGATACGATAACGATAAGATTAAGAGTTTTTGATACAGATGGTAACTTCTCAGAATGTCTGGGATTAGTATGTGTGGAAGATCAAGGAAGTTCTACAGTAACTTGTATGGCTACTAATATTAATCTTGATTGTGATGAAGATTATACTGACAGAACCCTTACTGGCGTGCCTAATGGTGGAAGCGATGAGTGTAATAACGGGATCGTCGTAGGTCCTGATATGTTTGCACTTGGAGGTTTTGATGAAGCATGTGGTATAGGTACTATTATAAGAACAGTCAGAGTGACTGACCTGGATGGTAACCTTATTAAGACATGTAGTCAGAATATCAATTTTGATGAAGATGATAACCCAGCAGTACTTGAGCAAGGTGACTATACATTCCCCGCGGATGTGACTGTAGATCTATGTTCTGCATCTTTTTCTTTAGATCCGTCAGTGACTGGATTACCGACTACAAATAAGCAATTTGGTTGTACTAACATAGCAATATCTTATAAGGATAGCAGTCCATTCGTATCTAATGCTGATGGAGTATGTTATAAAATACAAAGAGTATGGACGGTATTAGATTGGTGTAGATATGACCCTAGTAATCCTGGACAGTTTTCAGATATAGGAACACAAGAGATAGTAGTTAAGAATGATACAAGTCCTTCTATCGTATGTCCTACAGGAACTGTAGAGTTCGTTGCAGAAGCGGGATCATGTGAGGCACAAGTAGATATTGATGTAGAGGCAAGTACGACGTGTACAAGTCCGTTAGGATCGTCTTATACTTTTGATGCATTCAGTGATGGAACAATAGATGAAAATGGAACTGGGCTTACATTGAGTGGTGTCTATCCAGTAGGTACACACAAAGTGACTTTTAGAGTTACTAATGACTGTGGGGCTGCTCCAGCGACATGTACAGTTACATTCAAAGTGACTGGAGACAAACCACCTACGCCGATATGTCTTGCAAGTGTTGTATGGCCATTAGGTCAGAATGGTATGACAGAAGTATGGGCAAGTGATTTTAACTTTAAGAGTGAAGGTGGATGCGAGGGTGATGATGATTTGATATTCTCATTCTTAGCACCTAATGAGGTAGGTTATCCTGAGACATCAAGAACTTACACATGTGATGATATTGTAAATGGGGTAGCGACAGCATTGCCGATTATTGTATATGTAATAGATGAGTCAGGAGCATTTTCTTCTTGCTTTACAGAGTTGATATTACAGGATACTCAGGATCAATGTACGGATGCTGCTGGATCAAGAGCAACTGTAGAAGGAAGTGTTTTGACTGAGCACAATGAGCCAGTAGAGAATGTAATGGTAGAGATGATGAATATGACAATGCAAGAAGATGTTATGGATATGACATCTGTAAGTGGAGGTTTTGCATTTGAAGAATTAAGTTTCTACATGGATTATTCATTACAACCGATTAATGATACAGATTACCTTAACGGTGTATCTACATTAGACCTTGTACATATTCAGAGACACATATTGGGTCAAACGCAGTTAGACTCGCCTTACAAGATAATAGCTGCTGATGTTGATAATTCTTCTTCTATAACAGCTATAGATTTAATACAATTAAGAAAGTTAATCTTAGGAATATATGATGAGTTACCTCAGAATGATTCATGGACATTTGTACCTAAAGGACACGAATTCTTCGATGAGCAGATGCCATGGAATAGTCCTAACAGAATTAACCTAAGTAGCCTATACATATCTGAAATGGATGCAGACTTTGTAGCTGTTAAGATAGGAGATGTTAATGGTAGTGCTGTTGTTAACCTTGATGGTGCTACAGACTTAGAGAAGAGAAGTAATAACAAAGTATTCTTAAGTACAGATAATATGTCTTACAAAGCAGGTGAGCTTGTTGCTGTACCACTTAGAGTAGACAAAAGCGCTGATATAGCAGGGATACAATTTACCTTAGAATTCGATGCTGACAACTTGTTGTTTGAAGGTATAGATAACGGTGTTGTACATGTAGAGCAGAATAATTTTGCACTGCTTAATAATTATGATGGTGTAATGACTTTTAGCTTGGATGATCAACAGGGCATATCTCTAACCAATGAAGACCTCCTTTTTACAGTATATTTCGAAGCTAAGCAATCGTCATCAGTATCAGAAGATATTAACTTATCGTCTAAGGTTACTAAAGCAGAGGCTTACACATTAGACAGTGAAGTATTAGATATCAATTTTGTTACAAGAATATTGACTGCAGATGGATCTTATGATGGATTAGAAGTATTCCAGAATGAGCCTAACCCATTCAGTAATGAGACGACAATAGCATTCTACATTCCAGAAACTCAGAATGTAAATCTTACCGTATATAATGCAGCTGGAAAAGTGTTAGTCCAAGAGTCAAATACTTACAAGTCAGGTATGAACGAATTTAGATTAACTTCTGATCAGTTAACTGCAGATGGTATCTTGATCTACAGAATAGAAAGCGAATCATCAAGTATTACTAAAAAGATGATTCTCGTAAAATAAAAAATGTATTAATTTTTTGTGTTCGTAAAGCCGATTGGATTTTTTCTAATCGGCTTTTTTAATTTTACTATTAGGATAGATCCAGTTATTATTTGGGATAAGGAAGATATGTTATTTGGAAATTTTAAAGATAGAAGGTGGTATATGGCTCGATAATCTAAAGTATATGGCTCGGTAGTTTAAATGACGTTTTTCATTATCATTTAAGTAGTTTTAATTGCTTTAATGAGTAATCTTTCAATTTTATATGCACTGCGTTGCATCCAGCTGTCTTAGTTAATAACATATTCTCATACCTTTATCAATAATGAGATATAACAAATTTGCGTACCATACATTAATAGCAATCTCGGTGATGCTAAGTTCATTAATCTGCAGTCCTAATCATAGGAGGACAGATGCTGAAGTAAGGACATCTCCTCCAGCTATGAAAGGCGTCTGCTGGGTAGCAGGAGACTCTATCGCAACTCATAATATTCAGCAGATTACCGATGTAAGTGTCAATTGGATGTCTCAGACGCCATTCGCATATATGGAGGGGCATGACACAACAGAGATACGCAGTAATTTTGATACAGCATGGTGGGGAGAGAATGACAGAGGGATAATCCAGACTGCTGAGATGGCACGTGAGGCTGGTATTAAGACAATGCTTAAGCCACATATATGGATGCATACTAGTGATGGAAAATGGCGATCTGATATAGCTATGAATAGTGAAGAAGAATGGCAACAATGGTTCGCTTCCTATGAGGAATGGATAGTCCATTATGCGGAGTTAGCAGAGAAGGGGAGTATAGAGGCTTTGTGCATTGGTACAGAATTACATCAGACCATTAAGAGAACTGAGGCATGGCGGTCTATCATAAGTAAGATAAGAAAAGTATATAACGGAGAGCTTACATACGCTGCTAATTGGTACCAAGAGTACGAAGATGTACAATTCTGGGATGATCTTGATTATATAGGTATACAAGCTTATTTTCCACTCACTGATAAGCATAATCCCTCTAAGAAAAAACTCATGGAAGGATGGGAGAAACATATCACCGCTATGGAGCAATTAGCAGAACGCTACAATAAGAAGATAATATTCACAGAGATAGGATATAAGAATACGTCTGATACTGCACATGAGCCATGGGTATGGCCGAGATCTTTAGACAGTACTGTAGTAAGATCTGATAAGGCACAGATAATCTGTTATGAGGCTCTATTCGAGTCATTCTGGAATAAGCCATGGTTTAATGGATTGTTCATATGGAAGTGGTTTCATACAACCTATAAGCATGATAATTATGATGACTATTTCGCAGAGTGGGATAGAAGAAGAGAAGAGTATGCCGCGAGGAGAAATCGTAAGGATCGTCCTCTTATATATTTCTCGCCTCAGAGAACCGGAGCTATAGATGTTATGTCAGAGTGGTATCATAAGGAATAAAAGCTAAAGCCATACAAGACTGCACATTCTGCTTTTAGTTGAGATTTAGAAAGTATATTTTGTATTATGAATTATTACGGGTAGGATCTAATTGATCGTATAACTCGAAGTTATTACAGCACTCTTTTCTAAGATCTTAGACACGGAGCAGTATTTTTCCATAGAGAGATCTACTGCAGAATTCACCTTAGTATCCTTAAGTGATCCCCATAAGTCAAAGTGTAGATGAATGGTTTTGTATATCGTTGCTTCATCTACTTTTACTCTTTCGGCTTCTACTCTGACTTTAATGTCGACGAGATCTTGCTTCATCTTTTTTAGTATTAGAACGACATCTATTGCACTACAGCCAGCTACTCCCATAAGAAGCGTTTCCATTGGTCTCACACCATTGCCTTTAGCACCTATAGCTTCTGAGCCATCCATCAGTATGGTGTTACCAGTAGAATTAGTGGCTTCAAAATTCACATGATCATCGATGCGAGATATATTGATTGTAGTTATATTTTCCTTCATTGATTACTTATTTATTATTGTTGGTGCCCATAAACTGACATTGAGATTGACATTGCCATTCCCATTAAAATTAAAATTGCCATTGCCATTGCAATTGCCATTGAAATTGCCACTGCCATTGCAATTGCCATTGATATTGAAATTGCCATTGAAATTGAAATTGCCATTGAAATTGCCATTGAAATTGACTCCCCACCTACAAGTGATACACCTAATTTGGTTTTTATTTTTTTAATTCTTCTTTTTCTTAAAAGGGTTCCAGTCTTTTACTTTTGACTTTAGCGAATCTACCTCAGACCCGCCAGATTTCTCTAAGATGCCGCCTAATTTATCTTTCGCTACTTGCGCTAAGGAGTCAGAGACATTCTTGGCTATCGTAGAATCTAATTTTTCTTTAGCCTTGTCTTTTATCTTATCTTTTATCTGTTCAGTTTGTTTGTCTACTTCTTTTTTGACAACAGATTTTAGAGTATCTGTTTTTTCTTGTATCACCTTAGTTACAGTATCTTTTACGGCTGTTGTAACTTTTTCTACTTCTTTGGTGAGTGTATCTTTTAAGATCGTCGTCTGCTTGGTAAATTGATCTTTGAGCACGTCACTGAGAGTTTTGCCACCAGAACCTACAGGAATTATTTTTACCTTAGGTTTTAGTAGTGTGCCTGTTACTTGTACATCAAGATATACAAAGTCTCCTAAGTCGATATTGACACCTCTGCTTGATGCTTGCTTTTCTATCTCAGACATACCCATCTCCAGTGTCTTTCCGAGCTGTGCTTTGCTCAATCTCTCCCTTGGAATTCTTGCGTTAATAGTGTAGTCTAATTTCTGATCTATAGAGTGCTTGCCCCCTACAGTAAACTGCATATCCTCGATGTCATAATCTTGTGGCATAAATATTACAAAGCCTTCTTTGACTTCAAACCAGTTCTTAGAGTCTTTTACATTCCAGTCTTTGATTGCTTTAATGCCTAATGCATCTCCTAATTTTTCGAGAGGTTTAAATCCATTAACCTTCCCATTCACAGTTTCCATAAATCCAGATGCATCTAATTTGTATAAGTCAGGCATCATCTCCTTAGTAAGTGGTCCTGATATAACCATCGTAGAGTTGAATATCCCTTCCATATACTTGGCTATCGGTGCTAAAACTTTAAATGTTTCATTGGCTTCAAAGAACTTAGTGAAGTTCATCTGACTTATGTTGTACTTAAAGTCAAATAAGGGATTCTCTATGTTTTGAGTATTGTAAGTACCATCAAAATTTACAGTACCATTGAATAATTTTACAGTACCGTCTGTGAGGGCAGCGATACCGTCTTTTACCGCAATCTTGCTATCTAAATTAGTCAATGTATAATTGTCATAGATCAGTGTTTTGACATCTGTATATATGTTGATGTCGAGATTAGCTGGCACCTCTACGACTTGCTCTACGGCTTCTGTATTTTCAGTATCGTTGATATATTTATTAGAATTTATTTTATCTGCTTCTATGAATAGATCACCAGTTAATGTCTCATTATTGAATACATAATGCATGACATTATTAAGCTGTCCACGTGCTACTATCGGAGACTTATCTAATGTTAATGAAGATTGCTTAAGAGATAACTTCTCATCAGCGTAGCCTCCTTTCGCAGACATGCTTTCTATATCATAGTCTTCATAGATGACTTTGTCAGCTGTGTAATCGGCATTTACAATATAGTTTAAGAATGGTGTTTCTATTGTACTAATTGTATCAGCTTCGGTAGCTTCAGCTTCTGAAAGTAGCATCAATTCATCGACGTTAAGTACTTTACTTCTTGCACTGATATTAGTGGTTGGCTGTCCACCTCCTACAACCATCTTAAGTGGGTCCTGAACTTTTACTGATCCAGAAAAATCACTTTTACCAAACTGAATAAGGCCGGCATTAGCATCTAATGCTTGCGGTGAAAATTTGGATTCTACCTTGTCTATTTTGACAGCTATATCCTTAGTATAATCCATGTCGATATTTGTCGCAGTTACTTTTCCGGCAAGGCCAATATTCTCATATTTTTCTGCCATTACATCCGATTGCTTAGCATCTATAGAGATATTACCTTCTACAATACCAGAACGTAGTGTCATCGACTCGAATGGGTACGCTTGCGACACTTTATATAAATCTAATTTTCCAAAAGTATTAGACTTAATGTGTGGATCTCCTAAAGCATTATTAATCATAAGTGTGCCAGTCACTTTATCCCCATCTAACACGAAGGAGTAGTTAGGCATATTGATCGCTAAATCAGACCAATCGGCCTTATTTGATTTGATGATCATGTCTAAGAATATATCTTTGATCGGAATCTTTAAAGCAGGATATTGTAGCTGTCCATTATCAAGATTTATTTTTAGGTCTACTTTAGGGTATTGCCCTTTCTCTGAATTGAATATACCAGCAACAGAACCTGTCAGCGATCCGTTACCACTTGATTTTATATTACCATAATCTGCAGTGTAGGCATTAGGGACTAAAGAGAGTATAGACGCCACACTATTGTTAGCTGCATTGATTGTAAGATCGACTTTGTAACCTTCCTCTAACAATTGTGTATATCCAACAAATGCAAAAGCAAGATCATTTAACTGCATATTGTTTTCTTTAAATGTATAGATCTGCTTGTCTAAGTCTATGCCCAATATGATATCTGCGCTTGCTTTTGACTTTATAAGAAACGGTATGCCGCCTTGAGATACACTCATCTCTTCTATATCAGTCTCAGTATCGAGATCAAATGTGACATCTTGGAATTGGCCTCTACCTTTATGATTAAGACCATATATAGATGCTTTAGTTGCCCCAACCTTATCAGCGTATAAGATCGTACCGTCTTCTATTTCATAAGATTCTATTTCTCCAAAGAATGATGATTCAGAAGATGAACTTTCGCTAGGTTTAGCAATGTCATAATTTGCATTGCCATCTTTGTCTACGACGACATTGACATAGGGTTCGTCTAAGTATATTTTAGATATCGTAATGCCTTCATCTGATTTAATCAATGACTTCCAGTCAGTAGAAAGAAATATCTGTTTTGCTTGCACAAGAGGGACGCCATCAAAAGCTTCGATACCAGTAACTGATAGGTCAGATAGCTCAATGCTCACTCCTGGAAAGTCCCTAAAGAGTGATATATCTGCATCTGTAAAGTCAACTTCTGCATTAATGTTGTCGTTGACACTATCTTTAACCGCAGCTATGATCTGATCCTTAAACAGTATAGGAGCTAAAAAAAGAATAACTAACAATACTAAGAGTATAGATAATAGGATCTTAAATATTCGTTTCATTTTGATGTCTTTTTGTAAAAGCGCAACTTTGATCTGTTGCTTTTAATTACGATAAATTCTGTGGCTCAAATGTACTATCATTTGAACTGTTATTAGGTTTAATGTATTCCGCTTAAGGAGATAAACGTCTAACACACCACTATATATTGATGTTCGATTGATATTAATATTACATTAAGGCATAATTAGGAAATTTTTACAGAGGAAATAGGTGGTAACCACTACTTTGTATAGCTTAGAGTCCTATCAGGATACGGTTATGGATGCAATATTAGAAGTTGAGAATTTGAACTTGAGTATAGGGGCTCCTATGTATAAGTCTCAGATATTATCTAATGTATCCTTCCATATCGGAGAAGGAGAAGTGCTGGGGCTCGTGGGTGAGTCGGGAAGCGGTAAGACTATGATACTACGTTGTATTCTAAGATTACTTGAGATGTACCCGAGCAGTAAGCTGTCAGGAAAGATTATCTATCACAATGCGACGTCTCCCAAGATGGATGTTGTAGAAGCGTCAGGGCATGACCTTAATAATTATAGAAGAGGTCAAATAGGAATCGTATTCCAGCAATCTGCACAAGTACTCAATCCCTCAGTAGTTATCGGTGATCAAATACAAGAACGTATAGATCTCAATAGTAATAAATCAAAACCTTCTAAGGGTAAAAGTGTAGTTCTTAACTTATTAGATGAAGTACGCATAAGCCCTGCCGAAGAATTTTATAACCGTTATCCTCATGAGTTATCCGGTGGTCAATTGCAGAGAGTTCTGATAGCAATGGCACTATCTAATAATCCTCGGTTGCTATTAGCGGATGAGCCTACGTTTAATTTGGATAAGAGTACAGAGAAGGAGATTGTTGATTTATTATTGTCAATCAAGAAAGCAAGAGAGATCAGCATATTATTCGTCTCTCATGATATGTCATTGGTAGATCTTTTTTGTGATAGATATATTACGATCAGTGATGGGACTATTATAGAGAATTCCACTCAGAGTTCAGGCTCTTTAGCTGATCTGCCAAGTATGGTCACGCCAGTTAATAGAGAACCTATTATCCAGTTAAAGAATATCAACAAGGCCTACAAGAAATCTTCTGCTATATGGAGAAAAGGAAAAAGCCAGATGGTTCTGAGAGATTACAGTTTGTCTCTTAGTAAGGGTCTTATCACAGGATTAGTAGGGCCTTCAGGATGTGGTAAGTCGACTGTAGCTAAGATTATTGCAGGCATTGATTATGATTATGATGGCGAGTATTTGCTTAATGGTGTGAATGTAAAATCTTATCGCAAATCTGATGTTAAGAGAATGCGACAATCTATTCAGATTATTTTCCAAGATTCATTTAGTGCAATGCCACCTCATCTTACTGTCATAGACTTATTTAATCATGTAATATCTGCACATAGTCTTAGCTTGTCTCGTAACGATATCATCTCTCTGCTTAAGGACGTCGGCTTAGATGAGTCACTTTTAGAAAGATTACCTTACCAATTATCGGGTGGTCAAAGGCAAAGGTTACTAATCGCTAAGGCGCTAATTGTCAAACCGGATCTTTTAATATGTGATGAAATCGTCTCTTCTCTTGATGAGATGAATAGGGCATCTGTTATAGATATCTTAAGACAAATCAATGTGGATCAAGAACTTACGGTTTTGTTTGTTAGTCATAATGAGACTATCGTAGATCAATTATGCCATGAGGTTTTTCACGTAAACTGCTTGGAATCGTAGTTCTGTATTGTTCTTAGCTATTTTATGTAGATAATATCTATATAATGTTCTAATTTTTAAATAGTTTTTATGCTTACGTAGCGATTTTTAGTTAATGTATCGAAAAGTTCGTTCACATGTAACTTTTATAAATTCATTAACGTTCTATAGATAACCAGCGACAATTCCTTTTATATGAAAAAATCAACTACTAAATTTCTAATCTCACTCTTGATAACTTTGAGTATTGTTTCTTATGTATATATATGTCATACAGAATCATCTCTGCATAGCTCCTACGAGAATCAAAAGATCGAATTAAAAGAATCATCAGAAAATATAGTCAGTAATGCGAAAATCTTTACGCTTGTAGCTGACAGATTCATTAAAGTGATATCTTCTAATTATTAAGTTTCTTTTATTTCTTTTACAAAATTAGGAATAGCTTCTATTCCTTTATCCCGTAATAACCGAATGAATGCGCTTCCAATTATAGCGCCATGCGCATAATCACATGCCTTGTAAAAAGTTGCATTATCATGAATTCCAAACCCAATCAAAGTAGGCGTATTTAAATGCATATTTTTTAATTTATCGAAGTATTCTACTTGACGATCACTTATTGATTTTTGCCCACCAGTTATGCTTGACTGTGCAACGATGTAAAGGAATCCATTACTTAACTTATCTGCCTGTCTTATTCTTAATGATGAAGTCTCTGGTGTGACCAGGAAGCTCATACTGATATTGTAAGTTTCGAATTGTGCCTTATAATGTTGTTCGTAGTAATCCATAGGCAAGTCAGGTATTATCATACCGTCTACATTAGCATCAGCTGCTTCTTTCAGTAATTTTCCTATACCATACTGTAAAAATTGATTGTAATAGCCCATCAAGATGATAGGTATGTTGGAATTTTTTCGGGCTTCTGTTACTTGTCTCAGAACTAACTCCAAGCTTATGCCATTTTGTAATGCAACCTTACTACTTTCTTGTATCGTCATACCATCGGCAAGAGGATCAGAATATGGTATACCTAATTCTATGATATCAACTCCAGCATTATCGAGCTGATGTATAATAGCTACTGTGTCATCTCTCTTAGGGTAGCCAGCTGTAAAGTAGATATTAAGAATGTTCCTACTTTTAGATTGGAATAATTGCTTTAGTTTATTCATTATTGTCCATGTGGTTAATGTAAGTAGCTAAGTCTTTATCTCCCCGACCTGATAGATTTATGACGACGTTATCCTCTGGGTTAAATCTTCTATTTTCTAATATTGCCAATGCATGTGCAGTCTCCAGAGCTGGGATGATGCCTTCGTATTTCGATAAGGTATTAACAGCTGCTAATGCTTCCTGATCAGTGGCGCTATGTACTTCTGCTCTCTTAGTCTCTATAATATGAGCATGCAATGGTCCGATACCAGGATAGTCAAGACCTGCGGATATGGAATATGGCTCTATGATTTGTCCTTCACTATCTTGCATCAGCATAGTCATAGAGCCATGGATGATGCCTTTACTGCCTTTGGCACTTGTTGCTGCTGTATGACCGCTGTCTATGCCCTTACCAGCAGCCTCGACGAGGATAAGGTTACAATTGGGCTCATCAAAGAAATGATACATAGCTCCTGCGGCATTAGATCCGCCTCCTACACAAGCGATGAGATGATCTGGGTATGCTTTGCCTGTCTTATCTATTAATTGATATCTGATCTCTTGGCTGATCACTGACTGGAATCTGGCTACCATATCTGGGTAGGGATGTGGACCTACCACTGATCCGATGATATAATGTGTGTCTACAGGATTATCGATCCAGTCCCGGATCGCTTCGTTAGTAGCATCCTTGAGTGTCTTGCTGCCACTCTTAGCAGGTCTTACCTCTGCTCCTAATAGTCGCATACGAGCTACGTTAGGGGCTTGTCTCTCGATATCAACTTCTCCCATGTATACAATGCATTGGATGCCCATAAGAGCACATACAGTAGCGGTGGCTACGCCATGTTGCCCAGCTCCAGTCTCCGCTATTATTCTTGTTTTATTCAGTGCTTTAGCGAGTAGGATTTGTCCGATAGTGTTATTAACCTTATGTGCACCTGTGTGACAGAGATCTTCTCTTTTAAGATAGATATTGGTATTGTATTTTTCAGACAATCTCTTAGCTAAGTAGAGTGGAGTAGGACGACCGACATAATCTCTAAGTAGCTCGTTGAATTCCTTTTGGAATGAATCTTCATTAATAATATCAAGATACGTACGCTGTAGTCGTGATATATTACTGTGCAGCATTTCGGGTATAAATGCACCGCCATAATTTCCATAGAACCCTAAGTTGTCAGGGCTGTAATTCATCTTAGTCATACCGTTGTTTTAATTGCTTTTGTAAATAGTTCTACCGCTTTTATATTCTTGTAACCAGGTCTTATCTCAAATTTAGAATTGATATCTACGCCGTAAAATTGTGGATGGTCTATTTTCTTAATCGCTTTGACGTCGTCTGGAGTTATGCCTCCTGCTAATAGAAACGGAACTTCTCCTTTGTACTCATTCAATAGACTCCAATTAAACTTTCTACCGCTGCCACCATATTCTTTAGTCTGTGTATCAAAGAGAAAAAGATCTGAAAATTCAAATTCCTTTGTAGCTTCTAAATCTTTAGCTTCAGAGATGCTGAAGACTTTAATTATTTTTTGGATACGCTGTATTTCAGAACACTTTATATGATTTTCATGTCCATGACATTGGATATAGGAGAAGTCATAGATAGCATTCAAGTATTTGATTTTGTCTATTGTCTCATTGACAAATACCCCTACAAGTTCTTTGTCTGCGATGGATACTTCAGACAAGGCATCAGAGATAACATACCTTTTGCTTTTAGAGTAAAAATTAAGCCCTATCATATCTACAGATGACTCGATTAAGTTCTCTAATTGCTTACTATTATTGATGCCACACATTTTTACTTTCATATTTCATTCAATTTACTGTGACACTCTGTAATGAAATCATGGAATGCATGACTTGGGTTATCTGACTTCATAAATGCTTCACCTATTAAGAATCCGTTAAAGCCCGACTTGTGCAGTTCCACGATAGTGTTGGTATTGGAAATTCCGCTTTCTGAGATTTTTGGATATTCCGCAGGCAACATTTCCAGCATAGATATAGAATGCTGATAATCTACTGTAAATGTCTTTAGGTCTCTATTGTTGATACCTACAATATCTGCATTTTGAGGCATCTTGTCTATCTCTTCTTTTCCATGGATTTCATAAAGTACTTCCATTCCTAAATCGTGGGCTATATTTACATAGACTTTTGCTTCTGACTTCTTAAGTATTGCACCTATGAGTAATATGACATCAGCTCCCATAGCCTTAGCCTCATGTATCTGATAAGCATCTATGATGAATTCTTTCCGCAGTAGTGGAATGCTTGTACAATTGCGTATGGTACTGAAGTCATTTTTATCAGCTTTAAAATATTGGGTGTCGGTAAGTACGGATATAGCTGCTGCGCCAGATTTCTGATATCCAGTAGCTACTGACTCTGGGGTCGATTTACTTATATTGATTAGTCCCTTAGATGGAGATGCTCGTTTATATTCAGAGATTATATTTAGACTATTAGAAGTCTTTAGAATTTTAACAAGCGAGTAAGTTGATCTATTGTACAGTCGTCTTGTAGCGATGGTACTGAGTGGTACTACAGTTTTAGATTTCGCTACTTCTCTTCTCTTAGTCTCTATTATTTTATCGAGGATATTCAATTGTTAGATGCTTTTTAATTTGAGTTTAATTCGGTGATGGTCTCTGTCTTAATGGCTTATAATTTATAAAACTTATAAGTGTCATAAAGGCTTTAGAAGTTGGTGTAGCGCCTTATTAGCGGCACCTGATTCTATAGATTCTTTCGCTATCATATAGCAGTCTGTTATTGATTTATCTCTTTCAAATGCTTGTATGGCGACTGCGGAATTACAAAGTACCACACTTTTCTGTGCCTCAGTAGCCTCATCTGTTAGTACATCCATAAGAATCTTTGCAGATTGCTCTATCGTAGTTCCTCCATGAATGCTTTCTGGACTTAACTGCATTGTATTAAAGTCTGATGCATCAATAATTGTTTCACCACGATTATCTATTCTGAGTGTCTCACCTGTCAGCGATATCTCATCGTAACCGTCTAGTGCATGTAGGACATTATATTCTATATTTTCATTCTCAAGTAGATACTGATATAGTCGAGCCAGTTCTATATTGAATACCCCTACGGTCTGATGTGTAGGTCGTGCAGGATTAACAAGTGGGCCGAGCATATTAAAGAATGTCTTCACCCCTAATCGTTTTCTTATATGAGCTACAGCCTTCATAGCAGGGTGGAAGAGAGGCGCATGGATGAAGCATATGTTTGTCTTATCTAATTGTCTCTTAAGTAAGTCTGTGTCGGCTGAGAACTTAAAGCCTATGTGCTCTAGTACGTTAGACGAGCCACATATTGATGACACACCATAGTTGCCATGCTTAGTGACTTTATATCCTGCTCCGGCAACTACAAATGAGCTTGTTGTAGATATATTAAAAGTATTCTTGCCGTCTCCACCTGTCCCACACATATCTGTAGATTGTATCCCCTCGATATCAAATGGGAGGCACAGCTCTAATAATGCATCTCTGAATCCTTTTAATTCTTCTACGCTTACAGATCTCATCATATACACGCCCATGAATACTGCTACCTGTGCATCATTATATTTACTTTCAGATATATTGACTAAGATTTGCTTAGCTTCAGCGGCACTAAGCTTCTCATGGTTGAATAATTTTGTAAAGATTTTTTTCATGTATTTTGTTTAGGTTCTTGTGGTATCCTTGCCTTCAAAATTCTTTGCGCTTTACGCTTGTTGTTACTTCTACTTATTGACCTTGATATACAAATGGACAACTTGTTTTAAAGATTAAGAAAGTTACGTAACATAGAAGGCCCATCCGGAGTCATTATAGATTCTGGATGAAACTGAACTGCATATAATGGATACTCGTTATGATGTAAGCCCATAATTTCATTAGCATTATCTACACAATCTATCACTAACTCTTTTGGAAAATTTACTGTATCAGCAACCCACGAGTGATAGCGTCCTGCTATAAATTCTTCTTCGATATCTTGATAGATCGGAGAATCTTTAATTACATGCATTGGAGTCTCTATGCCATGATAAACTTTAGATAAGTTCTTAAGTTGACCACCAAAGACTTCCACAGTCGCTTGCAGTCCTAAGCATACACCGAATATTTTCTTAGATGTATAATATGTTCTTATTATCTCCATTGTGTTGCCACTTTCATTAGGGAGGCCTGGACCTGGAGAAATGATTATATAATCATACCTACCACATTCTTCTACACTTATCTCGTCGTTCCTGTATACGTCAATTTTGTGACCTTGTATTTGTTCTATAATGTGTACGAGGTTATATGTGAATGAATCATAATTATCTATAATGACGATCTTCTTTTCCATGATCAAGGTATTTGTTACTATTAATTAACGGATAGATTCTGCTTGCTTAATGGCTGCTTTTAATGCAGCTAATTTATTGTTGACTTCTTGTAGTTCGCTTTCTTCGTTAGAGTCTATGACTATACCTGCTCCAGCTTGGTAGCGTAATTTTTTATTCATTGCTAAGAATGATCTTATAAGTATAGCTTGATTAATATTGCCATTGAGACCTATCATTCCAATAGCACCTCCATAGAATCCCCTGCCAGTAGTCTCCAGCTTATCTATGATCTGCATGGCTTTATACTTGGGTGCACCAGATAGCGTACCCGCAGGAAATGTATCTGCATATATCTCTAATGCATCTTCTCTACTTCTTAGTGTGCCTTCTACAACAGAGGTAAGGTGTATGACGTGACTGAAATATTGTATCTCTTGATACTTCTTGATATGGACATTAGTCGTATGTTTACTCAGATCATTACGAGCTAAGTCTACGAGCATAACGTGCTCAGCATTTTCTTTTGCGTCTTCCCTTAGTTCGGCGGCTTTTTCTATGTCTAATAAGGTGTCTCCGGTTCTCTTGAATGTGCCAGCTATAGGGTGTATCTCAGCCGTAGTTTCTGATATGCTGATCTGTGCCTCTGGTGATGATCCAAATATCTTATAGCCACCATAATCAAAAAAGTAGAGGTATGGACTTGGATTGATGGATCTTAGACTTCTGTATACGTTGAAAACATCACCAGAATATGATTGCTCGTATCTACGTGATAAGACGACTTGGAATATGTCTCCATTCTGTAGGTGTGATTTGGCTTGTCTGATATTAGACTTATAATGCTCATCTTCTATGTTAGAGCTTTCTTGTCCGTCTGTATTAAATGAGAAGGTCTGCACATCTTTATAGTTGAGCATCTGTATGATGTTGTTGATAGAGGATGGTTCTCCATCTTCAAGATACTCATGTATTTCCATCTGATCGTAGTAGTGATCTATAACAATCATATACTTGTAGAAGTCGTACTTCATTGTTGGAATAGCATCAGTAATTTTTGATTTGTCAAATTGTAGTGTATCAAAATACTCTACACTTTCATAACAAGAATATCCAAATACAGAATGCATATCACCGCCATCTGATACATTTATATCATTTACAAATTCTTTTAGCTCATTTAAGATTTCTGGTTCAGGCTTGTCGTAGCTGTATTGTTTAGTCTGGTTGTATTTTTTAATTAGCGTACCCTTGACTTCTATGCCTTCAAGTGGCTTAAAGCAGATGAAAGACTTACTGTTTTCTTTACTTGAATAGTCAGAACTTTCGAGCAATAATACCTGATGGTACTTTTGTCTGAGCCTAAGAAAGCATCCTACTGGTGTATAGAGATCTGATATTATTTTTTGTGATTGTCGTATGTATTTCATATCTAATTTTGCATCTATGCTGGTTGGCTATTTTTTTTACTATGGTTTCTATTGTCTTCGAGTACAAAAAAATGGCTTGTCGGGATGCGACAAGCCATTTTTATATATTAATAATTAATGTTAGCTATCAACTTTCCCGCAAGATGAGATCATTATTAAGCCACCACCAACATGTATTTGTATTCATAATCATACTCAAATGTATTATATGCTTTGTTATATTCCTAATCTAAATTCTAATTTTCAAGAATATTCGTTTCGATCTACGTATTAAGTCTTATTAAAATACGCATATAATAGTTGCTAAATTGCGTTTTCATCTATCATCTATCATCTATCATCTATCATCAATACTCTCTATGTTGTATCCATTCAAGAAATCTTTTATTTTCATCTTAGATTTTCCTGACATCTGTATCTCATGGAGACGAATATAGCCATCCTTGCAGGCTACCTTTAGATAGGATTTATTATCACTGACTATAGTGCCAGGTTCTGTTGTAGATGTATCTTCATCAATGCTGGAGCTATATACCTTAGTTAGCTTTCCATCTATATTGAACCAAGCACAAGGATAAACGCTCAGTCCTCTTATGAAGTTGTAGACTTGTTTTACAGATCTATTGAAATCTATCTTAGTGTTTTCTTTATTTAGTTTAGGAGCATGAGTTGCTTGGTTATCTGACTGTTCAGAAAGCTCAATTGTTCCAGATTCTATAGCTTTCACAGATCTGTATACGACATCCGCTGCGATATACATCATGCGATTATGGACTGCAGTTGCATTGTCATCATCATATACTCTGACCTTTTCTTGGAGTAGGATAGAGCCAGTATCTATTTCGTGTTTAAGCTTGAAACTTGTCACACCAGTTTCTGATTCTCCTTTCATTATGGCCCAGTTAATCGGAGCCGCTCCTCTGTACTTAGGTAATAAAGACCCATGCAAGTTATAGGTGCCCATAGGAGGCATGTCCCAGACTACGATAGGAAGCATTCTGAATGCTACTACAATCTGAAGGTCTGCTTTTAGTGCTTGTAATTCCTCAATAAATTGTGGACTCTTTAGGTTTTTAGGTTGGAGGATGTTAAGATTTTTAGATATGGCATATTTCTTTACGGCAGACTCTATGAGGACTTTTCTTCCACGACCACCGTATTTATCTACAGATGTAATGACGCCGACTATATCATAACCTGCATTATATAGGATATCCAGTGACGGAACCGCAAATTCTGGTGTACCCATATATATAATTCTCATAATTACCTTTTTAAGATTTTCTAATTCTATGTTTACTACAAATAATTTATAACTTCATTATCACTTAATATAACATCGGCTATGAAGATTATTTTCACATTATTTCTATCTATAATATGTTACTCTTTTTTGTGCTCTCAGACTGTAATAATAGATGGTTACACATTTGAGACGGGTAATAGAGGTTTTATCGCTGACGCAAAAGTAGTAATTATGTCTGGCGATGATGTCTTAAAAACTACTGTTGCTGATAAAGAAGGTCATTTCTTTTCTACTGTTTCTTATAAAGATGAGTATACGCTTAAGTTGACTTCTGAGCTATATGAAGATCTCACCATGATATTAAAAGGAGATTCTAAGACTGATGATAATAAAATATTTGTGAAAGCTCAGATGAAAAGATTGCCTGGATATTTGTTTGACTTAACAATGGCAGAAGAACGAAATAGTGAGGACTCTATTGTTGACGCGATTTCAGATACAAGAATAGATGTATTTAATAATACGACATTTGAGGAAGTACAGGTCTTAGAACATCATCCTACTCCACAATTTGGTTTGCCGCTATTCAAGGGTAATCATTATACAGTATTGATAAGAAAGGAAGGTTACATCGCAAAGAGAATCGAAGCATTCGTTGATGTAGAAGGTTGTATACTTTGTTTTGAGGGGCTCGGAAGTGTGACACCAGGAGTTACAGAAAACCTTAGTAGAAATAATCAGATCGGTGTACTACTGGCGAATGTAAGCTTAGAAAGAGCATTCTCTGGTAAGACTATCGTACTTAACGATCTATATTATGATCTCGGAAAAGCTTACCTAAAGCAGGGTGCTAAGCGTGAGCTTAATAAGCTTGCAAGAATGATGAAAGATAATCCCGAAATTAAGGTCGAACTTGGAGCACATACTGATGCTCGAGGTGATGCAGATAGTAATAAAGCACTTAGCGATAGGAGAGCTAAAAACGCTGTTCTATATCTTATAGACAAGGGTATCGATGAAGATAGAATTATATCCAATGGATATGGTGAGACACAATTGCGTAATGAATGTGCTGATGGTTATAAGTGTTCTGAAAAGCAACATGCCTATAATAGAAGGACGGAATTAAAAATTATAGATATCGTCAAATCAGATGAACCACTTAGGTCTCTTAAGCAAATGAAGATGATGGCACGAGCTGAGAAGGAGATGGAAGAATTGGCTTTTGGAGGTCAGGTAAAAGTGGAGGATACTGAACCTGCAGAATCTGAAAAAGTAGCAGATAAGATTGTAGAAGATATAGCAACAGAGAAAATCTCTGATGATCAGAAGTCTGATATGGCTCAAGATGTTATTGATGAAGAGAATCCTGTTTCTCAAGAGGTAATTTCTGATAACGTCGTGGATAATTCTGCAGATATAATATATAAGATTGTCATTAAAGAAACGGCCAATCCGATATCTGCTAAAAATGACCTTTACACTACACATAGTGATCTCGTAGAAGTTAATACAGGTAGCGGTTACAAATATTTAATAGGATCTTTTGCTAACCTTAATGAAGTCATTAAGTTCTCTGATGAGACGGTTAAGGTCGTGTATCCTAACGCAACAATCGTTAAGTTCAGAGATGGTCAGATTATAGAATAAAAAAAAATCTAAAAAGTCATAACCAAATTGAGTCCTGGGTAAGGCGCAATCGGTGAAGCTTTGATAGAGAGATCATCATCCACATCAAATTCTATCAGATGCCTATCTACGAATGCATCGGCAGCAACGATAATGTGTACTGCAATGAGTGCTATCCACGCATTGTCTTTGTTAGATCTGGCGCTTGTTCTTTCTCTATCAGCACTTGTTACATTGAAATTAGGATTAGAGGGTGGGTTGCCATCAATTATGCTGCGATATTCGTCATCCCAGAAATTCCATTTAGAAATTCTATCTTGAAGTATATAGATCGTTGTAGCTTCAGCCGCTATAACCAAAGGTATTTTCCACCATCTCTTATTATAAGCTTGACCCAGTCCTGGAACTACTAATGAATAAAGTCCTGCTCTCCCCGGATTACCTTGGAACATACTGAAGATGCCGTAGCCGTCATCTTCTTTTGTTTTTGTTTTGTCCTTTGATTTATCGTTCTTTTCTTCTTCTTGGTTTCCATCATTTATTTTATCAAGATTTCCATTTGATCTCGCAATACTGTCTTGTTGTTCTTGGAGATTGCTAAAGTAATCTAAAGAGTCTTGCTCTGTCTCAAAATTTGGTAATTCTACATCACTCTCAAATGGGTTTTCTTCTATAGGACTTACTTCCGTTTTGATAATAGTTGAAGTATCCACAGTCTGAGCAGCCGTATCTATTTCTACTTGAGAAATGGAGTAAGAGTAACTATACAGTAATATTGCGACAGAGAGTATAACTCTGATATAGGGTTGTGCAATATTTACTATGTGAGCCATTCGATATGAAACGTCTAACTGTGATTTAAATTATAAAACTTCGAACGTTATTCTTCTATAGAATCTATAATATCATTGAATCTTTCGTCGGAGGAGAAATGTATTATTATTTTTCCTTTGCCATCTTTTGATCTGCTGATCTCTACTTTTGTACCTAAGTTAGATGATAGCCTGTCTCTTATTTTCCTGACTTCGGGATGGATTTCAGTTTTAGAAGATTTAGTATCAGAAGGTGACTTTCCTTTTTTCTGATCTCTTATAAGCTTTTCTGTATTTCTGACAGAGAGTGATTCTCTAACTACTTTCTTGTACAGAAATAATTGAGAAGTCACATCTTCTACCGATAGGAGAGCTCTCGCATGCCCCATCGATATCTTCTCTTCTTTAAGAGCAGATTGTATATCAGGTGGAAGCTTCAGTAGCCTCATGTAGTTAGTGACAGTGCTTCTCTCCTTGCCTACACGTTCTGCTAATTCTTCGTGCTGAAGATTACATTCATCTAAGAGTCTTTGGTATGAAATTGCAACTTCTAGCGCATTTAAGTTACTTCTTTGAATATTTTCGACTATCGCTAATTCTAACATGCCTTGATCATCAGCAATACGGATGTAGGCAGGTATTGCTTTTAATCCAGCAAGTTTTGATGCACGCCATCTTCTCTCTCCCGATATAATCTGATAACTATCTACACCCAGACTTCTTAAGGTTATCGGCTGTATTATGCCATGCGTTTTTATAGACTGGACGAGCTCCAGTAATTCTTCCTGATCAAAATCTGTTCTTGGTTGGAATGGATTAGGCTCTATATTTTTAATGGGAATTTCAGCTATGCTTTTACTTAATTCTTGTACAACTTCTTTTTTGACATCTTCAGAAGTCGATGTATCTACTTTCTCTATATTGCCTAATAATGCTCTTAATCCTTTGCCCAGCTTTTCTTTGTTTTTTTTACTCATTTTGATTTACAATTTAGTCGATCTTAGGTTCTTGTTCGGCATTCAGCTTACTCGATGTTTCTGGTTCATTCAATATTATGAACTCATTGGCTAAATTTAAGAAATTCCTTGAGCCTTTACTTGCTACATCATAAAGTATAACCGGCTTGCCTACACTTGGTGCTTCTCCTATCTTAGAATTCCTATGTATGATAGTATCGAATATCTTGTCAGAAAGCATATCATGGACTTCCTGTACGACCATCTTAGCTAATCTTAATCGCTTGTCAAACATTGATAAAACGATGCCCTCTATCTCGAGCTTGGGGTTTAATGTTGACTTTATGTGAGATATTGTATTCTTTAGTTTACCGAGGCCTTGTAGGGAGAATACTTCACATTGAACAGGGACTAATACGCTATCGGCTGCTGTCAATGCGTTAACTGTAATGATACCTAATGAAGGCAGACAATCAATGAATATATAATCATAGTTGTCTCTTACTTGTGTTAGTACATTTTTTAATACAAACTCCCGGTTATCGACATTGGCCAATTCAAGTTCTGCGCCTACGAGATCTATGCTTGCACCTAAGACATCGAGATTGACTACATCAGATTTCTGTATTGCATTCTCTGTTGGAATATTATTAATTAGACAATCATACAATGTGTTCTCAAGTCCATCTGGATTAATACCAAGGCCTGAAGTGGCATTAGCTTGAGGATCGGCATCTACGAGTAACACTTTCTTATCGAGTATAGCTATAGCTGCTGCAAGATTTATTGCAGTCGTAGTCTTTCCTACACCACCTTTCTGATTAGCAATAGTAATTATTTTAGCCATAACTATATTTCAATGGTTTCTCCGAGAGCGGGAAGTAATAGTGTCTTGCCTTTATCGGCAAAAGCTTTCTTAGCAGCTTCAGCATCTATCTCTATGTAAGGAAAAGTATCATAATGAGCTCCGATGATTATATCACACTGAATCATCTCTGCAGCTATAGCAGCATCGTCATAGCCCATAGTGAAGTTGTCGCCTATCGGTAATATTGCAAAATCTAACTTGGGACATGTCAAAGGAATCAATTCCATGTCTTTAGTCAATGCGGTATCTCCAGCAAAGTAAAAGCAATTGCTATCATCCCATACGACGAAACCGCCTGGGTTACCTCCGTAACTGCCATCGGGTAGTCCGCTGGTATGTATGGCATTTACATATTTTACAGTACCAAATTCAAATTTAGCCTTACCGCCTTGATTAAGTGGATGACCTTCTACGCCTTTCTGACCAAACCAGTTAACGATCTCGTAATTAGATATGATCTTATTATTATTCTTTTTAGCAATCGGTTCTACATCAGCGACGTGATCAGCATGCCCGTGAGAGACAAGAATCCAATTTGATTCTATATCCGCAGCCTTTATAGGACCTGGATTAGGGTTGCCAGTGATGAACGGGTCAAACAAAAGCTTTGTACCATTAAAGTCAATTAAGAAGCCCATATGGCTTAGAAAGGTGATTTTCATACGTATTTGTCAGTTCTGAATTACAATCTGCAAATATACTATACTGAGAGGACTAAAGTGATGGGTCAGTGATGGAGCGATTACAAAGTCGATTTTTAATAAGTAATAACAATCTTCTTACTCATTGATCTTTTTATTAGACAATTACTTTAGATAGGACATTGCAGTAGTTTTTATTAATTGTTATCGGATGCATATTTAATGTTTTAAATGTTATTTGCGTTATACCATTTAAATATTAGAATGTCGGTTATATTATAATAGAATTAGTCAATCTCTGCGTTAAAAATACTCATCATTACGTGTGCCGCCCACAGCGGTAGCAAGCGCTATGACTCAGCCCACCCACTTCGTGGTTTACTCTTTTCGAGTATTGTCATACTCGATTCGTCTACAACGAAATCATTCGTTCATGCCTTAACCTTAACAAATTCTCTTCTATAATCTTTTCCGACACCTTAAAATTTAAATGGTATTATTCGAGCTATAAGAAACCTATTTAGTAATTATCTCGTCTGATTGTCAGATATAATAGTTTTCAGTCTTTTAGAGCTGATGACTTTTTCTGTCATTAGAAATAATTATACGTTACTATAGAAATAAATAATGGACAAAAAAAAGGCTGCACTTTACAGTGCAGCCTTTATATCAATTTCCTTTATCGTAATCAGTGATGTATTGTAATCTTCTGTGAGCTGATCTCACCATCACTGTGTATTACTCTTAATAAGTACATGCCACTTTCGTATTGGCTGACATTGATCTGATTTCTGTCAGAGACATTATCTTCTCTTATGTCATGTACCATTCTACCATCGATAGAATATAACTGTATCGTAGCTACATTATCAGATTGACTTAAGTTAACAGTTAAGTATTCTGATACTGGGTTAGGGTAGATCTCTACATCTGATCTATCTGCTATACCACTTAATAGCACTGCATTAATAGATTCATCATTTCTCTTCTCTATCTCGTCGTCGTTATTAATGACATCACCATTAATTACTTTTATACAGTAATCTTCAACTTCTCCATGAGGGAATATCTCACAAGAATTAGTTGGGTAAGAACCTAATTTCATAGCTATTCTCATCACTGTAGTTCCGTTCCATAAATTGTGTGGCATTGTAACCATACCTGATAGCGTATTATCACCACATCCATATGCTGCGAACTCTGAAGCATCATTGAAGTCTCCATCCATATTATAATCTATCCATATTTTCCAGTATACCTTAGTCGCCGCGACTCCTGAGAATCCAGGGTCTAACTGGAGAGGGTATGATGTTCCTGGACTTACTGTTGTGCAACCTGCATTAGTGAAGTCTTTGTACCCACCATTATTACCTGAGTAATTATTAATAGTACCGAATAGTATAGACTCTATGAAGAAGTTGTTAGAGTTCTGACCAGATGCTGGACAGTATCCATTACCTACAGCCACTGATGCTACATTAACATTAAATGAACAATCTTTTATGTTGCCACATCCATCAGTTGCTCTATAAGTTACAGTATGATTAGAACCTGGAGGAAGTACTGATCCTGGTGCTGGTCCTGCAATCTGTGTTACATTAAGACATCCTGGTACTTCCATGATATACTCTAATGCAAAGTGATTGTACTGATCGTTCCACTGGCCATTGTTTAATAACTCTACATAATCCTGAGAACCATTATAGTTATTAGGCTGACCTGGGTACCAGTTAGTATATGTTAAGTTGTCACCATTAACCCACTGGAAGTTGCCTTCTGATGCTGCATCAGAACAACCTATCCATGCTGATTGTAATGTCAATAAATTAGCTAAGTAGGCATTCTCTGATGCACCGTTGATTACAGTTAAGTAACCACCATTCGCTTCACAGTTTTGCTTAGCTTGAGGCCAAGTCGCTGATGAAGTAGAACAGTAATAGTGATGCCCATTAAATGCACCCATGTATATGAATCCAGGAATAGTTTGACCGCTGTTATTATTACAGTCAGAACAACAGCTGCTTACTTGCGGCTGATTCCAGTCTACTACAACACCTGCGCTATTAGATGGCGCTGAGGTTGTAATGTTATTAGGACATGTTATATGTAATGCACTCTCTACGTTAATATTGAAGCTACACTGATCTACTGATCCGCAAGCGTCATTAATCTGATAAGTAACAGTATAGTTGCCTCCTGTAAGGAAAGACCCTGGTGCAGGTCCTGCAACTTGATCTACAGAAGTACAAGGCTTCTCCATTATAAATTCTAACTGGTAAGTTCCATACTGATCATTCCATTGACCATTATTTAAGATCTCTACACAGTGCTGAGTACCGTTATAATTATTAGGCTGTCCTGGGTACCAATTATTGTAAGTAAGTGGAGCTCCATTTGACCACTCAAAGTGTCCTTCGTTCTGTATATCATTTAATCCAATCCACGCTGACTGTATCGTGAGCATATTAGATAAGAAATGATTCTCAGAAGCTGAACCTATGCTTGCAAGATAACCACCATTGTTTTCGCATATTGAATTGGCGTTAGCCCACGTTGCAGGTGATAATGAGCAGTAATATTGATTACCATTCAATGTTCCCATGTATATAAATCCTGCGATATAATTTCCATTGTTACAATCTGAACAAGTTCCAGATATAGTAGGTGTCGGCCAGTTTACAACTGCGCCTCCATTACCACCGCATGATACGTTGATATCGGCAGGGCAAGTAATAGAACTGTTGACATTAACTGTTATGCTGAATGAACAAGAAGATCTATTTCCACATCCGTCTACTGCGTTATATACAACATTAGTAACACCTACAGGGAATGTACCGCCTGGGTTAAAGTTACTTGTTATAGTAGGAGTACCACATAAGTCTGTCGCTATTGGAGCAGTCCATGATACTGGTGTAGAAGGATTACTTATAGAAATATTAGAAGGACAGTTTATAATATTAGGCGCTACATTATCACTAAGTGATATGCTCTGAGTACAAGAAGAAGTTAAGTTACTTCCTGATGTATAAGATGCTGTAAATGTTCTTCTGATTACTCTGTTGCAAGTAGCTTGTGATATAATCTGATCTGAGAACGTAACAATAGGATTAGGGCAGTTAGAGCCACCTATTGCTGTTGCGTTACCTAATGATGCGATGCTTATATCTGATCCGATGCATAATGAAGTTACTGGAGCAGGACAAGTTATTAATGGTGCTGTCGTACAAGTCGGTGTACAATTTACAGTTACAGTAAATGTACATGTAGCTGTATTATTACATCCATCGGTAGCAGTATATGTTACTGTGTTGACGCCTTGATTAAATGTGCTTCCACTATTAACGAACTGACCATTCTGGTTAACAGAACTTATAGAAGGTGTTACACAATTATCTGTAGCCATCACTGATCCCCAATTAGCAACTGCTGTACAGTTATTACCAGAGGCATTAAGTACAAGGCTATTAGGACATGAGATAAAACTTGGATTCTGATTATCTTGGAGTGATATAGTCTGAGTACACGCAGCATTTAATGATGCGTTACTTGGATTAGTAGCTGAGAATGTTCTTTGTATAACTTTAGCATTTAGACATGGCCCATTAGATATGATAACATCATTAAACGAGACAATAGGAAACTGACAAGAACCACTACCTGAAGTTGCGGAAGCATTTCCAGATATGTTCACAGACGGTACTCCTGGAGTAGGGCATGATATATAGTTATTAGGACACGTAATTGTAGGTGGTACATTACATAGTGATCCACATGTTACGGTTACTGTAAATGATTCATTGACAGAGTTGCCACAATTATCTACAGCAGTATAAGTTACTGTTGTTGTTCCTTGAGGAAAAGCAGTTCCACTTGTAAAGTTAGAAGTCGTACTTGCAACGATACAATTATCAGTAGCTACTGGTTCTGCCCATGTAGCTATTGCTGTACAATTATTCCCAGTGCCATTAACTGTTATATTATTAGGCATTCTTTGGATAGTCGGTGACTGTGTATCAGCCAATCTTAAAACTTGTATACAAGAACTTGAGAAATTTCCTGATATAGGATCTGTTGCTGTCCATGTTCTTTGTATTGTTCTGCCATTACAAGCTCCTGTCGCAGTTACGATATCATTATAAGTTACTATTGGATTGCCACACATGTTACTTGCTGCAGTTGCAGAAGCAGAACCTGATACGCTAGGTAGAGGTGCATTTGTAGTAGGGCATCCACGATAATTTGTCGGACAAGTAATAATAGGATTTCCATTACAACCTATGCATTGCACAGTTATCTGGAAAGCTCCTGTAGCTTGATTACCACAATTATCTACAGCAGTATAAGTTACTAATGTAGATCCTTGAGGAAATACTTGACCACTATTATGAGTAGAAGTATAGCTAGCGATGCCGCAGTTGTCAGTAGCAGTAGGAGGTGTCCATGTTACAACTGATGAGCAGTTAGATCCTGATGCAGAAATTATCATATCACTAGGTATATTACTTACCAGTGGATTTTGGTTATCTACAGTTGATATATTCTGTACACAAGATGTGGAAAGACTTGAGTTATTAGGATCTGTTGCAGTCCATGTTCTTTGTATATTGAAATTATTACCATTACAACCAGCTACTGCAATCATAGCATCATTGAAAGTAATAATAGGCGTACCGCATGTAGGGTCGTTAGTCGTTGCTGAAGCCATACCTGTAGAGGCTGGAGCCGTGCTCGACCCTGGACATAAGGTAAGATTGCCTGGGCAGAATACTATTGGAGCTTGACAACAAGATCCTGATACAGTAACGTTAAATGAGCAATTGACTGAATTATTACAAAAGTCAGTAGCTGTATAAACTACTTGTGTAGTTCCTGTAGGAAACGATGACCCACTAAAGTGAGTTGTCGTAAATGCTTGTATCCCGCAAGCATCAGTTGCTGTAGGTACAGCCCATGTTGCTATTCCATTACAGTTATTAGCTAAATCAATAAAGATATCTGATGGGCAGTTACTGATAACTGGAACATCAGTATCCTCTAAATATAGGGTCTGCTGACATGTCGAATGAAGCTTTATACTTGCCGATCCTGCTGGATAAGTAGCACTCCATGTTCTATGTACTATCTTAAGGCATGCTGTATTAGTTGTAACAACATCAGTAAAAGTTACGACAGGCGCTGGACATGATGCATCTCCTGGCATCGCAGTAGCAGTTCCAGTATTTACTGGATCTAAATTGTCGTTTGGACAACCCAGATAAGTAGATGGACAAGAAATAATTGGTGCTGTTAAGCACATCAAGGCTAAATCCATCTGTGCTTCCGGTATATCACCGTTGAAACAAAAATCCTCGTTAGGATTAATCCCACTCGCTACGTTTGTGTACATTAAACATGCAATAAACAAAGCAAATACATTGGGTAAAGTAATTCTCATTTTGTAAATTTTAAAATTAGACTATTGAAAATGAATTAATAGATAGGACAAAAATCGATAGGAACAGATTCAATCTTCTCCTTAAATACGTACAGGTTGGGGTAAACGCTTCTTTTATATTGTGTGAAATAGTGTTAAATCACAAAAAGATTATCTGATACTGTAGTTATGATGGGTATAAATATTTATAAAAAATGTAACATACTGATATATAGTACTTTATAAATTACAAATATTTATAATGTAAAAGTATATATTTTTCTTATAAGTGGCGTATAAATTAAGTTAAAATGTCTTTAAGTAGAGAAACCCTAAAATCCATTAAGATCTCCAGTCTTGATACCATCAAATATGACTTGTTGTGTTTGACCAGGATCTATAGTCAATTCTACCTCATTATTGAGAAATAGATAGGAGGTTTGGTTAGGTAGCACTGAGTCTTTACCCAGTATAAGTCTCTGAAATGCAAATAGATCTAAAGCTGTAATGATATTATCACCGCTGGCATCAGCAGCCATTTTAAGTAAGTTGCTGGATATGAGTTCTTTACCTAATATGTGTTTTGTGATAATAAATAGATCGATAGCGGATATCTTATCATTGACTTCATCTAACTTTTCTATACGTAAGTATGGGTCAGTAATCCCTGGAAAGTCTACTGCTAAGTCATTAATAATCAGTGGCATGCCTATATCTATAGGGTAGAAGACTGTTCCATCTTGTGATTCAAGCGTTACAGCAGGATTGTTGATCGTATTACCAAAGAAATCTTTAGCTTCTATCTCAAATATTGATGGTTCAGGATTAGTATTACCATTCTGTCCTTTGGCGCCAGTGGCGGCTATAGCATCATTAATAGCTTGTAATCTTGATGATCCAGATCCACTTATAGGGTAATTAACGAGACCGTTAGAGTCTATGACTGCAAATGAAGGGGTGCCAAAAAATTGGCCATATGCACCAGAAATTATTGGACCAAGAGCATCAACAGAACCACCCTGGCCTCCAGCTCCTGGAAATGTAAGGCCATGTCTGTCCTTGTATCCGTTGACTGCAGCATCACTATCAGAGGATCTGATACTTAATTCTATAAACTGGACATCCTCTTGACCTTCCCCCCATTGCACATACAATTCTTGGATGTCAGGAGCTACCGCATTGCACGGTGGACAATTAACGAAGAACACTTTGATTAAGACAGTCTTACCCTGATCAAGATAATCCGCATAGAGTGTATGCTCATCGCCGCCGCTATCAGTAATTGTAAAGTCAGGGTATGATTGCGCTTTAATTATACCACTTCCTAAGAAAGTGAAGAATATTAAGCTTAATATTGATTTCTGCATATAAATGCTTTGAAGTAGATTCATCTAAAAATTGTTTTTCTATTGATAACTCAACGACACGACATATCTGGGAATACTTACCAGAGCATTTGGGATTTTCAGACTCTTTTGCATGATAGTTTAAAGATTCCTAAAATAGAAACGCCTAAAACTCAAATAAGTGCTAAATCTAAGGCGAAAAAATTAAATCATATTGTTTTTTGTGAGCATAACAATGTTATTACCTTCGGTAAAAGTGCTTCTGCAGAAAATCTTCTCTCATCTATAGATACATTAAGAGATGAGAATATAGAGTTTTATAAAATAAATAGGGGAGGAGATGTTACATATCATGGACCTGGACAACTGACAGGGTATCTAATTCTTGATGTAGAGCTACTTTATCGAGATGTCCATAGGTATGTCAGAAATATAGAAGAGTGTATAATTAGATTACTGGAACTTTATGGAATTAAAGGAATACGAAGAGATGCCTATACTGGTGTATGGATCAGTGATGAGTTAGGTGCCAGAAAAATATGTGCTATCGGCGTACATCTAAGTCGCTGGGTAAGTATGCACGGCTTTGGATTTAATATCAATACTAAGCTTGAAAAATTTAATCATATCATCCCTTGTGGAATTCAAGAACAAGCATCCTCTGTGACTTCGCTTGCACAAGAATTGGGGCAGACACAATCTATGGATAAGATAAAGGATCAGCTTCAGATAATAATTGAAGATGTTTTTGATATGAAGATTGTGTAGTCAAGACATTTTATTCTACTTGCTAACACTAGCATTCATTATTATCGGATTCTTAAAAAATAAAATTTGGCTTCCTGACCTAACCAAGGTGGCAAGTAATATTCTAATCCGATCTATTTGTCTTGCCATCTTTAGCCTTCTCAGGACATCCAAAATTTTTAGCTAGTCCAAACTCGTTAGGGCAGTTATCATAATCATCCATTATACCATCATTATCTTGATCGGGACAGCCAAATAGTAACTTGGAACCTGCTCTATCTGGACACTCATCTTCACTATCGCTTACACCATCATTGTCTCTATCATTACCTTCAGTATTAAATCTGATTCCAATATTGACACCACAGATCTGGTAAGCATCATTCTTGTCAGGATTAGCAGATTCACTTATGCCATCAAGATAGTCTGATATCGGCAATCTGAAATTGTAGAAAAGATCTGTGTGCAGAAAATCAGTTAACTCATATCGGAATCCTAAACCAACTGGAAACTGGATACCTCCTACTGAACCCGTAGACTGATCTAATAATACATCACTCATTCTGAAACTTGGTGGGTCTCCCCAGTCTCTCATATTCTCATCATCATTGATTATAGCATATGCGATACCTCCAGTTACAAATGGATAAAACCTTGAATGACTTGCAAGGATAGATTTGTCATTGTTAGAAGAGAAGAGTTGCGACAATTTATATTCTACTAATATAGCGAATTCTGAAATCTGAGATCGATACATGAAATCTCTTTTGACGAGTTGGGGAGCCCATTCTGCTTTGTCTACAAAGTCCGAGTCATCACCTTGTATTTCTGTTCCTCTATACTGAAGTCGCAATCCCCATGTATCGTTAATGCTGTAAGTTGCATTAAGACCATAAGCTATCTTTGTATTGTGGAGTAAGCCTAAGCCGTGTCTACCCCAACTTGCAGAGTCACCACCGTGACTTGTCATGCCCACAGTCATGCCTATGCCTATTTGTTTTTGTCCACTCAGGCTCATAATATAAAGCCCTATTATTAGGGTAGTTGTTATTATCTTTCTCATACTACAGATTGGTATAGATAGTACGTCTATCAATACACTAATGTGATGAAAATTTATTAATCCGACGGCCTTTATCTAAGCTTAGTTTCGATTTTTTTTCTAAACTCCTCGTCGAAGATTTTGAACTTAGATGTAGCAGGGCCATTAAATCCAGTATGTATATCGATCACAGAATTATCCTTATCGACAAGTATCATAGTAGGGTAGGAGTATATTTTGTCTAAGAAATCTAAGGATTCAGAAGTCTCTTTTTTGTCAGCGTAGCCACCATGCAGAATTGGCCATGGTATATCCATCGTAGACTTATATCTCTTTAATAAGTCAAGTGCTTTGGATTCCTCGCGGTATCTTTCGTAAGCAATACTAATAATTTCTAACTGAGGGTAATCTTTTTTTATCTGCTTGAGGTAAGTGATTTCATCTTTACAATTGGGGCACCAAGTACCTATTATATTGATGATTTTGATCTTACCATTATAGTATTCATCAGATATAGAAACGACTTCTGATTTGGTATTCTTTAATGAGAAATTAGCAGGTTGATTATCTACTACTTGAGTCATATTGTAAGGATCTTTGAGGGTCTGTTTTCCAGTATTTCTGGTTGCTATCCAGTTGCTTTTGTAGTGCTTACCACTTCTGAATTCTCCATAGATTGTATCATTAGCAACTGATCCTGAAAACAAAAATGCATGTGCTCCATCAAAAACCGAAAGACGCAATTTATCTCCATACGCATTGCCGTCAAGGTATCTATAATCTCCAGTTTCTGTAAGGAAAGTGCCTGAGAGCTTATTGCCATCTTGTCTAAATTCACCTGTAGCAGGGTATGCATCTTCTGGATTATCAAATTCAAATGTCACATCCCATTTGCCATCAAAGTTATAAGTGTCATCTATAGTGTAGTCTATGAATCTATGAGTTTGTCCGTATTGGATTAATATAGGTATGCTGTAGCCATTTTTATAATCAACATGCCACGTACCTTCGATAAAGTTCTCTTCATAGAAAGCATTGATTCTTGTATCAAATTCTGGAAATCCAAAAAGTAAAGTGTCTTTAGCTGAAGTCTTATCTCTCTCAAAGTGAATATTATTTATAGGAATTCTTTCTTCTCCGTTGATTACAAATACATTCATCTTATCATCTTCATAATTGACTTCCATATTAAATGGTAACTCGAAGTAGTCGATGATTTTAGCATCATCTCCGGGGATTATTGACTTGACATTGACAGCATCAGGGTCAGTGAGTTTTAAGATCCCTCTCCATTTTCCTGGAGGTAACTTAGTATAGGTATTATTGACAGTAATACAAGAGGAAAATGGTATCAAAAAGATCAAGAATGGCAGTAACAAACTTCTCATAATAGTATGATGAAAGTGAAGTAATATTTATTTTATAAACGTGTACATTCTAATTGGTTCATTAGAATCTTATGTATTATCAGAAAGTAGGACAATAGCTATTTTCATTAGAGTGGATGCCTGAGAACCTTATCGAGAACTCGAAGCTATTAAGTCCAAATTCTGATTGAAACGTGTCTCGCATGGCGATATCATAAGAAAATCCAAATATAAATAGACCTTGCCTGATACCCACGAGAGGTGTGACTTGGTCTAATCGAGAACCGCTTAGATCATTAAGATAGGTTACCCATGCACCGATGATAAGCGACGTTTCTACATCTCTAAATTTGTATTCTATATTAGTCCCTATGTCGATCTGATTATCTTCTAATTGCTTCTGATATACAATCCGTGGCTGCAGTGATACAGTATAGCTAAGTTGTCTGTCCATACTGGCATGCACTACTATTCTACGAGACAAAAAATCATCGATATCGATGATAGGATTAATATTCTGAGCACGATTAAAGTAGGATATGTTAGGCTGAGTCAGATGGTGAGCAGCGACTCCTAAGTAATAGCTAGTCTTATCGATATTGATGTAATAATTAAGTCCCATAGAAATATCCATTACACCCATATTATTAGGCGGTAGATTTTCCGCGGTGATACCTTCAAATGCATCTATCTGATTAAATTGATCTTGAAAAAATATATTATCGTAATTGATGTTACGTTGTATGATACCGATCTTGGTCCCTGCTGCCAAGTAGGATTTATTCTTTTTTCCTAATCTCTTATGATAAGAAAAATACGTAGATACCTTAGTCGTGTTAGTTTGAAATTCTGGTACGCGGTCACTGACAAAAAATAAACCTAATCCAAAATGATCATCAGTTCTTGTTCTTCCAAATTTCATCTTGAACCTCGTATCGCCGCCAGCTGCAAATGTTTTGTAAGGACTGCTTAGATTGTTAGACCATTGATCTCTGTATATAGCAGTCATACGATAGGTCCCTTCATAGGCACCACTGAGTGCTGGATTCATATGCATAGGTAATGCATAGAATTGAGAGAAATGCTCATCTTGAGCATTGAGCTGAATGAGGGATATCATCCCGACGAAAAATATAATGATTCTAATCACGATGCAAAGCTAATAATAGTAATCTATTATAAAATCAATGGAGTGATTATGTAACGCAAAAGGAAGGCTTAAATTATTCTATTGTGTAATAAGTGTGGAGATAGTAGCTGTTAATTATCGAATGGATTGTCTACGAGAAGACATGTCCTCAGCCAATATTTGTCTATTAGTTCTACTACATCAAATACTTGATCAATATCTAATGGTTTGTGCATATATGCATTAGCACCAAAATCGTAACATTTATCTATGTCGTTAGCAAGATTAGAGGTTGTAAATACAACTACTGGAATTTTCTTGAAGATTGGGTCTGATTTGATGACTTGAATGACTTTCTGACCTGATATTTTTGGAAGATTTAAATCTGTCACAATAAGAGATGGAAGATCTTTGTAATGGCCGGCTTTCTTTTCTTCGAAGTAATCGATCATTTCTTGACCATCCGTAACATAATTAAGATCTATGGCTAATTCCTGATGGGAGATAGCTTCTTCAAACAAGCGTATATCCGCTACGTTATCTTCTATATATAGGATTTTTTTTAATTCGGAATTTCGCATTGATCAGTAAAAACTAATTTTGTAATAATAAATACAAGTGTAATGTATTTTCTTAGTATAAATTTAAGACGAAAAGTGTGATAAAGGTCACTTTTTTGGTGATTAAACATTTATCATATCGATTATAGAGTTGATTGATAATTTACAATATTCAGTCCATTAATTATATATACTTTCCTCAAATTTTTAATGTCAATGAATTAGCAAAAGTGTCGTGGTTGTGAAGCATATATGTAGGGCATATGTAGGGTGTGTGCTTAGCTATAGAGGTATTCCTTGAATTCAAGAAAGGCATAGAATTCGATTCTAAATTTAGGTAGCTTGCGGTTCTTAAATCGTGAATTTGGAAAAAAGCAGAAACACTTTACTTATTGTACTATCATTCGCTGCGATATACATCATTTGGGGATCAACCTATTTAATAAGTGCTTTTGCGATAGAAGAGGTGCCTGCTTTTAGGGTATGTGGTTACAGGTATACAATATCAGGGCTGCTGATTCTTATGGGATTTAGTATTGTTGGTATTAAAAACAAGCCAAAGAAGGTAGAGATTATTAATGCTTGTAAGGCTGGGATTATATTCCTTGGATTAGGCACTGGTGGTGCTATATGGGCACTCAATTTTCTCGATACGGGATTGACAGCATTGATTATCGCTGGCGAACCATTATTAATAGTTTTTCTAATATGGATTATTAAGAAGCGTCGACCGATGAAGCAGACTTTTATCGGTATTTTCTTAGGGATGTTAGGTATGTATCTACTGGTATCTCAGAATAGTCTGGTCTCAGGAGAGGAGCAATGGATCGGAGTCTTAGTTATCTTCTTATCTATGATAGCCTGGGGATTGGGATCTATATTTGTTACTGATGCTCCGCTGCCATCATCACCTTTGCTTAATTCTGGTATACAGATGCTTGTGGGAGGTATAATCACATTTTTGATAAGTATATGCATCGGGGAGAAGGCAATGCCCATCGGAGCATTAAGCCATAAGACTCTATGGTCACTTCTGTATCTGGTTATCTTCGGATCTATAGTAGCATTTACCGCATTTAATTATCTACTAAAAAATGTAGCTACAGAGAAGGTTGTAACTAATACTTACATCAATCCTATAATTGCGATGATGTTAGGCTACTATTTCAGAAATGAGATCATCACTTACCAGTCTATAGTCGCTGCAGTAGTTATGATTTCGGGAGTTTTTATAATAAACAGTAATAGGCTTAAAACAAAGAAGACCTCATGAATCTAATCATGAGATCTATGTATCTGTTTTTATAAAGGCAATCTTATATAAAATCTAATATTCGTCTTCATTAAAGAGAAAGTCATCCTTCCGAGGGAAGTCTGGCCATATCTCAACCATATTATCATACATATCACCTTCGTCTTCTATCTGTTGTAGATTCTCCACAACCTCAAGCGGAGCACCCGTTCTTATAGCGTAATCGATCAATTCGTCACGCGTCGCTGGCCAAGGTGCATCTTCTAAGTGATGTGCTAATTCTAGTGTCCAATACATTATTTATTCCTATTAAATTACATTAAAAAAGTGGGGTTAATACATCCCCTAATTGCACGCAAAAGTATTAAAAAAAACAACTTGTCCTAATGTTTTGACATAAAATAAATAACAATACATAAAATATTGAATGCCAATGTGTTGGAATAAAAATTGTAAGGATAGTAATCCTGATGCAATGTTATAACTCCAATATATTCTAAAAAATTCCCTGAGTCTTAGATATTAGAGAATTAACATAGCGTCACCATAGCTAAAGAACTTATATTTCTTCTTAATAGCTTCATTATAAGCATCCATAATCAAATCTCTTCCTGCAAATGCAGATACCATTATAACTAATGATGTTTTAGGCAAGTGAAAGTTCGTTATCATACAATTAGCGATACTGAACTCATATGGATGATAGATGAAAGTATTAGTCCATCCTTCAGCAGGCTTGAGTAAGCCATTAGCGGATACAGCCGATTCTATAGATCTCATAGATGTCGTTCCTACAGAGCAGACTTTCCGCTTTCCTTTTATTGCTTTGTTAACCTCGTCAGCTGTTTCTTGAGTAATTTGAAAATATTCAGCTTCCATCTTATGCTTAGATAGATCTTCTACTTCGATATCTCTGAAAGTCCCTAATCCAACGTGTAGTGTTACTTGAGGTAGATTTACACCTTTGATCTGCAATCTCTTTATGAGACTCTTACTGAAGTGCATACCTGCAGTCGGTGCCGCTACAGCGCCAAGTTCTGATGCATATACGGTCTGATATCTTTCTATATCGATAGGCTCAGGTTCTCTGTTTAAGTACTTAGGGATAGGTGTATTACCTAATTGCTTTAGGATCTTTCTGTAATCTTCTTCTTCTCCATCATAGAAGAATCTAATCGTCCTTCCTCTTGAGGTTGTATTATCTACAACTTCTGCAACGAGAACTTCATCTCCTGTCTCATCGGCGAAGTATAGTTTATTACCTACTCGTATTTTTCTTGCTGGATCTACTAATACATCCCACAATCTAGCTTCCTTATTCAATTCTCTTAATAAGAAAACTTCTATCTGAGCACCTGTCTTTTCCTTCTTTCCGTACAGTCTGGCAGGGAAGACTTTTGTATTATTAAATATCATACAATCATCTTCATCAAAGTATTCTAAGATATCCTTGAACTGTCGGTGCTCTATCTTGCCACTTTCTCGGTGTATCACCATCAGTTTAGCCTCATCTCTTTCTTTAGCTGGATATTGAGCAATGTAACCTTCAGGTAGTTCGAAGTTAAACGCGGATAATTTAGTTTTCATGAATGAATTTGATGTGAGAAATCGAATTTAAGAGCGGCAAAAATAGAAAAATCCCTTGTAATATGGCTTTTGCGGTGACTTTATTACAATGTTTGGAAGATGAATAAAGTTCATTCATCTAATAATTTCCTAATTCACAATATGCAATACGTATTTTTAAGCTATGGTAACTCTGATAAAGGTCATATTTGAAAGTATAAGACAAGCTTTCCAATCACTCTTCGGTAACAAACTCAGAAGCTTTCTGTCTCTTATAGGTATAACCATAGGTATATTCTGTATCATATCTGTCAAGTCAGCAGTAGACTCCCTACAGAAGAACGTCATGGCTGGATTCTCGGAGATAGGAAGTAATGTCGTCTACGTAGAGAAGTATCCATGGAATGAGGACTGGAGTAACAGTTACTGGAAGTATATGAAGCGTCCTCAGCCTTCATTAAGTGATCTCGAAGTCATCCTTGATAAATCAGAGTATACTGATAAGGCTTCATACAATATCTATACTGGCGGTCGTACTGTAAGTTATAAATCGAGTTCTGTTACAGGTGCTACTATTATGGGTACATCGCATGCTTATCAAGCCATACAAAAATTGGAGTATGATAGTGGCCGTTACTTTAATGCGCTGGAATCTAATTCTGGAAGCAACAAAGTTGTATTAGGTTACAAATTAGCGCAGCAGCTATTTAATAACTTAGAACCGATAGGAAAGCAAATTAAGTTATTCGGCCAAAAATTTATGGTCATAGGCGTTCTCAAAGAAGAAGGCGAGAGTATGTTTAATTTTATAAGTTTTGATGAGACAGTGTGGCTTCCACTGACTACTGCTCGGAGATTTCTTAATATCGGAGAGAAAAGTAACATTGGCAGATCACTAGTTATAAAAGCTCATGAAGATATCGAGCTCGACGAATTAAAAAGTGAGCTGACAGGTATTCTTAGGTCTCACAGACGGACTAAGCCAAGAGAAGATGATAATTTCTCACTGATGGAGATGACTGCACTCAACGATGTCGTAGATGGATTCTTTGGAGTCTTAAATCTTGCAGGAGTAGTAATAGGAGGCTTTGCTCTTATCGTGGGTATGTTTAGTGTCGCTAACATCATGTTCGTCTCTGTCAAAGAAAGAACGAGTATAATAGGCATCAAGAAAGCCTTAGGCGCTAAGAATTATATCGTACTTATGGAATTTCTTATCGAGTCCATAGTACTTTGTATCATCGGCGGTCTTGTCGGTATAGTTATGACATCAGGTGTGATAAAGCTGATTGCTACACTTGCAGATTTTGAGATGGCTATGTCGATGAATAATGCTGTTATTGGAGTTTTTGTAAGTGTAATGGTCGGAATACTAGCTGGTATCATTCCAGCGTTTATAGCTTCTCGACTTGATCCTGTCGAGGCGATGAGAAGGTAGTGACTGAGTAGTTCTGATATTACTGCAGTTTTGATGGCGATGAGATGACTTTATAGTTGGAAGGTTGTGTCCCAAAAGGAGGGCATAAGTGTAGGGCTACATGTATATAAAGATAAATCGAATATATAAAAGAAAAAGCCCGGTCTTACGACAGGGCTTTTTCTTTTATCTGGAAAGCTTTAAGCTTTTATTATTTCACCTTCGCTACGATAGCAGAGAATGCTTCTGGATGATTCATTGCTAAGTCAGCTAATACCTTTCTATTAAGACCGATATCTGCTTGCTTGACCATGTGCATGAACTTAGAGTATGACAACCCTTCCATTCTCACAGCGGCATTGATACGCTGTATCCATAGTCTTCTGAAAGCTCTTTTCTTGTTCCTTCTGTCTCTGTAAGCATATGACATCGCCTTCTCGACGGCATTCTTGGCTACTGTGTAGACATTCTTTCTCGCTCCAAAATATCCTTTGGCAGCTTTGATAATTTTCTTTCTTCTTTTTCTGGAAGCGACAGCGTTGACTGAACGTGGCATTGTATGATAATTTTATCGAACTAAGGGACTCGCAGTAGCGAATCTTGGCCTCAGCTCAAGATTAAATAATTGTTTAAGTTTCTTACTTACAAAGTAATCTCTTGATTCTTGGTGTATCGCATTCAGCTACTAATGTAGAACCTGTAAGGTTTAACTTAGCGCTGTTAGATTTCTTACGCTGTAAGTGTCTCTTACCTGCTTGAAATCTCTTTACTTTACCCGAACCCGTAATTTTAAATCTCTTCTTTGCGCTTGAATGCGTCTTCATTTTAGGCATAATAATATATTTAAGCGTGCAAAAGTACAATAAATATCGAAAGAATGTAAAGCTTTTTGGCGCTTATTTCTTCTTCTTTTTAAGAGGGGATATCATAACGATCATACGTCTTCCTTCCATCTTCGGTAAGTTTTCAGCACCTCCGTATTCTGCTAATTCATTAATAAACCTCAATAGTAGCAGCTGTCCTCTATCCTTAAAGACAATAGTACGACCTCTAAAGTGCACGTAAGCCTTAACTTTAGCGCCTTCTGTGAGGAACTTGATGGCATGTTTTAGTTTGAAGTCAAAATCATGATCATCAGTATTAGGACCGAATCGTATTTCTTTAATAACTGTCTTAGCAGTCTTATTCTTTATTTCCTTTTCCTTCTTTTTCTTGAGGTATAGAAATTTGTTGAAGTCGATGATCTTAGCTACGGGAGGGGAGGCATTAGGGCTGATCTCTACGAGATCAAGCTCCAGATCCTTAGCCCATCTTACGGCTTCCATAGTATTGTGTACGCCTGACTCTATAGTTTTACCAGCGACTTCACTTATTTGTTCAAAATTTTCACCAACGATCCTCACTTGACGTGAATGGATAAATTCGTTGATTTTAAAGTTATGTTTTGGTTGCCTTTTGAAAGGCGCTCTTCTTTTAGCCAAATGCTTTTTATTTAATTAAGTAGTAATTCGTTTCGTTCAAAGTTACAGATTTCAATGTATATATCGCATATCGGGATATATTATTGAACATCTTCTGCACTCATCTTTTTTGATAATTTTATAATAATACCATCTTTTTCTTTATTCAGCGTCGCTTTAAGCTCGCTTCCTTCAGCTGGAGACTCAGATAATATAAACTCCGCAAGCGGATCTTCTACATGCTTCTGTATCGCCCTATTAAGCGGTCTGGCACCAAATTGTGGATCAAATCCCTTCTCTGCGACAAACTTCTTAGCAGTAGGCGTAAGGTTAAGTTTGTAACCCATGCCTTCTAATCTTGAGTATAATGACTCTAAGCTGATATCGATGATCTTAAAGATATCCTCTTGCTCTAAGCTATTGAATATAACGATGTCATCTATCCTGTTAAGAAATTCTGGAGAGAATGTCTTCTTCATAGCTTTCTCAATGACTGCCTTAGAGTTATCATCGATGCTCTCTTTTCTTGCCTGTGTATTAAAACCTACACCCTGACCGAAATCCTTAAGCTGTCTTGCTCCTATATTAGAAGTCATAATAATCAAAGTGTTCTTGAAGTCAACTTTTCTACCAAGACCATCAGTCAGCTGTCCATCATCAAATACTTGCAGTAAGATGTTGTATACATCCGGGTGTGCCTTCTCTATCTCATCTAATAAGATTACAGAGTATGGCTTTCTTCTCACCTTCTCAGTAAGCTGTCCACCTTCTTCATAACCTACATATCCTGGAGGTGCTCCTATTAATCTACTTAGTGAGAACTTCTCCATGTACTCAGTCATATCGATTCTGATAAGTGCATCCTCTGAGTCAAACACGTGTCTCGCTAATACCTTAGCTAACTCTGTCTTACCCACACCAGTAGGTCCTAAGAATATGAATGTCCCTATAGGCTTAGAAGGATCTTTAAGGCCTAATCTATTCCTTTGTATAGCTTTACTTATTTTCTCACAAGCGCTATCTTGGCCGATGACAAATTTCTTGATTTTGTCAGTCATACCGACAAGTTTCTTATTCTCTTGCTGCGCTACCTTAGTTACAGGTATACCTGTCATCATAGATACAACTTCTGCTATATCATCATCATTTACAGGGTACTTAGCTGCTTTAGATTCATCTTCCCACTCCTGCTTACTTGTCTCAAGTTTCTTTATCAATTTAGACTCTTGATCTCTGAGGTCTGCAGCTTTCTCGTATTGCTGATTCTTGACAGCTTGATTCTTAGCTTCTTTTACAGTTTCTATTTTTACTTCAAGATCTTCTATGTACTTAGGTACATGGATATTCTTAAGGTGTGTCCTTGCACCGACCTCATCCAATACGTCGATAGCTTTGTCTGGAAAAAATCTATCAGTGATGTACCTATTAGATAACTTCACACATGCCTTTACTGCTTCTTCTGAATACTCCACGTTATGGAAGTCTTCATACTTAGACTTTATATTATTAAGGATCTCTACCGTCTCTTCTGCTGAAGGCGGCTCTATAAGTACTTTCTGGAATCTTCTCTCCAGTGCACCATCTTTCTCTATATATTGTCTGTACTCATCGAGTGTAGAAGCTCCTATGACTTGTAACTCACCTCTCGCTAATGCTGGCTTGAATATGTTAGATGCATCCAATGAACCTGTAGCGCCTCCGGCACCTACGATTGTATGTATCTCATCTATGAATAAGATGACATCTCTTGTCTTCTCGAGCTCATTCATAATGGCTTTCATTCTCTCTTCGAATTGTCCTCTGTACTTAGTACCTGCAACTAGTGCTGCAAGATCAAGCATGACGATTCTCTTACCGAATAATGTTCTACTAACTCTGCGTTGTATTATTCTTAATGCAAGACCCTCGGCTATTGCTGTCTTTCCCACACCCGGTTCTCCTATAAGTATCGGATTGTTTTTCTTTCTTCTACTTAGAATCTGTGATACTCTCTCAATCTCAGTCTCCCTACCTATGATAGGGTCAAGCTTATCTTCCTCAGCAAGCTTAGTAATATCTCTACCGAAGTTATCAAGTACTGGAGTCCGTGACTTAGTATTTCCTTTTCTTCTGAAAGATGAGTCATCCTCACTTTCTTCCATAGGAGGTAACTCAGAGTCGCTGGCAGAAGTGATATCAGAATAGTCTGATCGTTCTTCTTGATTGACATATTCGAGTTCATTTTTATATATAGCGTAATCTATCTCAAAATCATCTAAGATACCTGCCGCTGTATTTTCACCTATTTTAAGGATTGATAACATAATATGTTCTGGATTAATTTCTTCTTGTTTGAGAGATTTAGCTTCGAGAAAAGAGACTTTTAGAGCTTTCTCGGCATGTTTATTAAGTGGTATGCTGCCTACATTAAGCTGAGAATTAGTACCACGTTTATTCTGTATAGATGACTCTATCTTATATTTCAACTCATAAAGATCTACATCTAAAGAATCTAATACTTTTATCGCCACACTGTCTTTATCCTTTATCATTCCGAGAAGAAGATGCTCCGTACCTATGAAGTCATTCCCTAATCGAATGGCTTCATCTCTGCTTATAGAGATTATCTTCTTGACTTTTGGTGAAAACTTACTATTCATCTTTTACTTTTATATCACTCAATAATATTAAGAATTATTTACATATGTATTAAATTCTCAATTAATAACGCCTAAAAACTATACCACGTATAGTATTATGACATTATGGCTATATTGCCAGTCAATATAGCGCATTTGCTATGTTGTTGCATGGCATTAACGCATGATTATAGCATATTGTTAGGGAAATAATATAAAAATGCTAAAATGGATGCATTTTTATAAAATTGAAGAACTAAATTTGCTCACACTAAAGATTCATTATGAAGTTTGTTATCGACAAGCAAGAAAAGTATTTACTTCTTCAACTAAATGAAGACAACCTTAATTCACTGATAGCACCTGACCTTAAATCAGAGTTTGTTTTTCTGTGTAATGAAGGTGTTAAGAATTTGATTCTTGATCTGTCAGAGGTTAAGTATGTAGACTCATCTGGTCTAAGTGCTATCCTTACAGCTAACAGACTATGGAGTGAGCAAGGTACATTTGTACTTACGGGAGTTAAGCATCCTAGTGTCAAGAAGCTTATTGAGATATCAAGACTTGAGACGATATTCAAGATCATACCTACAGTTGAGGAATCTATTGACTTCATCTACATGCAAGAGATCGAGAAAGAACTCAAATCTGAAGAGGAATAATATCTTATGAAAGATTATGAGTTAACTATCCTCGGGAGTAACTCAGCATTACCAGCCTACGGAAGATTTCCTACAAGTCAAGTTCTCAAGTACGATAATGATCTTATACTTATAGATTGTGGTGAGGGTACTCAGATTAGAATGTCTAATTACAAGATCAAGCGTAATAAGATTTCTACAATATTCATAAGTCATCACCATGGAGATCATCTATATGGATTGCCGGGGGTTATCACATCTATGAATCACTCGGGCAGAAGACAAGCTCTCACTGTCATAGGTCCTACAGGTATCAAGAAATATTTAGATGTTATTATTGAGATAGGGGAGATACATCTTAATTTTGAATTAGTAATAAAAGAAATAGAAGCCGATAAGTTAACAGTCGTCTTTGAAAATAAGTATCTCACTGTCGAAGCATTTCCAGTCTACCATAGGATCCCTACCTACGGTTATAAGTTCTCCGAGAAGCAGCAGTCTCTTAATATCAAAAAAGAATCCATCTCTCAGTATCAGCTATCAATAGAAGAGATCAAAACCCTGAAAAGTGGATCTGATGTCACGAGGGCGGATGAAATAATCAAATACGAAGACTGTACTGTAGAGCCAGAAAAATTAAGAACTTATACCTATTGCGCTGACTCAAGAGTAGAAGATGCCCTGATCCCGATCATAGAGGGCAGTGACCTTTTATATTTTGAAACGACGTATATGGATGAGCTCAGATCTCAAGCCCAAGAGAGAGGACACGCTACAAGTATCGAAGCTGCAACACTAGCTAAGAAGGCTAATGTCAAACGATTAATTACAGGACATTACTCATCACGGTATAAGGATGTGCAGCCTCTTATAGATGAGGCTATGACGGTATTCGATAATGTAATCATGGGCTACGATGGGGTAGTGGTAAGGATATAGCTATTGTATAACAGAGATTCTTACTGCCGGAGTATGTGAGCATCGTCTTAGCCACCTTTGTCAATTCAACTATTTTTATATGCTTATCGGCTTTTAGGTACTAATGTTAAAAATTTAAATTTTAATCAAAAAGTTCATTTTCTTGTAGACTGCTTTATTGTCTTAAAATAGACTCTTGCTCCTTCCATTTTAAGGGAAGAGCTGGAGATGGGTTATTCTCAAGGATAAAAATTATATAGATATAGTATAGTTATTATTCTTAGTTCATTCATTTAAAGGGAAGAGCCTGATGAGATAACCCATCCCTTTTCTTCCGCTGTAGCGAAATTCATTTCCCTTCCCTCGTAGATGGAAGGGTGAGTCCAGTGCCTATAATTAGCCATGTAAATGGCATAAAATACACTCTTCCATTTTAAGGGAAGAGCCGGAGATGGGTTCGTGCTAAGGACAATCATTACAGATTAGACTTAAGCTGAGATAACCCATCCCTTTTCTTCCGCTGTAGCGAAATTCATTTCCCTTCCCTTGTAAATGGAAGGGTGAGTCGCGTGCCTATAATAGGCCACGTAAGTGGCATAAAATACACTCTTCCATTTCAAGGTACTGTGTTAATAACCAAGTAAAAAGTGCATTAATTTTTTAAACCTTAACCTACCTGCCTTCAGGCAGGAAACGAGGGCACGCATACATTCCTGACTGACGGATGGCGGTCTGAATATCGGCTTATAGAAGGCATAATTATAAGCTACTCAATCTTCAATAATCTTGATTATTCATATACAAGCATATAAAATACTCGAAATTACTCAATATCCCGTATATCACCTAAAGTGCAGGAATTCAATAACTTATAATATATATAAACGAATACAAACGATTATATACGTAAGTAAATGTATTTTATACGACTGCGACTTGGAAGTGTATTCATCTTTGCATTGTCATCGATCATAACGATCATTTTTTTATTTATCCTGTCCTCTGATTATGAGGATATAAAATTAATTACATATGAATACATTAAGAAATCATGTACAACTGTTAGGCAACTTAGGTAAGGATGTCGATCTATCAACATTTGACTCTGGTTCTACCAAGGCGTCATTTACACTTGCGACAAGTGAATACTACAAGAATAATGCTGGCGAGAAAGTCCAAGACACACAATGGCATAACATCGTCGCATGGGGAAAGAATGCAGAATTTATGAGTAAGTCACTATCTAAGGGATCTAAGGTCCTTATCAAAGGAAAGCTTGTCAGTAGATCTTACGAAGATAAATCTGGTAACAAAAGGTATATCACAGAAGTATTGGCTAATGAATTTGTGGGATTAGATGTGAAGACACAACCATTCTAAGAAATGTGAAATTGAAGTTTTCTATTAATATAGTCTGGCTCCATAAGTAATGGGGCCAGCTTTCCCATTTGTATATATAGGTATCGAGAAAAAGAAGTATTTTGGTGTGTAGATATAAGCGATGTATATGTAACTCAAGATAAAAGGTGTATATATACAGTTGTTACCAGCCATAAAAAGAAAACTTATTAATGACAGATAATAAGCATGAAAATAAAATTATAGTGAAAACTAATTCTACTGGCATAATAAAAGTAGGAAATTCACTTAAATTGACTGACAAAATAATACAGGAATACGATAATCGAGTTTTACAATCGAGCTTTCCAACAGTAAAAATTGGCAATCAAGAATGGATGACAAAAAACCTTGATGTGGACTGTTACTCTAATGGAGACCCTATTTCCCAAGTGCAAAACCCAAAAGAATGGGAAAATCTAAAAACGGGAGCATGGTGCTATTATGATAATGACTCAGCAAACAGATTAAAATATGGTAAAATATATAATTGGTTTGCAGTAAACGATGTAAGGGGGCTTGCTCCAAAAGGTTTTGAGGTTGCAAGCACAGAAAATTGGCATACCCTATTTCAAAAATTAGGTGAGGATGTTGCAGGGTATAAGTTGAAATCAACTTCTGGCTGGAAAGAAAACGGTAATGGTAACAATGAAGTTAATTTGAATATTCATCCTGCTGGTTATCGTATGTACAACATTTTTATCGGTAAGGATGACTACACTCATATTTGGACATCAACTGAAAAAAATGAGAACTCTGCAATATTTGTAAATTTTAATTATTATGCTAACAACGTTTTTTCAACTGACACATTCAAGTACACTGGTTCGTACGTTAGATGTATAAAATTATAATTTAATGCAAACAGAAGCAGTATTTGAAAATATAGCGGAAAGAATAGTTTCAGAAATTGACAAAGCACAAAACTCGATTTTTATCGCTGTTGCTTGGTTCACCAATCGAAATATCTTTAATGTTCTACAACGGAAAGCGAAACTAGGTTGTCAAATCAATCTTATGTATTCTGCTGACCATATAAATGAAAATTCATCTATTGATTTTGATTTACTTAAAACCAAAAACTCTTATGTATTTCCAATTGGTGATGGTGACCACGATTTAATGCACAACAAATTTTGTGTCATTGACCATTGTACAGTCATTACAGGCTCTTACAATTGGAGTAATAAGGCAGAGTCTAATCATGAAAATATAACGATAACACTTGGTGTTACCTCTTTAGCCGAACAATTCGTATCTGAGTTTAATAAAATTAAACAACGGTATTATCCAGAAAGCGAAACTCCAAAAACAGAATTTCCTCTCAGTAATATTATCAAGCGACTTGAGATAATAAAGAACTTTGTGATTTTAGAAGAAATTGATGAAATATCACGAAGTGCATCAAAATTAGAGCAATATATTTTCAATTCAGATATAGATGAAATTATTGGCCTGATTCAAAAAGAGGATTTTGGAGATGCAATACATAAAATTGAAAGTTTCATAAACAAGAATCAACAATTATCTATTTGGACAGATCCAGAAATAGCAGCTTTACAGCTAGAAATTAAAAACATCGAAAACCAAATAAATGCATTCGATAACGAAAAAATAGAACTTGAAAAAATACTTGCTGACTTTCAACATCTTCATTCCATTGAACTTGGTGAAATAATTCTTGATATTCTAAAACTACGAAGCATCAAGTTTAAGGACGATAAAGAAAAATTCGAGGAAGCTAAAAAGGACGAGAAAGAATATGAAGGTCAATTTGAAGCAGAAAAAGAAAAGGACATTCAAGACCTAAGTGAAGAGCAAAAAAAGCAGCTCAAAAAGAAATATAGGAAAGCGACCATTTTATGTCATCCTGACAAATTCTCAAATGAACCTATCGAAGTTCAGAAACAAGCTGAGTCGATATTCAAAGAATTAAATGAAGCTAATGCAAAAAACGATTTAGCACGAGTAACAGAAATATTAGAAAATTTAGAAAAAGGTATCCTTAAAGCTGAAAAAGGAGAGAGTATATCTGACAAAGAAATCTTAAGAGCTACCATAGATAGATTGAAAGCAAAACTGAAAAAAATCGAATCTGAAATTCTAAGCATTAAACGAAGTGATACTTTCAAAACGGTCACTTCTATTGAAGATTGGGATCTTTACTTTGAGCGAACTAAAGAAAAACTAAAATTTGAATTAGAGGAACTTAAAAAAGAATTAGCTTGAAAAAGGAGAATCAAATAGCCGTAGTAAAAAACACATTAGCTATTCGTAAGGTTGAAAATCTCCTTTCAATCACGGAAAAGCTTTTGAAAAAAGAGTTTAGCCATTGTATTTATATTAATCATGAAAGAGCACAGATAGCTAGGTTAATTAATAATAATGTTCATATACTAAGATCAGACATTCTTCAAGAATATGTTCCATTGGCTATAGGATTTACTAAAAAAGGTATTTGTTATGTAGGAGGGCGAGCCTTGAATATGTGGAAAATCGAATCAATAAGAAGTAATGACACTACTACTAATTCTTGTGTTGAATTTCTTAGATCATTGGGTACTGGGCACGATTATAACTTTCCAAACAAGAACAAGGCTTATTCATCAACAGAACTTTTAACGGATTTCTTAAAATATAT
>ENA-ORXT01000561-ORXT01000561.1-marine-metagenome-genome-assembly--contig:-NODE-561-length-57752-cov-14.875353_pt1 | contig 57752 bp, 46 predicted proteins | sample MGYA00237868_ERZ511482 | MGnify/ENA metagenome assembly ERZ511482 | reverse complement strand
GAAAATGAATATTGAAACTTTAAATCCAAAATTTAAACAACGCGGGCGCGCTGAAATCGATTTTATGATCAGTATGTTTGGCGGCAGCGCAGATGTACGTCAAAAAGCGGACGCAGATGTTGAGGTGGCCGCGGGTAATATTGACGACCTACCTGATGATATGGATGCACGTACTGAGGTTATTAAACCTCACCTATCAGAATCTCGCGCTAGCCGTGTCAAATCACTGATCGGTGAATGGCATGCCCGCAATCATGCTGACGTTTGCGGACGGGCATTTGATGACATTTTTCCGGATTTAGAAAAAGATTTAACGGCTCTGCATAATGGCCCCGCCCGGTTATATCTTGATCCTGATTTTAAAGCCCCTGACTATTGGGAAGATGTGGACTTTCACCGCACCGAAGGCGGTTGGGACGGCCATGATTTTGCAGGGTATATCCATGCCGAAATTATACACCGCAAGATCGTAGACTCTGCGTTTCCGGGCGGCATTTTTAAACAGCGAAAAATGATTGCCGCGCGCGCGCCCAAAGCCCATTATGATAAAATTTTAGATATGGGGTGCTCTACGGCCCACTTCACGCAAGCCTTACAAGAGACATATCCCAAGGCACATATCACTGGTGTGGACCTCTCTGCACGCACATTAGAACATGCCGCCAGGGTCGCAAATGCACATGGATGGAATTGGGATCTTTATCAACGGGCCGCAGAAGATACTAAATTTGAAAATGCGAGCTTTGACCTCGTGGCCTCTTATATCCTTCTGCACGAAGTCCCGGAGGCCACTATTGAGGCCATTTTTAAGGAAGCCTTCCGCGTTCTAAAACCGGGCGGCGATATGATTATGAGTGATGTCACCCGCTATGCGGATCTTGACAAATTATCAGCTTGGAAAGCGGATCAAGGCGCGCTTTACGGCGGCGAACCCCATTGGCGAGAATCAGCCTCCGCTGATCTCGGAGCCCTTGCCAAAAAGGCAGGGTTTGTGGATGTTAACGCTGCCGGGAATGCGCCGCGCAGTTATCCGTATGTGGTTCAAGGGCGTAAGCCATGAGCTCGCCCAAAGACCCTACCGATTTCAATCTTCCCGACCGGGAAACGCTCGCAAACTCAGACGTTGGATCTTTAGGACTCGCAATATTGACGCTGACACGAGAGATTTGGGTTTTGACTGATAGAATGCATGTCATGGAAGCTGTATTAGCCGAACACGATTTGGACATTCGCGATGAAATTATGCGGTACCAACCCAGCGAGGAGATGACTGCAAAATTACGAGAAGAAAGCGCGGCGCTAACCGAACGCATCTTGGACGCTATTTCAAAAAGCTAGCCTTAAAGGAGCTTAGTCCGCTTCTGTAATCACTTAATTACATATACATAGCTTCTAATTGATTGTATATAATTATCCCTTTAGAAGAACGTTCCCCAAGCGCGCATATACGCAAAAATGCCAATATTCTTAGAAAATTTATAATCGCAAGGTGGTCATTTTGGCCATCCGGCTTGCAGGACAATGTCCACTCGTAAAGGTTTGCATCATCCAACCGCCTAGGAATTCATAGTATTTTATTTAAATTGAAAGGGGAACTATCATGAAACATTATAAACACTCCACGCGTTACTATGCCAGTACAATGGCATTAACTATCGCTCTCGCAGGGGCGCCGCAAGCTTTTGCGCAATCCAGTTCAAACACGAACGCACAGCCGCGAGACGAAATCATAGTGACGGCACGTAAGCGCGAAGAGACGGTACTAGAAATTCCCGTTTCTATTTCAGCATTCGACCAAGCCGGCTTAGAAGAACGCGGCATTACTGATGTTGCCCTGCTGTCAGATTTTACGCCTGGCTTTAAATTTGAAAATGAAGGTACGGGTAGCTTTTCCGGCCGGTCAAGTCCTCAAATCCGTTTCCGCGGCGTTGGCACACAAGCCACTACACCGGCCTCATCGGCAGGCGCGCTTTTTTGGGACGGGGCCGTTATCTCTGATGGCGCCGGGATCATCCCGCTTATCGATTTAGAGCGCGTCGAAGTCATTAAAGGACCGCAAACAGCCTTTTACGGGCGCAACACATTCTCTGGAGCTGTGAATTTCATTCCCGCTGTCCCGACCGACGAGTTCGGCGGCAAACTTATTGGCGAATTGAAAGGGACTGAAACTGAAAGAGGTCACACGCTTACGGGCATAGTAAATGTTCCGATTGGCGACCGAGTGCGCGCTCGCGTAGCTGTTCATGACGCAAGAGATCCGGGTGACTACGAATATGGTGACGGGACTCCGCTTGGGCAGTACAACAACTCAGCAATTATTGGCTCCGTCCATTTTGATGTTTCAGACAACATTACGCTTAAATATTCTGGCATTTTTACAGATGCTGACGATACAGCCATTCAAATTTCCCAGCCCGGTACCGTTGCACTTGGCGATTGTAACCGCACATATGAAGGGAATTATAGAAATGTCGCAACTGGCGCTGATGAAGGCGCGTTTTCAACAGATCTTTCCACATTCACGCTTCCTGCAGCTTTTCTAGCTAGAAACTTCCAATGCGGTAATATTCAAGACTGGGATGCCATCCCATTTGACACGCCGGCCCGCGGCATACCTGACGAGTCTCGAATTTCACCAGGCTTTGTTTATGCAGGCGGTTTGGCCGGCTTACAGGTTAAATTTCCTGAAATTGACGGCAATTTAGACGCTCCCGACGGCTTCGGGAATACTTACAAATTAAGACGACACCATCTATCGACTGATATTGATTTATCCAACGGTCATACGGTCTCGGCATTTATTTCAAAATCAAACATGCAGAGATGGAGTATTGTAGATGCGCTGTTCGGGACGGGTGCCCGCAATGGCGACTACCGACCAGAAGGCTATGCGAGCGAAACTGACGACTTCTCATTGGAGGCTCGTCTCTCTTCTCCAGGCGAACAACGCTTTCGTTATACTATTGGGGCTAGCTATTACGCCCAAGACAATGTTCAAGGCAACTATGGTGTAAATGATGTTCTTGTCCAAGAAGGCGAAACCATAGGTGTATTTGGTTCTATCGATTATGATATTACCGATGACTTTACCCTCTCAGGCGAAGGTCGTTTTCATGATGACAGACAAACTATTTTGTATCAGGGGCTTCCTGGAGGCGTAGATCCAAATGCTGTAACGGACAGAGATCAGTCATACAGTGCATTCATGCCGCGGGTTATCTTAAGCTATAACCCTTCTGACAGTTTGAATATTTACGGTAGTTTCTCACAAAGTAAGATACAGGGTGTTGCAACGAACGCAGTTGCATATGGGGTAGCTGAGCCTACTTCAGGTATTAGCGAAGCGACAGTTGGACTATTTACGCCTGTGCAAAAACTTAATGCCTTCGAAGTTGGTATTAAGGGCCGGCTGATGGGTTCTTTTGGATATAGCATTGCTGGTTATAACATGGATTGGGACAATCAAGTTTTCTTCCAACTCAACAATACTTTCGCTTCAGTCTTCCTACCAGGCGACTCGAAATACAGAGGTGTAGAGATTGAAGTCGATTACGACGTGACAGATTGGTTCACGCTATCTGGCGGCTTTAACTTTGTGGATGCGGAATTTACTGATTTTGGCTCAGGCGGAACACTTGCCTTCCGTCGCTTAGCTCCAAACATAACTGGTGGACAGCAAATTGATGCGAAAGGAAACACACCGCGTTACATTCCTGGAACTTCAGGTTCAATAGCGGCTGAGTTTGACCTCACAGGGATCTTTAGCAAACCTTCATTCTTTCGGGTAGACGCAATCCATACCGGTAAGTTCTTCCTCGATAACCTCGAATTCAATCAGATCGATGCCTATACGAAATTCAATGCCCGCGCGGGGATTGATCTGTCTGAGACGTTCAGTCTTGAAGTTTACGGCAAAAATATAACCGATGACAGAAGCTGGAGCACATCTGGCGGAACCACCGGTTTCTTTAGCCGTAAAACCTTTGGCGGCCCGATTGAGGGCAGAGAACTGGGTGCGAGAGCTACATTTGAATTTTAGCCAGCACAATAAAGACAATAAAAGCCCCCTCTCACTTATGTGAGAGGGGGCTTTTTTACGTCTGAATGTGGTATTGTAAAAACTGATATGTTTAGAACGTATATGTAAAAGATGATATGACAATAGTTACGTACCGCTTAGAAGAACTACTATAGTGTAAGTCGACTAAATGTAAAAATAACGGTAAGGATTGGGCCCTGGGGCGCGGACCAAGACAATCTAAGGATGCTTATAAAAGTCCGGACGCCTATTGAATAGCGTAGCTTTCCCTCAGGCAATTGACCATAGAAGACTCCATGACATACTCTTTGCCAATGATGTCATCGGTAGAGGCCAGCATGAGCTTTTCTTCCCGTGCCTTTTTGACGCTTTCGTCTTTCGACTCCATCAGCTTCTTATTTTCACTGGTATGCTTGAGAATGAACTTTTCACAGATGCCGCGGCGCTGGCGATCATATAAATCCAACAATTCATTGCGATCTTTACCTTCATTAATAATGGCCACAAGTTTTTCAGCCAAATTAATACCATCGTGAATACCGCCGTTCATGCCCATCCCGCCAAGCGGATTATTAACATGCGCTGCATCGCCAGCCAGCAACACTCTGTCTCTGGCACGATAAGTCTCGGCAACACGTTGATGCACGCGGTACAGCGTCCGATGAAGGATTTCGAAGTCTCCGTCATTTTCGGCTAGGCGATGCAGGCGATCTTGAATAAATTCATCTGAAAGGAAAAGCTCATCAGACCCCTCAGGCGGCGTGGGTATTAAAACGCGCCAGAAGTCAACCGTCGCCAAAAGAACACACCATTCGTCCGGGTCAGAAACGTAATTAACCAAAGATAAGTCTTCAAAATATTTTTCAAATCTGTAGCTTGTACTAGCAACGAGGAATAATTCTGGGTACGTCATCCCCTTGAACCGGACGCCCGACGCTTGGCGAATAACACTATTAGCACCGTCAGTCCCGACAAGGTAAGATCCAGCGATAAGCTCTTCTCCATCAGCTTTGGATTGCACCAAAACTTCAACCCCGCTGTCAACTTCTTTATATCCCTTTACGCGAGTTCCAAATCTAACATCTACATGCGGATATTTACGCAAGGCCTCAACAGCTAAGCCCGTCATTTTATATTGTTCACATTGGATACGATATGGATGCTTGGTCTCGCCCTCGAGAAGAGACATCTGGAATTTAGAGACTTTGTTCGTCTTCCGGTCGCGATGTTGATAATCGTTGACTTTAAGGCCTGTCGCAATCAATCCGTCAATCAACCCCAAATCATCCATCATGTCCAATGTCGGCGGGTGCCAAGTCGAGGCTCTCAAATCAATCGGAACGACCTCTTCAGCTTCCAGTAAAACCACGGGAATGTTGTTCTGTGCGAGATACATTGCAACTGAACAACCTACGGGACCTGCACCTGCTATAACAATTGGATTCATTTTTTATTTCCCAGAAAATTTTTTTATTTATATCCGCAAGGATGTATTTCAGGTTGCCAACTTGACGATTAACCACAGTGCGAATTGAATTTTAATGTAACTAATGTTTCCCCAATTTTGGAAACGTAAGCTTTTGCGACGGAATCATTATCGTTTTTTCTTCAGTGAAATGATTGATCGACTCAACAAGCCCATCTCTACCTAAACCAGATTGCTTATAACCGCCGAATGGCGCGCGAAGGTCTCTTGCCATAGCGGTGTTCACCCAGACCGTTCCCGCTCGTACACGCTGAGCGACTTGCATCATTTTATCAATATCTTGTGTCCATACATACGACACCAATCCAAATTCAGATTGATTAGCAATGGCGATTGCGTCCTCGACAGTCTCAAATTTTACTAAGGCAGCGAAAGGCCCGAAAATTTCTTCCTGACAGATGCGCGCATCATTGCTCTGTGCCGCGGCCATAACGGGTTCGAAGAAATAACCCTGTTCGGCCCCATCGGGAACACCTCCCCCGCATAGGACTTTACTACCCTCGCTTATGGCTTTAGTCGCAAAATCCAACACGCGGCTATGATGAGCTTTAAAGGCTAATGGCCCAAGTTCGACATCTTCAAAAGGATCACCAATCGTCAGGTTTTTTGTACGCGTAACAAGCGCGTCTACGACCTTGTCGTAAATTGAAGACTGTATAAGAATACGGGACCCAGCGAGGCATTGCTCACCATTTCCTGCAAATATTCCAAGCAAGGATCCGTCAATGGCGGCCTCGATATCGCAATCTTCTAAAATTATATTGGCCGACTTTCCACCAAGCTCTAAGGAAATTTTCTTGAGCCCATCAGCCGCACTTTTCATAATGCGTTTTCCAGTTTCTGTGCCGCCTACAAAATTTATCGCGTCGATATCAGGATGAGCCGTCAATGCCGCACCAGTTTCTGCACCAGTTCCGTTCAGCAAATGAATGACATCCGCAGGCACACCTCCCTCGATAATAATCTCGACCATCCGGAGCTGGCTGAAGGGTGTATATTCCGAGGGTTTGACAATGCAGGAATTACCCGAAATCAGGCAAGCCGCAATTTTCATTCCGGCGAGTATTAAAGGCGCGTTCCAAGGCGAAATAACAAGACCAACACCGATGGGCTCATGCATGGTTAGGCTAAGATATCGACCTGTCTGTTGATAGGTGTCTCCTGAAATAGAGGTCGCTGCTTCTGCAAAGAACCTAAAATTTTCGGACGCACGTGCCGCATGCATTGTCCGAAATTGGTTGTAGGGAATACCGGTTTCCAGAGCCTGCAAGACGGCAAGTTCATGAGCATGTTCCTTTAATAACTCTGCAATTTTATAAAAAACGGCTTGCCTATCTGCGAGAGGTTTATCGCGCCACATTCCATTTTCAAAAGCGTCCCTGGCGGCGCCAACCGCCTGATCTACTTGAGCCTTGGAAGCACTTTGGCATGAGCCGAGTTTTTCTTCAGTCGCAGGATAAATTATATCCCATGCCGTACCCACGCCTTGAACACGTTGCCCGCTAACCAAGCTTGGCACGTCAGCTTCATACTGGATAGATTGACTTTTTAAAACCTGCGCTAGCGGTTTTGGGGGAACGAAATGAACCATGGCTAATCCTGCTTTGCGTCATCCAGCATCTCTGCTGTCAGGCGATATTTTAAAAGAACGGGAATACACATCAGTGTGATAACTGCTGGGATTACGGAGGCAGCCAAATGAATGGCGTTCAGCGCGGCTTCTGGCTGCACAGTTTCAGGGGCGCTAGATGTGATTAAACCTGTGGTCTGCAACAAAACGCCCACAATCAAAGGGCCGACGGCACTGGCAAATTTCTCTACTAATGTAAACACGCCGCTCATAGTGCCTTCGCGTGATTTGCCTGAGGTTAGGCGGTCATACTCCATGGTGTCCGGCAAAAGAGAGAGCGCACAAAACATGGTTCCGGTAGACACAACACCGACAAGAATTGCTCGGACATAAAACCAAATTATTGGCTCGCTCGGTGTCCAAAAATACCAGCTGAACAATCCGGCAGCGTAAAGTAGCAGGAGAATAATATAGGCATTTCGCTTATTGACGGCCTTGATGAACATGCGAATAAACGGAATCGCGATGATACCAGAAACACTAAACAGCCCCATATAGGTTCCCAAATCCGAAGCGGACTTTTCCATTACAAACGTGAAGAAATAGGGAAAACTTGCAAGGACAGTTGCCAAAACGATAAATTGCAGGAGCTTTACAATTGTCAGCATTGCGAACGGCCTGGTTTGGAAGACCTGAATAAATTGAGTGCAAGACTGGGTTATCATTTGACCAAAGCTCTCCTTCGGCCGCTTTGGAAGCGGCAAAGACGCATCCAGCTTGCGGATGCCGAAATAAGCGATCAAACCTACAGCGATAACTATACCGCCAACAATCACGCCCATAAGCTGAAAGCCGTCGCCATCACCAACAAGCTTAGGCCCCAAGACGGCGCCAACCAAAACGCCCATCATCAAGAAGAACACGCGAAATGACATGAGGCGTGTGCGCTTGTCATATGTCGGCGCGAGATCGGGCGAAAAGGCCAAATATGGGACAGCGAAAATTGTGTATCCCGTGCTGATTAAAATTAGTAAGATAAAGACAACCGGAATGGCTATTCCCGTTGCCATTGGCGGCAAGCTGAAGAAGAAGAATAAACTAACCCCTAATAAAATAGCACCTGCAAATAGAAACGGCGAACGGCGACCTTTATTACCTTGCCAGTTATCTGATATCCGCCCCATTACAGGGTCAGAAACCGCGTCATACATTTTAGTCGCAAAGATCAGCACACCCGCAATGCCGGCTTCTATACCCACATAAGATGTTAGAAAAAATAGAGCAAAAATCGCCAGCGCATTGGTAACAGCGCCCGTCGCCATGGAACCAACAGCCCAACTGACTTCATGCTTACGGGTTATTTTTAGGGGCGAAACCGATGAGGCGGTATTCACCTAAGTTACTGCTTCTGGGTTGACACTCAGCCAAGGGTTTTTCTTCCGGGTCAGAATATATTTACCGCCTACGCTCCCAAAATTAATGCGCATATCATCATCGCAATAGACAATATCAGAATGCAGGGGCGGGATTTTCTTTAACTCAAAGTCCATAGCCTGATCGGAGTCAAATCCGAATGCATTCCTGACCTCTTCATCACTCTCCCCCTTTTGCCCGCGAATTTGACCGCGGTAAAACTCAACGCGATAACGCTGCGGCTCTTCCGGTTCGACGGTGTAACGGCCAAAAACAGTATAATAACAATCTATGCCACCTCCAATCGGCTGTATCATATGCACATTGTTATAATCGCCCGTTTCATGATGAATTTCTTGGCGTAAATCCAAATTACGAAATGGCAGTTTTGGAAGGTTTGACCAAGAGACAAAGTGGAACATATTATCATGTGCCACGGATTTCCCTGCGGTGTGCCGCGGACCAAATTGCGCATATAGCGTTCCCCAATGATCGGTGATAAAATCTTGTTTATCGACTGGGCGCGGCGTCGGCGTCACCGCTGCAAGCTCATCCATTAGGCGCTGAATAGCGTCATAGGTTTCTTCCGCATACGTTCCATCATCTTCAGTTTTATCTATCATTGCCAATAAATCTGATTTTATGGTCTCGCGCATATTCAAAGCTCCCGATTATGTTTTGCTATTTATACCTACTGAACCCTGTCAGACTCATTCGACCGGATTTAAGTTTATCCGCGTGCCGAAACTTTACATACGCCTGTAACTAAAGAGTACGTGCAGATGTTTAGAAGTCCGAAAGCAATCGGCCAAAACCTTGGATTTTATCATCTATGCCATTTGCGCGCAGAGCATGCCAGTAGGTTGCCGTATTAATGGCAATGACAGGTTTTCCTAACCAGCGCTCGGCCTCACCAGCCAAACGTGCCATACACAAATTAGTACCGACTTGCACGATGGCGTCTATGTCATCGCCATCCAGCGCGCGCAGATGATCCATCAAGGTTTGCTCAGGCACCTCCGCAATTGCCGTCCAGCTCAGACATTTCAGGCTGACATCGCGCACGGTTTCAAACCCGAATTCAGAAAAATAGCCCATAACCGTTTCATTCATTGCCGGCCAGTAGGGTGAAATAAGTGCGATTTTTTTGATACCGCCATACGCCCGCAAAGCATCCCGCGTCGAGTGGGAGCCAACACTGACACCGAGGCCGCCAGAGCGTTCTTTCACATCCTTGATGAATTGCTCAGCCCCAGCCCCGCCTCCGTCAAATGTAACAGCGGACATGCCCATGACCATGTAATCGGGTTTCGCGTTCATAACCCAGTCGACCGCGTCATAGGTTAGTTTACCAATGCGGCGCGCGCCCGACATAAAGTCCTCATTAGAAATGGCATCCGCATTCTTGTTCTGAATACGGCTGTAGTGATTAGTGACACCAGGCGGGCGCATGTCATCAAATTCCGGCTGCACAATTGTATTCGTAGACGGTCCTAAAACTCCGAATTTCAGTCGCCAAGCATAAGCATCTGTTGCCATATCATATCCCTTGTAGAAATGCGCCTAGCCAAGATCCTTGGCAATTGCGCGGATTAAATCAAAATTCTCAGTTTGTGAAAGCCTGAGCGTTTCTGCGTCAGGTTCATAATTTTCATAATCCTGCGCAGACAAAATGTTATTTGATTTTGAGAGTTGCTCTTGCCGGGCAATCCTGTCGCGTAGAACACCATTTTCCATCGCCAAGCGCAAAACAACTGCCACCAGTTTATCCATATCAGGTTTCGCGATAAATTCTGGCTTAACGCGCGAGGGGTCCTTTATAAGCGCATCGATTAAATTTTCATGTGTATTCGCCATTACTTTTGCGCCCCAAATAAAAAATAATCGCCATTGCCAAGCGGTTTGTAAAACTCAAATATTTTATCGGTTTCAAAACCAGCTTCGCCCAACTTCGCGGAAACATCAGTATTAATAAACCCGCCCCAAAACGGCTCTCCATTATTTTCGATCTGCCATGCGTTAGTGACCTGCTTAGTGACCGGCATACGCCCGGGCTGATAAGGGACATCGGCGTTAAAAAATACACCGCCCGGGGCCAAGATACGCCGCGCCTCAGTCATAACGTCGGGGAGTATATCGTGCCATGTTTCATGGAAAAGAATATGCGAGATGATCAAATCAAAGTGACCGTCCGGATATCCTGTTTCTCGCGCATCGGCTTGGCGGTAATGTGCGGGGACTTTGTTTTTTTCTGCCCAAAGATGCGCGAACCGCAAGAACGGTGCAGACAGATCAACTCCATGAATTTCCGCATCAGGAAACGCTTCTTTCAAACCCGCTGTTTCTGTCCCTACAGCACAGCCAAGATCTAGGATACGTTTGGGTTTAAGGTCAGGATATTTCTCTTTGAAGGCATTAATAATAAATCGCGTCATACCGGGTTCTCCCGTTTTCGCGCCTGCGCTCAAACCTTTAGCTTTTCGGTACAGTTCAATACTCGCGAAATATTGTAAGGGTGAGGTCAAATCTTCAGGATTAGCTTCGTAGAAATACCCCCCCGGCTGGCGGTGAATTTCAGTCGTGGAAATCGGGGACGGAATTGACAAATCGGGATTAAGCTTGAGTGATCCAAGCGCCGTATCTGGCTTTATGTCTTTCGCAAGGTCTTCAAAATCGGGCCTCATGCGATCAACAGAATGACCGACAGTCTCCCACAGGAGGTCTTGGGATGTATAAACCATTGACCCCCATAATTGATAAAGTTTTGTACTCTCAAATAGCGGCGCGGCCTCTTGGTAATCACTTGGAACGCGGCCGTTTTTCTCTTGAAATTTAGGCTCAATGGTCTCTGAGTATACGGCTGCCAGTTGCTGCTCCATCGGGCCATTTACATATCCTTTAAGCGCGGCCACAAAGCTTTGCCTCGAGCTCTCTGTAAAATTTGGCTGGTAAAGCGTATCAATGGACGTTTCAGACATGGGGTTCTCCGTTAGCATTTGGATAAAATATTATCGAGCCTAATTAATCAAAACTGCGTGCAACTAAATTTGGAATATAGGCATTATCCCAAGTCACACCCTTATCGGGGCGTTTCCCCAGGCGCATAATCACAGCATTTCTAGACGGCATGATATAGGCAATTTGATGGCCATTACCGTCAAAGAGAACAATGTCTTTGTCAATATAGGGTTCGCTGTGAAGCGTCTGACCAAATTGAACTTCAGGATTAGCTGCTCCGCGGAACTTGGCGTAGTCCCGCCCGACATATAATCCCATACCGGCATATTTATTTTGCGGTGTGGCTGTCGTCATTTCCTCTACGAAACCGTCGGGTAAGAAAGCTTTTCCCACCCACTTTCCCTCTTGAAGGACGAGAACCGCAAGCTTTAGATAACTTTCACTGGTCAAGCCAATACAGCAGCCGGAATGGGCAATGCCCCCTTCCCGGTTCATCCAGATTTTACCGCCCGGCATGCCCATAGGCTCTAAGACCTGTTCAACCAACCAATCTTGGTACGCCACTCCTGTCGCCCGGGCTATAATGACGGACACTAATTCACTATTGGCATTTGAGTAATCGTAGCGCGTACCCGGCGCATTGACTAAGGGGTATTCGTGAATAATCACTTCATCATGGCGCGGATGTAAATACGCCCGGTTTAACACATCATCGGGTCCGCTCGGCGCGCCTTGAGCCAATAGGCCTGTGCGCATATCTAGCATGTGGCGCACAGTTATGTTCGCTTTATCCGTGCCGCGCCATTCAACGATAAAGTCAGCAAGAGATTGATCCAAGCTCTTAATATGTCCCGCCTTAATCGCGCGGCCTATCGCAATTACGCCTAACGGTTTCGCCAAAGATTTAGAATTAATCAGCGTCTCTTTGTCATTACTCCCGAAATATTTTTCGTGGACAACCTTGCCATTATGGAACACCATAAGGCTGGCAGAGTTTTTATTCGTGACGTAATCCTCGACGCCCCCCAAGACGTCTGAGCCGAGCGTTTTCGCGTCGCCGCGCGGTAAAGGCTTCGGTGTTAAATCATCTCCAAATGTGATTTCAGTATCGTAGGCGGTCGTCTCCTGCCCGGTTGCAAAGGCCTGCAATAAAACCTCATAGCGGCGCTTGTAAAAAGCTTCATCCGCTTCGGTGAACTCACCGCTCGTCGGCATTATCTCTGCCCTAACAGGCGGCTCTGACGTACAGCCCCCAAACATAAATATGCCGCTCATGGCTGCCGCCAGAAATTTGTTCTTAAGTGTATATTTAGCCATTTTACAGGTCCCCTTCATTCGTATGGTATTATTACTTTTCTAAATTCTCTAAATTGGGATATCGTCCTAAAAATAGGAGAAGTACGCTGCCCAGTATAAACAGTCCCGCGCTGATGAGGAATACGATTTGATAGTTTCCAAGCTTATCAAATGCCAATCCGAACAGGCCCGGCGCAACCGCCGCGCCAATAGCGAAAGCCGCATAGAGCAGACTGTAAATTTTACTATAGTTTTTCAAACCAAAATAGCGAGACGCGAGATAAGCGATAATATCAAATTCGGCCCCTGCCGCGAAACCGATAAGTATAGTCGCAAAGTAGGCTGCAAATGTTGACGGAGATCCCGACGCTAACAAAAAGCATGAGATAGCTGGAAGCGCCATAAGAAAAGCTGCAACCCCCGGACCCCAGAACCGGTCCAGAAAAAAGCCTGTAGAAATACGGCCTATGATAACGGAAATCCCGATGACGCTAAGAAAGCCTGCGGCCTGCCCTGGTCCGTATCCAGCCCCAACGAAGTAAGGGAATAAATTTTGAATTGATCCGCCGATACCAAATGAAATTACCATAAATCCGATTGCAATTAACCAGAACCGATAATCACGCAATGCCGTTTGCAGTGAGACGCCGGACAACATTGTAGCGGACTGACCTTGCTCGGCTTCTGCGCGAGTCTTTTCACGAAAAAACAGGAAAACAATCGGCAGACCGATTAAAGCCGGGAGGCCCGCCAATATGATGTAGGCCGTCTGCCAATCATACGTTTCAATGCCCCAATTTGCGAGCTTGGGCGCGATATATCCTGTAGCGCCGGTGCCCATCAATGCGGCTCCAAGCGCAAGGCCCCGGTTTTTGTCAAACGCTCCGTTAATCGCCCGTGTCCATGTTATTGGTAAAGTCCCGGCTCCCACGACGCCAAAGACCAAGGCCGTAATGTAATATTGCCAAAGCGACCCTTTCAATTGGGACATCATGGCAAAAGCTACGGCGAAGAGCGCCATCGACCCAATCGCAATCCTACGAACGCCATATTTATCACAAGCCCAGCCCAATACTGGCAAGACAGCGAGAACACCAATTGTCTGAAAAAGCAGGCCTGATTGAGCCTGCGCCCGCGTCCACCCGAACTCTGTTTCAAGCGGAATTGCAAAAACGCCATATGTATAAAACGGCAGCGCCATCAAGCCGGCCATCATTCCCACGAATGATGCGAAGATTAGCTTCCAGCCATCAGCAAATTCGTTTCTCAATATTGGCTCTGCCTGCGACATAGCTTATCCCTTTTTATACTTTATTTTTATGGGGCACAGTTAAGCCGCGCTTCCCGCCTCAAAACCCTTTTGTAGCGGCGCGGCATTGTAAATTAATATTTCTTTGACTAACCCAGCCTCATTGAACTGAAACCAGTTAGAATTACTCATCACCAAAACTTCCCCTTCCAAGTCTGTAAGCTCGACATTAAACCGAGTCGCGATAGCTTGCTGCGGAACATCCACAACGCTGACAAATTTGTGGAAATAAATCTTTGAAAATGTTTCTGTGACCTCAGTTAAATGAACTATATTTGCCTCGCGGTCTTCATACCTGTACTTGGCAGCAGAAAACCTCATGAGACAGTCATCAGCCATGATGTCTGTGGCCGAGGCGACGTCTTTATTGTTCATGCCTTTGAAGAACTTCTCAACTGCAATTTCTACTAACTGTTCGCGTGATAATGCCATTTAACTTTCCTGTTTAATTTCCATCACAGACAGCCGAAAATAGCCTGCGAATATCTTTGAGAGTCTCAACACCTTCAATCACATCAATTAAGGTTTGCGGGTCACCAGTATACCCTCCGACCTCAAAACATTTACGCACCTTAGCTTCTCTGGCATCCCGCTTCATAGGATTTCTTGGAGCGCCGTAAGGGTGCTCACAAAAGGCTGAATATCGCTCTCCGGATTTCATAACAATCGTACAGCTTTGTGGCCCGAGCGCATTCGGATCTGTGACTTCATTAAGCCTTATAGTAAAGCGTTCCCCGAGGTCCTTTATTTCAAGGCTAGGCGCGCTTTCGCTTGGGAATAGACGCGGGTCAATTTCACCGTTTAGCAACATCATGGGTCCGATAAATTTCAAACACAACCGAGAATAAGACGCCGTCATAGACTCAGTTAACGGACGACCAACGAGAAACATAATTAAAGGCGGTACGTCGACAATTATCTCTTCGATGTTGTCGTTATCAATCTCATGCGCCTCAAGCAGCTCCATGAACATGGTCAGCACAGATTGTGTGGCACGCCCAGCCGGATAAGGTTTATGGGCCATCTCTGTGATGGCCCATGTTGTCCCCATAGCCCCCAGATAGCTATCAATGTTATCCGCGGTTTCAATTAGTTTAAAAAACCCGAACTTCCCCATCAAGACATCAATAGGTGCTTTCGCGCCAGCAGCGGCCATATCTGCGGCACAAATTGCGGCCCGCGCAGAAACACCGACCTGGGCCGCCAACATCATTGCGCCCTCCCAGTGCGCCTGCATAGTTCCCGAAACCTGCGAATATGCGAGGCCTAAAGTTTGCAAAGTTTGCTCCCGGTCAAACCCGCGAAGCTTAGCAATGCCCATAGACGCGCCCATTAATCCGGCGACGGCGGGGCGGAAGAAGCGCGGAGCCGTTTGCGAAGCTCCCCCCATCGCAACCGCAACCTCAACAGCCGCGCATAGCGCCGTTACAAAATCTTCCCCAGACACCGCGTGCTGCTCAGCCTCGGCCATCATCGCGGCTACCGATACACACATGGCAATCACCACGGAATGTTCGTGTAGCCCGTCCCACTCTAGAGCATGTATCTGATAGCCGTTAATATAGGCCGCCGTTGGCGCCGGATAGCGCACGCCGGGCCGTCCAATGATACGCGCCTGATCGCCCTGCCCCCAAGTCTCTGCCGATTTCAAAATAATATCCGCACCCGACGAACACAGCCCCGCAACGCCAACGGCCAAGGTATCCATGAGAAAAATTTTTAGATATTCGAGAGCGGCGTCTGGGAGGTCTGAATACTGAACACCAAGCGTGAAATCTACGACACGATAGCTTGTATCGACACTACGTGTGCGCGAACCTAGGTCTTCGTACTTTCGTGTCATTCGTGCTCTAATTCTTCTTGAGAAATTCAACGAGATCTTCGGTTGATTTATTGTTACCCGCCAACGCATCAACTTCATGCCGCAGGCTCCGCAGTAAACGGGACGTGAATTCTGAATGTTTAATTTGGCGCTCCAGTCCTTCGTCTTGCGAGGGCGTGAAGCTCTCGATCTTTTCACGTAATAGAATACCCTCGTCCTCCAATACTCTTTCCAGGGTGTCAGCGCGCTCCCGAGTCACCGCCAGCTCCTCGGCAAGTACCATAATCATGGATAAAAGGTGGTCATTGGACTGCGCCCCCAAATAGGTAGGGCGCTTACCCTTAGCCTTCTGAGTTGCTAGCTTTTGAATATCTAATGGGGTCATTACTTACCCCTCTTTTCGCGCGACATAAGCATGCCAAGCAGGATCCCTGCCATAATCTTCAGCGGCTTTCCCGCCAGTTTCATCAAGAGCTGACGTGGCACGCATGGCCGCATGAGAAATTTTCGTTGCGTCAAACCCGACCTTCACCATCAATTCGACAAGGTCTATTTCATGCATGGCCGACCAAAACGGTTCATTATTATTATAGCAGTCCCAATCCCGTATAAATTGTTCAAAGACCGGCATATCGTCCGTATATTGAGGCTGCTCCAGATGCAGCATAATCCCGCTAGGCTTCAAAACGCGATGGGCCTCGCGCATGATTTTAGGTAGGGACTTCGCCGATAGCTCATGTAAGAAAATCGACGTCATAACGAGGTCAAAGCCCTCATCGTCAAAGGCAGACAAATCTTCGCCTGACATTTGCATAAATTTTATATTCCTAACGCCAAGCGAAGCTGCTCTCGCATGACCGTAGCGCAGCATTGGAGCCGATACATCTATGGCAGCAATCTCAGCTTTGGGAAATGCATTGGCTATTGGGATAAGGCTATTTCCCAATGCGCATCCGATATCCAAAATACGGTCAGGCGCAAAGTCTGCATCAAACGCTTTCACCCAACTCGCAATAGCTTGCCCGGCTCCATCGCAGAGCCCGCCAATTGACCCGCCTGTTGTGACGAAAAAACCGGCATCATAATTGGCCGCCGGAGACACATCACCCTCACACAACTCCCGATGATAACTTCCTGGCATGCAATGATGGTCAATTTCCGCAACATAGGGCGGCGTCATTATGGCGGGGTCTAGCGTTAAATTTGGAGACCCTTGATTGTAAGCTTGTGCGCGCCGCGCCAGCTTATCCAATTGCCGTAAGGTCATGAACTGTCCGTTGACCTGCCGCATCTCCATAGTGTTGCGGCGCAGACCACCCCAAAAATTATGAAGGGGATCAGCGTTCATCGCGCGCCTAACTTCATGCCGATTTTTAGGGGGGCGTTCATTGGCTTTAATAAATTCCGGCAATACGCGCTTTTCATAAGTCAGTGCATTACCCGGCGAAATCTCTTTGGCTATGGTCTTATAGAGACAGGCCTCGAAATTAAAACGCGCACGTTCATCATGGGAAATTTCAGGGTAAACTCCATGCTGCTCCGCCTCGCTTATCGGCGGAGGAATATCTGCTAATTGATAAGGTCCAAAGTCTGATTTGCTATTTGATGTCACGCCTATTTAATACCTCTGAGTTAACCAACCCTTTGTTCTTTGATAATGGTACGCCCGATTAACTCACCGTCAACATACCACTGCCACACACGCCCTCTATGTTTGTAGTCTGCATCCATCTGAATAAGTTCATGGATCATTGCAGATGGCACATCATAGGGAGAATAGCCCTCTATCTCCTTACGTAACCAAGAGACACGGACTGTCGCAAGCTCCCCAATACGCAATGGCTCCTCCCAGACTAAGCCTTTGGAGCGCTCATTTTCAAAACCCATCTCATAACCGCTTTCGTCATCTCCTGTCATGGAAAATGAAAACCGAAAGTCTTCAGTTTTTCCATCCGCCCACTCATATTGGTTGCGTTGATCATAGTCAGTGGGGCGGTCGTCTGGAAACGTATGCGTCAATAAAGAATTATGGCGGTCTAATTCATTTCCCTCTACGTCCTGGTAGATGTAAACGCCTTTCCAAACGCCTTCTGAGCCGCCGTGTTGTGGCATCATTTTTTTTATCATATTCATATTCGAATCCCTGCAATATGACTTGCGGATAAAGTATGCCGCACACCTTGCTAGTACCCTATCAATACAGCCGCATGAACACCGCGAGGATCACGCCATAGCCGCCTATCGGATATTACGCGAAACACGCGCGGGCTAACGTGGCGTGGGTATAGTGTGGAAAGATAAGGTAAGGCGCAGCGTTGAAGGAGCACACATGTCCGCGACAAACACAATACTCAGCAGAAGACAAACAATGGCTCTGGGAGCCGGGGTTGCACTAGCAGCAGGCGCGTGTTCTGCGGCGCAAACATCTGCAGTGGCCGAGACGTCTAGCAAAAAACAACTCGTCCTGGATTATAAAAACAATATTTGGAATAGAGACGCACTGGCTCGGCTTCATGGAACTCTGGATTTCTCAAAAGAGAAAATTGGGTGGTACAAAGGTAAGGCCATCGGCGTCATGCCGGGCCGTAAGAATATCGAAATTTGCGGCTTTGAAGGATTTTCTGTCGCTAGGTTACTCCCGCTTGAAGATGGCAGCTATCGTAAGGTCCTACGCGAAGTCGGATTTTACACGGATTTGAAAACTGGCGAAATTCTCGAAACTATGGAAAACCCTTATACAGGCGAGACAGTCAGGGTTGTTCCGATAGCAAATGATCCCTTTAATTTCACGATTAGCGAGTTCTATCCCCAGCCGCCAAATTATGGCGGATTAAATAAGGAAGAGCGACCTCGCATTCCTATGCTGCTGGATTGGGATGAACGCGGCGACAAAGTTTTGCTGACATCTGACATTCATCTCTTCTATCCATCAGCGCTACAACCTGATGAGTGGCCGCGCGAAAGTCCCGGCAAGATGACACAGGTCTCTGAAATGTTCCGGTATATTATTGACCCCGCGCAACTCGGCGATCCTGATAACAAGTCTGTGTCCTTCTTCGGATCTTGGTCCCGCTCAACCCCTTGGTTCCCATGGATGCTGATGGACCAAGCTCCAGGTCACTGCTTCTATGTCTGCGATCAGGGTGCGGGTGATAGCTGGGATCTGGTGCCTCAACGCATGCGAGACGCGGCCGAGGCCATTGATCCCAAATTCCTGAGCGCGCCGACTGAGGACTACGGCCCCTCTTTGTCCAGTCTTGAGATGTACAAAATCGAGCAAACACCGGCCCCGCCGCGCAAACAGTAAGATACTCAAACTGATTGTTTGAAATGACAATAGAAAACATCCCGAACTCTGACCGGCGTAAACTGCTGGCAGGGCTAGGTATTGGCGGAGCCGCATTAATGGCATCGGGCTGCGCTATTCCCTCTGATGATAGAACGAATAATGGTAGCCCGTCAGACTTTAACTTTCCTGAATTACCACAAAGCCTTCTCGTTAACCGCGAGAGGGCGTCTCACATTATGAAACAAGCGGGAATAGATGCAATTATCTGCGCCGTTCCGCGCAACATTTATTATCTAACGAATTACTATCCGCAGCTCTCTAAAATGGGTATTGGCGGGTTTGCATTTGCCATACTCCCGGTTGATGACCGTCTCCCGCCTGTTTTAGTGGAAGGTCAGTTTGGCTTTTACATTGCGGCAGCCGAAACCGTTACAGCGGACCAAGTCGATATCCGCTTGCACACAGGATTTGCAGACGCTGACGCCGCGCAAATGACGGAAGACCTTAATTCTCAATTAGACGCGGCAGCCATTCCCAGCTTTCTACCCGCCTCTCACAATTGGCACGCTCTGAATGGTCTTGAGGAAAACAAGCGCGCAAAAACATTGGCAATGTCTGAGGATATGTCTGCATCAAGTCATATTGCCCTCGTCAAAGCCCTCCGTGATCTTCGCCTAACCGGAAAGTCTTTGGCCGTCGATAGCCGCGATGTGAAAGCTGTATTGGATAAAGCTGACATTACGGATGTGCGAACCAATGGCGAGCACCTTCTTCGCCACATAAGGCTCCAAAAAACACCTGCGGAAATTACACTGATGCGCTACGTCGCTCGCGCAAATGCGCAGGCGGGATTAGCCGCAGCAAAAAATGTTCGCGGCGGCGCAAGCTTTCAAGACATGCGGCAAAATTATGCTGTCCAATGCGGGCAGCGGCTCCTTACGCCCGAGTTTTTAATTATCGATGATGTTACCGCTGAAATGGCACCAGGAGAGATTAAAGAAGGACGTTCCTTCTTGATAGACTGTGTAAGCCATCATCAATATTATCACGGCGATTATGGGCGCACCGTTTGTGTCGGAGAGCCTACCCGCGAAATAAAACGCGCCACGACGGCATTAGGACAAATCTGGGACGGTCTTTTACCCTTGTTGAAACCCGGAATATTTTACAATGAAATTACCGATTATGCCGCTGAAATTTACGCTAAGACTGACACGGATGCCGGTCTTGTTTGCAATCCGCACAGCGTCGGCTTGAACCATACGGATGAGCCCTCACTTGGCGATTCTGACTACTTTGTTAAAGACAACTTACAGCTCGTTGAGGGCATGGTGATTAGCGTCGATTTACCCATGATTGAAACCGGATTTGGCGGCTCAGCTCATTTAGAAGATCTTGTGCTGATTACGGCGGAAGGCGCCGAGCTTATTAATGATGGCACTGACCGCGTCATAATTGTTTGACGGGTTATGAAGTTAAAGACCTAAAATCATAGCAGACGCCTTTTCGGCAATCATCAAGGTCGGCGCATTCGTATTACCACTTGGGATAACGGGCATGATTGAGGCATCAACAACGCGTAATCCCGACACACCTCGCACTTTAAGATCCGGGGTCAGAACTGCCGCCTCGTCGCTACCCATGCGGCACGTTCCACTGGCATGGTCGCCACGAAAAGAAGACCTTTGGATGTAGTCTTTAAAATCGCTGGACGAACTATCCGGCGTAAGGTCAGGCTCCAATTTTCCAATAATGTCTGACAGGCTCGGCGCGGCGAAAATCTCTGCCGCTTTGCGAGCCGCAAGAGCCAAGGTATCAATATCGGCTTGACGCCCGAGCAGCTCATGTTCAATTAACGGCGGCGCCATAGGGTCAGCGGACGTTATGCGGATACGCCCCCGGCTTTCAGGCTGCAAGATCAAAGCCGCTATAGACATTCCGTTTTCACGGTCCACCAAAGCTTTCTTTTTGACGGGGTCAAACGCAAACGTCACCGGCGTCAGCAGAAGCTGAATATCAGGCGCGGCCAAACCCTCTCGCGACCGGCACAGGATTTGCGCCGCCGCCGCTGCGCAGCTCGCAGGGCCGCGCCTTCGCAACACCCAATCTGCCAACACAAATGGAAGCCGCAGGGGATGCGCTGCCGCGTTGAGGGATGGCAAATGTGTCTTCGCCCTTAAATAGACGGCCGGATGTTCCATCAAATTTCGCCCGACTTGCGGCGCGTCAACTCTCACATCTAAGCCAAACTCCTTCAGCATGTCAGCCGGGCCAATCCCCGAGTGCATAAGGATTTTGGGTGACGCCATCGCCCCTGCACTAATGATGACTTCGCCTGCGCACTCCGCGATATGTCGGACGCTATTTTGCCGGTAAGCAACACCACTCGCTCGTTTTTGAGTGAACACGACATTTGTGGCCTGCGCGCCCAGTTTAACAGTTAAATTTTTTCGACGACGAACTGGCGCTAAAAAAGCACTGGCGGATGAGTGTCGTCGCCCGGCTTTCTGACTGCCTTGCGCATAGCCAACGCCCGTTTGGTTTTGCCCATTATAGTCCGCGTTAAAGGGATGCCCGCAGGCGATTGCCGCTTCGACAACTTTATCAATCAGGGGTAGACGGTGCCGCGCCATCGTCACGGATTGGGGGCCGCTGGCTCCGCGGTATTCTTTATCGCCGCCTTCAAACGACTCAAGAGATTTAAAATGCGGGAGCACGGATGCATAGTCCCAACCTTTACACCCCGCCTGCGCCCAGCGGTCGTAATCGCTACGGTGGCCCCGAATATAAAGCATGCCATTTATGGCACTGCCCCCGCCTATCGCCTTTCCCGCTGACCACGTCTCTACCTGACCCCCGCGAGACGGATCCGGCGCAGCGGGATATTTCCAATTATATTTATCATTTTCAATGGCTGATACTATGCCTGCCGGTATCTGGAGGCTCGGGGCTCGGTTACCCACGCCTGCATCGAGTAATAGCACGTGTATTTCTGGGTTAGCAGACAAACGGTTAGCCAGAACGCATCCTGCTGACCCCGCGCCAATAATGATATAGTCCCAGATTTTTACTGTCATTGCGGTATCAACTTAACTAAAAAATTTAAAAGCAAAAAACATAATGGCCGCGAGCACTACCGCAACAACGACGTAAAATACAAAGTCCACTCTCGCGATCCGTTTTTCAAGCTCTGAAAATGACGGTCGATGATCTTGGGTCAGGCGAAACCCCGGCTGATCAACTAAACCAAAGCTCAGTTTACTAATGCCGATTTGAGTAAAAAATTTGACTAATGAAAGTTTCAAGCGCCACGGCACCTGATTATACTGATACGGAAAAATAGTCTTCACCATACGCACCAATGCCCGGCTATCTGGCAGTCTTGCTTTTTCATACTGCGCTGCAGCGCTCGCGATATCGCCGCCGCAAGCCCGCTCGGCCCGCCTCCGCAGATTAAGGCTTGTAGATTAGTAATCGGGGCCATAATTTTTTACTCTCAGCTCAATCCAAATACATAATATCAGAGTAGCTAAAGCATGCTTAAATTAGAAAATACGTTCACTTTACCCAATCTACGACCATTAAAGATTAAGGTGCGATCACATCAGAAGAACTAGAAAACTGCTCGATAAGAGACTGATAAACAGCTCGAGCCGTTCTGAGACGTAGCCGACTAGGTGACGTGAAAATTGTAGATGAGGACACTCTTTACAATATAATCCGTGAAAACTTGAGAGTCTTATTCATCAGATTTTTTTCCGAGGCTCAATTACAGATTACGGTACAAAATTTCTTTGGTAATCAGTTTACGCCGCTTGAATGGTTTTTAGTTCCGCCAAGTGCAGTCGCTGAGGCTGTAGATCTTATCAAGTCGGGGGACATCACAAATTACAGGTATGACAGAGCTACTGCAAAATTTACCCCCAACAATCTTGTCCAAAATGAGGGTCAAACCGTGCCCCAGAAACCATTTGACGGGCTATCAAGCTATTGATGAATATAGATTATTGTTAACGGTACGAGCCCTGCTTGCGGAGCCATTCTTTTTTCCTAATAAATTTAACGACTTAAATCCTCATCACGACGGCATTGAGAGATAAACATTTTTAACTTGTTTTCGCAAAAGGGTGCAAAAAGGGTCTAATTGTACGAATGAAATTCAAATAAGTTCGAAGAGCCGCGCATGACAATCGCCCCCTTGTTCTTTCTTTTCGCCAAAGATTCGCTGATTGATTCATCAATGCAAGTGGCTCGATCCACCGATAAGGATTCAATTTTATACTGCGGATATTATTAAAGAATACAAGCCATTGGCTCGTTCTAAAGATTTTAGCCTTTACACATCGTAGCACAAGAAACTTTCAACTCAGATAGCATACTAAAATTTTTAGTTATTTTATACTGGTGTAATGAACAATAAGACGGTAGAAAGCGGATATTTGTTCACTTTTTGTTCGAGCCCTTATCTTACTATGACACGCACTATAATCGACAAACTCGCAATCCTCGCAGATGCGGCAAAATACGATGCGTCTTGCGCATCTTCAGGAACCACTACTCGCAATTCTTTAGGAACATCGGGCATAGGATCTACAGAAGGTATGGGAATTTGCCATTCTTATGCGCCAGATGGCCGTTGTATATCGCTTTTAAAAGTTCTGCTGACCAATTTTTGCATATTTGACTGCCGATACTGCATTAACCGCTCTAGCTCCAATGTTGAACGTGCGCGGTTTACCCCGACAGAGCTCGTAAAATTGACTTTGGATTTCTACAAGAGAAATTACATTGAAGGTCTATTTTTATCTTCCGGCATCATTCGCTCTCCTGATTATACGATGCAGCAAATGATTGAAGTGGCGCGAGCCCTTCGCGAAGATCACGGTTATCGCGGGTATATACACCTGAAAACAATTGCAGAAGCAGACCCTCTCTTAATTGAACAAGCGGGGCTATATGCGGACAGGCTATCTGTGAACATTGAACTCCCCACGGAAGTGGGCCTAAATGAATTAGCGCCAGAGAAAAGCGGTCACACAATCCGTAAGGCCATGGCGGATGTGAAGGTCCGCATTGATGAAGATAAAGCTGAACGCAAATCAAAGATTATAAAGCCTTCAAATCAAGCCCCCCGATTTGCGCCGGGCGGCCAGTCAACACAGATGATTGTCGGGGCTGATACCTCCACAGACCAAGATATTATAAAAACGTCAGAGCGGCTTTACTCTGGATACAAAATGAGGCGTGTTTATTATTCTGCGTTTAGCCCCATTCCCGATGCGTCCGGCGACCTGCCCCCTATTGCGCCGCCGCTCATGCGCGAACACAGGCTTTATCAGGCCGATTGGCTCTTTCGCTTTTATGGCTTTGAGACAGATGAAATTTTATCTCCAGCCTCAGGCGGCATGCTGGACCTTGAAGTTGACCCTAAATTGGCGTGGGCGCTTAAACACCGTGAGTGGTTCCCTGTAGATGTAAATAAAGCGTCGCGGCATGTTCTCATGCGTGTTCCCGGTCTCGGGGCTATCGGCGTGAAACGTATTCTATCCGCTCGCCGCCTATCCGCCTTGCGTTTAGAAGATTTGGCAAAATTAACACACTCATTGAAAAAGGTTTTGCCCTTCATTGAGACAATAGACTGGACGCCGGGGGCATTGACAGATTCCGAAAACCTGCGGGCGAGATTCACGCCTCCGCCCGAACAGCTTAGCTTGTTATGATCTCTGTGCAGATGACATCACACGCAGAATTTGGCGAATGGCGAGATGCTGCGCGCAAACTGATACAAAACAACATCAATCCTTCGGATGTTAATTGGTCCGCTAAATCAGGAAGCGCGTCTCTCTTCAAGTTTTCAGAACGCAGGATCGCAGATTTGCCAGAGGGCCAGTCTGAGATAAAAACCTCGGCGGAATTCGTGGGAATCGCAAAGCGCGTTATCTGTCACAGTGACCCAGAACGCTTTGCGCGGCTTTATAGAATATTACACCGCTTGCAGGCCGACAAAACACTAATTCACAATACGGTTGATCCAGATATTATCTGGATGACAACGTGCGACAAGGCTGTACGGCGAGACCGCCACAAAATGCATGCCTTTGTAAGGTTCCGTAAGGTCGGCATTGGCCGCTATCACCGCGAACAATATGCGGCGTGGTTTGAACCCAGTCATTACATAACGGAGCTTTCCACGCCGTTTTTCATGCGCAGATTCCCAAACATGGATTGGGTCATTGTAACCCCCCATTGCACAGCAACGTGGGATGGGCAGGATTTAAAATTCAGTCAGGGCGGAAAGAAGTCAGACGTCCCGCCGGACGATGCCGTTGAGGATCAATGGAAAACTTATTTTAACTCAATTTTCAACCCCGCGCGGCTGAAGGTCGGCGCGATGATGTCGGAAATGCCGAAAAAATATTGGAAGAACATGCCGGAAGCCGTAGATATTCCCGAGATGATAGCGAAGGCACGTAGCCGTGAAATGGCTATGCGCCAGCACGGAGTCACTCAACCTAATACATTGGCCGCAACACTGTCTGCGCAGAAAAAGAAAGCGTCTATTCGGCCTGCCGAGATTACAACGCTGTCACATGCGAAGCGGGAGATACAATCTTGCCAACGCTGCGAGCTCTATTGCCATGCCTCACAAGCCGTGTTCGGCGAGGGTCCGGACAATGCGCGGCTTATGATTATTGGCGAGCAACCCGGCGATCAAGAAGATATAGCCGGGCGGCCTTTTGTTGGACCCGCGGGACAGCTCCTTAATTCGGCGCTTGAAGAGGTGGGAATTGATCGAAATGAGGCTTATGTGACGAACGCGGTCAAACATTTTAAATTTAAACTCCGAGGCAAACGCCGTATCCATCAGCGCCCAACTGCGCGTGAGATTGATCACTGCCGATGGTGGCTTGAAACTGAAAGAAAACTCGTGAAGCCCGATATCATTCTGGCCTTAGGCTCGAGCGCGGCGCGGGCCGTCATCGGTAAAACTGTTAAAATTTCTGATATGCGGGGGCGGCCCCATAAGCTCACAGACGGTACGCTGGCCTATATATCCGTACATCCGTCATATCTGCTCCGCATCTCAAACCCCGAAATATTTGCGCCCGAGCGTAACGCCTTTATTTCTGATTTATCAGCGGTACAAAACGCTGTGTCCGCTAACCAATAGGGACTAGACGCGCCTTATGCTCTCACCGCGTAAATTCCGTTCTGGGTTGTGAGGGCATAAACGCGTTTGCCCCCTAACACGCTATCAATAGCGTCATGATCCACATAAAGACCGCCTGTGTACGCCCCGAAGGACGGCAATATTATCCTCCCATCACTACACGCGTGGCAAGGATAGGACATGCGGCGACGGCGCATTGAAATACGGGCCTTGGGATGCAAGTGCCCGCATATATTCGTTTTGCCTAGATCGGGCTCAACCGGGAGGTGAGTCAGAAGAAACCCATCGATCTCGAGGTGATCCTCTTGGGCGCCGTTAAGTAATCGCGGGATATCCGGATCATGATTGCCTAATATCCATGTAAATCTCGCTAGATTTTTGATCATAGCGTTCAGGCTATCTATGTCTGTCTGCGCTATTCGTTTATCAGCCTCACTGTCATGAAAACTATCCCCGAGCGCGACTACATGATCAGGGTCATAAATTTCAATAATTTTTTGCAAACGGTCCAAGGTCTCTACGGTGTCGTAGGCAGGGAGACTAGCATTGCCGACCATCTGCAAATAGCTTCCCTTTTCGAAATGAAGGTCTGCCACAAGCAAAGTTCTCGAGCTTGGTAGAAACGCTATCTTCGCGCCGTCAAGTTCGACCGGCCCTGCGGTGGATTCGTAGATAAAACTATTTTTCACTGAGGGATACCTCGACTCTCGTCAACATATCTTCGCCTAAACTCTCATAACTCGCGCGCTTCAAAAGCTCTTCTTCGCCTTTTCCGCGCACCCGTTCTTTTCCAAGCTGCATCATTGAGGGTATGGCAAGCGGCGAGGCATGCGGAAGCGTCTTGAACCTCACACGGCCTTTGATTTCTTTCAACCAGCTAGACAGGCGTTCAATATCCAAAAGATCTTTCTCCGCTTCCTCGCGCGCGATGCGTAGCAATATATGGTCAGGCTCATATTTGAGCAAAACTTCGTAAATCAAATCCGTGCTGAACATAATTTGTTTCATAGGCCGTTGCGCGCCGCGTTGTCGCTGCTCCGTTAATCCGGAAATAGTGGCAATCTTTCGAAAACTCCGTTTTATCATGGGTGAATTGACAATCCATTCGGTAAGGTCATCGGCAACGATATCCGGCGTCAGCAGGTCCCCCAGCGCGGTCACTGGCGCTAGAGATGTTATTGTCAGCGCGTAGTCTGTGATACTGAAATTCAAGGGTTTCAAATCCGCTTTCTCCATGCGCCGCGTTAGCAAAAACCCCAGCGCATTGTTCACCTTACGGCCCTCAAAGCTATGGATGACTGTGACGTAGTCGCCCTGCTCAAAAAAAGTCTCTACAAGGACGCCTCGCGCTTTAGGGAGTTCAGAAAATTGCTTTTGTAGGGTTAGCCAAGATTGAACTTGAGCTGGCAGGCCTGACCATTCACTGGGATTTGATAAAACGCGCCTGACCCCGCTCGCAAGATAGGAGGATAAGGGCATCATGCCCCCTGAAAAGGCTGGAACCTTGGCCCTATGTTTTGGAGCCGGGCGAGCTTCCAAGGCCATGTCTTTTATCCCTTGATACCGCAAAACCTCGCCCGCGAAAACAAATGTGTCGCCGGGAACAAGGTTCATCACAAATTGCTCTTCAATTTCGCCAATGATACGTCCCCTGCGAGATTTAGGCCCTGCGAGGCGTTTGACTTTAATTTTCGCGTATTCGACGATGGTTCCAATGTTCATACGGTGACGCAAGGCCTGTTCCCGACTCGCGATTTTGTAGCCCCGGGACGTCGCTGCAAGGCGCTGATAGCGATCGTAGTTTTTGAGAGAGTAGCCGCCATTTTCTGCGAACCCGAGAAGCTGATCAAAATCTGACTTTGACATGTCTTTGAAGGGCTCCGCGGTTCGGATTTCGTTTAAAAGCTCTCGCTTCTTGAAACGCCCCGAACAGGCTCGATTAACAATATATTGAACGGCCACGTCCATGGCCCCGCTACGGTAGTCCTCTCCGTCGCGTTCACCGTCTGCGATGGCTTTGATCGCAACATCACACTCAACAGCTTCCAGAGGATTACAAGGCACCATAACAGCCTCTGATGGCTCATCCATTCTGTGGTTAGACCGGCCAATGCGTTGCAAGAGGCGGCTCACGCCCTTTGGCGCGCCTACCTGAATTATTTTATCCACATCGCCCCAATCAATGCCCATTTCTAAGGCAGATGTTGAGACAACGGCGCGCATTTTGCCGCTCGCGATGAGAGCTTCCGTTTTTTGACGCTTGTCGCGCGCAAGAGACCCGTGATAAATTCCAATGGGAAGGTTTTCATCATTCACTTGCCAAAGCTGTTGAAACAACAGTTCCGTTTGCGCCCTTGTATTCACGAATACGATGACACTTTTAGCGGCAAGAATTTCGTCGTAAATTTGCTTCACGGCGAAACGCGGATTATGTCCCCCCAAAGGAAGCCGCGCGGTCGGTTCAAGAATTATAATGTCTGGCTGCGACGGTGATTTCACTTCCAAAACAGAGGCGGGACGGCCGGTCGGACCTAACCAACGCGCGGCGTCCAACGGCTTATTAATCGTCGCTGAAAGGCCAAACCTGACATGACCGGGCGCTAATGTTTTGAGTCTTGCAAGTGCCAATGACGTAAAATCTCCGCGCTTGTTCGTGGCGAAGCTGTGAAGCTCATCTATGATAACCACGTCGAGATCTGCAAAGTAAGTGTCTGCGTTGTCGTAAGATAGCAGAAGCATCAGGCTCTCAGGCGTCGTCAATAAAATATCAGGCGGCGTTTTGCGCTGCTTGGTTCGCTGATACGACTTCGTATCGCCTGTCCGCACGCCGATTGTGATTGGCAGGTTCATGTCTTCGACCGGACGGGTTAAATTGCGTTCAATGTCATTGGTCAAAGCGCGTAACGGGGAAATATAAAGCGTCTTCAATTTCGCCGGCGATTTCGCGGACTTTCTCGACAATGCAGCCAAGCTCGGGAGAAAACCGGCAAGGGTCTTACCGCCCCCGGTCGGGGCTATAAGGAGCGTATCTTCACGATTATTGTAAGCCTCAAACATCGCCAGTTGGTAGTCGCGGATAGACCATCCCTGGCCCGCGAACCACTCATAGAAATGAGTTGGCACCTCTATCGGAACCGATGGCGCCGCTAAGGTGTTATGTTTAGAGCGGGTAGTGGGCATCTTGCCTTTCTAGCGCGGACGAAAAGGATCGTACTTAGTGAACGCACGAGCGGAAGAATGGATGCAAGTAAAGCCCGAGGGGTTGTACTGCGTTCCGGCGGATTGTTTTATTGATCCTCACGATGCTGTTGGACGAGCTATTATCACCCATGGTCACGCGGATCACGCCCGCTCGGGTCATGGTGACGTCTTCGCGACTCCCGAGACCATAGAAATAATGCGCACGCGCTACACAGACATCTCTGTAGAGGGCGGCGTAGCTTTGAAATATGGACAGCGGCAGGATTTGGGAAATGGTGTTACAATGTGGCTGGCCCCCGCAGGTCATATCTTAGGAAGCGCCCAAGCGGTTCTCGAATATGACGATCAGAGAATCGTTATCTCCGGTGATTTCAAACGTCATCCGGACCCGACATGCAAACCATTTGAGGTCGTCCCGTGTGATGTCTTCGTGACGGAAGCCACATTTGCCCTTCCTGTCTTCAAACATCCTCCGCTCGAAGACGAAATTGCAAAGCTCATTCGCTCTATGGAGACCCTTCCGGAGCGGACACATCTTGTTGGCGTTTATGCACTTGGAAAATGTCAGCGCGTCATGCTGGCCCTACGCGCGGCAGGGTATGAACATCCTTTTTACATTCATGGCGCTCTCAAAAAACTAACCGAACTCTATGAGACATTCGGGTTTGATTTTGGGGGTTGGCAACCCGTCTCGGAAATCGGTGTTAAAGAACGGGATTTGCTGAGGGGTAAAATTGTGTTGTGCCCGCCATCCGCACTTGCAGACAGATGGTCAAGACGCATGCCGGATCCACTACCGACCATGGCGTCGGGTTGGATGCAAATACGGGCCCGCGCCCGACAGCGGCGCGCGGAAATGGCCCTTATCGTTTCAGATCACGCGGATTGGGACGATCTCATAGACACGTCGCTTGCTACAGGTGCGCCGGACATCTGGATTACGCATGGCCGCGTCGAAGCGCTGCAATACGCGCTTGAGCAACGCGGGGTAAATGCAAAGGCACTGAACCTTATAGGCCGTGAGGAGGAGACCGATTAATGGAACGCTTCGCCCTTCTCTTGGATGACCTTTATTTTACAAACTCAACGAATGCTAAAGAAGCCATCTTAGCTGAGTACTTACGCGAGACACCTGATCCCGACAGAGGTTGGGCCACCGCCGCTATCGCAGGTACGCTTAGTTTCGATCTTTTCAAACGTAACCTAACGAAGCAGCTTATGTCAGAACGCATGGACCCGTTTTTGTTTGACATGTCTCGGCACTATGTCGGCGAGCTTTCCGAAACAGTTGCCTTAGCGTGGCGCGCGTCACCGGACGCACGCAGGCTTAATCAACTCCCGTCCCTGTCGGAAGTTATCACGCAATTCCGGTCTCGGGATAAAGTTGGTATCAGCGACTATCTAACAGAGTTGCTCGACAATATGACACCTCCGCAAAGATGGGCTCTCTTGAAACTTGGCACTCGGGGCTTGCGCATCGGCATGTCTGCGCGCTCCGTCAAGCGCACTCTTGCAAACATGAAAGACGTTGAGTTGGACGTCATGGAAGAGCTCTGGCACGGTATCGAGCCGCCCTATACGGACTTATTCGCTTGGATTGATGGACGCGCCGAAATGCCTGATATTTCAAATGTGGTGACCTATTCACCTGTTATGCTGGCACACCCAATTGAAGATAAAGACTTCGCCCGCATCACCCCGGAGACCCATTCTGTAGAATGGAAATTTGACGGTATCCGCGTACAACTTACGGCCAATAGGTCCGAGATAAAACTCTTCTCCCGCAAAGGCGATGACATATCACATAGCTTCCCGGACTTGCTCGCAGCATGTGATTTTGAAGGCACGCTTGACGGGGAGCTACTCGTGAAACCAGACGGTGAAATCGGCCGATTCAACGACTTACAACAACGGCTAAACAAGAAGAAGCCGAGCAAAGCTATTATGGAGAAGCTCCCCGCCCATCTGATGGCTTATGATATTCTGTCTTCCTCCGGGGAAGCCGTGAAAAACAAAAGCTTTGTCGACAGGCGCGCAATCCTTCAGGGTGTCATGAAAGGGCGGGACAAGACCCGGTTTTCAATATCAGAGCTTTTGACATTCGAGACGAAATCCGATCTGGATGCATTGCGTCAACAAGCCGCTGAGACGGGCGGCCTTATAGAAGGGCTCATGATCAAAGATCGAGCCTCCGCATATGTGGCAGGCCGCCCCAAACATGCATGGTACAAATGGAAACGCGACCCGTTCCTTTTAGATGCGGTCCTCATGTACGCGCAGCGCGGAACCGGTAAAAGGTCGTCCTATTACTCTGATTATACTTTCGGACTTTGGGGTGACGAAGGCCAGCTTCTACCTATAGGCAAGGCGTATTTCGGCTTTACGGATGAAGAACTCAAAGAAATCGATAAATGGATACGCGGTCACAAGCTACAGCGGTTTGGCCCTGTCCAAGAAGTCAAAAAAGAACTCGTATTTGAAGTCGCCTTTGACTCTGCGCATGAGAGTTCGCGGCACAAATCCGGTTACGCCCTACGGTTTCCGCGCATACATAGGATACGATGGGATAAACCCGCCAGTGAGGCGGATAAGATAGAGGCGGTTGCAGCGTTGGTAGGGGCTTAAACCAGCTTAAAAATCGACGAAGACCTCAAATAAATCGCAAATGCATGGCGCTTGAAGGAACGGCAATTCGTTCAATCGTATCTGTGCTAAGGGACTCAACTCACTCAGGCACACCTTCGCTTTTCATTGTCCAACAGATGTCTAATCTGGAAATCGTAGTTTCCAAACCATTCAGAATAGTCTTTTTAACATTTATTTCCTGTGGGCCTCACAATATCAATATTCAATAATTTTAAGTATTAACTATAAATGTTGTTTGATTTAATCATTAAATTACGCTTTAAAGTTTATATGATTAGAATCTTATCACATCACAAACGTAAATCTTTGAATTTGACTTCAGTGCTTTTAGTGCTGGGGGTATCTGCGTGCGCCACAAAACCTGAACCCGTTGTGGTGGCTCCTAAACCTGTCGAAGTTGTAGAGAAAGTTGTAGAAATTTATGTGCCTCCCGCGCCAGCACCTGTGGCTGTGCCCAGCATTGACATAGCAGAATACGAGCAACAGCTTGCTGCTCAAAGATACGCCGTACTTACAGCTGGAGATGCTGCAAAACCCAAAATAGAAGAGCCGAGTCCAGTCATAGTAGAAACTCTGGCTCAACGCCTCGCATCTGCCCGCACTGCAGACCGCAAACTTGCAATTTTGAAAAACGAACCCGCCTCTGACGACATTACAGCAATGATCACGTCAACCTATATCGAAAAGCTGGCTGCAGATCGCGCAAGTGGAAACAATTCCGGCGCGGCTGAAGCCTTAGTCTATTTAGGGCAGCTTGATGCAAAGGGCGGATCGCGTGATGCGGATATGTTGGCACTTGGAAAATATGCTGAAGCTTTGAACCTCGACCCTAATAATTTAGAAGCCCCTCGGCTTGTTTCGAGCATTCGCGGCTCTCTTCAGGGCTACTCCGATACGCTACATAAAGAAGCTGTATCTTATTTCGTGAAACAGGACTTCGCCCCAGCTGTTGAACGCTGGACAAAAGTTTTACTTATTGACCCTGGCAACAATGCCGCTCGCAATTGGTTTAATCAAGCCACTCAAGCGATGAGCCGTTAATGAGACTTATAATTAATTTAAAACAGCGGCTTACAAAGATATTTTAACTATAAATACAATTATCAGGCCACATTCCAGTATATTTTAACATCTATGTTTTACCGCACGTGCTGAGTTAAAAAATTCTGATGGGAGCGCAAAATGGATACAGTAGACTATCAGCAACTTGCGACGCCTCTTGAGGGCGAGGAAATTGCAGGCCCCGATCTAGAATATGATGCGGATTTCTTAAAAATTATTGATATATTAGCGCCCTCTCCCGTCACCATGGTCGCAAGCCAAGACGACGGACTGCCGGACCAAACCGATTGGAACGGAGCCGCTTCATTGTGCGAGACAGTTCTCAATAAAACTCGCGATCTACGCGTCGCCGTACGCCTCGCGCGTACGAGTGTGAAGTCAGATGGAGGCATCGCAGGATTCTCCGGTGCCGTAAGCCTCATAGCCGAACTTGTTGAGAACATGTGGGAGTCCGTGCATCCTGTTTTGGACGATGAAGACGATATGGACGCCACAATGAGATTTAACGCCCTCAATGAACTTAGTGATGCTCAAGTCATAAAATCATTGTCTTTTGCCCCAATTGCCTCGGTAGGACGAGAAACGCTATCGCTTAATGATATAGAGATCAGCATAGGTAAAGCTCATACTGAGTCTTCCGAAGAGCAAAGCATTGCTTCTGGACGAACGGCTGAAATTTTTGCGCCAGCGAACCAAGACCGTATTATGACAGCTAAAGCCGCAGCCGACAGCGCTTTGTCCGATATTGCTCGCATTCAATCAAACTGGTCGTCTAAGATGGACGCGTTAGGTCAATCTCGAAGCGAAGAGGGTCTGAGCTTCGACAACATACCCTCTCCTCAATACGAGGGATTAATTCGGGTTCTCGGAGATATTTCTAGGCATATTGCAGAACGTTTGCCACAAGAGGAAAGCGCAATTTCAGGCAGCGAGGACGGCGAATTAGCTACCGGTGTTAAGAAAACGTCAGGTGCAATCACCACCCGCGCCGATGCTGACCGTGCCATTCTGAACCTTGTTGACTGGTTTCACCGCAATGAACCCTCAAGCCCAGTACCGATAATGCTTGAGCGTGCCCGATCAATGATTTCAAAGTCTTTTCTCGAAATCGTCGAAGATTTGGGCGAAGGCGGAATTGCAGAGGCAAGAAAAACAACACAAACACCAAAAATTGAAGAATAGTCAAAAATTTTCCGTATTCAGCCGCAAAATCGTCACAAAACAATCACAAGTTCTGGTATGATGCTTGCATTGGTAAGAAAAAATATATTGAGTGACTTTAAGACTTAAAGGTATTAAACAAAACTCTAATGCATAACGAGGGAGTAATTTATAATGGCACGTGAAAGTAGTCAGAAATTTGTAGGACGCAATCGTCCGCCGCGGGTTCAGCTTGAGTATGATGTTGAACTTTACGGTGCTGAGAAAAAAGTGGCTGTTCCGTTTGTTATGGGCGTCATGAGCGATCTCTCAGGAAAAAACGGTGCTGACCTTCCTCCTGTGGCTGAACGTAAGCCTTTAGATATCAATGCAGAAAATTTTGATACTCGCCTCAAGGCCATGCAGCCACGAGTGACGTACAAAGTGCCGAATAAACTTACATCGGAAGGCGGCAATATTGCAGTCGACATGACTTTCGAGGGTATGGATGAGTTTTCCCCGGCTGAAGTTGCCAAGAAGATTGAGCCTCTGGCCAAACTTCTAGAAGCTCGGACCAATCTAGCTAATTTGGTAACATATATGGACGGCAAGACCGGAGCAGAAGATCTGATTGCTAAGGTCTTAAATGATCCCGCTCTCCTCAAATCACTCGCATCCAAAGCAAAACCAGAAGAAGGCTAAAGCGCATGGCAACCAAAAAAAGTCAGGTAGCTGCAGAGGCTACAGAAGAACTAGAAGCAGGTGATTTCAACGCGCTTCTTGAAAAAGAATTTCGCCCCAAATCAGCTACAGCAAAAAATGCTGTCGAAACGGCCGTTCAGACACTTGCTGAGCAAGTTTTATCCGAAACAACGCTTATATCTGATGATGCGGTTGAAACAATCAAGGCCATGATTGGCGAAATTGACAAGAAATTGTCAGACCAAGTAAACGAAGTCATCCATCATCCCGACTTTATGGCACTAGAAGGCGGTTGGCGCGGACTAAGCTATCTCGTTAACAATACTGAAACCGATGAGATGATGAAGATTAAGGTCTTTAACGTCTCTAAGAAAGACTTGCTAAAAACGCTCAAGCGTTATGAAGGCACGGCCTGGGATCAAAGTCCAATTTACAAGCAATTTTGTGAGTACGAATATGAGCAGTTTGGCGGCGAGCCTTATGCCTGTATCGTTGGCGACTACTATTTTGACCATAGCCCGCAAGATGTGAAGCTTCTCTCAGAGATGTCCAAAGTTGCGGCGGCCGGTCACGCGCCGTTTATTGCTGCGGCTTCGCCTTCACTTATGCAGATGGATACGTGGGCTGAGCTTTCAAACCCTAAATCAATTGCTGGGATATTTTCCACTCCTGAATATGCTGCATGGCGCTCGTTGCGCGAGTCTGAAGATGCCCGCTATCTTGGATTGGCCATGCCGCGGACGTTAGCACGCCTACCCTACGGTAGTGAGCTTAACCCTGTCGAAGAGTTCAATTTCGAAGAAGAAACGGACGGCCCAGATAGTTCTAAATATGTATGGTCCAACGCGGCTTATGCCATGGCGACCAATATTAATTACGCGTTTTCACAGTATGGCTGGACGTCGCGCATTCGCGGGATCGAATCCGGCGGCCTCGTTGAGAACCTACCTGTTCATACATTCCCATCTGATGATGGCGGTGTAGACATGAAGGTCCCGACAGAAATTGCGATTTCTGATCGACGTGAGCAAGAACTTGCACGTGGCGGATTTATGCCACTGATTCACAAGAAAAATTCTGACCTTGCAGCCTTTCTGTCAGCTCAGTCGCTGCAAAAACCGCAAGAATATGATGATGTTGATGCGACGGCTAATGCTCAGCTCTCTGCACGCTTGCCTTATCTCTTCGCAGCATCACGCTTTGCGCATTACCTCAAGGCAATTGTGCGTGATAAAATTGGTTCGTTTAAATCTCGTGATGAGATGGAACGTTGGTTGCAAAGCTGGATCATGCAGTATGTGGATGGTGACCCTGAAAACTCATCTGAGGCGATTAAGGCTCAACGACCACTCGCCGCAGCCGAAGTTACTGTTCAAGAGATTGAGAGTAATCCAGGTTATTACGAAGCAATGTTCTACCTACGTCCTCATTACCAATTAGAAGGTCTCAAGGCGTCCCTACGCCTCGTATCAAAGTTGCCGTCGGAGAAATCCGCTTAATAAAAGGGACTTTAGTAACGGCTCTAAAGTCCAAATTGTGTCATTAATCGAAGGAGAAATAAAATGGCTGTTGAATGCGTACTAGAAATTACCGACGTTAAGGGTGAATCCCAAATCGCTGGTCACGAAGAAAAAATTGATGTTGTAAATTGGGACTGGTCAATGTCACAGTCAGGAACGGCCCATTTGGGTTCAGGCTCTGGTGCAGGCCGCGTGTCTGTTCAAGACATGTCTGTCACAAAATTTGTTGATAGCGCAACGCACGCTCTTATGCGCGCATGTTGTAACGGCAAGCATTTCCCGAAAGCTACACTGACTGTACGTAAAGCTGGCGGTGAGCCGATGCCTTACCTCGAAGTCACTATGGAACAGGTCATGGTCACAAATGTGTCTACCGGTTCTGAGTTGGTTCAGGAAAAGCAAGTCGAGCATATCTCACTTAACTTTGCTAAAGTTACCGTTGATTACACGCCGCAAGCCGAAAAAGGCACGAGCGCTGCTAAGAAAACAATGAAGTATGACATTGCGAAAAACGTAGCTGAGTAAAATCTACTCAGTTGATTAAACGCTTTATTTTAGAGCGTTGATTACAATGACACTGCCTTGGTGAATAAGCGACTATGCCGTCTGTTCACCAAGGCTACGTCTAACCAAAAATTTTGGCGCTTAGCCAAGGTGATAATTATTTCAAGCATGAGAGTGGAGATGGCAAACTTTTGTGGGTAATATATGCTTGCATACGCCAGCTAAAAATTGACGCGAGCCTCCTATATATATAAATTACATTTAAACCGGGTGTGCCTCCGTAATGAGTACAGGGGGATGCAAATTTAATGTCATTATCGTCACGCGTCGCCTGGACAGAAGGACTTTTCCTTCGTCCACAACATTTCCAACAAGAAAGCCGATTTAATGATCGGGTCGCCCGCACAGCTTGGGCTTGCTTTGCGCAAGATGGTTGGGGGTTTGACAAATTAGATCTCAACTTGGACATTCTCGATCTAGGTAAAATCGCTATTGCGTCAGGTAGGGGCTTACTCCCGGATGGAGAAGTTTTTGACTTTCCAGAACATGACCTCCCCCCGTCTTCTGTTGATGTCGCAGAAGACGATCACGGCAAAACTATCTACTTCTGTATTCAGCCGAGACGTTTCGGTGACCGTGAAACCTCTCTTGCTGGCCGCGATACACGCCGAAAAACCGAAGCCATGAAAATTATGGACACGGCTACCGAGGACCAAACTGAACCCGCTGCTGTTGAAATAGCGCGCCTAGCAACCTCTCTAAAAATAGAACCCAAAGCTGACCGCGGAATTGAGGGGTTCATTACGATCCCTATAGCGCGCATTGCTGATATTGCAGCCGATGGTGCAGTTAAGCTTGAGCAAGGCTTTATCCCGACCGTCATGGGATATGGCCAATCACCGATTTTAAAAAGCTTCGTGACGACAACGCAGGGCTTACTTGAAGGCCGCTCAGAAACACTCGCAGCCCGCGTGACCGGGGCAAGTTCAGGCGGCGCCCCCGAAGTCGCCGATTACATTCTTCTGCAAACTGTAAATCGCTATTTAAATATTTTTCGGGTCATGGCTGCCGCGCCGCGCATGCACCCTTTTGAACTTTACAAAACTGCCACCAATTTATGTGCCGAATTTGCAACTTACACCCAGCCCAAACGCCGAGCTATCGTATTTCCTGACTACGCGCACAAAAATCTTACTGAAACGTTCCGACCTGTCATTGATGAGGTTCGGCGCTGCCTGTCCTACATTGGCGACCCCACAGCAACAGCGCTGTCTTTACAAGACCGCGGTTTTGGCATTCAAGTTTGCGAAGTTTCGGATCGTTCAATCTTAACTTCAGCACAAATTGTCATCGCCGTGGGCGCATCCATGTCCGGTGAAGATTTACGGAAAGCCTTTCCCTCACAAGTCAAAATCGGCAATGTCGATATCATTCGCGACCTTGTAAACGTACAAATACCAGGCGTTCGCGTCAAAGCCCTCCCGCAAGTCCCCCGGCAAATTCCCTATCACGCCGGCAAGGTTTACTTTGAGCTCGAGCGCAAGGGTGAATACTGGCAGGGATTACAAGATAGTGGCAATATTGCCATACATGTCGGTGGACGCTTCCCGGATCTAGACGTCAAACTTTGGGCTATTCGTGAGACTAAGCGTTAATGGCAGGCGATCCTTTTAATCCGTTAGACAACGACCCTATGGCGCGCACAGTTGTGGTGCCAAGTCCGTCAAACACGAAGCCACGAGGTGCATCGGGGCATCCTCAGCCGGCTGTGTCTTCCTCTCGGCAATTTGCGGTCCCAAAGAGCGGTAAAAGCTTTGACCTAGCCGCCTACCCTAATGCTTTAGTCCGCGCGGCCGGTCCGCTCTTAATGTCGGCTATTCAGCTCAAGGATACGCTCTCTAATTCTGATCCCAATGCAGTAAGAAAACGTATGTCCGCTGAAATGCGCGCATTTGATCAAAACGCTAAAAACTTCGGTGTCAGTATTTCGCAAACAAATGCGGCGCGGTACTTACTCTGCACATTTGTTGATGAAATTGTCATGACAACGCCTTGGGGGGCGCAATCAGGATGGTCTGGCCGCTCACTTTTATCAGAATTCTACGGCGAAACATTTGGTGGAGAAAAGGTCTTTACAGTCATTGACCGCGCTATGCGCGAGCCTGACAAGCACAGTCTCCTTTTAGAACTCGCCTACATTGTTTTATGCCTGGGTTTCGAGGGCCAGTACCGCGTCCGTCAAGGCGGCAAACTCAAAGTTATTCAAGACAGTCTATATCAAAGCCTACGGCGGCAAACGCCTGCCACTGACAGAAGTTTATCGCCACATTGGCGCGGCGAAGAAGGTAACCGCTCTGACCGCCTAATGAAACTTGTTCCGCTCTGGATGATTGCACTTGGCGGCGCCGCAATAATGGGATTTCTTTACACGGCCTATGCAGTGGCTCTCAATGACGTGCGCGAGCCTGTCTACCGCATCGCGCAACAAATCGAAATTGAGGGGGAGAAAGACATTGCAATCGTCGCCCCCCCGCCAAAAGTTGCTGCATTTGACCTAGAGGCACGTTTGCAGCCACATGTGGGGGACGGACTTGAAATTGATATTACCCAGGGTGTCGCAACAATTTCTTTAGTTGGCAGGCACAATGCACTCCCCCTCTTCCAATCCGGCCGCGCAAGGCTTCATCGCCGAGCCTCACCAATGCTCCAGAAAGTGGCCGACGTTTTAGAAATAATTCCGGGCGATGTAACGATAACCGGGCACACAGATAGTCAGGGCCGCGTCTTGTCTAATCAAGCCCTATCTGAACGCCGCGCTAAAACAGTAATGTCCGAACTCGTTTATCACGGCGCGGACAAAGAACGCTTTGAAACGCGCGGGTTTGGCTCTAATCAACCTGCCGTGCTGAATGAGAGAACCGATGAAGATCGGGCCGCCAATCGCCGCGTTGAAATTCGCTTTCGTGTTCCCGATTCTATGGGTCGTCAGCCATGATGGGTATGGGAAATCCTTTTTATATACTTAAGCGTATTTGGCAGGGACGCAAAGCGCCCCTTGCTCTGCTTTTGGTGTTCCTAGCCGCCTTTGTTTGGTGGATTGGGCCGAAGCTTCCGTATCCGTTTAACTCTGTCGTTGTGCGCGGGTTCATCATCATCGCGATTGTAGGCTTAGCGGCAGGTATATCCCGATGGCGTAGTAAAACGCGCTCCAAAAATACAGATGCTTTAGTGGCTGCTGTTGTAGAGCCTGACGAGTCTGTAATTTTAAAAAAGCGATTTAAGTCTGCCGTAAATACACTTAAAACATCTCAAAAAGCAGGCCGAAAAGGTCTGGTTGATTTACCTTGGTATATCATTATTGGCCCGCCGGGATCAGGGAAAACGACTCTTCTACGTAATGCAGGCTTAAATTTTCCCATCGAAGATGAGTCAGGCGGAAGCGCAATTAAAGGTGTTGGCGGAACGCGCGATTGTGACTGGTGGTTTGCTGACGAAGCTGTTCTGCTGGATACAGCAGGCCGGTATACGACGCAGGACTCGGACGAAACTACTGACCGCAAAGCATGGTTGTCGTTTTTAGAACTGCTGAGAGGGCGGCGTAAGAAGCGCCCTATCAATGGCATTTTTATCGCTATTGGTGCGGATATTCTTCAAGCACAGTCAACACAAGCAATTGAAGAACATGCCGCAACGATACGCAAGCGTGTGCTTGAGCTCTACACACAATTAAAAGGACAATTCCCAATATATTTATTGGTTACTAAGATTGACCTTGTACCCGGCTTTACAGAATTTTTTGAAGTTTTGAACGCCGCTGAGCGTGAGCAAGTTTGGGGCTACACGCAACAAATAATCCGCAATAATACTGAAGAAACCAAAATTGACGCAACATTTGACGGCGAGTTTGACCTCCTGCTTTCCCGCCTGGCCGCCCAATCGCTCGACCGTATTCGCGATGAGCCAGATCCAAACCGACGTGCTCTCATCCTTGGGTTCCCCGAGCAGATGGCACGAGCACGTCAGAGCATGCGCACCCTCGTAACCCACGGGTTTTCGCCGAATGCTTATCAGGAAAAATTACTACTCCGCGGTTTGTACATGACATCTGGCACCCAAGAAGGCGCGCCGATTGATAGGCTTATGGGCGGGCTAGCAAAGGCCATGAAGATTGATGCGAAAGTGGCCCGCACGACAAGCGCTACTGGTCGCAGTTACTTTATCAAAGACCTATTGTCCAAAGTTGCGTTTCGTGAACAAGACCTACTGGGTATTGGCTATCGCCAAGCTCAAACTCGGCGTAAAATTCAAATTGGGGCTTATATCGGTATTGTATCTGCCGCGGCTTTAGCGCTCATAAGCTGGACCTACATCTATTATCAGGAACGTGATTACGTTTTATCCGCGGAGCAATCCCTGATTAATTATCGCGATAACGTGCGGCCTGTTCCGCCGTCTGATATTGAATTTGCTAATAAAGCGCGCGAGGTTGTATTACGCCTGGACCAATTACGTTTGGCCCGCGAAGATGTTGCTGCCGCTGACCCTGCCAATACTATGTTTGGTCTCCCGGGCGATGACGCTCTGATTGGCGCGATTGACAAAGCCTATCACGCGCAACTTGAGCAAGTTCTTGCTCCATTAGTTATTCAAAGTTTAGAGATTCGTCTGCAACTGCGCGATGATATTATTCAAGAAATTGTGGCGTTCAACCCATTTGAAGTTAATCTTCTATCGACTTTTGTTAGGGCTTACGGGAGTCTCGAAGACCCCCGGAGTCGATTGAAGTCAGATGAGGAAAAAGCAGCCTTTTATGATGCCGTTATGTATGACTTGGCATTACGCAATCCAGAATTAGCGCGTGATTTGAAAGATCATATCTTCGCATGGGTTTATCAACCGCGAGGCCCGGTCGGACGCAAAGTCAATGAGGGTGTCCTCGAAGGCGCGCGAGCAAGCCTGGCTTTTGGCGGCGATGGCTTAGGACAAGTCCGTTCTGCATATTCAGACTGGCTTTTCAGAAGCCTCTACCGCGCAGAAGGCGCCGAACAAAGTGGTACTCGCAACAAAGACACTGTTTTGGTGGTAGCCCCTGGCCTAGTTAATCAAATAGGAAATACGGCAACTGAAGTTTTTCGGCGCAAATCAGGGCGCGATTTAAACGAGCCTATTCCTTTTATCTTTACGCGTGAAGGATTTTTAAAGTTCTACGCAGATGACCTAGGCGAAATATTAGATGATGTTTCTCGACGTTCTTGGTTATATGCAACGGTGGAAGATGCTGCTTCAGTTGATAAATCTGCCGCTCGCCGTGCAATAACCCAAGCCTACACGAATAATTACATTCAATTCTGGCGCGGTTTAATGGGGGATATCACAATACGCCAAAGCGACCGAGGTGATGTCCTGCGGGTCCTCTCACGTAAACCGTCGCCCCTCAAAGAATATTTAAAAATTGTATCTTCCAATACACAACTTAGCGTCAAAAAGAAGAAGGGCGGCCCTATAAGAATTGGCGGCGTGCGTCTTGGCCCGCGTCAGACAAATCGTTCTAATGACGAGGAAGCTACACCTGCAGAACGTGTTACTGGAGCTTTTGAAAACATTGCTTTGCTCCTCGGGACCGAAGAAGAGCCGGGTAAAATCGACGAAGTAATTACAGATATTCGAACATTAGCAAATGAGGCTGCGGCTCTAAAAGCCGGTGACACGCCGATCGGCAACACAACCGAAGCGAAGCGAAGCCTAGAGACGCTTGCTCGCGACATGGAAGGGACAGGCACGAACTTAGACACATTTGTACGTGATGTTTTAGGTACGGCGAACCGTAGCCGCACAGAAGGCGAAGTCACCCAGCTTAACGAAATCTACCGCCAAACGGTTTACCCTGCCTGCCGCCGGAAAATATCAAGCCGATACCCCTTTTCTAAGTCTGCTACGCGAACTGTGGGTCTACGTGATCTTGAAGATGTCTTTGGACCCTCAGGCGTCATGACGCGTTTTATCAACGAGAATTTAGACGGAGCCATAGATCGCTCACGCGGCGGCTGGACATGGAAGCCAAGCATGCGCTCAATCGCCGGGGATGCGTCTAGTTTGCGCCAGTTTGAACGCGCCGACCGGATTAATTCTGCCTTTTTCAATAACGGGCAGCCTGAAATGAAATTTGGGATAAAGCCCTTGAAGCTTGCGGATGCGGCAACGCGGGCTGTATTTTCAATGGACGGAGATACGGTTGATTTCTACGGACAATCTTCAAAAGAAAAACGAAATATGGATTGGCCATCTGACGCCGCGCGTTTGGAGCTATATGGCCCTGGGCGCCCGGAGGTGGTTTACAATGCTGAAGGGCCTTGGTCATTCTTCCGTGTTCTAGATAAGGCGAAATCTATAAGCCCATTAGCTGGCGGTACCAGCAGCATGATCACATTCACAGATCAGGACCGCAGTGTATCATTTCGCGTCGACACCGACAGTGTTGACAACCCTATTTCCACCTTTAACAGCTGGCGTGCCTTCCGTTGTCCGTCAAAGCTTTGGTAAGGTCGGCTATGGTAGGGTTCACACAGAACAATCCGCAATTGTCCCTCATCGGACTATTTGGAAAAATACCCAAACGAGGTGATTTTATTTCATCTGCATTGCCGCGCTCTTTTCAAGACAGAGTTGAAAATTGGGTTCGCGGAGGGTTTGTTACAGCGAAGCAAAATCCAGATTGGCACGCCGCATATCTCTCCAGCCCGATTTGGCAGTTTGCAGCCGCTCGAGGTTTTTTTGATAACAACGCCTGGTGCGGCGTCATCATGCCAAGTGTGGACTCCGTGGGACGAAATTTTCCTATGATCATTGCCATGCAAACCGATGCTGTACGACAGGACATATTGCAAATAGCCCAGAGCCTTGCTCAAGACGCGCTTGTAGACACAGTTGATGTCCAGGCATGGGAAAACGAAGTCGTAGGCTTAGGCGCTTTGGACGTTTCCGACGGCCCTACCCGGTTTTGCAGTCCTCCGGCCGGGGCTTATTTTCAAGCTGTTGGATACGACGGAGACATATTGACCAAACATTTTGAAAACAGCGCCGACCCAAATGTCTATGCCAAACTTATAGGCGCGAATACTTTACCGACAGAGCCAGCTGATGGAGACCTTTTGTGAGAGTTACGCGCTGGCTTTCAGGAAAAGACAAAGCTCTCGAATGGCGATCCTCCGGGGGTAGCGATGCTGGAATGGTACGCCGTCTTAATGAAGACGCATTTCTGGATATGCCACAACGCCTCTTGTGGGCCGTGGCAGATGGTATGGGCGGTCACGCTGCGGGCGATGTTGCCTCGAACGAAGTCGTGGCATCCCTTGCGGGCATCCCTTCGACAGAGAACCTAAACGCAGCAAGCGGTCTTGTCGCTGGCGGTATTCTACGCGCCAATGACATACTCCGAACAATGGCTATGGAGCGCGGCAGTACAGTCGTCATTGGCGCCACTGTGGTCGCTGCCGTTGCACGGGGCCGCAAACTTGCTTTGCTATGGGCAGGCGATAGCCGCGCTTATCGCCTTCGCTACAACAAACTTGAGCAACTTACCCGAGATCATGACATTGTATCTGATATGGAACGCAACAATGCATCACAGGAACTGATAGACGCCGTTGAAAACAGCAACGTTATTTCACGCGCTGTCGGAGCTCACAACAAACTCGAAATCGATGAGGTCCGGGTTAACGTTGAAGAAGGTGATGTTTATTTGCTGTGCTCAGACGGCTTATATCGTGAGTTAGATTCCTTAGAAATCACTGAAATATTACGCGAAAACGACCCTGCCCGCGCTGCAGCACGATTAATCGATGGAGCTGTGCGCGCTGGCGGCAGGGACAATGTCACAGTTATCGTCATTCATGCGGGACGCCGTAAATAAAAGCCAACAAAGCAGGTAAGTTTTATGAATCTTATAATTTCACTTTCAAATCCGGATATTTTACCCGAATCACTGCGGACACGCCGCGTCGAATTTGGGGCTTCAGGCGGCACGATTGGCCGAAATCAAGAGTGTGATTGGGTACTCGATGATCCGGAACGCTTTGTCTCGTCCAAACATCTTCGTATTTTACTTAAAGGCAACTCATTTTTTGCTGAGGACATCTCTACAAATGGTACGTATCATAACGAAGACCTTATTGGTAAAGGCAATAAAGTACCACTCGTCACGGGCGATGTTCTTAGACTGGGTCGTTTCATTCTAGCCGTTGAGCAACGTGATGATAGCGGTTCCGTTATTGATAAAACTGGCGCCGCTGCTTCGGGTGGCGATCTGTTGGCAGAGACTTCAAACGGACGCGGCAATGACCTAATGCAAAGTGTGAAATCAGATGACTTGCTAGCCGCACATGGCGAGACTGAAGAGATTGACGATTTCATTGGAGATAGTTTTGTCATGTCTGACGATACTGAGGGTGATGACGGTTTACTGTCTGACTTTTCTCCATTGCCTGGTGTACAGGATGCCTTACCTGTCATGCGTCAAACAGAAACGTCAGATGCAGTTCCGTCTGATTGGATGACACGTAAGCCGGAAGCGGACAAAGCAGAACCTCTCTCAGGTGACGTCCTCTCAGGCGGAGGCAAGCCAACAGGCACTCTGGATGATTACGGGCTAACCCCTGTTCCGCCTAAAGATGTTTCCATTCCAGAAGATGAACCAGTCCCGAAAGTGAAAGCAAAAGTTAAACCTAAGCCTAAGCCCGAAGGTAAGAAAGTAACGGCCCCGAAAGCCGTAAAAAAGAAAACGGCGCGAAAGAAAACACCTGCTAAAAAAGCTGAGCCTAAGGCAACCGTAAAAGCGTCTAAAGCAAAACAAGCAACGAAAAAACCTGTTAAAAAAATAGCCGCATCAACGGCAGCGGCAGTGACGACTGCAGCCGCTGTATCCTCTATCGCAGCTAAGGAAGAAGTCAAAAATAACACTGTAGAGCCTGTTGCAACGCCAGAATCTGTTCTAGCTGCTGTTCCAGCCCCAGCACCTATAGAAGTCGTTGCGCCTTTATATTCAGAGCCAGCATCGGAAGAATTTGGGACATCATTTGCCAGCGCACTCTTGCTAAAACCTGCTCTCGCAACGGGCGAAACCGGGCATATTCTAGGGTTGGTCATGAGAGAATTGATCGAAGGGTCTTTGGACCTTATGGACTCCCGCAACCAAATGCGTCAGGAGCTACGTTTATCCGCTCCATCTGTCGGCGCTAGGGAAAACAACCCCTTGAAGCTCTCAATCAATTATCAAGATGCTTTGAGCCGTATGCTCCAAGGTGAATCGATGGGCTTTAAGCCCCCTGTTGAGTCTGCAAATGAAGTCATTGATGATTTAAAACGTCATCAACTGGGCGTGCTTGCCGGAATTGATGCCGGTGTGAAGGCGCTACTTGACGCACTGGATCCTAAAAAAATTGGAGGCGGAAAGACTGTCATTGCGGGCCTATCTATGACTTCAAAGATGTCAGAACATCATGCGCGCATAAAAGAAGACACGGTTGAGCGTAGCGACGGTGTATTTTGGCGCGCCTTCTCTGAAGCCTATAAAATAGCAATCTCTACGTCTTACGAGCGCTAGATAATAACATGTCCGAATTACCTCCTCCCTCATTACTGGATCGTTTAACGGATCACGACCCATCTAATGTGAAAGAATCATATGCCGCGGGGCAGTTATCTCCGCGACAGATGAAAGTTATTTTGCGCCGCGATTTAATTTGGCTTTTGACCACTATCAGGCTTGAGGAAGTTACAAATTTAGACGATTGGCCAAGGGCTAAAGCCACGGTTATAAATTATGGCGTTCGGGATCTTTCCGGTGTACCCGAGCAAAATATTGATGGGCTAAACATACAGAATACAATACGCCAAGCCATCTGGGACTACGAACCAAGACTGGATCGCAACTCCGTCGATGTAAAATTAATTCCTAATTCAGAAGGTGATACGCGCGGAGTGGCCAAACTTCAAATTGCTGGACGTTGGGCAAATGAAATTTACCAGAACCCAATATTTATAGAAGCACAAATAGACTTTGAAACTGGCGGAATAGTAGCGCTCGATGGATAAGGCTTTTCTTGATATTTATGAGGATGAGCTGGCCTTCCTGCGAGAAATGGGCGGGGAATTTGCAAAAAGTCATCCCAAAATTGCTGGCCGCTTGCAGCTTGATGATACCGACGTTCAAGACCCTTATGTCGAGCGTCTCATGGAGGGCTTTGCATTTTTGACCGCGCGAGTACGATTGCGCATGGATACGCAATATCCTGAATTTACTCAGAATCTACTCGGTCTTTTGTACCCAAATCTGACAGCCCCTACGCCGTCTTGTGCGATATTTGAAATGTCTCCTAATTACCGCGAAGGCGCGCTCACAGGTGGATTTTCATTGACCAAAGGGAAATCAGTCATTGGACGGCCCGAAGGCTCAGATAGTGTGTGCGAATTTACAATTGCGCGCGATACAGTATTGCGCCCTCTAGTCATGGACGAGGCGGAATATACTGAGCAGCAATCACAGCTTTCGCGTTGGTTCCCTGATATAGGCGGTGTTGAATCCGCGATACGCCTGCGTATTCGCATTGCATCAGATGCTCCAATAGCCTCATTAAACCTTGAACCCCTTAGCCTGTTTATCGCAGGTAAGAGTTCTCAGCCCGACCGAATTATTCAAGCTTTGCTCATGGATAACCTTAAAATTCTGGCGCATCCGGTTGACCCCACACATGATCCACACAGCCGCAACCCCCTAACAATTCGCCATGAAGGTTTTTCTGACGAAGAGACCATACTGCCGCATTCTGCAAAAACCTTTACGGGTCACAGACTTTTGCAAGAGGCCTTCATTATGCCAGAGACATTCCGCTTCGTCTCTTTAACTGGAATAGAGGACGCTCTGCGGGGTCATGATACAAAAGTTTTTGATATTGTTTTTGCCTTGAAAGAGAGCGTTCCAGAATTCGCGCAATCCATTGTGCCTGAGGCCTTTCGTTTACATTGTGCCCCGGCCATAAACTTATTCAAACGACGCGCAGACCGTATTGCTGTGAAGCCCGGACAGTCCGAAAGCCTTCTCGTGGTGGACCGAACCCGTCCGCAGGATTTTGAAGTCTATGAGGTCGTCGAGGTTGAAGGCGTCACCGAAGATGGGAATGACCGTATGCGCTTTGATCCCGTGTTCCAACCTCGCGTCACGGGCGATACAAGAGCCAGTAGCGGATTTTTCAACACACGCCGTTCGACGCGATTAATATCCACACGCCACGACGCGGCGTATCTGGGGACAGATGTTCATGTCAGACTAGCCCTCTCTCACGGAGGCCCTGCTCCGATGAATATCGATCAGATTATTGTGAAAACGCTTTGCACCAATCGCGGCTTAGCAGCCAGACTTACCAATAAAAGTGTCTATTCCCTGCAAACGACAGCGCCGGTTACAGCTGTAAAAGCTTTAGTTGGCCCCACAGCTCCGCGCATGCCGCTATCTCAAGACAATGCAGGCTGGGACTTGATTAATGCCCTCTCTCTCAATCATTTATCCCTTAGCATGGACCAACAAAGTAATGCAGCGTGGCTTCAGCGACTACTGAGTCTGTTTATGGATCAATCTGATGAAATCCATCGCCAAATCGCCAAAGCTTATCAAGGGCTGGAAACTAAAATTGTTAACCGCCGCCTCCCCGGTGACGGCCCCGTTAGCTATGCTAGGGGCCTTGAGATTAAATTATTAGTGGATCAAGAAAAGTTACGAGGCACAGGTCCCTTCGTTCTCAGCTCCGTTTTGGAACGTTTTTTCCAACGAGCAGCTACGCTCAACTCGTTTACGCAAACGGTGATGGGAACGCCTGAGCAGAGTGAAATTGCCAGATGGCCTGTTCGGATAGGAGGCCGTCATATCCTCTAAATCCAAACCTCCAAAGCCCCCCAAGTCGTCTTCACCCGATAACTTAAAGCTTATAAATTCTCTACGTGAGGAGCCATGGAGCTATGACTTCTTTGCTATGGCAAGGCGCTTTCAATATAGTCATGATGGACCGGGTTTTGGATACTCATTACGTCCGCGCGAAGACCCTATCCGGTTTGGGCAATATGCTAGAATGGCCCTAGCCTCACGGTCCATTCATTCCGTAGAATCTGATGGCGAACGGCTAAAGGTTTTACTCTTATTTTCCGGATTATTTGGCCCCAACGCGCCTATGCCTTATCACCTAACGGAAATTATCAACGATCGTCGGCAGCACCATGACGATAATAGCATATCTGTGTTTGCTGATATTTTCCATCACAGGTTCTTCTCGTTATTTTACAGGGCCTGGGCAGATAGCGACCCTGTTCTATCAATGGATAAAGGTTTGGGGAGCCGCGAAGACGTTTTTGCTAAATTCATGGGCGCTGTAGGCGGAACATTCCTAACAGAAAGTGACGAATTTCAAGACCTTGGGCAACGCTACTACATGGGCCATATTGGTCCTTCATCAGCAAGGCCCGAAGGATTAGAAAAAGTATTACGCGACCACACAGGCGCAGGAATTGAAGTTGAGGAATTTATCGGAACATGGCTGGAAATATCCAAGGATGACTGCCTCAGTTTAGGGTATTCACAGCTGGGAGACGGCAAGATTGTGGGGAATTTAGTCTACTCACCGGCCTCTGCATTTGAAATAAAAATAGGCCCCTTATCCGCTGAAGAATATGAATCCTTCTTGCCTAACGGTCAGCATGCAAAATTAGTACGCGAGATTGTTACAACCACAATTGGACTGGAACTACAGTGGCGAGTGCGACTCATACGGGCGCCCGGCACAACGCCAGGAATGACATTAGGGCAATCCGGAGGCGGACGTTTGGGTTACGACACATGGATGTGCGAACTCGGCGGCGAAGAGACATATGATGACTTGGTGCTAAGCCATTCGAGATATGGCGATAAGATAAAGCTAGCAAGTTAAATAAGGCAGGGACTAAAATCATGGCAAAAATATCACGGTCGAATTTATTCGGAAGACTATCAACCCAAGCTTATAAGGCTCTGGAATCTGCTCATGCTTTCGCTCGGCTGAGAGAAAATCCTTACGTCGAACTTTCCCATTGGCTACATCAAATTGTACAGTCACAAGACACAGATATTCACGCAATTATTGAAAGCCAGAGGTTAGAGCTCGGGCAAGTACAAAGCGAACTCGATAGCGATCTGGAAAAACTGCCCCGCGGCGCAACGTCTGTAATGGATTTCTCTCCGCATCTCGAAGAGGTTGTCGAGCGCGCCTTTGTGTTTAGCTCACTTCAATACAATTCTCCTAAAGTCCGCACAGGACATTTGTTACTTGCGCTTCTGCAAACGCCCTCGCTGCAAGGTATTTTAAAGAAAGCCTCACCGACACTCGCAGGAATTTCAGAAAATATCTTGGCCGAGCAATTATTAGCAATAACAAAAAAGTCCGCAGAGGCGATGTCAATCGGTGAGGATGATACCGCCCAGAACCAAGCCACTGCTGTGTCGCAAAACAGCTCGGATAAAGCGCTAGATAAATATACCAATGATATGACGGCCGCTGCGAAAAACGGTGAACTTGACCGTATCGTCGGCCGGGACCAAGAAATCCGTCAGCTCATCGATATTCTAATGCGTAGGCGGCAAAACAATCCAATCCTTACAGGTGAGGCCGGCGTTGGTAAAACAGCTGTTGTGGAAGGCCTCGCAGGCCGTATTGCGGATGATGATGTGCCGCTGCCTCTGCGCGGCGTTCGTCTACTTGCGCTTGATATTGGCGCACTGTCTGCGGGTGCAAGCCTCAAAGGTGAATTTGAGAAGCGCCTAAAATCCGTTATCGATGAAGTGCAATCTTCTGCGACGCCCATTATTATGTTTATTGACGAAGCTCATACGCTCATCGGGGCTGGCGGCAATCAAGGGACCGGAGACGCGGCCAACTTGCTAAAGCCTGCCCTGGCGCGCGGAGAGCTGCGGACCGTCGCGGCAACGACTTGGTCTGAATATAAAAAATACATCGAGTCCGATCCTGCTCTGACCCGCCGTTTCCAAGTTGTAAAGGTTGATGAGCCGGATGACGAAAACGCCATTTCAATGATGCGCGCCATTTCAGGCTTGCTCGAGAACCATCATAAGGTCCGAATTTTAGACGAAGCCCTTATCGCCTCTGTCGTTTTATCTCGGCGCTACATTGCAGACCGTCAATTACCGGATAAATCTGTAAGCCTTCTTGATACCGTCTGCGCCCGCGTGGCGCTGTCCCAATCTGCAATCCCTGCACGCGTAGAAGCCACTCAGCGCATGATTACGGCGTACGAACGCGAACAGGACATCCTATCCAATGAAGAAACTTTGGGCGAAAGCCATAAAGAAAGACTGGCGACTTTAAAAATCGATATCAAAGACGCCGGAGTGCGGCTTAAAAAGCTCGAAGCTAGATGGGAAGATGAGAAGTCTTTAGTAAAGGAAATTCACAAATATGAAACCGACTTACTCGCGCCTGAAGAGGAAGAGACTAAGTTAAAAGTAGAGACAGATAAGAAAAAAGAGGATAGCCCTGATACTGATGGGGCTGTTGACTCTGCGCCCGCGCCTACTGCAAAAATTGACCGCAAAAAAGTTACGAAGGCTCTCACCAAGGCGCGTGAAAAATTAGCAAATTTACAAGGCGAAGATCCGCTCATTTTGCCCATGGTAGACGAAAACTCTGTGGCGCAAGTCGTCGCCGATTGGACTGGCGTGCCTTTGGGTAAAATGGTTAAAGACCAAATGACAACCGTGCTGAGCTTAGCCGATGCACTCCGTGAACGTGTTGTCGGACAAGACCAAGGCCTAGATGCTCTGGCGAAACGTATTCGCACGTCCCGCGCTGGATTAGCCGACCCTAAAAAGCCTGTAGGGGTTTTTATGCTGTGCGGACCATCAGGTGTTGGTAAAACAGAAACAGCTCTAGCCTTAGCCGAAAACCTTTACGGCGGTGAACACAATCTGATTACGCTTAATATGAGCGAGTTTCAGGAGAAGCACACTGTCTCCACGCTTAAAGGCGCGCCTCCGGGATATGTGGGTTACGGCGAAGGCGGTAAATTAACCGAAGCTGTGCGGCGTAAGCCCTACTCTGTTTTATTGCTTGATGAGATTGAAAAAGCCCATCCCGATGTACATGAGGTCTTTTTCCAAGTCTTTGACAAAGGTATGATGGAAGACGGCGAAGGACGTCTCATCGATTTCAAGAACACGCTCATTATCCTGACCTCTAATGTAGGTTCAGAGGAGCTTATGGACATTGCAAACCAAGATACGCTTCCGGACCTAGAGGATGTGCAAAAATCACTGCGCCCTGCACTGTTAAAGACATTTCCAGCGGCATTGTTAGGTCGAATGATTATAACGCCATATTACCCACTTACAGACGCAGTTCTTCGCACCCTTATTACTATGCGACTCGGAAAGATTGCTGACAGGGCGCACTCGACTTACGGCAGCGAAATGGTTTATGGTGATGATATAATTAATCTTATTCTGGGACGATGCGAGGAAAGAGAGAGCGGTGGACGCGTTATTGACGCAATATTAACCAATACTGTACTCCCTGAGCTCTCTTCGGCCTTTCTTGGCGCGAAACTTGAAGGTAAAAACATCGATAAGGCAATATTATCTGTTGAAAACGAGGATATTGTGTACAGCTTTGAATAGACTATAGTCTGTCAAAGCCTCGGGAGGGTTAAGGTATGAAAATAGCACGTATAGTAAATGTGGACTATGACGAGTTTATAAAGCAGCTAACTATCGCAAAACGCGAAAAACGCTGTCTTGATCCAATGTTGGACAAGGACGAATGGGCCTTGGAAACACAGCGTCAGGAACTGAAGGTCACTGCATTTGCTTCAATTGTCTCAGAACGACATCAAGCGGAAGAAATGTTTTTACTCAATGAGGGACCTGCTGAATGGTCCGGACTGTTCGCGATTGATCGCGAAACGCGGACCTGTGTCCGGTTCGTCGTTGAAGAGGTATAAATCACATAATGGCTGAAGATAATTCGGACGCAAATACAGCTGGAAACCCTAACTATTCTGCAGATGACGTCGCGCCCTTATTTAAGGATACGACACCGGAAGGCCTTGGTCTAACCTGGATCAACCGCTATGAAATTATAGAGCAAATTGGCTTGGGTGCGATGGGCATTGTGTACCGTGTTCACGATTCGCTCTTTTCTTGCGAGCGTGCCTTAAAAATTCTTCGACCCGAACTAGTCAGCGAAGCCGACATTGTTCAACGCTTTCGCGAAGAGGGTAAAGCCGCAGTGCGCGCAGCAGGCGAAATTTCCCATGCCAATATTGTTACAGTATATGATGCCGGGGAATTTGAAGATCGTCCTTACATCGTCATGGAACTTTTCCGCGGCATTCCTCTTGATGAGAAACTCGCGCGTGGGGAAAGAATGAGCGTCTTAGAGGTCCTCTCATTAGGAGACCAACTTGCAGCGGCTCTAGGGTCAGCGCATACTCACGGCGTTGTCCATCGTGATATCAAGCCTGGAAATGTACTCGTTTCAGAGACCAGCCGTCTGGCTAAGCTGACTGACTTCTCTGTCGCGCAACTTAAAGCGAACATCAATAGTAGCCTTACACGCACGGGAGTTGTTATCGGCGCGCCGCGGTATATGCCGCCAGAGCAAGCGCTCGGTAAAGAAGTTGACGGCCGTTCGGACCTTTATGGCCTCGGCATTATGCTCTATGAATTACTGACAGGCCAAAAAGCCTATAAATCAGAAACATTTACGGCACTCCTGATCGAGATTAGCCAATCAAAACTTCCGCCGATTAGAAGCATAAATAAAGATATACCTCCCGGTGTCGAACGAGTTATATCCAAATTAGTCGAGAAAGAACCTGAGCGACGCTTCCAGACAGCTGCAGATTTACAAACAGCTATCCGCCGCGAAATTCGTAGTATTAATGCTAGTGAGCTTCGCTCTAAGCGCGGCTTACCCACTGAACTTTTAGGGGCTGCATTGCTGGCTGCGTTGGTAGGTAGCGTTCTATGTCTAGCGGGTTATTTTTTGCGTAATCAGCAAATTAATGCTCTGGAAGAGCAAACCGCCGCTATTGGTATGGCCTATGCGGATACGCTTTCGGATCAGTTCTCATTAGACTTTTCCCGCGTGGGAGAAAGTGCCGGTCTGCTCTATGATATGCAATTCGACGAATCTAGTTCAAATTCCAATCTAGATTTCCAAAGAATTGTTTTGGATAATGGCCAAGTCCTCGCGACAACCTTTGAAAATGATACAGTTTATGAGCCTTTGCAGCAGCTGCGCGAACTTCAAATAGACAATGAGGATGCCACAGCATCTTTGATCGTATTACCGAATGGCTTACAGTCTATGCAAATCGCCAAGAGGATTGAAATTGGACCCGACTCTGCAAGAGAATCGATCGGAACACTTTACGTGGGCTTGTCTACGGAGCGCATTACTAACATTGGCAAACTAACTATTAGCTTCATGCTTTTGCTATCCTTGCTCGTAGCCTCGCTCATCGGATTTGTATCCTATTATTTGATACGCCGCTTTGCACGCCCGTTAGAACTCATACGTGATAATTTGCAGCTAGTGGCAGCAGGTGATGACGACATTCGCATGCCCGCTGGCCGCGATGGATTAGTCGGCGAAGCGTTTTCTGCTTTTAACAATGCCCTCAGCGCTATGACAATATTGCCGATAGTCGAATCCGTGACTGAACCTGTTCCCTTCCAAGACATTGACGACATTAACGCGCCCGATTCAATCTCGGCTGAATTGGCGACGACGGATATTAATGCGGAAACTCTAGCTATCGCGCTTGGTGGCGAAGATGGCCCCAGATTGGCCGATGTCGCCCCAATAATTAATCCAGATGATGTCATTGTTGATGACCGTACTATGGTGTTCCGTATTGAACCTGAAGAAAGCAGCGAAGATGAATATTAGATCCGAAAAGGCGTTATCTACTACTTCTTGAAAACAACAGTCGTTTTGTATTTACCAGGATCAAAGGTGCCTTGCCGCGCAATTGCGGGCTCGAAGCGTTGACGTTTTGTCATTTTCATAGCTGCATTGTTAAAATCATCACTGAATTGACCTTTATAGCTATTGCTAAGGACCGTCACATTGACAGGCTCACCTTCGGCATCAATGCCATATGAAACAACAACGCTAACAACTTCATTGAATGCAGATCTGGAAGCTGGCCTATCTGGATATTCCAAATCTGATCGCTTTAATAATTTACGTTTAACTTCTTCTTTTTCGACAAATTGTGTATCTGGCAAATCCAGAACAGCTGTCTTGCTAACCGGGTCTATTTTTGGGGGCGCTGTACGCATATCATCCACGAAGCCATTAGACGAACTCACAGACGGATCTATCATTGTGTCTGGGGCAGACTCAGACGCCTCAAAAGTGGCTACAGGGACCTCGGCCTCTACTTTTGGAACACTGTCCTCATAAAGCTGACGTTGCTTTTTCACTTGTTTGAGAAAAGCTTTATCAAGAGATGTTGACTGGGGAATTTCAAATATAGTCTTAAATACCGTTACTGAAGATAAAGTGTTATCGGACAAGGTTCCATCTATTTGGCCTGAAAAATACCCCATAAAGCTAAGATCGTTTTGCAATTGAGTTATCTGAGCAGATGTAAATTTATTAGACGTGTCCTTAGGCTCTGGCGCACTGACAACCTTTGCTTCTACCTTTGGGACAGCTTTTCGGCTCTTGGCAGCCCTGACAACTTCTTTAGCCTTCTTGGCCTCTAAAGCCTTAGCTTCTAATTTTAGCTTCGCTTTCGCTTTATCAGCTTCTTCCTTCGCCTTTGCCCGTTTTTTTTGTGCGCGCTCCTCAATCTTAGCTTTCTTTGCAGCGTCAAGTTTAGCCTGCCTCTCCGCTGCAACGGCGTCTTTCTCATCCTGGATAACCTTGGCTGCAGCCTGATCGGCTTCATCCTTTTTAGCCTCAATTTCAGCGGCAACAACTCTTGCCGCCTCGCGTCTTTCCTCGCTTCGTCTCTGACTGTCAGAAACTTCTGTTTTAACTAAGCCGGCCGTTGAACTCTCGGCTTGATCTGATGAATCAGACTGTACGGTCATGACCGGCGATTCTGTTGATGCAGTGCCGCCTCCCAAAACCTTGATTCCAATAACGCCCATAACAAAAATAGCTGCGACCCCGCCCAGAAGAACTTTTTTTGTTCGGCCTGCACTCTGTAGGTTTTTCGGAGCGTATGAGAGCGGAGCTGCTTCTGGTGTCGAAGCATTTTCAATTGTTTGTGTATCAGGTTTTCCACTGACGAGAGTCCCGCCCCATGGCATTGCGCCTTTAAAGCCGAGCTCTAAACACGAAATATGAATGACATCATCGGGGCGTATCTCTTGCGCATATTTACGCGGCAAAAATACAGCAAGTCCATCTGCGGTATTATCACACTTCAGTGCAACACTTTTTTCTTCTGGGCGCCACCCTAAAGAGGTCAGCCAAATCTTCTGATTACGAGTAAGGGACACGATAATACGTGTAAAATTGGAACGCCGCGGGACGTAGATGACTAACTCGCCATCAGGACGACTTAGCTCAACAGTTTCCAGCTCAGTTTGCGACATCTTTTCCCTAAATCAACCTTTGGTTTGATACTAAAAACTTTGAAGCCAATAAGTTAGTAGAAAATTGATTTTCTCGCTTTTTTATACCTTTTTTTGGCTTAAACGCTAGAAATTCCCCTTAGAGGAGGCGTTAAGTTTTTAAACTCGCCAAAACCTTGTTGAAAAACGGCTCTTGCGCGGGATAGTCAGCTTTCGCCGCGACAGCTGAAAATGTGAGGAGCTTGCGTATCCCGGATTTAAGAAAAACGACCCGCTGGCGCATAATATGCTCCTCCATCATCCAGTCAAACATGAGCTCTGTTGCAGACGATTTATGAACCTGCCCCTTGCGATGATGAATCAGCTCAAAGCTTTCAAGCATATCTTTATATAAGGTATATTCAGCTTTGACATGTGCATCGTACGACAAACCCAGCGGCAGATTTGCCTGAGTTACATTGATATTGGCAAAGAATTGGGAGTCTGGGTCGGGCTTGGGCGCTTCAAAGTTATAAGCGGAGTAGTCTTTCCAGCCCTTGGGGCGTACCACTTTAATCTCAAAATTAGATGTTATGGTATAGTCAGGATCAGGAGTTTCCATGGGGTTTTTATAAAATTTCTATCAGACCTATTCTGATGTTATCCAAGTTTTCCCCTGCACAAGCTTGCCAAAATGTGCGCAGCTATCCGTGATACGCGCAATTTTCTTTCCGTTGATACGGCAAAGCTTCGAGCCGCCTTTAATCTTGCCCTTCTTCATCACAGGCAGGCAAATTGTCTTGTCGCCCTTACACGCGATGAGCGTCCCGCCGACTTTGACATATTTCTGCTTTACCTTCGTGACCTGACCGCCGACATGCGGGATGGGCGGAACCGGAGGCTTTTTCAGCCCCGGACATAAATGCTTATGTCCCTTCAATGTGACCGGCAATCCAACCATTTTATACTCCAAAGACGGATAAGTTTAACAGGCCCGCCAATCCGAGGCAAACCCAAA
>ENA-ORXT01000558-ORXT01000558.1-marine-metagenome-genome-assembly--contig:-NODE-558-length-57914-cov-9.026696_pt1 | contig 57914 bp, 34 predicted proteins | sample MGYA00237868_ERZ511482 | MGnify/ENA metagenome assembly ERZ511482 | reverse complement strand
TAATTCTATTTTATATAAAAATAGGTAATTTTACCCGTTAAGTCAAGAGATTTTGGACTTTTATCAACATTGCATTCGCCCTACTTCTTCTTTTTTTTACTCCTCAAATTTTGAATTTTATCTCCTCTGCGTTGAGGTTTCTTATATTTCGCTGCTAGGTCACGGCGGTAAGAACCGCCTTCATTGGTCTTTTTATTCTTTTCCGACTTCTCGTGAAAACTTGGGCCTGATAAATTTTTTCTATCGTTTCTTGTAGGATCTTTCTCGAAGACTAAAGTAGGTCGCTCCTCTGGAAGTAGCGTGGTAGCAATCTCTACCCCTTCTGGAAAATCCGCCTTGGGTATTTTCATACCCATTAATTCTTCAATTGCAGTTTTAAATTCTTGCTCATAGTCGGCTGTGAATAACACTGAACGGCCCTCCTTTTCTGCTCTACCAGATCGACCTATACGGTGCATATAATTTTCTGGAAAGGAAGGAGTGTTGATATTGACCACATGGGAGATCTCATCTAAATCTAATCCCCTTGCCATCACATCCGTGGTGACCAAAATTCTTTTTTCGCCGCTATCAAATTGCTTGATAGATCGGATACGATAGTTTTGAGATTTATTTGCATGAATAATGCCCATCTCTTGCCCAAACTCATATTCTAAATGCTTAAAAAGGAGATCCGCTTTTTTCTTGGTTCCTGTAAACACCAATACTTTTTGAAATACTTCTTTATCCAGTATTAGATGCTTTAGTAAATTGATCTTGGTATAAAAGTTAGGAACATCATAGCTGACTTGCTCTATATTGTCCAGGGGCGTTCCACTTACGGCAATGGCAATTTTGACTGGATCTATAAAATAGTCTGAAATAAATACGTCGATATCATCCGTCATGGTAGCTGAGAACATGATGTTCTGACGTTTCTCAGGTATAAGCTCAAATATATTAGTCAGTTGAAAACGGAAACCCAAATCTAGCATCACATCCACCTCATCTATTACGACTTTCTTGATATGCTTGAGCGCCAGCGCCTTTGTCAATGCCAAATCATATAAGCGACCAGGTGTAGATACTAATATATCGGTGCCCTCTGCTACCTGTAATTTCTGCGTATTGATATTAGATCCACCGTACACACCCAATACTCTTAGGTTGACATACTCTGTGAGCCACTTTACTTGATCCACCACTTGGATAACGAGTTCTCTAGTAGGCACTATGATCAATACCCGAGGATTGATCTGCTTCGAAAACTTGAGATCCGTAATGATCGGCAACAGATATGCAACCGTCTTACCCGTACCCGTTTGTGCAATACCGACCATATTCTTGCCAGATCGAATCACTGGGAAAGACTGCTCTTGGATAGGAGTCGGTTCTGTAAAGTTGTTCTCAAGCAGCGCGTTCTTTAAGGAATTGGAAATCTTGAAGTCATCAAATGTGATAGCCATAATGTTTTTTTTTCAGTTAATTGATTACAGCTTAATTTCTATTTTGGATCCTTTATCTTCTTCCGCTGCGATTACGTTGCGAATCCAGTCAATAATAATTTGATCCTTCGACTCCACAGCATATAACTCTATCTTTTTGGCAAGATCTAAATCGTACCCACTGTATTGCAATGCCGAAGACATGATACGCATACCCAATTTTTTAAATTCAAAACCTTGCGCTTTGCTTCCTTGCTGGATAAAGTTATTGGCTAGATTAAGCGACAATTGACCTATCTCCATCAGCTCATCAATAGACTCTTTTTTTATGGCACCTGACTGATCCAAAGCAAATGCTTTACGGAATGCATTTTCTGCCTCTGGTATCTTAGATTTATTCATCAGTGCATATCCTAGGTACTGATAACTTACAGGATCTTTTTTATTTTTAGAGATTGCCTTATTTAACCATTGAATACAGTTGTCAAAATCTCGTATTCGATATTGGCTAATGCCCAACAACTTCGCCAAATTTTCTTGTTCAGGATTTTCTCTTACTGCATTTTCAAACTCCGCGACTGCCAGCTTATAGTATTTTTTTGCTTCAATAGCGTTATTATTTTCTAGCAACCTGTCGCCATCTTGGAGGAAGGATTTACCCTGCTCAAAAGTAGTTTTACTACTTTTAACTGCTCCTTCACTACAAGTAAATAAAAGTGTACTTAAAAGAAATAAAAAGATAAAAGCGTATCGCATGTTTAAAATTTATGAAGAAAAAAAAACAAAGATAAGCAATGTTATTGCTTTATGCTTTCTTATGGAACTTAAGCTTAAATAGTCGTTTCTTATTGTAGAACAAAAAAGCGGATCCTGTAAATGCCTTTGCGACTCGCCGATAGGCGACTAAGCACGACAAGCGGAGCGCGTAGAGACAAAGGATCGCAGTGGCATCCCCCTTGCAGAGCCGTTGCGCTGCAAGGGGGATATAACGAAGAGCCTGGTGCCGAATCCTTCTTCGGCATGGCCCCAAAACTTCATACAAAGTTTAAAAAATCTAGAAATAAACAGCCATCTTCTGGCTTAGCCGCTTGGCTTCGGTCGCTGCAGCATCGGCGAACTGAGTTCCTTCATCAGCGAAAATAATCCCACGAGAAGAATTGACTAACAAACCGATCTCTTCATTTTTGCCGTACTTGACTAAAGCATCTAAGTCACCACCCTGCGCTCCTACGCCTGGCACCAGCAAGAAGTGGTCGGGTACTATCGACCGTATTTCAGCGAACTTTTCGGGATGCGTCGCACCGACTACGTACATAAGGTTGTCTACAGAACCCCAAGCTTGGGACTTCTTCAACACCTGCTGGTAAAGCAATTCCTCCGTATTTTTGTCCTGTAAAAATTGAAAATCTGCACTGCCCTTATTAGAAGTCAAGCCTAGTAGGATCACCCACTTATCTTCAAATTCCAAAAAAGGTGCCACCGAATCTTTACCCATATAAGGCGCAACGGTAACTGCATCGCAGGGCATGGATTCAAAAAACGCACGCGCATATTGCTTAGAAGTATTGCCGATATCACCGCGCTTGGCATCGGCTATAATGAAGTGTGTCTTAGGTATGTACTCGATGGTTTTCTGCAAACTGATCCAGCCCGCCACACCCTGCGCTTCATAAAAAGCAGTATTGGGTTTGTAGGCTGCACAGTACTCGGCAGTAGCGTCAATGAGTTGTTTATTGAACTCGAAAACAGGGTCATCGTGTTGATCAAAAAGGTGCTTTGGAATACGCGAAATATCCGCATCCAAGCCAACACACAAAAATGTTTTTTTTGAGAATATCTGATTGACTAAATCTTTACGATTCACTTTCTTCTTTTTGAAATCCGTTGACAGGTTTGACTCCTGTGATTTCGGGAACCTTCGATCTTAGCGTTTCTTCGACGCCCGCACGCAGGGTCATCGCCGACATACTACACGCCTCACAGTTGCCCAACCACTTGATCATCGCAACGCGCTCTTCTGTAATATCTACCACTTCGATATTTCCGCCATCTACAGCAAGATGAGGCCTCAGATCTTCCAGGGCTCTATCCACTTTTTTAAGCAAGTCATTTTTTTCCTCTACGGACATTTGATTGATTTAGCGCATTTAAGTTTTGATGTCTACGATTTTTGTGGGAGCCATCATTTCATGCCTGAGTGCCAATTGCGCAGTCATATTCTTTGACAAGTTATGAAAAGCTTTATTAATAATCTCATCATTATTGAGAAATGCAGGTTTACCTTCATCACCAGCTGATCTAATAGCCTGAACGATAGGGATTTGACTCAATAGCATCGTATTCATCTCTTTGGCCAATTTCTTACCTCCACCTTCGCCAAATAGATAATATTTGTTGTTTGGCAACTCTGCAGGCGTAAACCAGCTCATATTTTCTACGACCCCCAATATAGGCACATTCACGTTTGGTAGGCGAAACATATTGCCCGCTTTGATCGCATCTACGACCGCAACCTCCTGCGGTGTCGTGACCATAATAGCACCTGTCAACGCCACTGTCTGTACTATCGTAAGCTGAATATCACCCGTCCCTGGAGGCAAATCTATAATCAAATAATCGAGATCTGCCCAGAGTACATCTTGCAAAAACTGTTTGATAATCCCACCCAGTCTTGGACCACGCAGCACGATAGCTGCCTCTGGCTCTATGATAAATCCAACGGACATTACTTGCAATCCATGTGCCTCAATGGGCAAAATTTTATGTTTACCGTAAAGCGTTTCTATATTTGGCTTTGCGGTAGGCATCCCGATCATCGTCGGTATTGACGGCCCATATATATCCGCATCCAACAGTCCTACCTTAGCTCCACTTTTCTGCAAGGCCACCGCCAAGTTCAGCGCAACGGTTGACTTCCCTACCCCACCTTTACCCGATCCAACGGCTATAATATTTTTTATCTGCGGCAACGTTTTCTCTGTCTCGCCAGGGGTGTGTTGCACATTGACAAAGTGAATATTGACATCCACCACCCCAAATGCTTCCGTCAAGACCTGCTGGCAAGCCACGTTCAGTGCCTGCTTTTCACTTCCTTCCAGCGAAGGCAAATGCAAGCTAAAATTAATCCTATTTCCTTTCACATCTAGGTCACGCACCCGATTCATCTCCACTATGCCACGGCCGGTTTTGGGATCTTGCACTGCTTGTAATTTCTCTAATATCTTAGCTGTATCCAATTCGATTATTTTATCTACAAACTTAACAATATTCATTTCAAAAAGTTAATCTAAGCGATGATTAGATTGCTTGTTGGTATTCTTTATAAGAAGTTTAGATGATTTGGGTCCATGTCGATATTCCATAGCAGTTGTGGCTAAAACTTTGCTGTGCTACATCTGTGGCCAGCGCCTGTGGGCCAAAATAAATTAGTTAATCGGCAGCTATCCAATCTTGCATATTATCAGTACTTTTGGGGCTGATATGAAAGTATATAGAGGTCTTGATAATCTTCCGCCATTTGATGGGCCAGTGATCACCATTGGCTCCTTCGACGGGGTGCATTATGGTCATCAAAAACTCATAGAGCGGATCAGGTCTGAGGCCGATTCGATGGGTAAGGAGACTATAGTGATTACCTTTGACCCGCATCCTAGGCAAGTCGTTTATCCAAAAGACAAAACGCTGCAACTGATCAACACCACGCCAGAACGAATTGCGCTTTTTGAAAATTTCGGAATTGATCATTTGGTGATTGTTCCTTTTACAGTGGAATTTTCGCAGCAACCTGCGGATGAGTATATCGAAAACTTTTTAGTTAAAAAATTTCAACCTGGCGTGATCGTTATTGGGCATGATCATAAATTTGGATTGAATCGCAGTGGAGATATAAACTTTCTAAAGTGGCATGAAGAAAAGTCGGGCTATAGAGTGATGGAGATAAATGCCGAGCAAATCAGCGACATCATTATCAGTTCCACCAAGATTCGGAACTTCCTCACCGCTGGAAATATTAAGCAGGCCAATTCTCTGTTAGGCTATCACTATATGTTAACTGGCGAGGTGAAACATGGCGAAAAAATAGGACATCAATTGGGCTACCCAACGGCCAACATATATATCGATAATAGTCATAAACTGATTCCGAAATATGGAGTCTATGCTACAAAAACGACAGTCAATGATAAGATTTATCAGTCTATGCTATATATAGGTGATCGTCCCTCTTATCGACATTTGCCCAATCGAACAATAGAGGTCAACATATTTGATTTTAATGAAGACATTTACGGAAAGGAAATAAAAGTAGAAATTGTCGACTTTATTAGAGACGATGAGCGGTTTGATAGCCAAGAGGAACTCATGCAACAGCTGAACTTAGATAAACAATCGGCCGTATCTATTTTACAAGATTAAATCTTTCACATTTTGAATAACAGCAAGCCGCCATTGTGTACCGTTCTCGTACTAAACTACAATGGCCTTGATTTCATAAAACGATTTTGTCAGGGATGGGTAGATCATCTTCCTGATCATACGGATTTGGTTATTGCAGATAATGCTTCAACTGATTCTTCTATTGATTATCTCAAACAAAATTTTTCTGAAGTAGAAATTATCACACTCGATAAAAACCATGGTTTTGCGGCGGGTTATAATCATGCATTAAAAGAAGTCAATACTAAATATTGCATTTTACTCAACTCTGATGTGGAGATAAAATCTGCTTGGGTGGAACCGCTTGTAGAGATGCTAGAGCAGGATGATTCCATCGCCGCCGTTCAACCTAAAATATTAGCCCAACAGACGCCTGACAGTTTTGAGTATGCAGGTGCTGCAGGTGGCTATCTTGATCGTCTAGCTTATCCATTTTGCAGAGGTCGTATTTTTCAATCCGTCGAAAAGGATGTGCAGCAGTATAATACGCCGACAGAAATATTTTGGGCATCAGGAGCCGCTCTTGCTTTGCGTACACAACTCTATAAAGACGTCGGCGGATTCGACGCAGACTTTTTTGCACATATGGAAGAGATTGACCTTTGCTGGCGGTTTAAGCGTTTGGGTCAGAAGGTGATGTATCAGCCTAAATCTTCCATTTATCATGTTGGTGGAGGTACCTTGTCATACGCTTCTTCCAGAAAGACCTTTTTGAACTTCAGAAATAGCTTACTAATGATCCTTAAAAATGAGGAATCAGGGCAGGTGTTTTCTGTTATTTTTCAAAGAATGCTCTTGGATGGGGTTGCAGCTTTGTCCTTCTTGCCAAAGGGTCAAGTAGGCTCATTCATTGCGGTATTTAGAGCGCACCTTGCGTTTTATGGCCTACTCGGAAAGTTTAGAAAGAAACGTAGTCAACTATTAACTAGCGGTAAAGCATCTAAGGCTAATAATGCTGGACGCATTTCCAAAAGCATCGTGCTGCTTCATTTCTTAAAGGGGGTCAAGCATTTTAACCAAATAAAAGAGTAGAACTTCCTTTTATACCTTCCATAAGCCCCCTTTTGCCTTTGATAGCACCCATTGATGTAGAAAATGTAGTATTATTGCAATCGAAAAATATTACCGTGAAGAAGGCTTTAGAAATCATATTTGAGGATGATCATATCTTGATCATAAATAAGGCTGCAGGGATGTTGACATTACCAGACCGCTACAATCCTGACAAAGTCAATCTACTGCAGTTGTTGACTAGGAAGTACGAAGAGATATTCACCGTACATCGTCTAGATAAAGAGACCAGTGGCATCCTCCTATTTGCAAAAACGGCTGATGCGCATAAGCGTTTTTCTAAATTATTTGAAGAGCGGAATATTCGTAAATTTTATCTCACTGTGGTAGATGGAACTCCTTTTGAGGTTACCGCCGTAATAGATAAAAAGATCGCTCCTACGCCGAATCATTTAGATCGGATGCGAATAGATAAACGAGGAAAAGAATCCATCACAAAGTACAAGGTACTGGAGGCATATAAGGATTTCAGTTTGTTAGAAGTAGAAATCTTGACAGGTCGGACACATCAAATACGCGTGCATTTAGAATCGGAGGGAATCCCTCTGGCTGCTGATCCTACTTATAGCCGTCGTGTAGCCTTGCATACTTCAGATATTAAGGGTAGAAAATTCAAACCGAAAAGCAGTGGCGAAGAAAGACCATTAATCAGTCGCTCTATTTTGCATGCATGGCGTCTTGAATTCGATCATCCACTCACAAAGGAGGCGATCATAGTAGAGGCACCTATACCCAAAGATTTGCGCGCTGTGATCAACCAGTTGAATAAATGGAATAAGAAATAAACCATTGAACACACCCAGAATCATTATTTTTCTCAGCCTACTTGGTTGTTTCTCTTACCTGCCTTTTCTGGGCGGAGTACATCTCTTTGATTGGGATGAAATCAACTTCGCAGAGATTTCTAGAGAAATGATTTTATTGGATGATTACCTCAGAGTTCACATCAACTTTGAACCTTTCTGGGAAAAGCCGCCTTTATTTTGCTGGTTGCAAGTGATGGCGATGAAGGTTTTTGGTATCAATGAATATGCTTCGCGTTTTCCCAATGCGATTGCAGGGATACTAACACTGGTAACATTATTCAAGTTTGGTACTTATTATAAGAATGAAAAATTTGGCTTGATTTGGGCGTTGGTTTACTGGGGCAGTATCCTACCCTTCTTGTATTTTAAATCTGGTATCATAGACCCATGGTTCAACTTTTTTATTTTCACCAGTCTGTTTTATTTCTACAAGTATTTAAGAGAACGTTTAGCAGACAGAACTGATAATCAAGCGTTGCTCTGGTCTGGCCTCTTATTAGGCTTAGGGGTACTAACTAAAGGGCCAGTTGCTTTTCTTTTATACGGATTGACAATCTTGGTGTATTATATTATTCAAAAATTTAAGCACTTTCCCAATATACCTCAGCTGTTCATTTTACTTTTTAGCTCGTTGTTATTTAGCTGTATCTGGTTGGGCATTGAGACTTACCAAAATGGATCTTGGTTTATAAATACATTTACGGAATATCAGATACGCTTATTGACTACGCATGATGCGGGCCATCAAGGTTTTCCTGGTTACCATATAGTAGTTCTATTATTAGGTTGTTTTCCCGCCTCGCTCTTTGCTTTTTTACCTACTTGGAAAAAATATAGAATCCAAACCGGGCAAGAAAGTATTCTTTTTAAGATCATGGTGATTCTCCTAGTTGTAGTCGTTGTAGTCTTTTCATTGGTACAATCCAAAATAGTACACTACTCTTCCATGGCATATTTTCCAATTGCTTTTTTAGCAGCTCATGGAGTGTATATTTTACTTGATCAAGCGTTTAAAATACCGATGATCGTCAAAATTGGGGTTCCAGTGCTTGGTGTCTTTTTTGCATTAATCACTGGGGCTTTACCTTATATTGGTTCCAATATTGACCTGCTACTTCCACTACTAGAAAAAGATCCATTTGCGGTGGCAAGCCTAGCCGCCGAGGTGGACTGGAGTTGGTGGCGCGCTGTTCCCGCAGTAGTCATTTTAGGAACTATTACGCTTTTTACGTTTTACAGAAAATTACCATTAGATAAACGACTTGCAATTCTTTTCATCGGTACTATTCTATTTGTGAATAGTATTCTTTTTCTCCAGCTCAATAATATCGAGGCTTATACGCAACGTGCATTGATTGATTTCTGTAAAAACCATGCGAGCGAGGATGCCTATATCAAGTTCATTGGAACTAAAAGCTATGCACCCTTATTCTATGGAGAGAAACAGCCTAACGAAGATCCTCGAGCTAATGATCAGGAGTGGTTACTTTCTAGTAATGATCTAGATAAGGATGCTTACTTTATTGTAAAAATTCATAATGCATTGGATTTGAAAGCGTATTCTTTAGTCTCCGAACTGTATCGTAAGAACGGGTTTGTGTTTTACAAAAGAGAGGTTAAAGAGAAATAAGAAAAGCCGTAATCCTTATTGGCAATTTGTCTTCCGATCACTATTGGAATTTCGAAAAAAATCACGCAAAATTGGATTTTGGATTGCTTAATTCCGTAGGTTGTCACCCTCGGCTACAAATATATAACTTCCGAAAATCGGGACAGGCTGCGCTGCGGTTATCCTGCCTTACTTCGGGATGTTCCTAATACTGCTTCGTACCTTTTGTTTTTTCTCTTGTGATCTATGTATTCCTTCCACTAGAGCAGTTTTCTTACCACTTACAAAGTCATTGAAAAAGCATAGAAAGCATGGCGATAACTGAATTGCAGATTGCTTACTTCTTCACCACCAACTTCTGCGTATACACGTCCTGCATACTAGTAAGCCTAAGCATATACATTCCAGCAGCACAGTCCGCAACATGAGCAAAGATCTTGCTAGACCCAGCTTCAATTGTACCATCGTGAATAAGCTGAATCAACTTTCCATGAATGTCATAAAGTGCAAGCTGACCATCAATAGCCTGATCAAGCTCTAGCGGAATACAAACCAATCCAGAAGATGGATTTGGGAAAGCTGCTTGTAAAAATACATCCCCCAAAGTATTGACTGAATTGCTACGCTCATTTATTTCAAAATCGTAATAAGCTTCAGGAGCAGGCATAGGTCGATTTATTGTCTTACCACTATTTGCAGTCGCTCGCACATAATATTCTACTTTTCCGTTGTCCAGAAAATCAGGAATAGTTGCACTATATAAATCTTTTTGAAAATCGATGAATTCCATCTCTATTTCTCGGTAGTTTACTTCTCCATTGCTGCGGTAGAATAAACTTGCTTTATCTATTCCAGATTTATGCTGAATGATAGCCTCCAAATTATATCCAGTACTTTGACTGTTTGCTTGATCTTTTATTTTTTGATATACAATACGCAATGGGTCGCGCACACCAATTTCTTTAGTAACACAGTGGATTGCGCCATAAGCACCTATTAGTTCATTTGAGCGAATACCTACCACATTATATCCAGGCATGGTTTCTCTCCAAATACGCAATGCAGTAGTATCATATAAAGTTTGATATGTGGGAACAAGAATCATTTTATTAATAAACAAGGCATTAGTATACGTTCTAAAATCTGCATTGCCTAGATTCGAGGGATATTGCTCGCTGAAGTCTGGTGGCATGGGAATTCTGATAACTTCGTATGGTTCTCCAAAAGCATTTTTCTTTGTGGCAAGCAGATATTCTATGTTTGCCTCTATAATATCATGATCCCCTTCTCCTTCAGGGTATTCACCAAAAATGAATCTTTCTTCATCTAGCAACTTCATATGCATATCTATATGATGAATACTATCAAAATCTAACATTTCAAATTTTGTATAGCTGTTGATGCCCAAAAATTCTTGCATCACTTGATCAATCTCTTTTTCTTCTTTATCCTGATTTTCATCAATAATTAATCTGGAAGAAAAGGCACTTCCCATTCCATCTGACATAAAATTACCACCAGTAGCAGTCAAGTGAAAATTTCCCTCACTGGTTTCATAAAGGGGTACTTGGATCTGTTCTGCAATAGCAGAAGGTAGCACATCGTCATCTGGGCGTTCTACACGATTATACACCCAATCTACAAATATGAGTGAATCAACATTGTTAAGGTAAGCACAATTGGGTCCATAGTCTCTAATCCAAACGCTGTTAAAAACTTGATTTTCTAGAAAAATAACATTGGGACCGTATTCCACTTGCAGGAAATCTAAGTCAGCCTTAACTTCTGCTTTCGATTCACAATTGATATAAACCTTACATTCCTGCTGTGCATGATGCACTATCTCCGCCAAAGTTGATTTATATTTTGCCCAAGTTATAGTGATAGCCTCTAACTCTTCCCACTCTGCCATGGAACGAACTGGTAATTCTGGTGGAGTGGTGATCGTAGCACGTCTATTTAATGACTCTGGAAATTCAAAGTGTGTTGTAGCAGTAGGATCAAGAAAGCGGCGTCCTAGGTCATCATCAAATGCGGGCTGACCACTCAAACTACAGCTTAAGAAGATACCTATAAATAGAAAAAAATGGAGCTTAGACATATTACTCTTAATTTCTTTCTATAAATATAAGATTTTAGAAGTGAAAAGCAAGTCCTAAACTAGGCAAAATGGGTAATTGATCGACTCTATCATAAGAAACACGGTCAAAAAAGAAGATATTCTCTCTATTGTAAGCGTTCGTCACACTAAGTGTAGCTTCGAGTCTTGCTTCTTTAGAGAAAGTGAAAGTTCTCTTTAGAGATAAATCAAGACGATGATAGTCAGGTAAGCGGCCTCCATTTCTTTCGGCAGAGTATAGCACACCTAAGTCGGCATTCTCAGACAATACATCCGTTGTGATACCATCCCGAAAGTCGTATAAGCTATGAAAACCCTGTGTAAGTGTAAAAGGAAATCCAGTACCAAAGTTCCATCTTGCACTGGCTTCCCAGGCTCTAGTTTCTCCAAATTTATAGGTTGCAAGTGCGTTGAAGTTATGTCTACGGTCAAATATGGTAGGATAGACTTGAAATCCATCGTCTCTGTTTACATATCCATGAGAATAGGTAAACCAAAGAAAAACATCTTTCGAATTGTAAGAAAGCAAGAAGTCGATACCGTATGCCTCTCCAGTTTCCGCTGCATAGTTAGGATCCGTAAGCTCAGTCTTATTTCTATTGATATTTATTATCTGCGTAAATTCCTTGAAGTATGGTTCTACATTAAATTCTATCTTATCTGTCAAATCGATTTCTAAACCTGCAACTGCATGCCTAGACGTTTGCAGCTTAGTATCTGTTCTTTCATTGGTTCCAGGTTTGAGTATAGCTTCTTCTGGACCAGCAAGAAACCCAACAAAAAGATTAACTACATCTCTTTCATTTACAGAACTAATCAAATTCTGAGAATAAAGGCCACCAGCAAACTTGAATCTCAGTCGATCATTGATATTGTATTTAAGACCGATTCTTGGCTCAGGTGATATTTGCGGTAAGGATGCATAGTATTGCAATCTGAAACTAGGCTCTATAATTAAATCCCCTAAGGTCAATTTGTACTTGATGTATCCAGAAATCTCCGTGGTAAAACTTTTTTGGCTAATAGATGCATCCAAGAAGTTTACAAAACTAAAGTCGGTGTTAAATCCGTTTACTTCAAATCCATACTTAAACTGTGATTTGGTTCCAAAAGAAGTAAAATTTAAGCCTGCGTTAAATCCACCAATACTTGAACTTCTAGGTCTATCATCTCCTTCATCTAATGCGATATCATAGTTTGAAAAAGCAACTATACCATCAACCGTAAGGTTTGATCCTGATGGGATTAAGGTAAAATTTATTCCCCCTCCAGAGGAATTCCATTCCAAGTTTGCAATATCCTGAAAATTCACACGATCTACATAATTAAATCCGAAGAGGTTTAGTTTACTTCCATTTCCTCCAGCCATGGATAACTTCCCGTATACATCCGTAAAATTAAATGGTAATGTTCCTGATGCGTCGGTAGTAGCGTAGTCATAAATAATAGGAGAAGTCTGATCAATATATGAGTGCTTTCCTGTGAATAGGAACGAGGTACTTCCTCCCGTTTCAGGGTTATACTTTTTGATAGGTCCTTCTAAGAGCACTTTCGCTTGAAATGGGTTAGCAGACACGATTCCTCCAAAATTATTCTTATCTCCTTCTCTCGTTTTAATATCTACGATAGCTGATATTCTGCCTCCATATTCTGCATCAAAACCACCTGTCAAGACATCTACATTTTTAATTGTCTCTGTCTCAAAAACAGAAAAGAATCCGATAGAGTGAAAAGGATTATATATAGTCATTCCATCTATCATTACCTTGTTCTGAATGGGAGATCCACCCCTAATATATAACTGACCTCCTTGATCACCAGTAAACACGATTCCTGGAAGTACAGATAAATATTGTGCAATATCAGCTTCTCCGCCGGTTGATGGCAAAGATTTTATCTGTGATGGAGTTACTGTTAGTTTCGAAACCATTACATCTGATCTTGCTTGCTCTCTTTTAGCAGAGACATTCACTATTCCTAAGTCAAATCCACTCTCAGATAGATTTATTCTCTCATATAGTAGCGCACCATCTGTGATATTTACTACAACTTTCACAGTGTCATATCCTAGATAAGTAGCAAGTAAAGTGTATTCTCCTACTGGCACCCCAGAAATACTGAAAAACCCGTCCAGATCTGTGTTGTTACCAAACAGCGTACCTTCAAGGAGCACGTTACCATATATGATAGGTTCCCCGGTTAATTTATCTAGAACAGTACCTCTAATGGTTCCCTTTTGACCATAAACCACACTACTGCACAAAAATAAAGCAACGGAAAGACACAAAACTCGAAACATATGTAGATATTTAGAGGGCAAAAGTACGATTTTATCTCAACTGACTTGTTAAAATTATGGTCTAAAGGTTTAAAATTCTACCAATCAATTAAATAATGCCACGTAGCTGACTTTATCTAAGAGAACAGCCCAATATCGCAGATGCAGTAGCTTTATAAGTTGAACAAGTTTAAAGATAAAACCGCCCATCTATTGCCTGCAGCCGAACTAGTTTTAAGTACATTAATATCAGTATAGCTACTGAGATCTTGAATTGTGAATCGATCGAGCTTTTTGACTCTTAATCGTAAAAGATAAAGATTTGAGTATAATGATTGCGTGCTTATCTATATAATGCAATTCAAGCGCAAAAAAGATTTACCGCATAGTACAATCTTAAAGACCGGCATCTACCAAATGTTGGCTGAAAATTAATTGCTCATTCCATCAAACATATCTTGATCGAACATATCCGCCAGCACATCTCTAATGGAAAATCCAGTCTGAAGATAATCTTTTGAAAGCACCTCGAATTCTACTAGACCATGAATAATTAACTCCATAAATGGATAAATGTCATCGCCTTTAGCACCCGTAGATTTAGCTAAATTCTCTAAGCCAGCAACCTTCTTCAATTCTTTTTGATAATCCTGATTTGAAGAATCACTGAGAAGATCTAGCGTGTTGCCAGCCGAAAACCAGGAGCGAACTACACCAAATGAATCTTTATCTTTCTTTTGCTTATCTGGATGCGGAAAAAATTTCAAAAACTCCTTCTCGATAGCAGTGCCCATCAGTGCTACAGCTACCATATATGGCCCTTCCTGTTCGCCTTCGTAGACTAGCTCCACCTTCCCCGTGATCGCTGGAACTACACCCCAAAAATCCCCAATACGTGTCGTTGTTTTCTTTTCATTATTCATGATTAATCTACGCTCCGCAGCACTTACTAAATTTTCATATCCAGCAATACTTAGCCTGGCAGAAACACCACTTTTCTCATCGATCAGTTCACTATCGCGGGCAGCAAAACTAATTTGCTCCAACAAGTTTGCGCATAGATCAGTGACCTTGACTTGTTCTTTTTGAGCATCAACCAATTTAGCTTCTTGCTTCGTAATTTTTCGTGAAACCTCCAGTGTACGAGGATAATGTGTTAAAATTTGACTTTCAATTCTATCTTTCAGCGGTGTTATAATACTACCACGATTTGTGTAGTCTTCTGGATTGGCCGTAAAAATAAATTGTATATCGAGTGGCATTCTAAGCTTAAAGCCACGGATTTGCATGTCTCCTTCTTGCAGAATGTTGAACAAAGAAACTTGAATCCTCGCTTGCAAATCCGGCAACTCATTGATCACAAAAATAGACCGATGAGACCTTGGAATCAAACCGAAGTGAATGACCCGCTGATCGCTATATGGCAACTTCAAAGTCGCCGCTTTTATAGGATCTACGTCCCCTACCAAATCCGCAATACTTACATCAGGGGTAGCCAATTTCTCTACATATCGATCATCGCGGTGAACCCAATCAATAGGGGTTTTATCCCCTTTCTCTTCTATCAAATTATGCGCATAAATTGACATCGGCTGCAGCGGATCGTCATTCAGCTCAGCGCCAGCTACGATCGGCATATACTCATCCAACAGGGTTATCAGTAGACGCGCTAATCGGGTCTTAGCTTGACCACGCAATCCGAGTAATAGAATGTTATGCCTAGAAAGTATAGATCTCTCCAAGTCAGGTATCACCGTGTCCTCAAATCCTAATATCCCTTTAAAAACAGTCTGTTTATTCTTTAATTTGGCGATTAGATTTTCCCTCAACTCTTCTTTTATAGATCGAGAAACATATCCACTTTTTTTTAGCTCGCCTAGCGTTTTTACCTTCTTCATATCGTGTTTATAATTACCCTAATCTAACATCTAGGAATGCCTATTGTTTAACCGAATTGGAAAGATAGCATTATTTGGAGGTGCCCACGCCAGCATTGCTCCATACTTCCGCATTGCTGGGTGGTCGGGTCATGCATTCCTACGATGCAGACGCAAGAAAAATGCGCCTGCATCGTATCCATTACTACCCCTCACCCCTACGCGCTCCGCTTGTCGTGCTTAGTCACCTGCGGTGAGACGCGCACAATTACTCGAAAAAAGCAAGCGCAATCATATATCTACTATTGATAACGAACGCCATTACTTCAGAATCTTTTGCCATAGAACTAAAGCCCTGTTAAAATTATGTTTATTTTTAAACCAGCATACAAATGGCAAAAAATGACTGAACATAAAAAAAATGGCAGACTACGATTTCTCCAAGGTTTAGGACTTGGACTTATTGGATTGCCTGCTTCCCTCAAGTTGCTGTTAGATAACCCTGCAAAGACATCATCAAGTACAAATAGAAATATCTCTTCAGGCAAAACTTACAATTGGAAACTGGTCACCACATGGCCGCCCAACTTCCCTATCCTTGGTGAGGCTTGCACCCTATTCTCAAAGTGGGTAGATACTATGTCGGCTGGTCGGCTCAAAATTCAAGTATTTGGTGGAGGTGAACTTGTACCTGCACTGGAATGTTTCGATGCAGTCAGAAGAGGCGCTGCGGAAATGAGTCATGGAGCTGCGTACTACTGGGCGGGTAAAACAAGTGCTGCACAATTTTTTGCATCTGTTCCATTCGGGATGAATGCGCAACAATTCAACTCTTGGCTCATCGGAGGTGAAGGTCTACAACTATGGCAGGAGCTTTATGAGCCTTTTAACTTAATCCCTTTTCCAGGTGGAAATTCTGGTGTTCAGATGGGCGGTTGGTTCAACAAAGAGATTAATACCATTGAAGATTTTAAGGGTCTAAAAATGCGTATGCCCGGCCTTGGCGGAAAAGTGCTAAGTAAGATAGGTGCTTCTCCTGTGCTGATCTCTGGCGGAGAATTGTACACCAGTCTTGAACGAGGTGTCATAGATGCGACCGAGTGGATGGGGCCATTTCACGATTATAAAATGGGTTTTCACGAGATCGCAAAATATTATTACTTCCCTGGCTGGCATGAGACGGGTACGCAACTGGAGTTTACGGTCAATAAAGAAAAGTACCAATCGCTGCCAGCTGATTTGCAGGAGATCGTGCGCTCTGCATGTATGCGTGTCAATGATTGGCTGTTGTATACCTTGGAATATCAAAATGCGCTCTTCCTAGAAAAAATAAAAAATGAAACAGAGGTAGAGATTCGAAATTTTCCAGAAGAGGTGCTGCAATCTTTACGCGTGGCTGCATCCAAAGAAATAGAGCTTATTGCAAACAAAGATGCTATTAGTAAAAAGATTTATGGCAGCTACAAAGCCTTTAGAGCAAGAATAGATCCTTGGTCGGCCGTTTCTGAGCGAATGTATTATAGTGTGTTGAATAAGTAGCGTCTTTGTTTGAGAATAGTTTTTATATTATGATTATAGAAAAACGCATAACTAGGTCTTGCCACTCCCTAAGTGCCGAAGACATCGCATCTAATTTTTGCTTTAGATATGCTATCCTGTTGGGATCAAAAACTAAAATATACTAATGTAGAGATTGACAGATAAGTCCATCTTATTAACTCAATTTTCGGTGTCTTACATAAAGGTTTCTCTGAACCATGTTTTACTTATAATTATAAATTTAAGGCCGTTCTAATTATTAATATATCATGTGTTTAATGGTAATGGCAATTATTATTGTCTAGCACTTTTTTTTTCTTGCGTGAAGGATAGAAAGGGCACCGAAAATTTTCTTCGGTGGTCCCGATTTTTTCTATCGGGACGGGAGCGGCAGCGTACCCCTGCATAGCCTGACAGGGAGGCTACCTAGACCTGTAGCTTTTTTGGCGACAGGTCTAGGTAGCCTCCCTGGCACGCCCAAACAAAACTCCAAAAAAAATTACAGACCGATCAATGCAGGGAAGAAAATGATAGCCAGTAAGAATACGACTTGGATGAGAACGAACGGGATGATGCCTCTGTAAAGATGATTGGTTGTCACCTCGGGAGGCGCTACACCTTTGAGGTAGAATAGGGAAAAACCAAATGGGGGTGTAAGAAAAGAGGTTTGCAAATTCATAGAAATGAGAACCCCGATCCAGATGAGGTCAATATCATAGGCGATGAATATCGGAGAAACGACAGGGACAATAATAAAAATAATCTCTATGAAGTCAATGAAGAAACCCGCTACAAATATGATGAGCATCACCAACATTAAAAATGCGGTGGCTGACAAATCTGACTGTGTGATAAACTCTACCAAAAAATGGTCTCCTCCAAGCTGCCGAAACACAAATGAAAAAGTAGTGGCGCCTAGTAGAATCATAAATACCATGCAGGTCAAATGGGTAGTCTCTTGCATCACTTTTTTGCCGATATCCCACGATAACTTTCCCTGTAAAAGCGTAAGTAAAGTAGCGCCGAGTGCCCCTACTGCAGCTGCCTCTGTGGGTGAAGCTATGCCAAAAAAAATGCTTCCCAACACTAGTATGATTAAAAGCAAAGGCATAAACAAAGCTGTAAGGATTCTTTTAGTTGCACCTGAATTCCAGAATTGGTTTAATTCCTCACCAGAGATTGGTGGTGCCATTTCTGGGCGCAATCGGGCAACAAGCAATACATATATAATGTAGCAAATAACCAAAAGCACTCCTGGAATAATAGCTGCTCTAAAGAGTTGACCAACTGATACATTGAGCACCGAGCCAAGCAGAACCAGTACAATGGAAGGTGGAATAATCTGACCTAAGGTGCCAGATGCAGCAATGGTGCCTGTGGCCAATGTAGGTGCGTAGCCTCGCTGCAACATGGTAGGTAGACTGATCAAACCCATAGTAATAACGGTGGCTCCGACTATGCCTGTAGAAGCCGCCAACAATGCGCCAACTAGGATAACCGAAACTGCTAATCCTCCACGGATTTTTCCGAAGAGTAAGCCCATAGTATCCAACATACTTTCGGCTAGACCTGACTTCTCGAGCATGATACCCATGAAAATAAATAAGGGTACAGCCAACAAAACGTAATTGCTCATAGTGCCCATGATGCGCTGCGGCAATGCGGAATAATACGTGCTGTCCACGAATAGTAATAGATAAATAAGGGATACACCACCCAATGTAAAAGAAACTGGGTATCCGTATAAAATCAACAGTAGAATACTGATGAATAAAATCAATGCAAGTACTTCCATCAGCTATCTTTTATTTTAGAAGCTTTCAGTATTTGAAGACATTGTAAGGAATTGCTGATTGCTTGCAGAGCTAGAAGGGTAAAGCCCAGCACTATAAATGATTTTACAATGAAACGATAGGGTAAACCGCCTGGGTCGGGCGAGCTCTCCCCTATCACATAGGAGGCATGGGCATAGTCGAATGCGTATATTACAATGAAGATACACCACGGAAGTAAAAAAAATAAATTGCCAAATAGGTTTACTCTTGCTTGTTCTATTGGTGAAAGTTTGCTGTAAAATAAATCTACCCTGACATGCTTGTCTTGCTGAAATGTGTACGCCGCACCGAGCAAAAAGAGAATAGAAAACAAGTGCCACTCTAGCTCCATTATCCAAGGGGTAGAAAGCTTGAATAAATAGCGCATCAGAATATCATAAATCACTACTAGCACCAATAGTCCAGCACACCAAGACGCAACTATGCCTGCGTACCTAGTAAGATTATTGATAAAAGTGATCGTTGATTGCAAAATGAAAGTGGCTATCTAATAACAAAAAAAGCGCAACTGAAATTATCAGTTGCGCTTTAAGATATATAATTCTTAAGTATCTACGAAAGATACAGGTTGATGATTTTATTTGAAGTAAGAAGTTTCGTTCTTTCCTCCAGCTTGTACATTTTCAAGACGCTTTTTAAATTCACCTGAAACCTCAAATTCATTATTTCTAGCATAAATTTCTTTTAGTGCTATTAATGTATTGACGTCATCTGCGTTGAGCTTTTCTGCTAATTTAAAATATGGGAGAGCTTGGTTGAACAAATCATCAGAGTCTTTCTTCAGCATATCATACTTCTTAGTTTCGCTCAATGGTAAATCGCCCATCTTCTTGGTCACCTCAACAGCTTTGTTAAAGTACAGTGATCCTAAGGAGTACTGTACATCAAATAATTTTGGATCTAGTTCAGCTGCCTTTTCATAATAAGATTTAGATTCCGCAAAATACTCCGCTGCTTTCGCATCTCCATTGGTACTTGCCTCTTGGTGCAGGTTCATATAAACGTTTCCTAGTGCAGAATAAACAGAAGGATTATCAGGCGAATTAGCAATAGCTTGCTTAAGCAAACCTGTAAGCTTATCATAATCTCCTGCATTGATCAAGTAGTTGATCTGAGCAAAAAGAATCTCTTGTGAATCAGGATATTTAGTGAGTCCTTCCTCTAGGATAGCAAAAGCATTCGCATCTTTCTTCTCTTCAGCAATCTTATAACCATAAGAATAGATTCGCGGATCGTCATAGTTTTCTGCTCTTAATTTTCCAAAAAGTGTGTTTGCTTCATCTATATTTCCGATCTCCATAGCACAGTATGCAGTAACAAAATCGTGATCTTTAGCAGCAACAGGATCATCCAAGGTTATTTTCATACCGTTCTCTTTCTGAATTTCTTTGATCTCAGTCATAGCAGATAGTGCTGTATATGCGGAAGAGTAATCTTTTTTCTGCAAAAGTACGTTGCTGATATTACTTAACTGATTGGCACTATCCTGAATACCTTTGAGTGCTTCCTTCTTTTCATACTTCTTTTCAGCAAATTTCATTGCTTTCTTAAAAGCATCAAATCCATCCATAGCAGCATTTGGATACTGAACTTCTGCAGTATTGTCAATGAAGACTGCATTGATATCCTTCTTTGCGAGGTCATTATAAATCTCACCGGCTGCAAGCCACGTTTTAGCTTCTTGATTGGTATCACCACTTTCGGTAGCAATTTTAATCATATCTAGCGCTTCAGCTAACTTTTCTGCGTTATTTACAGGATCTACACTAAAAGCACCATGTGCTCTAATTGCCTTACTTACGGCTTTACTTGGCTCTACTTGAGCGTAGATATTAAAAGTTATAGCTACGATCGCTATTATACTTAATAATGTCTTTTTCATCTTTTTTAAATGTTTAATTTCGGTCATTGAAAAAATTAACGTGTACAAAAATAATATTTATAACTAAGACGCTAACTAAAAGATCGATTAAGTTGGCAAAACCTTAAATATTTACCTCTAAAACGTTAAAACCACTTGTTTGAGCGTCGTCTACGAGTAGATTTGATACCTAAAGCGCCCAAAAGTCCCCTGGTCAGCTCTCTAGATGCCGTTCTACCGATCTGATTTGCTACCTTTTGGAAGGTACTCATTCTGGTACTAGATCCTGAGGATCTACTGCTGGAGGTCACTTTCTCTGCTTTTTCCCTTTCTTTGTCGATTTCAGCTTGATTCTCCGCTTTTTGCGACTCTTCAATTTTTTCTTTTAAAATTTCATACGCACTTTCACGATCTATTTCTTCATTATACTTTTCTATAATTTCAGAAGCTGCAGTGACTGCATCAATTTCCGAATCTGTAAGTACATCCATTCTCGATTGAGGAGCACGCAGTAAGCAATGCACCAATGGAGTAGGTATACCCTTCTCATTCAAAACAGTAACAAAAGCTTCTCCAATTCCTAAAGAGGTTAGTAGCTCTTCTGTATTGTAATAATCGCTAATCGGATAATTCTGAGCAGCTAATTTAATTGCTTTTCTATCTTTGGCAGTGAAGGCTCTCAAAGCGTGCTGTACTTTCATACCAAGCTGCCCAAGCACTGAATCTGGAATATCATCTGGATTTTGAGTTACAAAGAAAATACCCACTCCTTTTGAACGGATGAGTTTAACTACTGCCTCTAACTGATCCGAAAGTGCATCTGAAGCTTCGTTAAAGACAAGATGCGCCTCATCTATAAACATTACCAGTCTTGGCTTGTCGGCATCACCTTGCTCTGGAAGTGTAGCATATATTTCAGCTAACATTTGTAGCATAAAAGTAGAAAATAACTTTGGCTTATCTTGAATGTCGGTAAGCCTCACTACCGACACCATTCCTTTTCCATCCTTGTCATGTCGGAGTAAATCTTCTACATCAAATGACTTCTCCCCAAAAAATAGATCCGCACCTTGCTGTTCTAGTTCTATTATCTTTCTGGTAATAGTACCTACCGAGGAGGAAGAAATCTTACCATAGTCTTCTTCAAACTCAGCCTTACCTGCATCCATAACAAACTTCAGCGTCTCCTTCATATCCTTAAGATCTAATAAAGGTAACTTCTTGTCATCACAGTATTTGAAAATGACGGAGACTATTCCAGACTGCGTATCATTTAGATCTAATATTTTAGAGAAAAGTACTGGTCCGAATTCGGACACTGTTGCCCTCAGTCGAGCTCCTTTCTCGCCAGATAGTGTTAGAAATTCTATAGGACTATTTCCTGCTGTAAATGGTATGCCTATTTTTTCGTGTCTTTCATCGATCTTTGGATGACCTGCACTAGCAGCTGCTATCCCACTCAAATCTCCTTTGATATCCATCATCAATACTGGCACACCTTGCCCCGAGAGTTGCTCTGCGATAATCTGCAAAGTTTTTGTCTTTCCAGCTCCAGTAGCGCCAGCTATCAAACCGTGTCGGTTCATCGTACGCAATGGAAGGTTTACCAAACAATTGGTTTGACACTCTCCATCATGCATAGCACCTCCTAAGGTAAATTGCGGGCCTTCGAATGTGTACCCTTCCGTAATTTCCGATATAAATTTTTCTTTTGACATCTTTGATATTTATTTATTTTTTTGACCCAAAAATAGAGTTTAAGTCACTGTTATTGTTTAATTATAATTCCACTTTTCCTTTCTCATCTTGTACCTTTTATCATTGACCTTCCACGCTTTCTTGTCAATGTAGGATTCCAGTCTGTCTTCTTCTTTTTCGTCAAGAATACCTTTGAAGAAATCGATACCTGTGAGCGTCTCTACTTCATCTACAGTGACCATAAATTCTCGCAAGTGCTGATCTGATGTTTCATGTTTCATTATAAAACCAATGGCGCGCGGTGTTCTCCCTTCGGTCATCAATACCTTGTAGTATCCTGCTGGCACTGCAACATCATTATCCCCTATATAATCTATTGGCTTTTCTGTGAGAATAGGACCACTAACAATATTTATAGTTTTAAAATCTCGAACCCAATCTCTAGTTTGCTCTTCTAGTTCCCTCCATGCACCACCATTAAAGTTGTGTATCTGAGGACTCATATTGCTCATAAAGAAAGTTTCTGACATAGCTAACTTATCAAAATTCATATCTCCAGCAGGAACAAGATGCCCACGATCATATCCAGACCGCTTGTAATCATATTTGCTTGCTGACTTCGTAGAGACCAAAGGATCAGATCTAAAGTTATCGTCTCGTTTTACGTGTTTACCAGAAAAAATCTGACTAGTCAATCTATAGGCTACCCATTCTGGTTGTTCAAATTCTTCTCGGTAAGAAAGGCTATAAAACTTGTGATGAACTACTTCTCCATTACTGGAGGGCAGGTTAGTCATAAGGGTCCTACTATCAGAAGGATTATCCGTACCTACCTGAGGCATATCAAATACTTCCACATCTAATACCCGAAATATCATATACACAATCCCTATTAGAATAACGAATATTCCGCCTCGCGCTATTAGCGTTCCTGGATTATTTGAGGGTTTATGATTACTTCTTAGTTTAGCCATGGTCGATTTGTTAGGACAAAAATAGTAAAGTTTTTGAGATTCATATAATCCTATAAATCAGGCCTATCGGAGGATGGATGTAGTATTAGTTTAAGGAATCTACAACCTTTTTGGTCTTCTTCTTAAATCCTTTGAAAAACTCGTCCCAAGTTTCGAATTCATACCGATAACTGGCTCCGAATCCACTCTGCCGCTGAGGCCCTAAAAAAGTGATATCATTTTTATTGTATACGATCAGTTTGAATCTTCTATCTTTGGTGATAACCCATTCTACTATAACATCGAATGTATTTAAGGCCGCAGCAGAACCTTGAAAGTACGTTTCATCTCCGATTCCAATATCCGTACCTACCTTGATGGCCAGTCTCTCTTGGAATAGATAGTTTTTGAGTTGCAGTGATAGTTCACTTGCTCGATTGCTATTAAGCGCTCCAGTAACACCTTCACCTCCTTGATCATAAATAGAATAATTTACATTGAATTCGGCGCGGGTAAACACACCATTTTCTTCCAAGATATCTGCTAGTAATTCTGAGACATAAAGTGAAAGTTGATTGGATAAAAACTGGGTTACTGTATTAACCCCAAAATTGACGAAATCGTTGGATCCAATAACTACTTCATTTGAAGGTAAAAAGCTTCCAATTACCATCAAGCCAAATACCTGTCTATTTAATTCGTTTTCGTCTTTATTCAGCGTAAACATCTTACTATCTAAGAACCCTTTAAGCTCACCTACAATCTCTGGAAAATCCATTTTGAATTCTATTTGCGGAGCAAACAAATCACCTTTTAGAAACATGGACAAATCTACACTTGTAGTATTTCGAGCTTCGGTGGCTAAGTTTTCATTTGCATTTGTTTCCAAAAATTCTGCAATCAGATTATATACTGATGTTCTAAGTCCTGCATACTCTGCTTCCAGATTTATTTGAGCCGTGTAAGGATCTCCATCCCAGACAATACTCCCACCTCTTTTTACTTGAAAAGGTTTATTAAATTTTACTAAATCACGATAGGAGTAGGTGAAAAGGTACTCTCCTTCCTCGATTTCATAATTTCCGTACATGCTAAATTCACCAGAACGTTTATTCCTGATTTCAATATTACCTCTACCTTTTCCTTTTACGATATCGCCCGCCTCCTCGTCAAAAATAAGCTGTGCTTCTGTATCTTCCGTTATTTCTAAATTGAGCAAAATGTTTACGCCACGAAGTTCAAATTCATCTTCTTCAACAATTACTTCTTCACGTTTCACAAAGTTTATAAAACCCAATTCGCTGCTTTCCTGATTCGATTCAATAGGAATAAACATTTTAGTACCTTCTAAAGTGACGGCATTGATATCTATATCAGTTTGATTGAATGGACCTTTGAAACCAACCGTCCCGCTTCCGATCCCAATCCCATAGAAGACATTGTTATCCTCTTTATCCGTATCCAGTGCTAAAAATTTTGGAGCATCAATAGTAAGATCCAGGATCATATCTTTAAGATTAGTGTGATAGACTCCGCCATTGATAATAGCTTCATTTCCAAATTTATCTTTCACTATACCACCAGTACCATCTAATAGTGTCTTAGTCACTTCAACGTTTCCATCCTCTATATAATACCTTGTCCCTAAATAATCTACATTAAAAGCACCGTCATACACACGTAAGTCTCCTTCTGAATTAATATCTCCTGGGAACCCACTTAGTCGCACATCCGCATCTACCATACCTACTGTCTCCGACAAACCTGTTGGCACAAAATACTCTAGTAAACTTAGCGGAACGGCGTTACTATTAATGTCAAAGTCAAAGAAATTATCTACAAAATTTTTATCAGCTTTTCGATTTTTATTGGGAGGGACATAATAGCCTTCTGCCAGTATTTGCTGCTCTCCTTTAGTCAAAGAAAGATAAGTTTGGACTTTATTATCTAGACTAGGAAGTTTAGCATCTAAGCTCAACACACCCCAGTCATCTTCAAAAATACGCAAGGTATCCATATTCAGATTTAAGCCAAATCCTTCCATCTTAAAAACATCTTCGGCAGAAATATCTAAAGTAAAATCACCGTCAAAAAAGAGTTTATCATAATTGGTATATTTATTTATTTCTTCAAGGTCAAAATTTTCTAGACTTGCTTTTAGACCTCTATTACCAATATTAGTCAACAGCACATTTTGATAGCCATTGGTAATCGCAAAGTCTTCGATCTCTACGAAGTCTCTACCAAATCTTATGTAATTATTTTCGCGTACATCCCATTCTTGCGCCAATATGGTAAAATTAGAAGGAAGTAATCTTAATTCGAATACATTATTTTCTTTAACTTGTAGAGCACCATTAAGGAGTACACTATAGAGTTCATCTACAGCATCACTGACATTAAAGTTAAATTCGATAATATCTTCAAACGCATTTGCGAAAAGACTGAATGCCGGTACTTCAAACCCCTGCTTTAATTTTGTTTCTAGTACCCCAACCACTATCTCAAAGTCTGTATTGTTTGCCTCAATAAGAATATTTATATTTTCTAAGCTATTGTCATCAAAGGTGAAATTTGGCAATTCTGCCAACAAAGACAGAGAATCGAATGCTGTATTGAAGTACCCATTTGCACGCATATCCTTAATGGTATCCATCCGTTCATCTAGAAAATAAGTAAGATTTTCAGAATCGAAAACCTCTAAATCAAAATCTAATTCCATTTCTGCATATTCCTTTCCACTTAATTTTACGTCTAATCTTTCTGCATATTCTGGAAATTTTTCAACAAAGTAATCTTGAAAAGCAGGTATAATTTTATCCAATTCAAATTTTCCATTTAGATCTAAATTGAGCAGTTCACTTTCTAGATGAAAATTTTTAGCTCCGTATAAGTCTGTAGATGATCTTAATGCGATAGTATCTAAATTATATTTTAAATCCTCATTCATGGCTATCATAAAATCTGATAAGTATATCTCCCCTACAACATCGGAAAGTCGATCTCCTAAGATGTTTAGATCAATCCCTCCAGATAAAACAAGGTTCTTTTTGGATAGATTCAGCTTTTGAAAATCAATATTCCGTATTTCAGAAGAAAAGTTAAAAAGTGGCTTTTCACCTTCAAAACTTATGCGTCCTCCAAAATCTAAGTCCATGTTCTCATCTTCACTCGTTAGATCCCCATCAAATTCACTTTTGTCCAACCTCCCCACTAAATTGATGTTTTCATATTTATAGTCTTTGAAAGTAAATTCTTCTATGGTCGCTTTTAAATTTGCAGAAGCCACTTCTCTTTTCAAGCCAATCCCTTCTTTGACGATTGCAGATATAGTAACATTACCGAACCGCTCATCTCCTGTCCAAGTGGCTAAATCAAAATCTTTCAAATTCAGCTTGCCTCCATATTTTGCTTTCTCGATTCCCTCAGTGAATCTAAGCTGAACATCGGAAGTCACCTCCCCTAAATCTGTTTTGAGATCACCATACGCAACAAAATCGTTGAAAAAACCTGTAAATCTTCCACTAAATTCTAGGTTTCCCAGTTTATCAAAATTTAAAGGCAATGCGAAATTTGGAATAAGTTGCCTTAGAGAAGTCATAGCAACGTTGATGTCGTCAATTTGAAGGTTAACAAATTCCTCATTTTTAACGGTTAAGTTTCGAGACGTAAAATTACCCTTAAAGAATAGCTTATCTCCGAGTTGCAGATTTAAATTAGATGCCTTAAGATTATTTATTTTTCCAGATATCTTTCCATCAATTAGTAAAGATTCGTTTTTATTTTGATTAAGAAACTCATTTTGACTTAAGCCGTCAACTAAATAAAATATATCATCAATTCCAATCTCCGTATTTGTAAAATCGGTGTTCAAGTAAACGCGCTCTTTGAAACTTAGTAAATCTACAGGCTCTTTATATTTAAGACTTAGACTATTTCGTATGTAGCTGTGTGGTGTTTTTAACAGATAGTCTTTGGCCTCAATTTTTCGATCAGTTATCAACAGATCACTAATTTGCATTTTTAAAATTTCAAATCCAGATTTCTCTTTGACTGCGAAAGATGAAAGTTGACCACTAAATTCCCCAGGAGTGAAATTGAGGTTCTCTAATTCAAGATTTAATTCATAAAGCTCAATATCATTAAAGTCTATTGCCGAGGCTGATACGATGGAGTCAACCGTATTTCTGCTATTTCGCAAGGCAGCATCGCTGTCATTGATCTTCAATTTTTTAACTGTAAAGACTATTGGTTTGGCGATGCTATCTGAAGGAAGTCCTGTTTGAACTATTGTTTCAGGCAATTTAAAAAAGTCGTTTAGTAATTGTTCATTTCTTTTATATTCTAGCATTTCAAAACTCAATCCATCTATTAATACGTCATCAACATTGAAGAGATTTTCGTTTAATTCAAAATCATCAAAGTTGACTTCTGCCTGCGCTAAGCAAGCCTTGATATTTTGACCTCTTAGACCGTCGTTTTGTACAAAGCAAACATCATCGAAGGATAATTTATCCAGATTCAGCTCAAAGGCTTGAAAATTACGCCTCCTCCCTGAAACCATCTCTGGTCTATCGGTTTTTAGTTTTTCGGTCAGAATTTGAATATTATTGACAAACTGACCTGAATCGCGTCTAATTTTGACGATCCCCGTACTTAATGATATCTCATTGATAGACACTCTTCCCGACAATAAAGCCTTCCAGTTTACGTCTAGATCAACATCTAATTGCTCTGAATAGAGCAGTGTGTCTTGATTATAATCCTGAATATAAAATTGAGAAAATGATAGGTTATCAAAAAAATCTAATTCGATTCGTCCTATATCTACTTTAGTATCAAGCCTTTCGGTAAGGTCAGCAGTAACTTTTTTAATGGCCCAGTTCTGAAAATCTTTGTCTTGGACAATTAAACCAGATAATATAGAGAGCAAAAATAACAACAACAATAGCACAGCAAAGAACCTAAGCAAGCGTGCCCACAAAGGTCCTTTTCCCTGATCTTTTATCTTTTTATCTTCGGAAGACATTGCCATTAGATGCGCTAAATTAATGCTATATAACTTTAACAACGAAGAAAAAGGAAATACTGCCTAAAAATTAATGATTAACAATAATTTATGATTTACAATAAAGTCACTTTTATTGAAAACTTTAACATAAAAAAATGTGATTTATGGTCACAAAATCTTGTTGATTAACGTATTATTGCACGTCCAATAGATCATATCAAGTTTAGCAGACACCAACTTATCCTAAAAACCGTAGCTTCTTAGCAGAGCAAAGCAGAACCATACAGTAATAGCTAAGATTATAATTAATTTACTATTAATTTATTAAATGTTATGAAAATTCATAATACATACCTCCGACTATTTGTATTTTTCTTATTCATTGGACCAATTTTCCTAACCGCTCAAGTTACTTACACCGCTCACGATTTCATAAAACCTTATCAAGGTGGTTTCCACTATGGTGTGAACATGGGGGGCTATGGGACTTCCAGCAATGTTAATGATAACGGAGCTATAGTGCCTTGGACAGATGATGAACTAGCTGAGATTGCGATTGGAAATCCAGCTGCGGGAATTCCTGGAACTGGTGCTACTTCAATTCGTTTAGCACTCCCTGACTCTTTCGTAACAGAATATGGTTACGACATTCGACTCGAAGAATTTAATAGATATAATCAACTTGGGCTGAAAGACCATACAGTTTTCTTAAATGGACCGCATGAGGCACATAGAGATTTCACTGAGTATTGTCCAGGTATACCAGCAACCATTTTTAAAAATTTACATTTGCCTATTTGGGATGGCGGCGCTAACGGCACTCCGTATACCGATGAAAACCACTATGCCAAATATGTTTATGAAGTTGTATCTAGATATGGAAAATGGGTAAAGTATTGGGAAGTATGGAATGAACCTGATTTCGCTATCAATAGAAACAGCACAAGTCCTCCTGGCACACCTGGAAACTGGTGGACAGCTGATCCAAGCCCTTGTGATATGGCTGGAGCATTTGGTATATCTGCACCTGTTTCCCACTATGTGAGGATGTTAAGAATCACTTATGAAATAGTTAAAACGCTTACCCCAGAAAGTTATGTCGCGCTAGGTGGAATTGGCTATCCTAGTTTCTTGGACGCAGTCTTACGTAACACGGATAATCCAAATAATGGTGATGTCTCTGGTGAATATCCATTGACAGGTGGAGCTTATTTTGATGTTATTAGCTGGCATTACTACCCTCACTTAGATGAAGCCTTCAAGCTATGGAATAATGATATTCAGAATTTTGACTTTTTTAGATATTCTGATGAAGCTTATGATGAATTTATAGAGAGAAAAATTCATTTTTCTCAAGTACTAGCTGATCGAGGCTATAACAATAATCCGTATCCTAAAAAGTTACATATTAATACGGAGACAAACTTACCTCGTAAGGAGATTTTAAGTGCGAACTCAGCTGGAGGTAACCAACTACAGGTAAATTATAATCTAAAAGTAATGTTTGCGGCACAAGCCGTAGGACTTGATCATTTACACTTATATCATATTGGAGAAAAAAGGAATATAAACAATGTCTGGACCGAACAACATCAATTTGATATGATGGGTTTATACGAAAACTTATTAACCCAAAATAAAACCACTGCAAAACACACCCCTTCTGGTATCGGCATCAAGACCATGTCGGATGCTTTAAAAGGATATAGCTACGATGCTGGTAAAACGGCTCAATTACAACTACCCAACAACGTACGTGGCGGCGCATTCTCGAATTCTGCTGGAGAAACAACGTACATGTTATGGGCAAAGACTTTTAGAGACAGAAGCGAAGAAGCAAATGCGACTTATACTTTTCCTTCCTCTATTCCTTGGACTAGTAATAGTTCTGCAACACTAATCAAAAAAGAATGGAATTACTTTACTACAAACCAAAGCCCTAGCATCAGTTTTAAAAATGTAAAACTTACGGGTAACCCTATATTCTTATCTTTGAATAACACCGCTTCTCCGTGTGATGGTCTACTACTAAATGTAAACTCTGAAGGGCCAAGCTGCTTTGGATATACGAATGGAACAATTTCGATCAACGCTTCAAACGGAGTAGCGCCTTACACGTATAAATGGGAGGATAACTCTGGCTCACCATTGAGAAACAATTTAGTTGCAGGTACTTATTACGTTACTGTTACTGACGGTAATCAGTGTCAAGTCAATCAAGTTATTGAGTTAAGTTCGCCAAAAGCCATGAATGCAACCATTCAAATCAAAAACGAAACAGTTGCGGGACTTAGTGATGGAAGGCTGACTGCTTTTGCTTCGGGTGGCAATCCGGGAGGATATAATTATTATTGGTCAAACAATGTAACTGGTCAAACCAATTCTGGTCTTGCTGCTGGTACATTTGCACTGACGGTAAATGATACAGAAGGTTGCCCAGTTATAAAACAGGCCACGGTGGAAGCAGACGATATTGGCTGTGGAACATTCACCATGAATGCATGGAAAACCGATCTTTCTTGTTTCAATTCTAACAACGGTACTATCTCTGCAAACCCTATGGGTGGTACAGGCAATGTTTCCTTTAAATGGAATACAGGTGAGATTACTGGCTTTATAGAAAATCTATCCATCGGTACATATAGAGTTACGGCAACGGATGATTCGGGATGTACTGCTACAGTGACAACCACTATTAATACACCTCCCCAATTAAAACTTACAGTTTCTGCTAATCAACCTACTATATCAGGGGTTAATAATGGAGGGGCGTCAGCTTTCGTAAATGGTGGTACACAACCTTACGCATATCTGTGGAGCAATCAAGAGACTTCGCCTAGTATTCAATCCCTCCAACCTGGTTTTTATGGGCTTACAGTTACCGATGTTAATGGCTGCCAAGTCATAGGGCAAACAGAAATTATTTCTCCAGAACCGGATTGTGAAAATTTCGAAATAAGTATAACCTCTAGCAACCCTAGATGTCCAGGTACCAATACTGGCTTTGTATCTGCCAACCCCGTAAACGGAGTTGGACCATACAAATTTAAATGGAGTACTGGATCTCAGAATCAGACTATTGGTAATCTTCCATCTGGAATTTACTTTGTGACGATAACAGATAATGATGGATGTGAAGCTCAATCTGCACAAACCCTTAATGCTATCGCTCCAATAAGCATTGCTACTGAAGTGGGTTTCACTTCTGGTCCAAATACTGCAGATGGTACCGTAGCTCTACAAGTAAATGGAGGTACTGCACCTTATCGTGCTTCTTGGAGCAATGGAGACAGTGGATTATTTGTAGTTGATCTTGCTGTGGGTACATATAATGTTACCATAACGGATACGAATGACTGCGTAAAAACTACCCAAATATTTATAGAAACGGGTGGTGATGATTGCGCAGGATTTGCTGACCTTAACTGGCAGTCCGAAAATGTTGACTGTGCAAACGATAATGATGCTGCAATTCTTCTTTTACCACAAGGTGGCTTAGCACCATTTGTATATCAGTGGTCCAACGGTGCAACTACACAAGGTATTTCTAACTTATTTGCAGGTAACTATACCGTAACTGCAACGGATGCAAATAGTTGTATTCATATTCGTACAATTAACATCACACAACCATCCGCACTGACTAGCACTATAAGTACGCAATTTGCTGGTAGCTGTGGAGACGTTGCTAATCTTCGTGCCATAGGATCAGGCGGTACACCTCCATATTCCTACCAGTGGGCGAATGGCTCGCAAAGCGCGAATTTGTTTAGTGTACCAGCTGGCTTTTATCAAGTGACTATTAAAGACGCTAATGATTGCACCGTAACTGAGGAATTTGAATTTGAAGAGGATAATTCTTATCCTGCTATCAGTCAAAACGTAGGCAATATTACTTGCCATGGAGACAGTAATGGATTTATCGACATACAAGTCTTAACGGGCGATGGACCTTACGAATACTTCTGGTCTACAGGTGATGACGCTGAAGACATAGGTTCTCTAGAACAAGGTTCTTATGAGTTGACTGTCGTAGATGCGAATGGGTGCAACAGTGAGCATTTATTCATTGTCTCAGAACCAAATCAAATGGAAATAGAATTTGATGTTTTGAATCCAGTTTCTGAGGATGAAAAAGGATCTATTAAAGCCAATGTTTTTGGTGGAACAGCGCCTTATACATATCTATGGAATTTCGGAGCGGAGACTGCTGCTATTAATAATGTAGACCCAGGTTTCTATTCCGTTACTATTAGAGATTTTAATGGGTGTGTATTCTTTGGAGAAGTTGAGTTGGGAATAGCTAATAGTCAGCAAGATGTCGTAAGAGATAATGCGATCAAAGTCTTTCCAAATCCGAGTAAGGATCACTTCTTTATAGAACTGCCATTAAGCGAAGTCTCTGTTGAGCAAATTATTCTACTCGATATTACTGGAAAAGTAATAAGCACAGACGTATATTCAAGACAAGGTAACCTATTGAGAATGGATGTGTCAAATATTGCATCAGGAACTTATTTCTTGCGGATAGAAATGGAAGATGGTTACACCTTAGGAAAGAGAATTATATTGCTTAATAACTAAGTCGATTACAAATAGCAAAGCAAAACGAAAAAAGCACTTTGATCAAATGATCAAGGTGCTTTTTCAATTTAATACCAATTCTGCTTTAGATGACATCTAACTTTTCTTCATCACCTGCTCTTGTTGATTGATACTTTCATCATGTATTGCTTGTAAATAGCGCACTACGAAATCTTCTCCAAGACCATGCTTAGTCGCTTTTGCTTTTCCTTTTTCAATAATCTCGTTCCAACGTTTAGCCTGCAAAATTGTAATGTTATTTTTCTTTTTATAGTCACCGATATCTCTTGCAACTTTCATTCTATTGCTCAATAGATTGAGCAATTCTTCATCAATATGATTGATCTCTTCTCTCAAAAACTCAAGCTGGGTTTGGAAAGGTGCATTGTCCTGATAGTCGTCTCTGATAACTAAATTCTCCATAAGTTGGCTTAGCACTTCAGGCGTGATTTGCTGTTTGGCGTCACTCCACGCTTCGTCTGGATCAATGTGCGACTCTATCATCAGTCCATCATAGTCTAGGTCGAGCGCCTTTTGAGATACATCTCCAAGGATGTCCCGTCTACCACAGATATGACTAGGATCACAAATGATGGGCACCTCTGGATTTCTTCTTTTGTACTCAATAGCAATTTGCCATTGCGGTCTATTTCTATAATATTTTTCGCCTAGATTGCTAAACCCTCTATGGATCACCGCCAAATTCTCAATGCCTGCTTGACGGATTCGTTCTACAGAACCTATCCAGAGCGCGAGATCAGGGTTGATCGGATTTTTCACCATGACAGGAATGTCTACTCCTTTCAGCGCATCAGCAATTTCTTGTACTGCAAATGGATTCACTGTAGTACGTGCTCCGATCCACAATACATCTATACCAAACTCAAGGCACATCTCTACATGCCTTGCAGTGGCTACCTCAACGGTTACTGGTAGGCCCGTCAGCTCCTTAGCCTCTTTCATCCAAGGCAAGCCTTTCACACCTACCCCTTCGAAAGATCCAGGACTCGTCCTTGGTTTCCAGATGCCTGCACGGAGCATGTCCACTTTGCCAGTTCTGAACAATCTCTTACTTGTATCCAGTACCTGTTCGCGCGTTTCAGCGCTACAAGGCCCAGCTATTAATATGGGCTTGTCTTTCTTAGAAAATATTATTTTGTTATCCATTTGATTTCTTTTTTTAATTAGCAGATTTTAATGATTCAATACCATCAAGTACGCTTTTAATCTGATTTGCTTTGACTATTTTATTATTAATCATTTTTATATTATCATTTTCTAGCGCTTCCTTAAAGTCCGTCAGGTGCGAAATATAATGCTCTAATGCCGTGACTAAGTGGTACGAATTTTCACTAAAAATCGACGTCCAAGTTTGCGGAGAACTTTTTGCTAACCGCACGGTCGATCTAAAACCAGTTCCTGCAAGATTGAATATTTGCTTTTCATCTTTCTCTATATCCAGCACAGTTAAACCCAAAGTAAAAGCACTCACGTGTGAAAGATGAGAAACATAAGCCAAATGCTTATCGTGATCTTCCGCAGACATATATAAGCAGTTCACTTCCATTTTCGCAAAGAGCCCTTGTACTTCAGCTAGTGCGTCTTTATCACTTTTGTCCTGCTCGCAGATAATATTCTTTTTGCCTTTAAATAAATCTATAAACGCAGCCGACGGTCCTGAGTATTCTGTACCCGCCAAAGGATGTGCAGCTATATACCTACCCCGTTTGGAGTGTCTATTCACCGCATTGCAGATTTTACCTTTCGTCGATCCTAGGTCTATGACGATTTGTTCATTACTTATCTTATCCAGTATAGAAGGGAGCAATGCAGCAATGGCTTCTACAGGTATAGCTAGAACGATAAGAGTCACTTCATCTACTAGCTCAGCCAAAGAACAGCATTTATCTACCAAACCGAGCTCTTTAGCTTTTGATATGTGCGCAGGGTTATTATCAAGCCCTATTACCGTACATCCAAGCGCTTTACATGCCAAAGCAAAAGAACCACCTATCAAGCCTAATCCAATAATTCCTACTTTCATATCTCGTTTTTTATTCTCGCAATTGCGCTTTCAAAAACCTCTACTTTATTGCAGAGCGAAATTCTTAAATAATTTTTTCCTTGACTGCCAAATACAAACCCAGGTGTAATAAAGACACCAAACTCCTGCAATAGTTGATCACTTATCTGTTCCGCATCTTTAGAGTCGTCTTCGATCTCGGCCCAGAGAAATAAGCCCGCTCCCTGCCTAACTTTTTTGCAGCCTACTAGCATCAATAATTCATTGGCGACATCACTCCTTTTTTTATAAATATTATTTAATTGATCAAACCAATCCTGTTCCAGACTCAATGCCTCTATAGCCGCCAACTGGGCAGGCTTAAACATCCCACTATCCATATTGCTTTTGAAGCGTAAGACTGCCTTCACTATTTCTGCACTACTTGCTAGGTATCCGATACGCCATCCTGCCATATTGTAGGCTTTACTCAAAGAGCTTAGTTCTATGCAAACGTCTATAGCACCATCGATTTCCAGTATACTTAAGGGTTCCTCATTAAGTATAAAATTATATGGATTATCGTACACCAATAAGATGTTATGCTTTTTTGCAAAATCAACTAAATCTTTCAAGGCTTTCCTTGTTATACGTGCACCGGTGGGCATGTGAGGATAATTAAGCCACATGATTTTCATATTCGCCAAATCCTCTTTCCCCATTTTCTCTAAGTCTGGCAACCAATTATGGTCAGCAGACAAATCATAATACTTCACTGTCGCACCCGCAATTTTTGAGCAAGTCGCATAGGTAGGATAACCTGGATTAGGTACCCACACTTGGTCACCCACAGAGAGGAATGCCATACATATATGCATTATACCCTCTTTACTCCCAAAGAGCGGTAACACCTCTGACTGATAATCTAATGCCACAGAGAACCACTTTTGATACCACGCACAGATCGCTTTACGCAATGCTGGTATACCCGTGTATGATTGATAGCCATGATTACCATCTCCCCTACTGGCATCCTGCAATTTCTTAATAACTGCTGCATCAGGCACCAAGTCAGGTGAACCAATACCTAGGTTGAGCACCTCTTTACCAGCTGCATTCAGCCCCGCTATTTCCTTAAGTTTACGAGCAAAGTAGTATGATTCTATTCCATCTAATCTCGGAGCAGTGCTAATTATCATAAGCTGTATTTATTCAATTTTCTGATCATCCATAAAAGTATTGTGCATAAAAAAAAGGGCCCTAATTATTTAGGACCCTTTTTTATACTATGCAGTATGACATACAGGAATCCTATTCTTTATCGTAAAAGAAATAATAGAATCCAAAATATGTATTATTAAAATTCTTCATTGTATAGGGTAAATCTATGTCTATTAAATCTATTAGTCAAACTTTTAGAGAAATTAAAATAATTAAAAATGCTTTGGGGCTATCTCGGCGCTCATTTTTTGAAGAGAAAAAATGAGCTGGAGTCGCGTCATCCACTAAATCCCCGCCCTTGAATTTCATTTTGTTGAGGTAAAAAATGTTATTGAGGTCTGTGGGTACCAATGGATTTTGTACCCTGTAGTGGCGGGGATACCGCTCCTACCGCTTATCCTCTACTGCTTTATGCTTTCGCATCGCCTGCTACCTCTAGTGCTTAAAAATAATATTACTATCTACTTTCGAGTACTTGGATAAATATATCAAAAAGCAGGGAGTCGCGGTACACATAAAATCATTACCTGGAGGATAGTTAGAATAAGATAGATAAATACTACCTACATGTAGATTGTCAAAAAAAATTAGGCGAGGTGCGGTGGCTGGCTTAGCGCTGCGAAAGGAGACGAGGAACGAGGCTGTCCGAAGGACCGAAGTGAAACGTAGCCTGAAAGCATAGCGACCGCAGTTGTCTACATACGGCTGCCCTCTTTAGAGGCAGCCGTATGTAGACAACTGCGGTAAGCCCCAAAAACAATACCTTTAAAACATGTCAACTCTATTACCTAATTGATGTTATATTTATGCTAAGAAAAAGATGATATGAAATATAAAAGTCTACGGGACTGTGCGAATGATCTGGAAAAGAATGGTCATCTAAAAAGGATTAAAATAGAGATAGATGCCAACCTAGAAATGGGAGAAATCCATCGTAGAGTATATGATGCAAAGGGGCCTGCGCTGCTATTTGAGAATGTGAAAGGCAGTCCATTTCAAGCCATCAGTAATATTTATGGAACAGAGGAGCGCACAGATTTTATATTTCGAAATACGATTGGCAAAACAAAAAAAGTAATAGAGCTAAAGGCAGATCCGACAAATTTTCTTAAAAATCCACTTCGATATTTATCTGCGCCATTTACAGCTATAAAGGCTCTACCTAGGAAACAGCGATTTTCGCCACCTATAAAATATGGAGAAACGACGATAGACAAGTTGCCACAATTAATTTCCTGGCCCATGGATGGCGGAGGATTTGTGACTCTACCACAAGTGATGACCTTGCCCCCAGGGTCTAAAAATATCATGGAGTCGAACCTCGGAATGTATCGCATCCAGCTTACAGGAAATGAGTACGAAACGAACAAAGAGGTCGGCTTGCATTATCAAATCCATAGAGGTATAGGTGTGCATCATACCATGTATAATGAGGGGGATGAAGCGTTTCCTGCTTCCATATTTGTGGGTGGATTGCCATCGCATGCATTCGCTGCGATCATGCCTATGCCTGAAGGATTGAGTGAATTGACTTTTGCAGGAATGCTTGGGGGGCGTCGTTTTAGGTATCTATATGAAGACAATAACGTGCTCAGTGCGGATGCGGATTTTTGCATTACAGGGGTAATACGTAAAAATGAAAAAAAGCCTGAAGGGCCTTTTGGAGATCACCTAGGATACTATAGTTTGCAGCATGATTTCCCTGTGATGGATGTCAAGAAAGTGTATCATCGTAAAGATCCACTTTGGCATTTCACAGTAGTGGGGCGACCACCACAGGAAGATAGTAGTTTCGGATACTTGATACATAAGTTAGTGAAGCCATTGACGAGTCAGGAGTTTCCTGGCATAAAAGAAATACATGCGGTAGATGCAGCAGGCGTACATCCATTGTTGCTAGCTATAGGTAGCGAGCGCTATATGCCGTTTCGAGATACCAAGCCAGAGGAGGTTTTGACTCAGGCAAATCGAATCATCGGTAGTGGGCAAACTTCTCTCGCAAAATTTTTGATCATTTCAAATCATGCGGATAATCCAGCTCTACATTGTCATAATATTTCGGAATTTTTTACGCACGTTTTAGAGCGTGTAGATTGGAAACGGGATTTGCATTTTTATACGAAGACGACTATGGATACCCTTGACTATTCTGGTACAGACTGGAATGCGGGTAGTAAAGTAGTGATCGCTGCGGTAGGGGAAAAGCGCAGATCACTAGCTACCACCTTTGAAGGAAATCTCAATCTGCCTGCAGGATTTTCAAAACCTGTTTTGGTAGGGCCAGGAATAGTTGCTATTCAATCTCCAAAATTTGATCAAAATATACTTGATAAAGAGATTCAAGAGATAGGAGATGCATTAAAAAATCTAGACCCAGATAAATATCCATTAATTGTACTTACAGAAGATAGTGCGTTTTTAGCTGCTACGCTTAACAATTTTCTCTGGGCTACCTTTACGCGTGCAAATCCTTCGCACGATATACATGGTGTGCAATCATTTATGGAGAATAAACACTGGGGTTGTGGTGGGTCATTGATCATAGATGCGCGGATAAAACCGCACCATGCGCCACCATTAGTCAAAGATCAAAACGTAGCGGATAAGGTAGATATGATGCTTAAGCCTAGTGGTCAGCTTTCATATCTTCTAACTTAAGGCTATGAACTCTATCTCTGGTCTTTATTTTTCCGTCATTGAATTAAGAAGTTTCTACTTAGAAAATATTGTTGCTACTTTCGTTTAAATAAAAAAACTAGCCATGAAGTATATTGTTTGTGCCTTCGCTTTCTTTTTACTTGCTACCTGCAACAAGTGGGAAAATCCACCTACCCCAGTAGATACGAGCAAACTAACCACCGTAGAAAAAGACTCCTTAATACGGGATTTAAATTTCGAGTTTGGTGCTCCGATGTTTGTAGATAGCAGTACTTATTTTATAGTTCCACTAAAAATGTCTCCATGGGCTAGAAAAAACCGAGGAGGCTCCCTTTCTAGTGACAGTTATTTTTCCTCTAAATACTACGGTAATAGTAATAATGCATCTTGGAATCTTTTGTTTTGCAATCAAATTACGGGATCACCGCATAAATTGAGCAATAAGAAAATGGTCATCCTAAAAGTAGATTTAAATAGAAGGAAAACTGGGAGTAAGCTGAAAGAATTTATATTCTACAGGATAATTGACACAGATACTAATCAGGATGGAGATGTAAATTTTGATGACAAAAGTAATCTATTTTACTCCTCCGTATCAGGAAAAAATCTGACCCGATTAACTCCAAAAGACGAGCAGCTAAAAAGTTATAGCTTTATACCTGACACTGAACAACTGATGGTTCATACAATAAGAGATGGTGACAAAAATGGAAAAATAGACTCAAAAGATGACAATGTACTATATATACTAACCTTGAGTCAAGAACCAGAACTGAAAGAAATATTAAACCCTGATTTTGGTAGATCTTTGAAAGAAATGTACTTTGACCAATGGATACCAAAAGTGATGCCTAAGGAGTAATATCCTGCAAGGTAGGATAGTTACCAAATAGAAATAATGCACAAATGACCTTTAATTTGCATTGAAGATTAGTGCTTCTTTTTTAGAATTACTATCTTTACAAGAAAGATAATAAATATGATAATAAGACTTACTTTTTTATTTTTGCTAATAATTCAATTGGGACTAGCGCAAAATCAAACTGTGGTAATCAATGAACTAATGTCTTCCAATAAGACCGCTGTTGCAGATGAAGCAGGTGACTTTGATGATTGGATAGAGCTATACAATAATAGTGATACCCCTGTGAATCTTTCTGGCTACGGGCTGTCAGATGACGAAGCTAACTTAGGTAAATTCAAAATTCCTGATGGAGTAAGCATAGCTGGCAAGGGATATCTTATTATTTGGGCTGATGATGATCAAGAGCAGGGAATATTGCATGCTCAATTTAAATTGTCTGGTTCTGGAGAGCGCTTATTCTTAACCGATCCAAGTAATAATATAGTTGATCAAATTATTTTCGGAGAAATACCAGAAGATCAAACGTTCGCCAGAGACCCAAATGGAACTGGTAGTTTTAGAATAAAAAATCATAGTTTTGAAAAGAATAACGATACAGCGACTAGCTCATCAGTAGTATTTCCAGGTGTTGTAAATATCTATCCAAATCCTTCAATTGATGAACTACATATTGAGTTTACAAATAGAAATAATAACCACGAACTAGTTATTTTTGATTTACTAGGTAATGTCGTCTTCGATACTAAGGACGTTTCTGATCATAATATTATTGATGTTTCCTCATTATCAAATGGTACTTATTATTTGCAGATCGACAATTTTAGAAGCATGAAATTTCTAAAGATAAAATAGGAACCTTTGTTTTATGTAGAATAGGAAAAGCCCTAGTCAAACTTTTGACTAGGGCTTTTTTTTATGGCCATAATATCCCTCCTTCTACCGTCCTCTTTCAAAACTATCCTTTCGGGTAGTAAGCACACTAAATATCTACCGCATCTTTGTAAGGCAATTAAAGTCAAGTCGGGGACTCCACTCGATGATGATCAAAAACAATCTCCTTATGGATCTAGTCCATAAGGCCATCATATAAATTTTTGAATATTTAATTACCTAAGAAAAACTTTATGATTATGAATAATTTACACTCAGAAAATCAAAAAACGAACCCAGTAATGCAGCTTAGAATATGCTTAAAGCACAATATTTTTAAAGCGATTCTAGGACTGTCTTTATTGTTTCCTGCCTTTACCAGTCAATGTCAGTGGACAGATGAAGGAACGTATCTCAGTACGGCACAGGATGAGGATGCTATCAGAATAGGAAATACCAGCCAAGCTGATGGTGGTATAGTACTAGAAACCAGACCTGGTAAAGGATTCAGAATTCTAGGAAACACAAATACTTCAAATAGTGGATCGATTTTATTAGATCTGGAAAATGACGGGGATTTGAATCTTGCTTCGCTTAATCTTAATCATCCTGGAACGACTACTCAATTATATATAAAGAATAAAAGTGCAATAGGATATACTTCAACCTCAGCTGGCACGATTGACTTTATTCGATGGGGAGGAACATCTCTTGCTAGTTCAAGCCCAGACTATAATTCATTCGCTTTACCAGTGGTATTTGGGGGAATTACGCAACCACAATCAGGCCAAGCTATATTAGTAACTGGGGGTGACAATATTGCCCTGACGGGAACTAACTCCTATGTTGACTTTTTCATTGGTGGCCCCGCAACTACCAGAGATGCATTTGTTGGAATGAATCAAACTGGCTCTATTTTTCTAGAATCTAACACAAACAATGTCTTTATCGATGCGGAAGATGAAGTAAGATTTAACTCAAATGATATAACTAGAATGACCCTTACCAAGGGTGGAGATTTTGGAATTGGTACTGCGACTCCCGATTTTGATTTGAGCGTGGTTGGAGTCACAAATCTTAATGAAGGCGGTAAAGGGATTGCGGCGAGAGTAAACGGTGCTGAAGCTATCTGGTATGATCAAGGTTACTTTAGCTGGGGTTTTGGTGGAGATTACAATCGATTTAGTGATGCGGTAAGAATTGGAGGATCGGCTGATCCAGGACCATTCAAACTAAAAGTTGACGGAGATGTAGACATCACTGGTGAACTTACTGCAGCATCTGATGAGAGACTAAAAGAAAATATTATACCTATAGAAGGTGCTTTACAAACTGTAAGCCAATTGGCTCCAAAAATATACAACTTCAAAGTAGATGAATTTGAAGATTTGGAATTAGCGGAAGGATCAAAAATGGGTTTTATAGCTCAGGAATTGATGGCAGTATTACCAGAGCTCGTTACAGAAGGCGGTGAGGTAACAAGTGATGATGGTGATACATTCAAGTCATTGAGTGTAAACTATATGGAACTGATTCCTTTATTAACTAAAGCAATACAAGAACAGCAAAATACCATTTCAACGCAGGCAAATGATATTTCATTCTTGAAAGCGGATATGGCTCAACTTAAAGCAGAAATGAAAAAAGAATCGTCTACCGAAAATTCTTCGAATGCGAAGTAAAATATAGCAGTGAAACTAAAAAAGCCCACCACAATTAATTATGGTGGGCTTTTTACTTTGCGATATGTATTCTTTTACCTCGTCGCAATGATCTGTACATCACTTAAAAAGTAACGCCCATCTAGATTTAAAGAAGAACTAGACACTGTCATTAGTAAGGTATCACTTCCGAATTTCAATCCTTTTCCCTCATTAACTACTTCATAGCTAGACCCGATACCCGAACTATTTCCATCATTATCTATCGTAGTTCCTTGATAAGTTCCGCCCACGTCGCCATCAGTGGTGAATTTTAAAACTAAGCCCATATTTACTGAACCAATGCTTTCTTGGCCGCCGATGACATAAGAGGAGGCATTCCATTCGCCACCCGATAAGAAAATATTTGCTTGAAGAGTCGGCTCAATTTCATCGTCTGAACAAGAATAGAAAGCACCAGCTGAAAAAAATACTAAAAAAGCGATCAAAGGCTTCCATAGAAAACGAGATGTCATAACATGAATTTTGTGAATAAAGCCACAAATGTAACATTAAGCTTCTGAAAATCAATAGCCTAGTGACGCTAAGACAAAATATTAATAATTCTTCTACCTTATAAAATTAAGTTCTTCAATACATTAATCAGATTAATTAATTGTAAATAAGGTCAAATTTTGCTAGATAAACCCCTAATTTGGGCTTGAAATGCTATTGATATATTTTAACTAATTTGAAATTCTCCCGTTTTAATCGGATAATAAATATTTTATTTTATGGCAAAAAGAGCGAAAAAGGTAAAAGCACTAGAACCTGCTTTGGTAAATGTAGTAGATGTAGGAAATCATGAAAGATTTCAAGATGTCTACACAGACCTATCCCCACTAGGAATCAAAACAGTACACGCTGATAATACAACGATTAATATTCAAAGCGAAAATGATATCCAGCTGAAGATTGAATTTCTTACACCTACCATGGTCAGAGTGCGATATGCTGTTGGAGAACTTCAAGATGACTTCTCCTATGCAATAGATAAAAGGTTTACTAAACTAGAGCAACATATTATTATTGATGAGGAACCGAAAGTATATCGGTTTATTGGCAAACAAATTAGCTGTAGGGTTTCAAAGAAAGATCTTACCATTGCATTTTATGATCAAAACAAAAAATTGATCAATCAAGACGCAAAACCGGTTAGATTCAGATCTACTATTCAAAAAGGATTCATAGAAGCAGAAGTCAAGAAGAAATCTATTAAGACCGAAACCTTTTATGGATTGGGCGATAAGTCCTGTAGTTTAGAATTGAGAGGGCAAAAACTACATAATTGGAATACGGATGCCTTTGCGTACGGCGTAAAAACAGATCCACTTTATAAAACAATTCCTTTTTACTATGGTCTTAAACAAGGTTTGGGCTATGGTATATTTCACGATAATAGTTTTCGTAGTCACTTCGACTTTGACCAGCAAGCTACTGGTGAAGTCACCTACACTGCTGAGGGTGGAGAAATAAATTATTACTTTATTCAAGGGCCAGCTTTGACCTCGGTGGCAGAGCAGTATGCCAAGCTGACAGGAGTCCCAGAACTACCCCCAATGTGGGCTTTAGGATTCCATCAATGTAGATGGAGTTACTATCCAGAAGATAGATTCCTTAAAGTCGCTAAAGAGTTTAGAAAACGTAAAATTCCGTGTGATTCTATTTACTTGGATATCGATTATATGGATGGATTCAGATGCTTTACCGTAAATGAAAAATTCTTTCCAAAGCTCAAAAAAGCAGTTAAGAAAATCAAGAAAAATGGTTTTGATACTGTAGTGATGATAGATCCAGGAATTAAAGCAGAGAAGGGATTTTTTGTGTACGACGAAGGAATAGAAAAAGGATTTTTTTGTAAACGTACAGATGGTAATTTAATGATTGGACCAGTCTGGCCAGACAGTTGTGTGTTTCCTGATTTCACTAAGAAGAAGGTGCGCAAATGGTTTGGTAAGTTGTACGAAGAGCTATATAATGAAACGGGCGTAAGCGGTTTCTGGAATGATATGAATGAGCCCGCAGTATTCAAAGTGAAGAGCTGTACATTTCCAGATGAAGTACTCCATCATTATGATGGCCAAGGAGGTACCCACCGCAGGGCGCATAATATTTATGGCATGCAAATGACCAAAGCTACTCAAAAGGGCTTGAAAAAATTGAATAAGAAAAAACGGCCGTTTGTACTTACTAGAGCTACCTATAGTGGAGGTCAACGATACTCTTCCGTGTGGACGGGTGATAATGTGGCCACTTGGGAGCAACTGCAGTTATCTAATACACAAGTACAACGTTTGAGTGTATCTGGTTTTTCTTTTGCAGGAAGTGATATTGGAGGATTTGTAGATCAACCTACTCCAGAATTAATCACCAGATGGCTACAACTGGCTGTTTTTCATCCATTTTATCGTATCCATTCTATCGGGAACAGAGAAGATGGTTCTGCTGGAGTAGATGAAGCTAAGGAGGCATTAGAGAAGACTAATCGACTAGATCAAGAGCCTTGGACTTTCGGAGAGGATGCAGAAAAATTAAATAGAATAGCCATTGAGTTTAGATACAAATTACTTCCTTATATTTATACCACTTTCGAGCAGCATATCAGTAACGGTACACCAATGACACGAAGTATGATTTTTGAGAACCAAACGTCAAGAAGATTCATTAGTGAGGAGCGAGATTTTATGTTTGGAAAAGACTTGATGGTGTCGCCTGTGATAAAAGCTAAAGCCAAAACGCAGACTATAAATTTACCTGAAGGTGTATGGTATAATTTCCATACATCTGTTTCCACAGATAAGAAAAGAAAAATAGTTATTAGTCTTGAAAAAGATACGATTCCTGTTTTCGCAAGAGCTGGGAGTGTTATTCCTATTCATCCTGTAAGACAGCATACTAAGGAAGCACTGAAAGAAATAACTTTTAAGATATTTACGCATCCTGAAACATGTACTTCCTACTACTATGAAGATAAGGGAGAAGGATATAATTATAAGAAAGATGGGTTCAAGAAAATGCATTTTGAATTCACAGGAAATCTTGCCTCATTTGACCTAGCTGTCAAGTCTGAAGGAAAATTTAAAATGCCCTATGACACCTACAAATTCGAGATCATCGGCTTAGAGTTTGAACCTTCCGCATTGATAATGGATGGCAAGCAAAGCAAGTGCGAATTTGATGCGAGGCGTAAAACGCTAAAAGTGCAAAGTAGTAAAATGATAAGTAAAATGAGAATCCAATAAAGAGACCTCATTGGAAATTAACGATTTCCATATACTAAATTATTTGGGATGTAATCACCCGATGCTTAGCAATATTGAGCCAGTGGATCAAAATATAGGAAGGGAACTACTGCTAACTAGCAGTAGCATCCAATATTTTTCAGTGATGCTTGTGCGACATTTTGTTGACGTGCCTGAGCATTACCTATTTGAAAAATGTGAACATACCGCCAAGAGAAACATTTTTGGTTTGTAGGTTTGCGTAATAGCTTTGTAAAAGACAGCTGAAAGCAAGTCTTAGTCTGAAGTATTGTTAAGTTATTATTTTTTAACACTGCTCAAGACTAAATAATCCCAGGGTTTCAAATTAAATTTAGACTTATCAGATACAGTTGTAGTACTACTTCCAAACACATTTTCATAAGCACCCTCCAGTCCACTAGTATTCATTTCTATGCTATGTTGTCCAGCACTTAAATTAATAATTGTTATTAATATATCTCCATCTTTTTGTCTACTAAAGGCCAGGACATCTTCATCGCCCGTATCTAAAAAGTTAGCTTCTCCCCCATGCTTTCCGTTCCATAGCGCCTTGTTCTTCTTTTTTAAATTTAGCAATGTGCGATAGAAATCAGCTTTTGCGAAGTTTTTAAATAGGATCGGATCTTTTTCAAAAAACTTTAGCCTACGTTTTAATGGCTCCTCTTGACCACTATATACTAAAGGCATTCCATCCAAAGTACCTGCCAGTATAGCAAAAGCTTCATGCCCTTCAGCCATGCGCTCAAATTCCGTCCCATTCCAACTATTCTCATCATGGTTGGAAGTAAACTGTATATGATATCCCTTTGAATAATCACTTCTATTTTGCGTATACCAAGGAGCTATGTCGCTTGCCTTTTTCTTCCCATCCGCTATTTCATTCATCAAGTGATGAAACGACCATCCGTAGTCTGCAGTAAAACCAGACTGATTTCGTAAATGGTGCACTTCTGATTCAGCTAGTAAAAAAATCTTTTTTGTTTCCATTAATTCAGCAACGCATTTGTCCCAAAAATCAATAGGGACACCATGTGCTACATCCATTCTGTATCCATCTACATCACATGCTGTCAACCACCATTTCATTTCCTCAATCATGGCGCTACGCATTTCCATATTGCTGTAGTCCAAGTCCGCCACATCTGTCCAACCCCAAGACTTCCCTGTCTCAGGATCTATGGGGTCAATGATTTCGCCTTTGTCATTTTTAGTGTAATACTCAGGATGCTTTGTTATCCAGTCGTGATCCCAACCTGTATGATTAGGCACAAAGTCTAAAATTATTTTCATCCCAGCCCGATGTATCTCTTTGACCATCATTTTGAAATCGTCCAGATCTCCATGCTCCTCTTCATTTACTGCTGTAAAATCTTGTACTGCATAATAACTTCCCAAGTCGCCCTTCCTTTTCACCTCACTAATGGGATATATCGGCATAAACCAAAGAATATCGATACCCATGTCTTTTAATCTAGGTATATGGGGAATGAAAGATTTAAAAGTAGCCTCTTCGGTGTACTGCCTTAAATTGACTTCATATATAGTTGCATCTTTAGCCCAAGACGGCGGCTCCAATAATTCATTGGCACTTGGCGGCTCTGCTTGATCAGATTTTTGTTCCGCTTTTGCTGCAGTAGATTCCTGTGCTGGCTTATCGCATTGAAAAAATGTCAAGCATAGGATTATTAAAATAAAACTTAGAGTAGATTTTTTCATTCTGCAACTGTTTTTGATTGTCTTCTTACTATTTTAAATTGAGTAGACCTAGGGTTATTAGGTGTACTACCCACACAAACATAAACGTCTCCTTTGCTATTTGTTTTCCACTCCCCAATAAAAAATTCTTTACTTGTATCAGATAGCATAGTTAGATACTGCAGCTCCTCATTCCATCCCCAAGCACCGCTACCTAGATCTTCTTCCATTTTACCCCAGACCAATTCATGGTTAGGTTTAAACTGAAGCCATGTCCCATCATACTCTCGAAAATCACCAATGGAATCTACATTGAATCCACTAGCAATATGCCAGTAGCCACTGCCAAAGTTAAGGCCAATAGAGGTCGGAATTTTACCAATGGCCGCAGCCTTTGCGATTAGCGCTGGACTTCCTGTAGCCATCTTTTCAGCAGCTGAATTTTCAGCTGATACTTTTGATTCCGTACAGGCTAGCAAACTTAGAAATGTGCAACTTATAATAAATATACTACGCTTTAAATTCATATAGAATCTTGTTGGGAAATATCACCTTTATATCGATATTCCTTGATTTTGTTTACTAAAGGTACGCTCACCTTTAAGGATAATATGCATTAAAACTAATATTCCTCCAGCTTTAAACACACTGTATGGAATCAAAAATAGGGATAAAGCATAGGCTTTCACAACATATTGCGGATAATCTAAATATGTCGTTTTGACAGACGCACTTTTGACAATTTTACACCTTTTTGATGCAAAATATCCCTATTTGAGCCTATTTCTGTTTTTATGTCAGGTTATTTCCATTGGCACATACATTGACATATTAGGGGTGTTAGCTTATGCAAATCAAGCAAAACAAAATTTGACAAACATAAAAAATAAGTAAAATGGGTAAAATAATAGGAATTGACTTAGGTACAACGAACTCGTGCGTCTCTGTAATGGAGGGAAATGAGCCAGTAGTCATCCCGAATGACGAAGGTAAAAGAACTACTCCATCCATAGTAGGATTTATGGATAGCGGCGAGCGTAAAGTAGGAGATCCTGCAAAACGTCAAGCCATCACTAATCCAACAGGTACAGTAGCTTCAATCAAAAGATTTATGGGTGCTAGGTACTCAGAAATAGCTGGAGAATTGGATCGTATGCCTTATAAAGTGATCAAGGGTGAGAATGATACGGCAAGAGTAGAAATTGATGGAAGAAAGTATTCTCCACAAGAAATATCTGCAATGATACTGCAGAAAATGAAGAAAGTAGCTGAAGACTTTCTAGGGTCTGAAGTAACCGAGGCCGTTATTACGGTACCTGCATATTTCAACGATTCACAAAGACAAGCTACTATAGAAGCAGGTGAGATAGCAGGACTTACTGTAAAAAGAATTATCAACGAGCCTACAGCAGCTGCTTTGGCTTATGGTATGGACAAGCAAGGTAAGGATTCTACGATCGCAGTGTTCGATTTAGGTGGAGGTACATTTGATGTTTCCATCCTAGAATTAGGAGATGGTGTTTTTGAAGTAAAGTCTACCAATGGTGATACACACTTAGGTGGTGATGATTTCGATCAGGTGATCATTAATCACCTTGCAGATACTTTTAAGAAACAAGAAGCTATAGATCTTAAGAAGGATCCAATGGCTTTACAGCGTCTAAAAGAAGCAGCAGAGAAGGCGAAAATTGAATTGTCAGCAGGTACAGAAACGGAAATCACTTTACCGTATATCACAGCTGTTGACGGAGTGCCTAAGCACCTTACTGTAAAAATGACCAGAGCTCAGTTTGAGCAAATGGCGGATTCATTGATCAGCAGAACCTTGAAGCCTTGTCAAGAGGCATTGAAAGATGCTGGTATAAGTAAATCAGATATTGACGAAATTATATTGGTAGGTGGTTCTACTAGAATCCCAGCTATTCAAAATGCAGTAGAAAAGTTTTTCGGTAAGAAACCAAATAAAGGAGTAAATCCCGATGAAGTAGTAGCTATCGGAGCAGCTATCCAAGGTGGTGTTTTATCTGGTGATGTGAAGGACGTTCTTTTATTGGACGTTACGCCATTATCTATGGGTATCGAGACTATGGGTGGTGTTTACGATGTAGTGATCGAGTCTAATTCGACTATCCCTACTAAGAAGTCAAAAGTATATTCTACAGCAGCAGATAATCAGCCATCAGTTGAGATTCACATTCTACAGGGTGAACGACCAATGGCGAAAGACAACAGAGCAGTTGGTAGATTTATCTTAGACGGTATTCCACCAGCGCCAAGAGGCGTTCCTCAGGTAGAAGTTACCTTTGACATGGATGCCAATGGTGTTCTGAATGTATCCGCAAAAGATAAGGGCACTGGTAAAGAGCAAAATATTCGTATCGAAGCATCTACTGGTCTTTCAAAAGAAGAGATCGAAAAGATGAAGGCAGAAGCAGCAGCTAATGCAGATACAGATAAGGCTGCTAGAGAAAAAGTGGACAAAATGAATAGCGCAGATTCTCTTATTTTCCAAACGGAAAAGCAAATGAAAGAATTTGGTGAGAAAATTCCTGAAGATAAAAAAGCAGCTATCGAAGCGGGTGTTGCGAAATTGAAGGAAGCGCACAAGTCTGACGATATAGCAGCAGTGGACACTGCAATGGAAGAGTTGAATGCAGCATGGACAGCAGCGAGTCAAGATCTATACGCAGCACAGCAAGATGGAGCAGCAGGTGCCGAAGGCGCAGCTAACCCTGATGCAGAAAACGCTGAAGCGACAGATGACGCTACTGCAGAAGCAGAGGATGTAGAGTTTGAGGAAGTTGACGATAAAGCGTAAATTAAATGGTGAATTACCATTTTTAAAATAAACGAAGAAGGCCGTCCATTAAATTGGATGGCCTTTTTTTTTAGCAACATATAGCAAGCTTGCCCAATAACTTCTGGGGAATTATAACGCATATTTTGTAAGCCCATATCAAAATATTACCGACGTCTAATGCGTAAATAGGTACAAATTCAATCCCTAACCTCATTAGTCCTCGTATTGCTACTCACGCGCGACCCACTACAGGTGACTAAGCCCGATAAGCGGAGCGTGTAGACCTGAGAAATAGTAATGTATGGGTGCAAAATATTACTTCTATTACTCTAATTGCTCCCGACTGTTGCTCAATTACATCCATATTCAAATGCTTCGAAAGTTGCAACTAGCACTACCGTAAAATTAATATCCACACTAATATCGCCTTCTGCATTCTAGTCTACCGTATGACCAGCAAGAATAGTCTGCGTAGAAATAATATCACCAAAAGTTTGAAAGTAATCTCCATACATTTGCTTTGGCGCTCGCAATCCCCCTTTAGGGTGAAATTTTGAAACCTACTAAGCAACTTCAATTCAGTTAGATAAAACAGAATTGTATCTTTTCATTTTTTTGGGGCTATCCACAGCCTAAAGGCGTGGTCGGGTCGTCCGTTACGGTAGCGATGAAAAATCGCTACCTTCTCTTCCACCCCTTATCTCTACGCGCCTCCGGCTTGTCGTGCTTTGTCACCTGAGGTGAGTCGCAATATGCATCAACCCTTATCCAACTCTGAAAAGTTCCGAACCCGCTAATAATCGGTTTGCGTAATGGGCTTAAATTTTATATTTGAGTTTATTAATAGAACATTTAAAAGGCATCCAAGACAGCATTGTTAATTTATAAAGCCTAAATTGCATTCGTTTATACATCATAATAATAAGTATATATTTTGCGCTCAGGTCAAAAATCCTTGCATTTTCTAGTACTCCTACTAATATGGACAAAATTTATCTACGCACAGCCTGCTGTAGAAGATTTTAAAGAACTATTCCGCGTAGAAAATAACCGCAGCCCAGTTAGTATCGAGGTAGATGGTATACTAGATGAAGAAGTTTGGAAGAGTAGCAATATTGCAACAGACTTCTATCAAAAGACGCCGTACTTCGCTAAAGGTGCGGATCCTCGTACAGAGGTACGATTTACCTATGATGATGAATATCTCTACATGGCAGCTATGTGTATCCAGGAAAACCCAGTGGTGATTCAGTCTCTAAAACGAGATGAATTTTGGGACAACGATGGTATTGCTATGATCTTAGATCCACTCAACACGCGTACAAATGCTTTTCTTTTTGGAGTGACTGCAGCGGGTGCACAGTGGGATGCACAGTATGCACAAAACTCCGGAATCAATTCGGACTGGAGTAATAAGTGGAAAGCAGAGGCAAAAGTGTATGATGGATATTGGACGGCAGAGATAGCCGTCCCGTTCAAAATACTTAGATACAATGAAACAAATATAGAATGGGGTATGAATATCGTGCGCGGAATTCAAGGACTCAATCAGTTTCACAATTGGACTGCTGTACCTGAATCCTTCTGGCCTCCAAATCCTGCGTTTGCCGGCGCTATGGTTTGGGATACGCCACCCACTAAAAAATCAGGTAACTACAATATCATACCATACGTAACCAGCAGTGTCATCAAAAATGATGGTGAAGATGCTACCTTTAAAGCGAATGCAGGAATAGATGCAAGATTTGCACTGACTTCTACGCTAAATGCTGATGTCACTATCAATCCTGACTTCTCTCAAATAGAAGTGGATGAGCAAGTAACGAATCTTACCCGCTTCAGTATTTTCTTACCAGAGAAACGAACTTTCTTTTTAGAAAATAGCGACATCTTTGGCAACTTCGGGATCGGTCCAGTTACCCCTTTCTTTTCTAGGCGTATAGGGATAGATGAAAATGGACAGGCTGTCCCCCTACTCTATGGACTGCGCGCTACGGGTAATGTCAGCGATGATGTTCGAGTTGGAATTATGAACACGCATACTACTGGCAACAATGAAACAACCGCCTTGAACCAAGCAGCCGTTGCCGTTCAAAAACGATTTGGTTTATCCAATGTGCAAGCCATATTTACAAACCAACAAGGCTTTAATAAGTATGACCCTATCAAAAAAAGCTTCAGCCGCAATGCTAGCCTTGAAGGATTATTCAAATCCAATGATGGGCAAAAATCTATTTGGGCTGGTGTACACCAATCTTATAAGGATGGTTTCTATAATCAAAATGGTTTCTATAATCTAGGTGGAGAATTTCAGAACGCAAATTGGAATATTCAAACTAATGCAATGATGGTACAAAATAACTACTTTACAGATCTTGGCTACAATCTGCGAATAGATAACTATGATGCTATCAGAGATACTGTTGTGAGATTGGGATTTACTCAATGGCTCACTACTTTAAATTATACCATCCGTCCACAGTCTGGCAAAATTCAACGTCATTCTTTTGGTTTAGAAAATATGCTAACCTACAATCCCGATTGGACTTTTAATGAACGCAACAACAGCCTTAACTATTTCCTGCGATTCCAAAACACCAGTGAAATTAGTGCTCAGATAGAGAATAATGCAGTACAACTACAGTTCCCATTTTCATTTGTATCTGAGGGCGAACCATTACCTGCTGGTCGATACAATTATTCCAGTTTGAATCTAGAGTTCGAATCTGACGGACGGGAGCTTTTTCAATACGAAGTGAGTACAAGAGTAGGTCAACTATACAATGGGACTTTACAGCAATTCAACGTGGGTGTAAATTATCGCGTACAGCCTTGGGGAAATTTTGGAATCCAATACCAATACAATAATCTTAAATTTCCTTCACCATATGGCAATGGTAAAATCACTGCTTTGCGCTCGAAAATAGAAATAGGGTTTTCTAGAAATATCATCTGGACTACCCTCTTCCAGTTCGTAGACCAAGCTGACTTTATGGGAATCAACTCTAGGCTGCAATGGCGCTTTGCTCCGATGTCGGACCTATTCTTGGTTTATATAGACAACTATGATGTGCTGGACGCTTCTATCAATACCAATAATCGAGCAGTGGCCTTGAAGATTAATTATTGGTATTGATGTTCATAATAACTGTAGAATGCGATTTTCTTTACCCTTCCTTTTCACATAGTGAACTTCTCCAAAATTACGATAAAAATTCTCGTTCGAATAACATTTTGGTTCTTCAAGGTATTTAACCCCTCATTTTAAGTAACTCACCAAAAACGTCCAATTATTTATCGTTCCTCCTCTAAATTATTTATATATTTAGTAATAGTTGCAATCAGGTATCTACAGATTTAAACCTATGTTACTTTTAGGTTTTGCCTACAACTTGCAAATATGGATCGATAAATTCAATTTGCAGAGATCAGCTTGATTGTTGAGCAAAAGTATTTGAGACCAAAAAAACCAAAACAATGAAATCGAAATTCAATCTTTTCCTTGAAAATTTGCTAGTCGTTTTATTTATTTTTCTTAGCAGTAATTTACTTATTTCTCAATTGATTCCAGAAGTTGAACCTGCCATTGATTCAGATTCTAGATTTATTGAGTTGGATTATACTTCTATTAAAAGTAAACTGATGAGTGCGCCCCTTGATGAAACATCAATGTTTAACTTCGATAGTGGAGTTACTTTAGAATTTCCTTTTATCCAAGAATCAGATATCATCAAGGTCAAAGTATTAGAAACTCAAATCATGGATCCTAGCTTTTCTGCTAAATTTCCACAAATAAAGACATATAGATTGATTGCTGAAAACGACCCTGATTTTAAAGGCAGGATAACGTTGAATGATGAACTTTTTTATGTGACTATTTTCCATCAGGGAAAGACGACTACTATCAATCCTATAGATATTGCTAAAGGAATATATGAAGTAAATTCCAAAGTAGAAGACCTTGGCGGTAACTGGTGTAGTCAACAAACCGAGCATCCTGAAAAAATTACTCAAGAGAAACAGCTCAACAGATCAAACGCTACACTAACAAACGGCAGTACTTTGAGAACGCTAGATTTTGCGCTTGTGTGTACCGGTGAATTTCATGATGCAAATGGAGGAAGCATAGCTGCTGCTACAACTGTCGCTACTAACTCTATTAATGCCATTGAAGTAATGTATGAAACTGACTTAGCAGTTAACTTCAATCTTTTGACTCCTGTTGTGTATGCCGATCCTAATACAGACCCTTTTGATCCTACAATACCTTCAAGAACTTCTATGGCAGCCGCAGTCGTTAATCAAAATTTTGCGTCAGGCACCTATGACATAGGCCATGTTTTTCATGATCAAAATTCCAACGGTACATTGATCAGAGGAATTGTTTCCAATGTAAATGTTGATTGGCAAGGAGCGGCACTTGATCCGAGTGGAAATTGCACCACAATAAGTGGAAGTAGCAATTTAGATTTAAGGAAAGTTGGGTATTTCTCAGTCACGGCTTCTGGAACATATACTATTCAAACCTCGAACAATACGAACTTTGATGAAGTAGTTATAATTTACGAAAATCTACCTGGTTTTAGTCCAAATAACCTCGAAACCAATCCCTGCTCTTTTTTCTTAGACGCCAATAGAGAAGTAGATGCTGGTGGAGCACTATTACCTGCTGAAAACATCATTTCTCAAACACTTACTGCGGGTAGTTCCTACTTTTTAGTCGTATCCAGCGCATCAAGTGGGTCTCTTGGCACGTACGAAATCTCTTACACAGGGCCTGGCACGTTGAATGGTTCTCTCCAATTCGCAGGAGGAGGCGTAGCAGGATTAGGAGTGCTGTGTAGCACATCTACTACTTCTGGAGTAGATCTAATCGGCGTTAGCTGCCCAGCAGGCGGGTGTACAGGGCTTAGAAAAGCATCGGGCTGGAGTGGTTCTTTCAACAATACAAGTAATGGATGGTACCAGTTAGCCGCACATGAGATTGGTCATATGTTTGATGCGCCACATACTTTTAATGGATCTGGAAGTAATTGCAATAGTGGCAATATCTCTTCATCGACTTCCTACGAAATAGCCAGTGGAACCACCATAATGTCCTATAATGGGATTTGTGGTGCTGGACAAAATATACCCGCAAACGGAACTGCAGATAATTATTTTCATGCGCATAGTCTTGAGAGAATGATCAATGAACTTAACAATACCTCCTGCTATAATGCAGGTGCATCGGGGAACACTCCACCTACAAGCAATGCAGGAATAAACTATACAATACCCACTTCAACACCCTTTGAACTAACTGGAACTTCTACCGATGCAAACGGAGACGCAATAACTTACTGCTGGGAACAATACGATGAGGATGGTGCTGGTACACCGACACAGGGCTTTATTGGATCTACGGCAGGTAATTCTGCGATTGCACCCTTGTTTAGAAGTTATCCTCCTACTACTAATCCTGCTCGAATATTTCCAAACCTAACAAATATACTTTCTGGAAACAATATTGGTAACGATTATGAGGCCTTGCCAGAGGTAGGAAGAACCATGAATTTTAGACTAGGCGTAAGAGATAATAATCCTAATGGAGGTGGATATAGTTGCGACGAAATGTCTATAGCGGTCGATGGTAATAGTGGTCCATTTGAAATAACCACTCAAAATATAGCTACCACATGGAACGCTGATGGAATGGCTACAGCTAATATTAGCTGGAGTGTCGCTTCTACTAACAATTATTGCTCAAATGTAGATATTTTGTTTTCTACTGATGGTGGACTGACTTTTCCCAATACACTAGCAAGTGGTACTGCAAATGATGGGAGCCATCAAATAACTATACCATCTTATCCTACAAGCATCGGCAGAATAAAAGTTGTTTGTTCTGATAATATCTTTTTTGACATCAATAACGCAGATATTGAAATTACCTCCTCTTGTATTGCTAATGGTGCAACATTTTCGCCTGATACTCCTGTCTCGGCAGTGGTAGGTGACCCATCATTAAATTTAAATATGAGTCCTAATTTTAGTTCTCAGGTAAACTTTCCGTTTACTAACACTATAGATGGAATGGAAACGCCTACCTCGAACTCAAACGCTTCTTTTGAATGTGGAACTACTAACTGCACCAATTTTGGTGGTTGGACTTTTAACTATGATAATTATAATATCTATCCTAGTGTGGCAGGAACATATACTTTTTCTATCAATTCTGATTCTAGTGCAGCATTGCAGATTTTTGAGGGTGCTTTTAATGTAAATGCAGGATGCAATAATTTACTAGGGATTAGCCGGTGTCACATTGCGCCTAATACTATAACAGGAACTGTCAGCACTGTCACTGTAACACTTACACCTGGAGTTATGTATTCGCTTGCTGTTTCTAATTTCTTTTTTGGTGGACAGACAGGTAACTATACCATTTCCTTAGATTCTGGTCCTGCTGGAGGGAGTTTATTTGATGGATCGAATGTACCTCCAGGCGCTGGTTTTTCATATACTTATATAGTTGTCGATAATTCTACCAATAATATAGTTGGATTTGAATCCAACAGCAATCTTACTACTTATCCACCTGGCTCTTACACTATATATGGCTTATCATATGAGTCATCTGCTAACTTAAACCCATTTGTTGGAAATACTTTAAGTTCATTTCAATCAGACTTAGCATTGCTAACTCTTTGTGGAAGTTTAAGCTCAAATACTAGAGAAGTAATTATAAATTCTGTAGGAGCCCCTTGCTTCACTATGCTAAATAACTCCAATGGATTGCAATCAATAGAGAATGGAATAGCAGATTACGAGTCAAGCGACTGGATAAGCACTACTGCTCCTGTTACCATTCAGAATGGTGCTTCGGTTGATTATGATGCAGTCAATTATGTGGAGCTAAATAATAATTTTACTGTAGAGCTAGGTGCTGTATTTGAAGCACTCATAGACGGCTGCGATAATGGAGGCGGAGGTTCAAATTTGAATGGAGATGCCCTCAACAATCTAAAAACGCAAAAAGAGACAGATAAGTAACTGTAATTCACGGTTGTAAATATGTAGTAAAAGAAATTAAATCGATCTGTAAGTAAGCGATCACTTGAGATACAGGGGATTAGACCCCTTAAGGTATAGAATTAATGGTCCGCTATGGATACCCCAAACCCTTTCTTTCTTATCCTTAACTAAGTGAAGTCAAGCAAATCTTGACATATAATACACTTCCGCCCATTGAAACGCATTGTAGAATGTGTCCAAAGATCAAGCAAACCTACCATTTCCTTCAACATGTAAAAATGTGACATGCTAGCTAAATTATTTAGCTTAATCTTTGTTTAGTATAAGTATAGCAAAGATAATTTGTAATTTGTCATAATAAAAACTATCACCAATGAGACTAACTATCGCAATTTTTATTATTTCATTGTATGTAAATAGCTCTATAGCACAGTATAACATGTACGATACTGATGCTTTCTTCAATGCAGCGATAGAACTTGCATCTAATGAAAAGTATGAGGAGGCAATAAAATCCTATGAAAAGGTACATTCAGCTGATCCCCGCTATCTGGAAGCTTGCGAGTCAATCGCAACAATACATTATATCAAAGAAAAGCCAGCCGATGGGATCTCTGTGCTTCTACCACTTTATGACGCAGATAGATTCAAAGAATACCCGAGTCTTTATGTGATTTTTGGTACATTATATTCAGAAAACGAGGAGCTCGACAAAAGCGAAGCT
>ENA-ORXT01000557-ORXT01000557.1-marine-metagenome-genome-assembly--contig:-NODE-557-length-58045-cov-5.020235_pt1 | contig 58045 bp, 40 predicted proteins | sample MGYA00237868_ERZ511482 | MGnify/ENA metagenome assembly ERZ511482 | reverse complement strand
ATCTTTAGACCAATCTTCTCTTCCTCGCTGATGGGCGTTTGCCCTTCCTGCATCTCATATTTCAATCCCATAGCCGACGGTCTACCTTACGGATCAACTCCCCCGCCGCTTCGTCGACGGCCCGCCGAAGTTCTTCGTCGTTAACCGCCTGTGCTTCCAGTCGCATTTGTTGGTTAACGCTGAGCAGGGTTTCGCGGGCTACTTGCCGGGCGCGCCGTTCCACATATTCTTCCAGGTTGCCCGATTTAGGGACGATTGCGTATACCAACTGCATGTCCAGCGCATCGGCGGCTACGCGCAAGGAGTTGAGTGTTATGCTACCCATTGCCTCCCGTTGTTCCAGACTGCTGGCTCCCTGACGAGACATTCCCAGTTTATCTCCTAACTGGGCCAAAGTCATGTTAAGCGCGGATCGTATTGCGGATATCCAGCCGGATGCAGGAGCATTTACCTTACGCAAAGTGTCCGCCTGACCAATACGGTCGTTTAGCATCCTGATTTCTAATGACTTAAGGTTCATAAAAGTGATTTGTCAACCAATACAGTTACTATCTAACTAAATAAGCACTGTATAAGTCGACAGACAAACATCAAAAGCAAGTTATACGCTGAATTAAAGCTAAATAAGTAAACACATAATTTGACAATTAAGCACAATTGTCAACACATAAGCTGCTCTACTCACTTACCTCCAACCGCTCCGGCCCCTTCCCCACCCGGTCCGCCAGATACATCTTATCTTCGCAGAAGTAGAGCAATTGCTCCCGGATAAAGCGCTTCACCTCCGCCGCGATGCTGTTTGGGTAGAGCAGGTGCAGGTTCGGACCCGCGTCGAGTGTGAAGTAAAGCGGCCGCCCCGTATCCGCCCGGTATTGCTGAATGCGTTCGATCACGGCCAGCGTGTTGGGCCGGATCAGGATATACGGCGGGTGGCTGCTCATCATCAGCGCGTGCAGCGTCAGGGCCTCCGATTCGAGGAGCTCGCCGAAGCGTTCCACCTTGCCCTGCTCCAGCACGGTGATCATCTCGTCCGTTCGCCGGGTCGCCTGGGCGTAGCGGGCGGCGGCGTAGGGGTTACCGTCCATCAGACCGTGACCGGCGCGGCTGCTGACCGATTTCTCCGATTTGGAGATCAGCAGGATATCGTCGTGGTAGTCCTGAAAGACCGGGTGCAGCCGTTCGGTCACCGGCACGGCAAACTCGTCGCTGCTAGCCTCCAGGCCCGCCAGCTTGCCCCAGACGGCCGCGCCGCCGTATACCGACCGACATGCGCTGCCCGAGCCCAAACGCGCGAGGTAGCTTGCCTTGGCATTGAAGGCGGCCTTGTCCTTAAGCGGCGCGAACAACTCCTCCTCCAGGCTCACCAGGCACAAGGCCAGCGCACTCATCCCCGACGCCGAACTGGCGATGCCGGCGGAGTGGGGGAAGCTGTTACTTGTCTTAATAATTAAGCTAAGTTGTTTCAGGAAAGGGTAGACCGGCAGCAGTTTTTCGAGGAACGCCTTCGTCCGCGTCGTGAAGCCTTCGTTTGGCTCGCCGTCCAGGAACAGCTGTACGTCCACGCCTTCGCCGGCCAGCTTGCGCACGGCGTAGCGCAACGTCGTATCCGTCGCCGCGCCGTCGAGCGTGAAACTGATCGACGGGTTGCGCGGTAATTGAGTACCGTGCTTGCCCCAATATTTTACCAGCGCGATGTTTGACGGACTCCGCCAACGGATGGCGGCGGGCGTAACGTCGCTCGTAATCAGGGTCAGACTGGGGTTATCGTAAACGGCCATAATTTGATTTATTCTTGGGTCGCAAGATGGGGATAATTTATTGACTATCGTTGGTCGGGTGACCTCCGGCCAAGGCAGACCCGAGTGGTCTTTTTCGCACTATGAGTTCGGGACGGAAGTTATTCGACCGTAACGGGAATCGTTGCTAACGTAACGCCCTGAAGGGCGTTATACGAAGGGCCGGGCATAACGTACGCCTGAAGGACGTATATACGAAGGGCCGGGCATAACGTACGCCCTGAAGGACGTAAATACGAAGGGCCGGGCATAACGTACGCCCTGAAGGGCGTAAATACGAAGGGCCGGGCATAAGCCCGGCCCCAAGGGATCCTGATCAAATTTTGAAGTAGGCCGGATCCTTCGTAAAGCCCGGGAAGTGAAGGAGAGAGGTCCCCGGAGCTCTGAAGTTAAAACGGTCGACTCCGCTTAGCGGTTCGAGCCTTCCTTCTCTTTGGCGCGACGATCACGCTGCATGGGGTTTTCGCCGCCGCCGCGACGACGGCCCTGGAAAAGATCGAAGCGGTTCGTCTCCGCCCGGGAAGGGTAGTAGTTATTGCTACGATCGGTATCCGCCGTTTCCAGGAAAGGGTCGATGTTGATGCTTTTGACCTCCTTCATCAGCGGGAAGACCTTGCTGATCTTCTTATGGTCCTTACGCCAGATTTCAGCGGGGATGCGCTGAATCTCGGTCGTACCGTCGGCGTAAGTGAACTCAACGATGATCGGCATCACCAGGCCGCCCTTGTTTTCAAAGGTCAGTTCGTAGTAGTACTTGTTAGCGGTGAGAACGGCGCGCTCGGCGTCGCTCAGTCCGGCCGCGTACTTCTTGTATTCTTCCTTATCGAGGATCGTCGCGTTGAGCGGGTCGTAGTCGGTGTAGAAGTCACGGAGGCTCCGGTCCTGCTCATCGTACGTCTGGGCAATTTCCTCACGGTTGCGGATGGAGCTGATATTTTCGCCGCGTGCCTTACGTTGCTTGCGCGTCATCTCGTTCTCGACCATCGGGTCTTTGGTGTTGACGCGGAAGGGCTCGACGCTGGTCAGGGCGATGTCGGTGTGGTCGGTGGTGAAGAACCAGCCGCGCCAGAACCAGTCGAGGTCGATGGCGGAGGCGTCTTCCATCGTCCGAAAAAGATCGGCGGGGGCGGGGTGCTTGAACTTCCAGCGGTTAGCGTACTTCTTGAAGGCGTAGTCAAACTGCTCGCGGCCCATCACGGTTTCGCGCAGGATGTTGAGCGCGGTCGCCGGCTTGCCGTAAGCGTTGTTGCCGAATTGCCATATGGATTCGGAGTTGGTCATGATGGGGGAGATGAACTCCTTGTCGCCCTTCATGTAGTCGACGATCTTGTTGGCGGGGCCGCGGCGGCTGGGGTAGTCGCGTTCCCACTGCTGCTCGGTGAGGTACTGCAGGAAAGTATTGAGACCTTCGTCCATCCAGGTCCACTGCCGCTCGTCGGAGTTGACGATCATCGGAAAGTAGTTATGGCCTACTTCGTGGATGATCACGCCGATCATGCCGTACTTCGTCCGTTCACTATACGTACCGTCTTCTTCGACGCGGCCGAAGTTGAAGCAGATCATTGGATACTCCATACCGATGTTGGCGGCATTGATTGACCAGGCAACGGGGTAGGGGTAATCGAAGGTGTAGTGGCTGTACCACTTCAGCGTGTGGGCAACGGCCTTGGTGCTGAAACGCTCCCACAGCGGGTTACCTTCTTTGGGGTACATGGACATGGCCATCACGGTGCTGCCGTCGGATTGCTTGACGGCCATCGCATCCCAGATGAACTTGCGGCTGGAAGCGAAGGCGAAGTCACGAACGTTTTCGGCCTCGAAGTGCCAGGTTTTCTCTTTGGTTACTTTGGTCTTCTCCCGCTCAACGGCTTCCTCCTGGGTAGCGATGATGACGGGCTGGACGAGTTCCTTGGCGGCTTCTTCCAAACGGTTACGCTGCTTGCGGGTCAGCACGTCGTTAGGGTTTTGTAGCGTGCCGGTGGAAGCAACGAGGTGATCGGCCGGTACGGTGATCTTTACGTCGTAGTCGCCGAAGGTCAGCGTGAATTCACCATTACCGAGAAACTGCTTGTTCTGCCAGCCCTCGTTGTCGATGTACAGGGCCATGCGCGGATAGAACTGGGCAATGGTGTAGAGGTAGTTATCGTCTTCCTTGAAGTATTCGGAGCCGGAGCGGCCACCGCCGTCCTTCATCCGGTCATTAACGTTGTACCACCACTTGATTTGCAGTTCCGTTTTTCCGCCGGGTTGCAGGGCGTCGGCCAGGTCAACGCGCATCATGGTTTTCTGGATCATGTATTCGGCGGGGCTGCCGCTGCCGTCCTTCACGTAGTCGATGCGGAAGCCACCGTCAAACTTAGGCTCCAGGCGGGAAAGGGAGCGCAGCGTCATGCGCTCGTTGACGTTGCTGGTACCTACTTTATAAGTGTCGCTATCCAGAGCCCGCACATTTTGGTCAAGCTGAATCCAGAGGTAGTCCAGTACATCCGGCGAGTTGTTGTGGTAAGTAATCTTTGAGGTGCCGTAGATCCGCTGCTGCTCGTCATCGAGGCGAATGTCCATATCGTAATCCGCTTGCTGTTGCCAGTACTGGTGGCCGGGAGCACCTGCGGCGTTGCGGTATACGTTGGGGGTGGGCAGCTCGGTGTAGAGTTGACGGAACGGATTTTTGTTTACGTTCTCCGTCTGGGCACTAAGGCCACCGGCGATCAGGAAACAGAAGAACAATAGGGTCAATCTAGTCATCTAATGAAGTCATTTGGTTAGGGGCTAAGATAGCTATTCACTCAAACACGACATTGGGCAAGGTGTTTATCCCCAGGACAATTGCAAGAATGCTGCTTCGCAGTTTTTTTTGTCCACAGAATCTCACGGAGGACTACGCAGAGTCTCGCAAAGCACAATGCCGGAGGATTGGACCTTGAGATGACCCTGTGGTTATCACTTGCTGGTATAACATTATGGGGGGCGGGGACGCAGGTGCCGGGGAAGGGATATAAAGAATCGGAAGTCGGAAGTACGCCGTCAACGTTGAGGAGCACGACTTAAACCATTGCTACCCACCAACGTCCTCGCCCATTCTGCTGCACCCGCGTCCGCGCCCACACGCCAATGTTCCACGTGGAACACTACCGCATAGCCCGGAGCACAAAGGCCCGATGTTCCACGTGGAACATCGGGCCTTTAGGAATTTTCAATTGCTTGTTATAAGTACTTAGCACGCAGCCATTCCTTGACCGGTTCATAAGCCGTACCCATCGGGGTAGCTACTTTTTCTCGGTCTTCCATCTCCGCCAATCTTTGGGGCACTTCGATCTCGTGGCCCAGGATTCGCTCAACGTCGGGCTTAAACTTACTGGGGTGCGCCGTCTCCAGAATCACGCCCCGGGTATTTGGGTTTTCCTTCTGCCACTCAGTGAGGGCCAGGTAACCCACCGCACCGTGCGGATCAATAACGTACCCGAAGCGATCTTCCACTTCCTTTACGGCTTCCTCCGTCGTTGCGTCGTCGTAGGCATAACCGGTAATGAGTTCTTTCATGCCGGCGTGGGTAGCGGGGGAGAGCGGGTCCAAACCATTGACATGCCCGTAGAGGTTAAGCATCCGGGCGAAGTTGCTCGGCGCGCCCACGTCCATCGCGTTGGAAAGGGTTGCGACGCTGGGCCGGGGCGTGTACTTACCCGACTTGAGGAACTCGGGCACCACATCGTTCCGGTTCGTTGCCGCAATGAAATGACCGACGGGCAAACCCATCCGCTGCGCCAGCAAGCCCGCCGTCAGGTTACCGAAGTTACCGCTGGGGATGCAGAAAGCAACGGGATCACCCTGCGCACCCAGCTGCTTATAAGCCTCGAAGTAGTAGAACGACTGGGGGATAAGGCGGGAGATATTGATACTATTGGCGGAGCTAAGACGAATCTCCTTGCGTAGCTCCTGGTCCAGGAAAGCCTTCTTCACGATCGCCTGGCAGTCATCAAAAGTGCCGTCGACTTCCAGCGCGTGGATGTTGTGGCCCAAGGTCGTCAACTGCTTCTCCTGCAAAAGGCTCACCTTTCCTTTGGGGTAAAGAATCACCACCTCGATACCCGGCGTCTGGTAGAAACCCGCCGCTACGGCACCGCCCGTATCCCCGGAAGTAGCGACCAAAATGACCAGCTCCTTATCGTTACCCTTGTTGAAGTGGCCCATCAACCGCGACATGAAGCGCGCACCAAAGTCTTTGAACGCAAGGCTCGGCCCGTGGAAAAGCTCCAGTACAGACCGCTTTTCGTCCAGCTTGACGATGGGGGCGGGGAAGTTGATGGCGTCGTAGACCAGCGCCTTAAGGTCTGCCTCCGGTACGTCATCGCTCAGCAGGTGCTTACTAACCTGGAAGCCGATCTCCGCAAAAGACATATCCGGCAGGTCCCGAAAGAAGGAAGCGGGTAGGGGATCAAGCCGCTCCGGCATGTACAAACCGTTATCGGCGGGCAAACCCCGGAAGATGGCGGTGGCCAGATCGGCGGTGTGGGTGGGGTCGTTGGTACTGTAGAACTTCATATGTAGAGGGGAAGGGGGAAAGTTTAAAGAAACAAGGAGTGAAGAGGGAAAGGATGAAAGGAAACGGACAGTCCCGACTTCCTTTCACCCCTTCCGCCTTCACTCCATTATTACCACGCCTTTCTGGTTAATGGGTGAGACGTAAAGCTGGCTGCTGATGCCGTGTTGCGCAAAAGCTTCCTGCATGCCCTGACCAGCGGCTTGTGCGAGGTAACCGGAGTCACAAACGGCGAACATGCTCGGCCCGGCACCACTGATGCTGCAACCCAGCGCGCCGCGATCCATAGCAGCGGCCTTTACGTCGTCAAAGCCATTGATCAACTGCTTGCGCTGCGGCTCGATAATGAAGTCGTGCAACGAACGACCGAGCAGCGGAATGTCATTGGTGTACAGCGCAACGATGAAACTGGCGAGACTCCCCATCTGGTGGATAGCCGTTTTCAGCGGTACGCTGTCGGATAGCACCGCCCGGGCGTCGCGCGTAAGGATCTCGATATCGGGGTGGACCACCGCTACCTGGAGGTTTTCAGGAACCGGCAGGTGGTGGATATCCAGTGATTCGTTGGAGCGGATGAGCGTGATACCGCCCACCAGGGAAGGCGCAACGTTGTCCGCGTGAAAGCTACCGTCCGCGACCACCTCGCCCAAAACGGTAAAGTAGAGCAGCGATTCCCGACTCAGCGGCGACCCCAGCAACTCGTTGACCGCCACTACCGCGCCGGCGGAACTGGCCGCGCTGGACCCCAAACCGCTGCCGAAGGGCATCCGTTTATGTACTTCCAGTTCGATGCCGACCTCCGTTTCCCCGAGGTGTTCGAGTAAGCGTTGGGCGGCAACGCCCGCCGTATTTTGCTCTACGTCATATGGGAGGACCTTGTCGCCCGTACCCGTAATGGCCGTAATTTTGAGGCCCTTGATGGCGGGGTTGAACCGCGCTACGATCTCGTCTCCCGGTCGGTTGATGGCGAAACCGAGGATGTCGTAACCGACGGCGACGTTCGCCACCGTGGCCGGGGCGAATACCCGCACTTCGTTTTGAATAGCCATTAGCTGAGAAATTTACCGATCTTGATGATTTCCGCGAACACACCGGCGGCGGTGACTTCCGCGCCCGCGCCCGGGCCTTTGACCACCAGCGGGCGATTGTTGTAGCGATCGGTGGTGAACACGACCATGTTGTCGCTGCCGCTCAAACCATGAAAAGGGTTATCGGGCCCGACGGCCTGAACGCCAACGCTCGCCCGCTCACCTTCCAATGTGGCGATCATGCGCAGCACCTTGCCTTCCGCCGCCGCTTGCGCGTACAAGTTGGTGAAATAATCGGCTTTACTTTCCAGAACCGCGAAGAAATCGTCGACCGAAGCCGCTTCCATCGCTTCCTGGGGCAGAAAGCCTTTTAGCTCGATGTGCTCGGTTTCCATCGGCACGCCGGTTTCGCGGGCGAGGATAAGAATCTTGCGGCCAACGTCCTTACCGGAAAGGTCAACGCGCGGGTCAGGCTCGGTGAAGCCTTTTTCTTTTGCTTCCCGTACGATCTCGTGAAAAGGCCGCGTACCGTCGAAGCTGTTGAAGATGAAACTCAGCGAGCCGCTCAACACGCCTTCAATCTTACGAATTTGGTCGCCGCTGTCCATCAGGTCCCGCAGGGTGGAGATGATCGGCAGGCCAGCACCGACGTTGGTTTCATAATGAAACTGTACACCGCGCTTGGCCGCGATGGCTTTCAGTCGCTGGTATTGCAGGTAGCTGGAAGAGTTGGCAACTTTGTTCGGCGTCGAAATGCTGATGCTCTCATCCAGGATACCGGCGTAGTAGCCGGCGATCTTGTCGTTAGCCGTATTATCGACAAAAATGCTGTTGCTCAAATTGAGGTCACGCATCCGGCCGACGAAGACGGCCAAGTCGGCTTTCGTCTCGGAGGCCATGAGTTGGTCTTTCCAGTCTTTACTGATGTCGAGCCCTTCCTCGTTAAATATCATCTTGCGACTGTTAGCCATACCGACAACCTTGACCTCCATGCCGAGCCTGGTCCGCAGGTAGTCGTTCTGCTCGCGAATCTGCTTCAGCATCGTACCGCCGATCAGACCGACACCGACAATGAAGAGGTGCAGCGTTTTGTAGTCAGACAGGAAGAAGGCTTCGTGCAGCGCGTTCAGGGCTTTGTTTTCATCCTCCTTCGGGATGACGACGGAGACGTTGAGCTCGCTGGAACCCTGAGCGATGGCAACGGCGTTGATACCGTTCTTACCCAGTGCCTGAAAGAGGCGGCCGGAGATACCCGGCTGGTAGCGCATATTCTCCCCGATGATGGCCACGACGCTGAGGTCGCGCTCCACCTTGACTTTATTGACGACCCCCCGGTCGATCTCGTATTCGAAGGCTTTCTCAACGGCTTCCCGCGCATGGTCGGCGTCGGACGGCTGCACGGCGAAACTGATCGCGTGCTCGCTCGACCCCTGGGTGATCAGGATGATATTGATGCCATGCTGCGCCAGCGCACCGAAAAGGCGGGCCGATATACCCGGCACGCCGAAGAGGCCGGAGCCGGACAGGGTTAACAAAGCCACGTTGTTGATGGAACTGATACCGCGTACGGCCATTCCGTCGTCCGGGCTGCTTTCTTCGCTCACCTTGGTGCCCGGGAAAGACGGATCGAAAGTATTCTTTATGTACAGCGGGATGCGCTTATGCAGCGCGGGCATCAGCGTGGGTGGGTAGATCACCTTGGCGCCGAAGTGGGACATCTCCATCGCCTCCGCATAGGTCAGTTTGGGGATGGTAAAGGCCTTCTTGACGCGGCGTGGATCAGCGGTAAGAACGCCGCTCACGTCGGTCCATATTTCGATCGCGTCGGCCTGGAGACCGGCGGCGATGAGGGAAGCGGTGTAATCGGATCCGCCGCGGCCGAGCGTTGTGGTGAGCCCCCCCTTAGCGGAAGCGATAAAGCCGGTAACTACCTGAACCTTAGCATGTTCCGCGTAATAAGCACGAATTTGTTCGTAGCTTTTATCGAAGTTGACCTTGGCGGCGCCGAAAGACTTATCGGTACGCAGGATCTTGCGCGCGTCGAGAAATTCAGCGGGGATGCCGGCCTGCTGCAGCGTCTGGGCAATGATGTAAGAAGAAGAACGTTCGCCGAAGCTCAGTACGTAATCCATCGTCCGGGTACTGGCCTCGCGGACGAGGAAAATACCGTAGAGGAGGTTTTTGAGTACGTCGTGGGACTTCCGCATCTGGTTGGCGGTTTCCTTACGAAGCGGCCCCTCGGGAAGTAAATCGGTAATGGCCGCCTGATGACGATCGGCAAAGGCCCGGAAGGCTTCTCCGTAACGGTCGTCACCGGCGGCGGCCAGCCGGCTCATTTCGATCAAACTATCCGTCACCCCGCCAAAAGCGGAGAAGACCACCGTGAAGTGATCGCCCGATGCGTAGTAGTCTTTCAGGATATTAACGATGCCGCGGATGCGCTCTGGCCGGGCGACGGACGAGCCGCCGAATTTTAGAACTTTCATGGGGGATTTTCACTTGGCTCGGCCCGGAAGTGACCCCGGACCTTTATAAGTCCGTAAAGATGTGGAAAAACCTAGGATCGGACGCCGTTCGCGGGGAACATTGGCGGGGGGATTTACGAAGTAAAGGCGCAGGGTGGAAGGAGGTAAAGGTTGTAGGGTGAGATAGGACCAACGTTTGCTCTATGCCCTTCGGGCCCTTGCCCCCTCTTCTTTGTACCCGCGTCCGCGCCCTAATGGGAAAGCAAAATGTCGGGTCGTAAGCCCAACGCCCAGTCTTCCAGTTTTCTCATTTCCGTCGCCTGTTCCATGGTTTTATCGCCCTGCCCACAAAGGTGTAGCACGCCGTGAATGATGACGCGGTGCAGTTCGTCCGTGTAAGTCGTCCGGAGATCGGCGGCGTTATCGGCCACCCGTTCGGTGGAAATGAAGAGATCGCCGGACACGATGGGAAAGGCTTCGTAGGGGAAGGTGATGATGTCGGTGAGCGTATCGTGCGCAAGGTACTCGACGTTCATCCGGTGGAGGTAGTCGTCTCCGCAGCATATATAGTTGATGGGGCCGGGTTGACCACCGCGCTTTTTAATAATATCGGTAACCCAGATTTGCAGTTGAAAATGTGACGTCTCGGGAATAGCTTGGCCGCCCTCCTCGACGTGGAACGAAATTTCGGACTCCATTACTTCAGACGGAACTGCATTTCGACGGTCGTGCCGCCGTTGATGTAGCGCAGTTTATCGCAAAGTTGATTCATCAGAAAAACCCCGCGGCCGCCGCATTCGCATAAGCGTTCGGGGGAAGTCGGGTCCGGCAGATCGTCATAGCAAAATCCACGCCCCTGATCGGTTACGCGAACGGCCAGACCATTGCGCGTTTGGGCGAGTTTGATGCTGACGGTTTTCGTGCGGTCTTGTTTATTGCCGTGAATGATGGCGTTATTGACCGCCTCGGTCAGGCTGATGAGCATATTGGCATGCTTTTCCTGATTGAGTTTGTAGCGGTCGGCAATCTGGTTGACGTAACCTTCAACCTTACTGATGTTACCGGGATCGGAAGCGAGCTTGAGCATGTAACTGGAAGCGGTTTGAGTTCTGACTGAGGACAAGGAAGGAAGACTTTTGTTAGGAAAACATCACGAGCCCGTGAAAAGGTTGTAAAGGCTTCATTAACACGGGATGGGACGCTTGGGTAACAACTGCGCCACTACTGGTACTTTACTATACACGAAAAAAAAGCAAAGGTTCGTAGCGGATAATATAAAACTTCTGGGCCGGAAAAAAGAACCGGACCGGAAGTTTTTATTTTATTCCGCGCGCAGTGAGCGAAAGTATTCATCAACAAGGCCCTGAAAGTAAGGGTTCAGTTCGGGCGTAACGCGCTTGAACATTTCAATTTCCGACTTCCGCTTCTTGATGTATTCTTCCAGGCTGGGCGGTAGTTCCTTGCGGCGTTGTTCGGCGGTTTCCGATTTTCGCTTCTCGTCCATTTCCTGTTGCCGTTCGGCGCGTTCGTGGTCGAGCATCTTGTTGAGGATCTCCTGCTGGCGGGTCATCATTTCGCTGGTGAGGCGTTTGTTAACGAGGTCTTCCTCGGCTTCATTCATCTTGTCGATAAGTTCCTGCAGTTCGGGGTCGGTGCCTTCGCCGCCCTGCTGCTTGGCTTTTTGTTTGGCTTCGAGGGCTTTGCGGAGCGCGGCCTGGCGGGCGGCCATTTCGGCGAATTCCTTGGCGGAGCCACCTTCGCCTTCACCTTTCTCCTTACCCTTTTTCATCCCCTCCATCGCATCGTTAAGATTGCGTTGGCTGTCGCTACCGGGGTTGGAGCTCGGCTTTTTACCCGGTTTGTTGCCTTTGCCTTCACCGGGGTTTTCGCACTGCTGATCACCCGCCATCATGCCGGCCATCTGTTGTTGCATTTGCTCCATACTTTCGCTCATCATCAGGGCCAGATCGTTGAGGCCGGTCATCGAGCGTTGCTGCTCATTGGCCGCGCGGGGCGTACGGCGCTCCTCCAGTTCCGAGATGGTTTTCTTCATATGGCCCTTGATCTCCGTCACTTTCTCGGTGATGAATGTTTCGATCTGGAAGTTGCGCTTCGCCAGCGCGTTCAGCGAGTCGCGCACCAGTTCGAAGTCGTTGTTGATCTGGAACTGTTCCTGCACCAACTCCACGTAACGGGGCGTATTGACGGTGGTACCGTTGAACGCGTCCATCACCTCTTCCTGGTCGAAGCTCAGGTCAACGATGTTTTCCATCAGCTGACGCATCGATTCATAATCTTCCTTAGCGCCTTCCTGCTGCATACTTTCCATGGCACCGCTCATCGACGCGGCCATTTCCTTCATCTTCTGGGCGGCTTTCTTCTGCTTAGGGGCGGCTTCGGCGTTCTTCTGCTCCTCCATCTTTTCCTGAGCACCTTCCATTTCTTCCTTCACCTCTTCCTGCTGCTCTTCGCTTTCCGGCATCTCCATCGGCTTTTCGAGTTCCTCGTTTTTCTCTTCGGTCTCCTTCATGTCCTCTTCGAGCTTCTCGAACTCCTCCTTGATCTCTTCCTGCTCTTTTTGCAGTTCTTCCTGAGGTTCCTCCTGCTGCTCGGTCTTCTCGGCGAGTTCTTCCTGCTGCTTGGCGAGCTCCTCGAGTTTCTCGATCTGCTCCTGCATTTCTTTTTCTACCTCGAGTTCTTTGTACAATTCTTCGAGGCGTTCGAGTTCCTCCACGGTTTCTTCGTCGGAGAGTTCCATTTCTTCCATCTTCTCGAGCACCTCTTCCTTGTTGAGCTCTTCCATGAGTTCCTGGATTTGCTGCATGAGTTCCTGCATCTTGTCCTTCATGGATTCCTCGAACATCTTTTCGAGCTTCTCCTGCTTATCCAGGATCTGCTCGTCCTGCGTTTTCTGCTGTTCCTTATTTTCCTGGAACGCTTTTTGTGCTTCGTCGATCTGCTTCTTCACGTCCTGCTGGCGTTCGGCAAGTTTTTCGAGTTCCTTTTTCATCTTCCAGTCGAGTTCCTTTTCCTGCAGCATTTTCTCGCGCAGTTCTTTGGTGTCTTCCTGGAGTTTCTTGGTGGCTTCGAGGGCTTTCTTCAGTTCTTCCTTGATCTTGGAGCTGTTTTCGTCGGCTTTTTGCTCCAGCTCTTCTTCGCTGGGGCTGCGGAAAGCCATCACGCCAGTGCGGGCGGATTTGGCACCGTTGACGCCGTCGTTGTCGTAAGCCTCGAAGAAGTAGGTCAGTTCGTCACCGGCTTCGAGTTCCACGTCGGTCGTCAGGTCCCACACGTGGTCGTAGCGGGTTTGCTTGCCGGCCGGGCCGCTGATCCTGATGCGCTGCTGGTCGGATTCGCGCCCGGTTTCGCCGTCCTTGACGATATAAACGAAGTCGAGCTTGCTCAGCCCGTGATCGTCGGATGCTTCACCGACGAAGAAGAGCAGTTTCTCATCCGTGCTGTCCGCAAAGCTTTCCACGGTGATCTGTGGATAAAGGTCGGGCACGACGGAAAGGCTGTAGCTGACCGAATCCGCCATCGGCAGGCGCTCGTTACCGATGTACAGCGTATAGCGATCGTTCTTCATCGCCCGCTTGTCGAAACTGTAGAGGTCGGAGCCATCACGGCGCAGTTCGGAGAGTTCCTCGTCGCCCGAGAAACGCAGGTCGATATTGTCCGTATTTTCGGTATCGAACGACCATTTAAGCTTGGTGCCGGCGGGGACGGTGAGGTCACCGATGTTGGCTAGTTGCTCGTCGCGGCGACCGAGGTAGCCGGGGTAATCGACGTCGACGGTGAAGGAAGCGATGTTTGGCTTGGGGAGTACGGCCAGCGTGTAATCTTCGCTGCGAACTTCGGCGGTCGACAGTTTGAATTCCGTGTCTTCCCGTACGTTGCTGAACTGGTAGCTGAAGGTGTTGGCGGTTTCTTTTTGCAGGCGGTAGCGGTAACCGTCGACTTCGATGAAGGCCTCGGCGGGCAGAATGTCACCGTCGATCCGAACGGTCAGCGGAAAATCGGCGTACTGAATTACCTCCAGGTCATCGGCTTGCTCCACCACGAAGGAGAAAGGCGCGGGCCGCTCGAATTTCTCATTGTTCCGGATCAGGCGATTGGTGCTCGCCGTGATCATATTCGGGGCGATGGCCAGGATGAGGATGAGCAGGGCCAGCGGCGGCAGGGCGTACTTGAGGTACTTCCTGTTTTTGCTCAGATCGATGGCGGCGGGGAAGGGAACCGGGCTGATCTCGGAGGCCTTCTGGTCGATGGACGCCAGGATCAGGCCGGTATCGGCGGCGTCACCGGCCTGCCGGCGCAGTTGCAATACGTTCAGCAGTTTGTCTTTGACGTTGCTGAAGTGCTCGCCGATGATGTCGGCGGCTTTGTCGTGGCTGATCACTTCGCCCAGACGGAAGTAGCGGCTCAGCGGCAGCAATACCCAACCGGCGAAAGCCAGTACGCTGATGCCTAAAAACCCGTAGAACATCAATTTTCGCGCGCCCGTATCGAAGAAAAACTGTGATTCCAGCAAACTGACGGCCAGGAAGAGCGCCAGCACCAGACCGGTTGTGTAAAGCAAACCGCGAATGACGGAGTTGATGTAATACTTGCGCGTAAAGCGATCAAGTTTGGCGATCAACTGATCGTAGTGATTGGATTGGGGCATAACAGGAAAAGCTTACTGACACGATAACAATAAAGGCCTACAATTTAGGGAAAAGAATACAACCGTAGTTTAGTTGTATTTCAACGCTGGGATCGGTGTTAAAATTTCGGGCGGGGGAACGCGGGTGCGGAGCAAAGGGAAAAGGGCGTAAAGGGCAAAAGAGACGAAGTTGCGTTGTGTCCGTTTCTTCTTACCCCCCCCTTTTTGCACTTCGTCGTCGCCACATGAGCCCCCCTACCCCAAGTACGTAGAACGCGGCTAACACCTCGGGCAAATATGCCACCGCGATTCCGGCCTTGCCCACCAGCAGATCGATGTTTTTCAGCGCGAGGAAACCGGCGACCAGCAAACCCGCAAAATTCTGCCAGCCCGCGTTCGCCCGCTCCCCGAGCAGCGTCCGGTCGTTCGCCATCACCAGTACGATGGCCGCGATGAACGGCAGCACCAAACCGTTGGCCACCTGCGCCGCAAGGATCACCGAGATGATGTCGAGCTCCAGGCAGGCGACGAGCAGACCGACGGCCAGCACCCCACCCCAGATCAGGCGGAAGGGCCGCGATACGTTCGATGGTTTTTGATCTTCGGCCCCGAAGCCGAGCAACTCCCGCCCCGCCATCGCCGCGGCCAACGGCGCCGTGACGGCCGAGCTGAAGCCGGCGGCAAACAGACCGAAGCCCAACACCGCATTGCTCATTCCCCCGAGATTGGCATCCAGCGTGCGCGCCAAATCATCAAAACCCGTAAAGGAAGGTGCCACGCTGCCGACCAAAATGATGCTGAGCGTGATCAGGCCGCCCACCAAAAAAGAAAGCCCCAAACCGAGTCGCATCTCCCCTACCCCCTGCCCCTTACTCAAACCGGCGGCCAGGAAAAAATTGTAGGGAACGATCGTCGTGCCCACCAACCCGATGATCGTTCCGGTCGTCACCGTCCCGTTGCCCGCCAAAGACCCGCCGCCGAAAATCAGCAGCAAAGCGGACACCACGAAGATGAAACCCATCAGCACTACGATCCGCGAAAGCGCGCGGGCAATCAGGCCCGTATCGCCCTTCCACAACACCGCCGTCGCGAACACCCCGAGCAGCAGCACCCATAATCGGTCGATCGGTGCCAGCAGTTGGATACCGCTCAACGCCCCCAGCAAATTCCCCGCCTGGTAGGCCATGCACCCCAGCAGCACCGCGCCGAAACAAACGACCGCCAACCAACCGCCGCGCCCGCCGAGTAACCGACCCAGCGACCGGCCGCTCACCAGCGTAATGCGCGCCACCATTTCCATCAGCAAGAAACCGGCGAAGGCGGCGAGCAAAACGAAGGGCGCGTAGTGCCAACCGCCTTCGCTACCCGCCCGAGCCGCCGTCGTGACCGTGCCCGGACCAATGAAAGCCGCGGCGATGAGGGACCAGATGAGGGCTTTGCGGAAAGAAGGGTTAGTCATTGATTCGTTAGTAGTTAGTCTTTTAGAAGTTAGTAGCGGTCAAGGTAACCGATCCCGCCCACATGATTTGAAAACAATAGCCCGCACCGGCGTTCTACCACTGCATACTAACGAACTAACTACTAACGTACTAAAATGATCCTCCTCCTCCACACTCTCATCGAGGCCGCCGTCGGCCTGCTTTTCCTTTTCTACCCCGGCGCGCCCGAACTCGTCCCCGGTTTCGGCGGAAGCTCCGGCCCGGGTTTCGAGTTGCTGATGAAAATGTACGGCGTAGCCGCCCTCTTTCTCGCCGCGCTTTCGCTGGTCACTTACCTGCGAAGGGAAGATCGGGTACTTATGCTCACCATTACCGGGCTGCTCACCCTATTCCATTTTGGCCTAGCCGTCGTCCTGGCGTTTTGGAACCCGGACCCCCGCGCCATGTTGCTGCACTTTTTGCTCGCCATCTTCCTCGGCGGTCGCTACGTAGCGACCCGACGCCTGGGTTGGGCCGCCAAATGATTGTAACCGTAAAACTAATGTTAGCCCATTAACCTTCGGTTAACGCACGATTTGCGTACAGCTCGATTCCCGTGGATAACCGTGCGAATTTTCGCGCCATACGGCTCCGCCTTAACACTTGCAACTATTTTAAATGGCTTTTTCCACCGTTTTATCCACAGCTTTCAACAGGGTGCCCGGGCGGAAGGAATAATTGAGGAAAACCACGATACCGACCAGGACAATGGCACCGAATTGGTGGGCTACGCCGAGGCCGACGGGCACCTGTCCCACGCTGCTCACTACGGTGGCAATACCGAGCAAAGCCTGAATTATCAACATACTTACCAACAGGGTATTGGTTTTTACTAACATCGGGCTACGAAGCTTAGTAAAAGCTTGCCATAAGTAGGCTATGACTATGATTATCAGGGCATAAGCCGTCATACGGTGTAAGAACTGAATTAAGGCTGGTTGGAAGAGTGTAGCCTCGTAATACACCATGTTTTCCACAGTCCACATTCCCGCGTCCTTCAGAACGGGTGGAATGAAGTGGCCGTTCATATCCGGCCAGCTCGGGTACGGCAGCGCCGCTTTTGCGCCGCTCATGATCCCCCCCAGTATAAGCTGCAAAATCAGCACGATATTTAGCGGCCACAACCACTTCTCCACGCCTGATTGTGGATAACCGACCCGTTTTGGGTACACCACCTTTAACGTTGTCCACAAAAGGTAGGAAAACAACCCGATGCCCAAACATAAATGTATGGTTAACTTATAAGCGTTGACCCACGGGCGGTCGATCAGGCCGCTGGCGACCATGATCCACCCGAAGCTGGCCGCCAGGGCCGCCAGCAGCACCGTAACGCCGAGACGGCGCATCAGCGGCCCGTCGAACCAGCCCTTACGCCAAAAGATCAGGAAGCCGATGGCAAAGACCAGCCCCATGAAGCGGGCCCACTGCCGGTGGAACCATTCCCAGAAGTAAATGAACTTGAAATCAGCCATCGTGATGTCGGCGAAGATCTTCTCGAACTGCGGGCTCGCTTTATACTTGTCGAACTCCACTTGCCAGTCGGCCGCGTTCAGGGGCGGCATGGCGCCGGTCAGCGGTTCCCACTCCGTGATCGACAGGCCCGATTCGGTCAGCCGCGTAATGCCGCCGATCACAATCTGCCCCACCACCATGATGAGGCCCATGATCAGCCAGATCTTCACCGCGCGGTGGTAGCCCACCCGCTTGAAATCAACTTTGTTTTCCCGCTTTTTTTCAATCACCGCCATCTCTTAGTAGTTATTAATACTTTTTTAAAATTTAAATCCTTTTATCGTTATTAAGGCTGTGGAAACGGGGAGAAAGAGGGCTCTGATAATTCGTCTTTGCCATTCTTCACATTTGAACACCGTTCTCCACGCCGGCCTAACAGCGTAAAGCCCGATTGGATCAGGCTTCCGCAAAATTATCCACAACGCCCCCGTGCATTGTCAACGGAATAACTTTTTCGCCTCTCGCTGTGGATTTATGACCACAAACTGTCAGTAGGGGGTGGAGAGGCGACGACCAAAAATGTGGAAATGTGGATAAACCAGGGGTTGGGCGGGGTCGCGGGTGCAAGGGTGTGGAAAAGGGGGTAGTTGTTAACGGTTATGCACAAATGGGGTGGGGAAAGCGGGGTGGGGTAAAGATTTGGAGAAGAGGTGTTTATGTATGACAAAATACTAGGGTGTGGAAATGCATTCCGACTCACGACTTCTGGCCGGGCTTCACTTAAGCTTGAGATAAAATGATCAATGCTACGCCCGGCTACTTCATTTTTTTCCTAGAATTGGCTTTAAAAAATATCGCCAAATATTCAGCAAAAATAGAATGAGCAGCAAGCCTGGTAGGAAAACTAGAAACAGCCAGATGTTCCACTCCACGTAGCTAATACCTATCAGGTTAGCGGCGTTTATGCAGAAATCAGTACAGTACCAGTAAATTTGGTTGATCAGATTACCCATGTTTTCTCCTTAGTAATCCCCAAATCAGAAGAATCAATATCGTGGGGAAAATTATTATGTAAACCAGCAAGTTGGCTTCACGATAACTTAGTCCAAGCGGACGGCTATGTAGCCATGCAATATTCTCAGCGTACAGTTCTAGTAGAATCGGTGGAATGGTAGCTTCCAAACGGCGTTCAACGAAGTGGCGGCATCTTTTATCGTGGCAGTAGCGAGTGCAAGTTTCTTTGCTAAAATCGTGGGTTGGTACGGCGCAGGATTCATTAACGGTAATGGCTATTCCAATTGGAGTTATAATAAGTAATAGTAAGATTATCAATCTCTTCATTGCTTTGCTTAATACTACCGATTACCGCACCACCGTCAAATCTCCCGCATACGGCACCACCGTACCGTCGATGTAGCGCACCTCCGCGTGGAACACGAAGACCGCCGGGTTCACCAGCCGGCCGTCTACCCTGCCGTCCCAGCCCAGGCCGGGTTCATTGGCGGGGAAATTCTTGCCTTCGAAGACGAGGCCGCCCCAGCGGTCGAAAATGCGCAGCGTCTGAATCGCGTCGATGGCCGGGCCGCCGAAGAAGGTAAAGCCGTCGTTCACCCCGTCCCCGTTCGGGCTGAAGGCGTTGGGGATGTACAGGGGCAGATCCTGTATTACCGCCACCTCGATCATCGCCGTATCCAGGCAGCCGGCGGGGTTGGTACCGATCACCGTATATAAGGTCGTTTCCACCGGCCCGACGCGTACCAGCGAACAGGGGCCGTTAATGCAATCGAAGTTCCCCGGTCCCCACTCGTACGTCACCGGGCTGTAGTTGCTTACCGCCCGGACGATCGTATCGAAACCCAGGAAGATGCGCGTATCCGGCCCCGGGTCGACGATGAATTCTCGCGGCTGCGTCAGCGTGCCGGTCAGCGAATCCAGACAGCCGTTCGCATCCTGCACGTAAAGCGTGTAATCGCCCGCCGGCAGTTCATCGAGCAGCGGGTCGGGCTGAAAAATACGGTCGTCGGTCGCGTAGGTGTAGTCGGGCGTACCGCCGGTGGCCGAGAGCAGGAAGCTGCCCGTCGGCTCGCCAAAGCAGATCAGGTCGATGGTCCGTTCCAGGACGGGGAATATCTCGTCCGGCTCGGTCAGTATTTCGGTTACCGTCCGCACGCAGCCCACCTCGTCGGTCAGCTGGATGCGGTAAGTGCCGGGTATCAGATCTTGTATCACCGTATCGGAGATCGCCCGCCCGTTGAAGGTGTAGTCGTAGCCCGGCCGGCCACCGTCGGCCGTGATGATGATCTGCCCGTCGTCGGTACCGAAACAGGTGCTGCCGCTGCCGTTCGCCGCCAGGTCGATGGCCGGTGGTTCGGTCAGCTCAACGGGGAATTCGCCGGTGCAACCGTCCGCGTCCACGGCCCGGACGAGGTAGCTGCCCGCGGTCAGCCCGTTCTGCGTATTGCCGGCCTGGAAGCCGCTACCGAAATCGTAACGAAAATTCGGTTCGCCATTGGCGAGCCGGATGGTGATGCTGCCGTTGGCGTCGCCCGCGCAGATCGGCTCGGTGAATACTTCCTCGCCTTGTACCAGACCGAGTTGCAACTCATCCACGAAAATGTCTTGCTCGATCGGGCAGCCGTTCGCGTCGCGCGCGCGGACGTTGACCGTTGTCACCGGAATATCGGTAATGCGGTTGTTCGCGCCGAACGCGCCGCCGTTGAAGCTGTATTCGTACGGCCCCTCCCCGCCGCTCAGTATGGTGAATGCCAGCGCGCCGTCCAGCCCACCCGCGCAGGAGGGCATCGTGATCAGCGTATCGAATACGAATACCGGTGGCCCGCCCACGGTGAAGTCGAAGGTATCGTCACAGCCCGATTCGTCACTGATCGTCACCGTATAATCGCCTTGTCGCAAATCGGTCAGATTGGGCGTCGTTTCCCCGTTGCTCCAGAGGTAAGTTATCGTGGCGGGCGAAAAGGAACTGGTGGCGTCGAGCGTGATCGTGCCGGTGGAATCCGACGGGCAGACCACGTCGGTCGTTACGCCGGTGGCTGAAAACTGCCCCTCGCAGCAAACCACGTTGATTTCCCGCTCGCTGAGTACCTCGCGGCATTCGCGACTGGTGGTAATGATGAGCTCGACGGCCGGGGTGCCCGCTTCACCGAAAACGACGGAGTGGGGGCCGGGGCCGCTGGCGAATTGAGGGTTGGCCGTTGGGCCGAAGTTCCACTCCCGGCTCACGATCGCGTCTACCGAGGTGGATCGGTCCTCGAAGGTCAGGGCATCGCCCACGCAAACCTCGTCCGCGCTAAAGGTAAATTCCGGCTCGGGGCCGAGGAAGGTACCCGTACCGTTGAACTCGATCTCGAAACCATCACCGGAGCCGGAGAAATTCAGAATAACGAGCGCGTAGCTGCGGCCCGGCACCATATCGATGGCCGCGGCGAAGTTGTTATTTCCCGACTGGCAGCCGCAATTTTCGGAACGGTCACCGTCGTTGACGCTCAGCCCCGTTTCCCCAAAACAGGGCTCGTCGGGTGGCAGGCCGATGCCGGTATTCCCACCGGAGTACATACAGCGTAATACCTCCTTTCGCCCGCAGTCGTCGATTCCGTTCGATAGTTCATACACCGAAAAATCCAGGTCTTCGTTCAAGGATGCGCCGAGCGGGGTGATGGTAAAGCCCAGGGTGCCCGCGTCGTCACAGGTCCATTTATACCAAACGGAATTACTTTCCCCGGCGTCACAAACACTTCCCGAGCATTCATCGGTCATCAGGTCTTCGTTGTCGTTGCCGTTGCCCGACAGGAACTCCACGCTGAAGGGCGATTTATCGCACAGCACCACACCGGTAGAACAATCGCCGCTGGGCTCCGGTATCGCGTCGAACTGATTGACGCACAACTCAAAGGTTCCTTGATTTCCGTTGCGCGCGCCGACCATTATATAATAGGTATCTCCGATGACCAGGTTGGGGATGATGACGTTGACGCCGTTAACTCCGGCGGATGGAGAGGTACACCCCAGTACGTCCGTTCGCATCAGGCTGCCGCAACCGTTTTCGTAAACGGAAAACTGGGCACCCTGTAAACTTCCCCGATCATTACCGGCGATGCGCCCGTCCACGGTGATCGTAGCGGAATTGCGAAGGGCGACGAAGGCGTACCAGACATCACCGATTACGTTCGTCTCTTCTAGGCAGATCGCATATTGCCCGGCATCCAGCGAGGTGGTCGCCTCGCCGTTGGTGCTTCCGCCGTTGCCGGTACAAACCTCCAAATCCTCCGGAAGCAGAATGGCGCCGGCGCATTCGTCGTTCGCGGGTTGCGCCCAGACGGTGATGGGGAAGAGGCAAAACGCAAAAACAAGCAGGTGAAGTGATTTCATCGGGGAATAAACTAGGTATGCAAGGAGGAGGAGTAATGAAGCATCTAACACCATAACTGACCGGCGTGGTGCGTAGTTCCGTTGGCAAACGGGGGATTTAATCCCGGCTTTATGGGTTTAGTAACGTCTTCCGGTGGCATCGGCGCAATTGCGGGTAAACCTTATCTTGGCCCGGCATGCAAGTAAAGAATCAAATTCCCAACGCAATCACCCTGCTCAACCTCTTCTGTGGTTGCGCGGCGATCATCAATATTCTGGACTACCAATTCGTGACGGCCTTCTGGTTTCTCTTCGCGGCCGGCTGGTTTGATTTTGCCGACGGCCTCGTGGCCCGGATGCTTAACGTGAGCTCCGAGCATGGCAAGGAACTGGACAGCCTCGCCGATATGGTTTCCTTCGGTGCCGTACCCGGCGTGATCTATTACACCCTGCTTTTTATAGATCCTTCCGTTGCACCCGCGACCCCGCCCGTATCCTGGTCATGGTATGCCGCGCCCGGCTTACTGGTCGCCTTATTCAGCGCCCTGCGCCTCGCCAAGTTCAACCTCGACACCCGGCAAACGGAAAACTTCGTGGGCGTGGCCACCCCCACCAGCACCGTATTCGCGGCTGGTATTATGTTAATCTACGCGCTCGATCCCTTTGGCTGGTCGGTCTACGCGCAAAGCCCGTTCGTGCTCTACCCGGCCATCATTGCCTTCAGCTACCTGCTGATCAGCGAGCACCCGATGTTTTCTTTCAAGATCAAAGGCATGAAGTGGGTGGGCAACGAGACGCGAATTATCTTTGCGGTTCTTGCCCTCGTTCTGCTGCTTACTTTGCGGACGGCGGCCTTTCCATTCATCGTCGGCGTTTACCTGATCATTAACCTGATCGCGCCTCCCAAAAGCATGGCAACATGAAGTTTCTCGCCCACATCAACATCATGCCCAAGGCCGAACTGCTCGATCCTCAGGGCAAAGTGGTCGTCAAGAACCTCCCCAACATCGGTATCGAGGGCGTGGAAGACGTGCGCATCGGAAAGCATGTGACCATCACCCTTTACGCCAAAACCGCCAAGGAGGCCGACAAGAAAGTGGAGAATGCCTGCAAAAAATTGCTCGCCAACGTGATCATGGAGAGCTACGATTTTGTGATCGAAGAAGCGGAGTAAAGTGAGAAGTATTGAAGTGGGAAGTCGCCCACTTCCCACTTTCTACTTCCGGCTTGAGAAGAACCACCTCAAACCATCCGGCGTTAGAAAGGCATGAAAACTCCTGAAAACTATAATCCCCTCAGCAAAGAGGAAGAGCGCGTGATCGTTCACGCCGGAACCGAAATGCCCTTCACCGGCGAATACAACAACTTCAAAGTCGACGGCGTATTCGTCTGCCGCCGCTGCGACGCGCCGCTGTACGACAGCCAGGACAAGTTCAGCAGCGGCTGCGGCTGGCCCAGCTTTGATGACGAGGTGCCCGGTGCCGTCAAGCACCTCCCCGACCCCGACGGCCGCCGTATCGAGATCGTCTGTAACAACTGCGCGGGCCACCTCGGCCATGTTTTCAAGGGCGAACGGCTCACGGAAAAGAACACCCGCCACTGCGTCAACAGCGTGTCGATCAAGTTCATCCCACGGGCAAAGGTTGAGACCAAAAAGTAACGGGATTTACCGATAAATGTCCAATCTCACAACGAGCAACGGTCGAGGGCTTCCCGGATCGATTGGGTGCCAAAAACCGGAACTCAACCGGGCCGGGAGGCCCTCACCCGTTATTTTCAGCAAATTTTAACACTTTAATAAAGCCGGTTTTATTCCCGCTTTACCCTTTCAGGGATTGGAAGATTATTCCGTAGCGGTCCGCGGTACGGACGGATATAGCGTGATTGTTCCGTTTCCCTTCCGTTTTGACCACTGAATCAACTGTCTTCCGAAATGTACGATCTCGCTCAAAAGAACTCTTAACGATTGAATAACAAACGGTTAGCTACCGAAACCTTGACTCGTGGGGTCCGCCGGACGTATCTTTGCGGCCACATCAGGTAAGACAAAGGTCTTGCCGTCATTTTACCCCCAGTATTTAAGTCGCGAATCCCCAGCGACACGAAATGCTGACCGAAGAGCCGCCCCCCCATGAACCAGCGGTATTGACACGGTCAGTGATTGTTGAACGAAATTACATTGAATGAGCAAGCTCCTGAAGTGCTTGAGCGTCGCCCTGATTCTGGCGATGTCCGTAACGGCACAGGCTAACTCGACTTACACCTCGTTATCCCATACCCACATCAATTCCGAAGACGAAACTACGTCCTCCCTCAGCGATCGTCTGGCTGAAATGGAATTGGCTTTGTCTACCCCGGCTTCCGATAGCCACCTGCAACGCAAGTTGAAGGACTATCTTGGCGGTGGCATCCACAGCACCGAACGGATGCTGGGCCGCGCCGGCCAGTACTTTCCCGTGTTCGAGCACTATCTGGCGAAGCACGGTATGCCCGAAAGCCTGAAGTACCTGGCCGTTGCCGAATCCATGCTTGTGCCCGGTGCCGTTTCCTCCGCCCGCGCCGCCGGCCTCTGGCAACTGATGCCCGCTACCGCCCGTGGAATGGGCTTGCGTGTAGACGGCGTTATCGATGAGCGGCTGGACCTCTACCGCGCCACCGAAGCAGCCGTCATTATGCTCAAAGCGCTGCACCAGCAGTTCGGCGACTGGCACCTGGCCCTGGCGGCTTATAACTGCGGCCCCGGTCGCGTCCGTCGCGCCATCCGCGCCGCCGGTGGTCATACTTACTACCCCCGCGTGAAGCGTTTCCTGCCCCGGGAATCCCAGAAGTACGTGGCCGCCTACGTGGCCGCCGCTTACACGGTGAATTACTATGGCGACTACGGCCTCGTTCCGGCGGATTATCTCCAGGAAGACAGCGTTGCCAGTATCCAGGTTTTTCGTCAGTTGAGCCTGCGTCGCCTGGCGAAAAACTGCGAACTGAGCCGCCGCCAGTTGGGCAAGATGAACCCTAGTTTCGTTCGTGGTTACGTACCACGAAGTAAGGCCGGTTATCGTCTCCGCGTACCGCTGGAGCACAAGTGGGCCGTGCAGCAATATGTTTGGGGTCGCCCTAACCTCGTTGCCCTCGACGTCGACCCGGAAATCGAACTCGCCGCTCAGTTTGCCGCCGGTGCTGCTTTCGACGCCCGCTACTGGGTGCTCGGCTGCAAGCCCGCCAACCTGTTGAACGAGCCGTCCATAGTTCAGATTAGTTTTGAGGACCAACTTCACCTCGGCTTTTTCAATGCGAACGAGGCGATTGCGATGAATTAACCCGCGCATTGTCGAAAGGAAAATCGTAAACAAAAGAGGCGACCCGCAATACCGCGGGTCGCCTCTTTTGTTTTTCGCTATTCCATGGTTGAAGACCTTCCGGCCCGGTATCGTTTGTGCGTCAAGCCACCGAGTCGGGCCGAGCGACCCTCAACCACGGCGTTAAAGGCTCTTCAACGCCCGGTCCAGTGCTCTTTTGTTCTCGCGTTGCTTGATGTTCTCGCGCTTGTCATAGACCTTCTTGCCTTGCACCAGCACGATTTCCAGTTTGGCCAGGCCGCGCTCGTTGAGGTAAAGGCGGTAGGGGACGATGGTATAGCCTTTTTCCTTTACCTTCTTCTGCCATTTTTTGAGCTCTTGCCGCTTGAGCAGCAGCTTGCGGGCGCGGCGTTCTTCGTGGTTATTTACGTTGCCTTGTTTGTATTCACCGATGAAGATGGAGCGACACCACATCTCTTCCTTATCGAAGATGCAATAAGCATCGCGCAGGTTCACGTGGCCACCGCGAATACTCTTGATCTCCGTACCGGTCAGTTTCATGCCGGCTTCCACGGTTTCCAGGAAGTGATATTCGTACTTCGCCTTGCGGTTAACGAATTCAATTTTCTTTTGCTTAGCCATGTGTCTTATCTAAGGTTGTGTGGGCTTTATGGAATGCGCGGGCACCCGCTAAAGTTCCCGGTGTGATCACCCGTTTAGCGGGTGACGACCACCCGCGTGGTGCTTTCTTGGTCCGCTCCCGTCAGGCGGAGGAGGTATACGCCCGGAGCTTTGGCGAAATCCATCCCATTGATGGTCACCATGTTTGGGCCTTTGGTAGCCGAAACGCCGCGTTGACTGATCCCGCGACCATTCAGGTCGCTGACGGTTAGCGTAAGCTCTTCCTTTACCGGCCAGTCAAAAGTAAGCGAGGAACGCTCCGCGATCGGATTGGGGTAGACCCGGAGGTCGGGTACGGTTTCCGTAATGGAAATCCCTTCCAGCGTAAGCGGGAGGGCCGGACCAGCCGCGGGGTAAAGTGTGGCCTGGAGACGCGCACCGTTGGTCAGTATATGAGGCGGCGTTGCATCCGGCGGGCCGCCCAATGAGAGCAGCGGCGCGTAATCGACGGGGGAATCTCTCGTTTCGGGTACGTAGCAAACGTGCAGTACGCCATCCCGATCCGTCAAAAAACCAAGTTCTTCCGTCTGCTCACTAACTACCTCTACGCCGGTGGGCAACCGCAGGCTGAATTGCAGGCCGCGCGGCGAAACGCCTTCGGGCAACCACAAAGAGTAGGCTCCCGTTTCGGGCGCGTCGGCGCGCCAGGTCAGGGAAACGGCCGCGGCGGAAGACGTACTTCTGCCAGTTTCATCGTTGCTAGGTAGCCCGGCCAGGCCACTCGGGCGGGCGGTGTTGTTGAGGTCACCGACCTTGATGGCGATGAAATCAGCGATCACCTCTCCGCTCAGGCCAGGGGCTGGATAAGCTTCCGGAAATTCTTCCGCCCATGGGTCTTCCGGTACGGGAAAATCATAATCCGCGCGGACAAATCGCCAGCTGGTATTGTTATCGAAATTGGCCTCGATACCGAGTACGACGGCCCGCATTGAGAGCAGGTCGAGTACCGTGAGGTGGCCGCTTTTGTTGGCGTCGGCCGCGATGCGTTGGTAAACGGTCAGGGGCACTTCCATATCGCCGGTCAGCAACTCACTTAGCAGCGCGATGTCGAAAGTCTCCACGCCGTTGTTCGGCAGGTCGTTGTGGTAGGGCTGCACGGTGAAGTCACGATCTTCCAGTAAACCGTCGAATACATAACCACCGTCAGCGTCGCTGGTGGTCGAGAACTGACTGAAGCCATCGAGGTAGACTTCCACGTCCGCCATCGGCGCGCCGAACTCGGTGAGAATGGTACCCAGAATGGTTCCCTGACGGCCATCGCAAAGGCCGCCGTTGCCGGGTGCGATCTCCACGGCGATGTTGCAAAAATCAGCGCGCCCGGTGGATTCGGAAATAGCGTACACCCGCAACAGTTGGTCCCCCAGGTCGGCGCAGTCGAAACTGACCGCTACGTCTTCCGCGTTGGGCGCGAAGCCGATCTCACCAGCGATCGTTTCCGGGTAAATGGCGTAATTAACTTCCATTTCAGAACAGGTGACCGGAGGGCCCGCGATGAAGTCGGTGGCGAAGATGGAGATAATGCCTCCTAAGTCCGGATCGGGTGCTAGCTCCACGCGGCTGAAACCACCGCAGTCGGGCATCGGTGCCCGCCCGTCGGTTACGGTTAGCGTAGCGTAGCGTTCCGCCCGGTTGCCGCAGTCATCCGTAGTACTTACCCGCGCGAGGTGAACGCCGATGGGTAACAGGCGAATGAATACCTCCGTTCCACCGTCCTCCGCGGGGAAAAAGCGACTCCCGGCAATTTCCCGGTCGTTATTGAAATCCGCGCCATCCACCAACCCGTCGCCGTTTTGGTCGGAGGCGTCGAGATCAACGGCGACGGCGGTCATCGGCGCGGCGCAATCGTCGGTAGCCGTAAAGGCCAGGATAACACCGCCGAGGCAATTGTCGGTAAAGGCCAAGCCGTCCGCTGCTTCCGGCAGGTCGATGACCGGCGGCGTGTTGTCGGTTACGCTGGCGTAGTGCACGTAGGTGAAGTTGCCCCGGCGGCCGGAAGCCGCGTAGTTAGGAACCAGCGGCCCCAGCTCATTGCCGTTGCCGAAGATCCGGTCGCTGTCCAGTACGGCGCGGTCGTCGGTGAGCGTACCGCCGTCCTCGGCCCGGATGTGAAGGGTTACGCCCCGCCCTTCGCCGTCATTCCCGTTTGCGTTACGCGGAATTTCGAGTGCTTCGGCGGCACCGTCGTATTCACACCAGTTGATGATCCGGTAGGTTCGGCGTAAGCGGTAGCACTCGTTGGCGTCGGGCGTCAGGGTATCGGTTTGGGTGGTGACGGCCATCAGGTCGCAGCCCGCGTCGCTGATCAGCAAGTTTTCAGGCGTGGGTAGTTCGGCGCAGGTATAGTCTTGGTCGGCGGGCATCCGAATGCTGTATTCGAGGTAGGCGCGCACGTCGATGAATTGGCGGCACTCACCATTCTGAGTAAAGCCCGCGCCATCGGTCACCGTGAAGTCGCGCACGAAGCGACCGGTGCCACAGTTAGAAAGCTCACCCGAAACAGTCTGGCCAACGGTGTTTTGCCCACAGTTGTCCACGCCCCGAGCTTCACCGAAGGTTTCGTCGAGGAGACGGGCGATGGTTTCGGGGTCGGCGTTGAAATTCGCCGTCAGGTCGACGGGTAGGTTGTCGGCAAAATTGCGGCAGCTCACCTCGATGGCGGGCGGGGCGGTACAGACCGGGGCTTGACCGTCGGAAACGGAAACCGTGAGCAGGCATTGACTGCGGTTACGACCGGTCAGGTCAGTGGCGCGCAGGAGGATCGGGACGGGCCCGAGATCAGCGCAGGTGAGGGACAGGTTTGCCGTGAAAGCTCCGATGGGTCGGTTGTCGGCATCCGCGCGGGCGGCGTCGAGGGTGAAACCACCGCAGGCTTCCTCGGTTCCGGCATCCAGTAAACCGGCACCGAAGACACGGCGGCCGTCCGCATCGAGTTCGAGGGTAAGGGAAGAACGGCAAATAATGGCCGGTGGCGTACGGTCTTTCACGGCGAAGTCGATGTCCAGCACCGTTTGCGCGCCGTAAGAATCGAGACCGATGTAGCGCACTACGTGGTTGCCCACGGGCAGCGGGTCGGAAATGGCACTGTTTTCGTTAACACCGAGTACGGCGTAGGGGCCGAGTGGGGTAGAATTGAAGTCACCGTCGAGGTAGACGAAGGCGTCGAGCCCACTGTTGCCGTCGCAAATATCCGCTAAGGTCAGGCCGGTAAAGCGCAAATTAACCTCGGCTCCGCATTCGGTATCGGTTGCGAAAACGAGCGGGTATTCCACTATTGGCGGCGGAGTGATGATTTGGGACAGCTGGTCACCGACCTTGACGATCTGTTGCAGCAACAGCGTTTCGTCTTCACAAACATCGGTGATCCGGAAAGTGCGTACGAAGCGAAAATTATTGCCGCAACCGGTTCGCCGCTCAGTGTCCTGGTAAGTGATCTGGTAATTGCAGCCGTTCGCGGACAGCGAAAATTCCTCATCCGCAAGACGGAAGAGCGGGTAATCTTCGGTGCGCGGCGCGGGGTTCTCCGGAACGCCCCGCCCGTCGTCCGGCCGGTAATACACCGCCACTTCCACGGGGAGAAGGTCTTCGGTTCCGGGACGGACGAAGGTGATAAACTGGGCGCGGGACGCGGGTGCGGTGGACGCATCGGGGGCCGTGTTGCGCGCCGTAAACGTTCGCTCGATGCGTCCCTGCTCGGTACAACCCGGGCCGGAGGAAAGCCGGTCGCTGACGCAAATCTCGACTTCGCCACCGCAAGCGGAAGTTGCCGCCGGGATACCGCCGCCGGCCAAAAGCGCGACGCGCAGGGCGTCGGAAATACGCGCTTCGATGAGTTGACCCGTCGCGGCGTCCGTTCGGTAACACCGCGCGTTGCCTTCGGGCAAAGCGTTGAGGTCAGCCAGGCCAAACTGACCGCAGGGCCGTTCGACGTTCGCCGCAACGCCGGGGAAAACCGGAAGGTCCGAACACTGCGCCCCCAGGCCCGCCACGAAGGCGAAAGCCGGCAGCAGGCAAAGCCACTGCTTTTTCAGGTCGGTAAAACGGTTGATCATTAAAATTATCTCAAAGGCCTTTTCAAAAAGCGTAAACAAAATGCAAGTTAGGCACAAACGACCGAACTGTCGGTTAAGTGCATCCTAATTTCTCAGCCCGGACTCAGCGCAACTGGTATGCACCGGCCTCGCCCGTAACGTACAGGTGTAATCCGGCGGCTTCGGCGGCGGCCCGCCAATCGTCCCACCGGTAGAATGGCGTACCGCCGTCAAGTAGCAATTGCGGCGGGTCTCCCGAAGGAAAGGCCGGCAAATCGTCCGGCCTGAAGTCGTTAATCGGCAACAGGTGGGTAACGCCCGCCAGGTCACCAAGATCCGGATGCTTCCGCTCGCCGTCCAGAATCAACCAGTGGGTATCACCGAGGTAAAGGTGAGGGTAAGCCAGGCGGACGTCCGGCATCAATACGGTATCGGCGGTCGGGGAGAAAGGGAACGTAGCGGCGGGGTCGTAACCGATTTGTTTGCGCAACGGCCCGGCGGACCAGGCGAGGTTTTTCTCCGTTGGTTGCTCGCCGAAGGACCAGGCGCGTCCGTCAGCGGTGACCACATCCAGCAGCGTCGCTTTGCGAACATGAAAAAGAGTAGCCGCTACGCCTTCCACCTTTCTTTGTACCCGCGTCCCCGCCCAAATCAGGAGAATTACGAGGAATACGCCGCCGGTAATTAAAGCGGGCCGGCGCCGCCACCGTAAATAAAGTGCGAGGGTCACGATCGCGGCCGCCAGCAGCAGGCTCATCCCGCCATCGAAATTCGGAAAGAAAATCAGCGCGCCGGGGAGCTTCTGAAAGAAAAAGATCAGGGCGTTTTGCCAGGTGACGATGGTGGACAGTAACCAGCCGGTGACCGCCGCGCCCGCTGAAAAACCCAGTACACCCGCTACGAATCCGTGGAGAATGCCCGCGAACATGGTGGCGAAAGCAAAAACGATCACCAGCGTACCGCTCAGCAAAAAATAAGCGGGGAATTGCTTGAAATACAGTAATGAAAGCGGCAGGGTCCCCAGCTGCGCCCCGGTCGATGCCGCGATCGCCGACCAGCCCGCCCGCAATAAGCCGTTCGTGAAATAAAACAGCCGGTTAACGTGATTCGTGAAGGCCACGATACCGATGATGGCCGTGTACGAAAGCTGAAAACTTACCTGGAAAAGCTGGGCCGGCTCCACCGTCAGCATCCCGATGGCCGCAATTGCCAGCGCATTGAAAACGTGGGTTTTCAGGTACCCGATGTTGCCCAGGGCCAGTACCGTGAACATGATCGCCGCCCGTTGCACCGAGCTGCTCAGCCCTGAGGTGAAGGCGAAGGCCCAGATGCAAAGGATGCTGACCAGCGCGATCAGGTACGCTCCGTGCCGGCGGCGGTCCAGCCGCAAAACCTTGACCAGCAATAAGCGCAACAGCATGAAGATGATGCCGACGTGCAAGCCGGACACCGCCAGTACGTGAACCGCGCCGGTATCGGCATAGGCGGATTGCACCTCACGCGAAATAAGATCGCGCTGGCCCAACACGAGCGCGGCGGCCACGGCCAGCCGGTCGCCGTTGAGGTGGCCGCGGAAAGTGCGCAACCACGCGCGTCGCCAGCCCTCCGCCCGCGCCCGCAAACCAACGGTAGCCGTAGAGGATATCTTCCAATCCGCGTCGGAGCGCGGAAAAAGTTGGTGGTAAAACCCTTTTCGGTTGCGGTAGGCGCGTAAATCGAAGACGCCGGGGTTAAGCGGCGGCTCCAGCAGGTTGGGCGTTCCCCGCAAGACGATGCCGTCGCCCGCTTTAAGGCGAGCCGCTTTCTCGTCGGGCGGCAGATAGACATAAACCTGGCCCCGAACGGGGTGGGCGGTGTTGCCATCGGCTAAAAGATGATGTAAACGTACTTCAGCCCGGAGCGTTTTTTCGCCCGGCTTGACGACCAGTACCCGGCCGGAGAGCAGGTTTCCTTTCGTTTGGTGGTGCGCAAAGAAAGCGGGATGCGCCGGTAAATAGGTCGCGTTGACCCGCCAGCCGCCGAAAATGAAAACGGCCGCTAAAATTAAACCACTAACGCCAACGGAAAACCAGCGCTCGGGCCGTCGCCAAAATAAAGAGAGCAGACCCAGCGCTCCGATGACCATCAGCGGGAGGAGCCAGTAGTCGGGTGGGGAAAACCCCATCACGTCCGCCGTCAGGATGCCCGCGCCCAGGGCCAGCGCAACGGGGACGAAGGGGACCGCACCCCAATTGGCCGGCGCGTTTTGTGGTGGGCGGTTCACGCCGCTAAAGGTAAAAAACTATAGGTGGTTACACATCGGCTTTACGGCCGCGCGTAAGGCATTCGCCGGCCTTTGCCCACCTCGTGATAATTGTCAAGCCCGGCGACACTCATGGTTTGTAGCCATTCATGGTCTACGTGGCCGGTATCGGCCACCGCTTCGTCGGGCAGAAATATCTCGCGTACCCGGCCGACGATGAAAAAGGTCTCGATACCGGTAATTTTGTGCTCCTCCTCAAAAGTTAGGCCGATGCGAATTTTGCTCTCCGCAACGTAAGGCGCTTTACACGCCTCGCTGTATTCCGGCCTCAACCCCGTCGCCGCGAATTCCGATTCCCCGTTAGCATAGTTGGCGCTGGTCTGGTGCGCCTGTTCCAGAAAGTCAGGATGCAGGGTGTTAATCGTGAACCAGCCGTTGGCCTTAATATTGTGGTAAGTGTCCCTCGGCACGGTCAGCGGTCGCATGATGAAACCCAGCAGCGGTGGGGAACTTGCGCTGATGTGAACGAAAGAACTGAAAACGCCGAGGTTTTCCGTTCCCCGGTAGCCTTTGGTACCCACCAGGTGCACGCCGCGCGGGCCGGGCAGGGTGTTCATAAAATGACGGCGGTACATGGAATCCCGCGCAAGGATGTCTTCAAGGGAGAGGTGCATAATATTGTGGGTGGTGGATGGCGGGTCGTAAGTGATCACCCGCCACCCGCTATTTTACCAGTGTTTGGCGACGTATGGATAGGTCATCTGATATTCGTCTTTCACCATGGCGACGAGGCGTTCGCGCAACTGGTCCATATTCTCACGGGTGTGGGCGGAGATCAGCATGGCCTCGTGGCCAAACTCGCTTTCCAAACTTTTGCGCAGCCCCTCCTCCACTTCCTCACGCCCTTCCTGGTCGAGGTAAAGGTCATAGTTGCGTTTACGGAACAAGTCGATCTTGTTGAAAACGAGGATGGTGGGTTTTTCTTCCACCTTCAGGTCTTTGAGCAGGTTTTGGACGGTACGAATCTGATCGCCGTATGCTCCGTGCGCCACATCGACGACGTGGAGCAAAATATCGCTCTCCCGCACCTCATCCAGCGTGGATTTAAAACTCTCCACCAGGTGGTGCGGCAACTTGCGGATAAAGCCGACCGTATCGGTGAGCAGGAAGGGCACACCCTCGAAGGCCACTTTGCGCACGGTGGTGTCGAGGGTGGCAAACAGCTTATCCTCGGCCAGCACTTCCGACTTGGTCATCAGGTTCATCAGCGTGGATTTACCGACGTTGGTGTACCCCACCAGCGCGACGCGCACCATCGTGTCACGGCCCTTGCGGCGGGTGACGGCCTGGCGGTCAAGTTTCAGCAGGTCTTTCTTCAGTTTGCTGATCTTGTCGCGGATGATGCGGCGGTCCGTCTCGATCTCCGTCTCACCGGGGCCGCGCATACCAATACCACCGCGTTGCCGCTCCAGGTGCGTCCAGAGGCCCCGCAGTCGCGGCAGCATATACTGCATCTGGGCGAGTTCGACCTGGGTTTTGGCTTGCGCCGTCTGCGCCCGCCGCGCGAAGATGTCGAGGATCAGGGAGGACCGGTCGATGATCTTCACCTTCATCCGCTCTTCCAGCACGCCGGTTTGCTTGCCACTGAGGTCATCGTCGAAAATGACCATGGTGATTTCTTCGTGCGTCCTGACGTACTCCGCAATTTCGGCGGCTTTACCACTGCCTACAAAGGTTTTGTTGTCGGGGGAGTCGAGTTTTTGCGTAAATCGTTTGACGGTAACCGCGCCGGCCGTCAGGGCCAGAAACTCCAGTTCGTCCAGGTGTTCATTCACCAATTCATCGGACTGACCACGCCGGATCAGGCCGACCGTGAGTGCGTATTCCGTCTCTTTTTTAAGACCGGATTTCTTTTTACCGACGTTCCATTCGTTTGCCATATTGCGTTGTAAACGGCCCAGTGCCGCTGAGGTTCTTTAGAGCCAGTTGAGAAACCTGATGGACTTCGGAAAAAACAAAAGCCCCTTTGCGCAAACGGCAAAGGAGCTTTCGTCTTCTTGCGAAGCCCGCCGAAGGCAGCGGGTTTAACGGCTCGCCAGGTAACGGCGGTTCATACCCTTGAAGTAAGCGGTGAGCTTATTGACCACGAGGTCGCCCTTTACTACTTTCATGTCGAGATCACGAAACTCGATACGGTCCATCTTTTCGGCTACTTTCTGAGCATCATCGGGCTTTACCTTGAGGCGCATCTGGCCGAGGACGGGGGAACTAAGGAGAAAATATTCGCCGTCGGCGTTGTACTCCCCGATGGTGATGGTATTATTCCAGTTGACGTTCTCTTCGAAGAAAAGGGCCAGTTTTTGCTCCAGTTCTCCACGGAATTTATTGCTCTGCTTATCTTTTTTTCGAATGCGGGAGGCGTACTCGTCTGACTTCTCGAACTTGCCCTTCCTGGCCCACTCTTCCATGGAGATGTTTACAGCCGAATTCAACCGTTCTTCCAAAACGGGGACGCGCCAAAACTTGATCATACCGTCGCGGCCACAGGTGGCCAGAGTGGTGCCGTCGGGGCTGAAGTCAATTTCTTCTACGTCGGATTCGTGCGCCTGCTCAGTCAGCGTCATGATCTGTTTACCGGTGGGCAGGTCCCACAACTTGACCGTGCGATCGCCGCCGCTGGTACCGAGCATGGTACCGTCGGAGCTGAAACTTACGGACCAGACATCGGTTACGTGGCCGGGGAACGTGTTGATCAGTGCGCCCTCGGCGGCGTTCCAGATACGGGCGGTATTGTCCCAACCGCAGCTGGCGACAACGTTGGAGACGGCGGACCACTTCACGTTCCATATCTCGTCTTTATGCCCCTCGAAGGTGCGTAGCAGCGTTCCGTCTTTAGTGGACCACTTTCGTAGTTTGTGATCGCCGCAGGCGGTGATAACGTGCTTGCCCTCGTTGCCGTAAGCGACGGAAGTTACGTCGTCGGGGTGACGGTCGAGATCGAGAACCTGACGACCAGTGCCGGTTTCCCAAATGATGGCGTGGCCGTCCCAGCTGGCACTGGCGACATAGAAGCCGTCGGGGCTGAAGTCGAGATCGCGGACATAATCGGTGTGTCCGGTCATTTCCCGGATGACCGTCCCGCTGGCAATATCCCAAATCAGAATGCGCTTATCTACGCCGCCGGTAGCGAGCAGTCGGTTGTCTGGAGAAAAGCGGACGGCGAGTACGTCATCTTTGTGCCCGCCCGTCAGGGTTTTGACCTTTACCCCCAGGGTGGGCTGATAAACGTCGATGGTGTTACCGGAGCCGGCAACGGCGAGCAGATTGCCGTTCGGGCTGTAGTCGAGGCTGATGAGAGGGTGACCCACGTCGATCGAGTTGATCAGACGGCTGGAGTCGACGGGGTCGGCGGCGAGTGAAAGGCCGCTTACCATTAAGAGAATAAATAGAATGTGCTTCATAGTGTCCATTGATTTAAAGGTATGTTTACAAGTTTTCGGCGGTCAGCCGGAGGGTGTCGATGGCATGACGAAAGACTTACACCGCGCGACGAAAAACCTTCGGCCCGATGTTCACGGGCATAGTATACCCGTGACTCACTTTAAAGGAGGAAAGTGGTGACGAGCACGAGCGAATAATTGAGGGAAATGTCTTTTTGGTGGCGCGTAAACAAATGGGATGTGCTGTTCGTATCTGTCTGTCGAATAAAATAAATAAAATCGGCGTAAAGCTAAGCAAATTTAAGTCCCGTAGAAAAGGTAAGTATCCGAATTAAAGTTGCTAGTAGGTAAAGTCTGCCCACGATGGTATTACCTTTAGGCTTTAAACATTATAACACGCGCCCAAAACTATTGATTTAAGCCCTCCCGATTTTGAATAATATGCACTTGCCGTGCGTACCGGCCACCCATTAGGGCAACGTCCGCCCGCGGATGATTGGTCAGTCGCAATACAAGCGTAACGTACCGCTTTCGTTATCACGCGGACGACAACACCCAATCGGATATCAAAATTAAAGGAAAGGTTTTTAATACGACAACAACTGGGTTTTTAGATTGAACGACACAAGTTTACGTAATGGACAGACGAGATTACCTCATTATTTTTTGCCTTCTACTACCCTTTTTCATCACTCTTCCCTGGCTGATCGTCACTAAAAATCAGCTGAGCTCGGAACGGGAAATGACGGAGTTGGTACGGGATACGCTCCACCTTGTTAATTTGCGCTACGAGCGGTTGGAAAAAACGATGGCCCCGACTAAAGCGCGTAACGTAGCATTGGAAACCGATAATTCGGCCATGACGGAAACGTTGAAAAAGCGGGGTATCAAATTCTACACCCGCTACCTGCCCGCTCCCGTTACGGACTTCACCGAAGGAGAGGCGGCCAAGCAACGCCGCATCGAAGAACTCACCGCGGCCAATAACGACCTGTGGGGTACCATCAGCGATATGCGGGACTACAACGATAAAGACAAGATCGTTCCCTCCCGCCCCGCCGCGGCCGTGGCCGCCGTCAGGCGGGAAGTCGAGGAAAAAGCTAAAGTTGCCAACAAAACCGCCCCCAAAGTGAGCATGACGCCCGAGCCGGTGAAGACCATTAAGGTCAACGCCCGGATGCAGGAGCAACTCGATCGCGTGGCGGTAGAAGGCTTGCGCGGCAAAAATTTTCGGGTAAACATCTTGCGTGAGGAAGGGCCCGAGGCCAACTCCGACAAGCGCCGGCTCGTTGTTGATTTTGACCTCAATCGAATCCCGGCAAAATTCCAGGGCGACCGCCGGCTCTACCTCGTAATCACCGACCGGCGCGGCGAAACGATCACCTCCGGTGCGCCGGTCAGGGCCGCCGTTCCCTTCGGCGGTGTAACGATCGACCTGACCGCCATGGCGGAGCAGCAAACCAGCTTCGGTAGTACGCAACACGTCAGCATGATCAAGGAAATGAACGGTACCCTGAGTAAGGGACAGTATCGTGCTCAGGTGTACTCTGACGTGGCGTTGTTGGGTATGACGGATTTTTTGGTGGAGTAGCCGACCGGCGCGCAACGCAACAATGCCCGCGCCCGGCGGTTCCCCGTGATGAACCAACCAATCCCTTAGCGCTCGTCGATGAAAACCTTTTCCGAACAAGCCCGCGCCCAACTCGCCCGGGTGTACGCAATGATGACCCTCGAAGGCCGGCCCGGCTACGAGCAGGTGGCCTTCAGCGAAAACACTTTCGGTGAGTTGCTGACCTTTTTAGCCATGGTGCCGGAAAAAGGTATCACGGAACTGATCTATCGCCTCAGCGACGGCGTGCCGGCCATCAAGGTCGCCGAACTCTACAACGTTCTTTGCTGGAGCGCTGAAAACCGGGGCGGCATCGCGCTCGAAGAAATCCAGGAATGGTTTTACGCCAAACAGTCGCGGCGCATCGAGATCGCTTTACAGGTAGATATCTTCCCCAGCAACAGTATGCAAGAGAGCCAACGTATTCTGGAAGAGATCAGCGGTCAACACCGGCGGTTGAAGCAGCTGTGCGACGCCGTCCGCCGTGAGGTCGATCACCGACTGGCGGAGGAGGAGAGCTGGGCGAAATACCGTCGCGACACCTTCGAGATGCCCAAAGAAATGACACCCGCCATTATGGGCATCATCAAAAACATAAAAGGCGTTTAGTTAACTTGCGGCTCGAACTTACCAGCTGCACGAATAAGCCATCAAACTCTTCTACACGGGGCGCGGACGCGGGTATGCGGGGGAAGTAAAATAGAAACCGTACTCCTTTACGCCACCGCTCAACTCCTTCTCCCCCAACCAAACAGCGCACTTTCGCCATGTTCCGACTGCAAAACCCTGAATATCTCTGGCTCCTGATCGCCGTCCCCGTTTTGCTGGGCCTGTTTTACTGGTACTGGAACCGGCGTCGGGTCGCCCTCGATCGTTTCGCCGACCGCGAATTGATCGGCCGGCTCGCCCCGGGGATGAACCGACGGCTACCGTGGACGAAGTTTCTCCTCCTGTTGCTCAGCATCCCGCTGCTCTCCTTTGCCATGACCAACCCGCAGTGGGCCGCCGAACGGCAGGAGATCAAACGCCGCGGCATCGACGTCATCGTTGCGCTCGATGTCTCCAACTCCATGCTCGCCGAAGACGTGCAGCCCAGCCGGATGGAGCGCGCCCGCTACTTCGCCAATACGCTGGTGGATGAACTGGTGGGTAACAACATCGGCGTGGAGCTCTTCACCTGCACCTCACTGATGCAAGCGCCGTTGACGACGGATTACGCCTTCGTCAAATCGGTCATCTCCGCCGCCGGCCCGTACCAGATCTCCGCCCAGGGCACCAACCTGGCCGAAGCCATCGACCGGGCCGACGAAGCCTATGAAGAAGAGAGCGCTAACCACCGCGCGCTCATCATCATCTCCGACGGCGAAGACCATGACGGCTCGGCGGCCGCCGCGGCGAGTAGAGCCAACGGTAAAGGCCTGATGATCTATACCATCGGCGTCGGTAAGCAGGAGGGCAGCTTCATGCCCTTCAACCTGCCGAACGGCCGCAAGGATTACGTGCGGACCACCGGCGGCGGCCCGGCGACCACCAACGCCGACCCCGCCACGCTGGAAGCCATCGCCACCGCGGGCGGCGGCAACTACTTCCCGCTCAGCGGCGACGGCAAAAACCTGGCCGAAGCCATCAAGGCCAAGGTCGACCGCATCGAAAAACAGGAATTCGAGAGTCAGTCGTTCTCTACCTACGACAGTTACTTCTACTGGTTTCTCGCTCCCGCCATCCTGCTGCTGCTCGTGGAGTTTTCCATAAGTCGAAAAGACCGTAAGCTCGCCGCCGAACTCGAACTCTAAAAAATTTCTCCTCATGTCCAGGCAAATCAACTTGCTCCTGACGCTGACCTTCCTTTTTACCGCCGGCCTTGCCGCGCAAACGAGCCACCGCGCCCTGCGCAACGGCAACAAGGCGTACAAAGACAAAAACTTCGAGGACGCCAAAGCGGAATACAACCGTGCCCTGGAAGCGGACAATACCGCCAAGGGCAACTATAACCTCGGCAACGCGCTGTTCGAGCAGGGCGATTTCGAGGAAGCCGCCAAGAAATATGAGGAAGCCGCCGGTTTGAGCGATGACAAGATGATCTCCTCCAGCGCCTACCGCAACCTCGGTGACGCCCAGTACCAGCAAAAGAATTACAAAGAAAGCGTCGAGGCTTACAAGCAAAGCCTGCGCATCAGCCCCAACGACGACGAAACGAAGTATAATCTAAGCAAAGCCATTCGCCGACTGCAGCAACAACAGGATCAGCAGCAGCAACAGCAGCAGCAACAGGATGACCAGCAAGAGCAGGACGAGCAAGACCAGCAGGACCAGGACAGTCAGAGCGGCGAAGGAAAGCCGCAACAGGGGGAACAGGACGGCGAAGGCGATCAAAAACCCCAGGATAAACAGCAGCAACCCGGTGACCCGCAAGATCAGCAACCACCCGAGGATGGTCAGCAAAACCCCCAGAACCAGGACGGTCAGTCAAAAGCGAACCGCAACCAACCGAAGATGAGCCGCGAGGAAGCCGAACGCCAACTCGGCATCGCCGCCGAAGCCGAAAAGGAAACCATGAAGAACCTGCGCCAGGGCGAACGCTCCGGCTGCCGCGACGGAAAGGACTGGTAGTAGATGACGTGAGGTTCTCAGTCCTAATGTCGGATCTGTACTTAAAAACCAGATCGTTAGAAGTTAGACCGTTAGGGCAGTCGACATTGCAGTCCACCGTCTTTCTAACTTCTAACGATCTAACTTCTAAAACACTTCAAGACGGCGTAAACACTCACTTTTTCCGCGAACCTCACGTTATTACTACTATCGTTACTATTGCCTTGTTTTGATCCAAAACCGGTTTTCCAGCCTGCTCTTGTTAAATTTACGCCCCCAACGATTTGTAATTCCGCCCCACCCCGCCAATGCGCACGCTATCCGTTCTTTTCCTGACCTTCCTCTGCACCTGCGTCTGCGCCCTGAACCTGCACGCCCAGCATCAGGATGTCTCTTTTGACGCTGAGCTGGACAAGCAACGCATGCTGCTCAACAGCACCGTCGAATACAAACTGACGCTGCGCAACGCCCAGGGAGGCGAGTTGAAGCCACCCTCGTTCGGTGATTTTATCGTGCTGCGCGGGCCGATGCGGTCTATGGGCACGACCATCATCAACGGCGTAGGCACGAGTTACCTGAGCACCACCTGGCAGTTGCAACCCAAGCGGGTGGGCAACCTGACGATCGGCCCCGCCACCATCCGCGCCAATAACCGGACATACAAGACCAACTCCCGAACCGTGGCGGTGCTCAAAGTCGACGAGGAAATAGCCAACGCCGCGCCGACCGATTTTTTGCGCGCCGAACTCTCCACCGATACCGCCTTCGTGGGTCAGCAGATCATCCTGAACCTCAACCTCTATTCGAGCACTAACGTCATATCGCGTAACCTGACGCGGGAGCCGGACTTCAATGGTTTCTACGCCCAGCCGCGCCGGCAGTATGACGGCCGGCCGCGCACCGTCATCGAAGGCGGAAAGGAATACCAACGGCGGACGCTGGGTAGCCTGGCGCTCTTTCCCACCAAAAGCGGCCGCATCACCATCCCGCCCTACCGGATGATTCTCGGCGCGCTGCGCTACCGAAATTCCGGCACCTTTTCCCGCCGCTACACCGAGCAAATTCCGCTCCATACCGATACGTTGTACGTGGAAGTGAGCGAACTGCCCCAACCCCGCCCGGCGAGCTTTAGCGGCGGCGTAGGCAGTTACCGCATGGAGGTGCGGGCCGACCGCGACCGCATGACCACCGACGATGCGCTGACCCTGCGCCTGACCATTACCGGCGAAGGCGACATCGAGCGGCTCGACGCCTTCTCGCCCGTTGATGAGGCCGACTGGGATGTTTACGACCCCAACATATTACAGGAAGAATTTCTGGACAGCCCCACGGGGATGCTGGGCCGTAAGATTTTCGAGTACAAGATCGTACCGAAGCGGGCGGGCAACTTCGCCTTGCGCCCTGCTCTTTCCTATTTCAACGTGGACAGTGCGCGTTACGTCAACAACGTGCCGAGCACGTTCAATGTCGCCGTGACGGCGGGTACCGGCACGGTCACCTACGAAATCGACACCAGCAAACGGGCCGAGGCCAAGCTGACCTTGCTGCCCGTGGAGGAACTGCCGGCCGGAACAAAAGCGGGCAGCGACCTGACGGGCCGCCCGCTGTACTGGGCTTTATTTCTGCTCCCCCTGCTGCTGGCGGGTGCCGCGATCGGCCGGCGACGTTACCAGGTTCACCTGGCGAACCGCGACCCCGTCGCGCTGGCCCGCGAGCGCGCCGCGCGGGCGGCCGCCCAACGTCTGACCGCCGCTAAGGCACACATGGATAAGGTGGAAGCCCGGCCGTTCTATGACGCCGTTGAAGGAGCAATCTTCGGCTACCTGCGCGATAAATTCCAGCTCCCGATGGCCGAACTCAGCCGCCGGAACATTCACGAAAAACTGACCGCCGCCGGTGCGGACGCTAACCTGACCGACCGTTACGACCAGTTACTCAAGCGCTGCGAAATGGCCCTCTACGCCGGGCAGGACAAGGCCGATGATCTGGCCGACGCCTACGCCTCAGCCAAAGACCTGATCACGGATACGGAGCGGCAGACCGCCACCGAGGAAGGCGCCGCCGCCGGCGTTTAGTCTTCAGGCTATACCTTTGGCCTCCACGCCAGTTCCTACTTCACGTGCTATCTTTATTTCGTACCAACCAGGCTTCGGCCGGTTTCCTGCTGTTCTTCTACGCCCTGCTGTTGCAGTTACCGGCTTGGTGGGCGGGTGCCGCCCCGGCGGCGGATTTGCCCGCGGGCGGCATCGCGGGTCGATGGCTGATGAGTTGGGGAAGTAGTACGGCGTGGTGGTCTTATCTGTTGCCCGTAGTGCTGGTCACCGTACAGGGCATCATTGCCAACGTGCTGGTGACCCGCCACCGCATGTCGCGGAAGATTACCCAATTCCCCGGTCTGTTTATCGTATTGTGCTGGGCACTGGTGCCGGCCTTCCGGGCCTTGCATCCGCTGCAAGCCGCTAACGTATTCGTTTTGCTCTCCCTGCTTTCGCTGGGCAGGGTTTATAAGCATGCCCAGCCGGCCGTAGCACTGTTTAACGGAGGGGCGTGGTTGGGGTTGGCCTCGTTATTCCACCCACCGTGTCTGTCATTATTGCCTGCCTTTCTGATCGGGATCGGAACGCTGCGGCGGCCGGATTTCAGAAGTTTCCTGCAGTTTCTAACGGGGACGAGCGTGGTGTTTTTTCTTACTTTTTCCCTGTGCTATTTTATCGGCACTTTTCAGCCGGCATTGGATTTACAGTTCTCGGGTTACGGCCTTTGGCAATGGTTGCCGGTGCCGCGGCACTTCCGGCCCGGACTTGCGGTATTGGGTCTGTTGTTGCCGGTTGCGTTGTTTACCTACGCAACCACCGTTCGGCTTCTTAACATCGAGGGGAAGAAGAACGTGAGCATTTTGCTGGTGCTGCTTTTGGTTACGCTGGGCGTTACCTTACTTTGGTCGGGCGGCGGATGGGCAGGTTGGCAACTGATCCTGGTGCCGCTGGGGATCATCATCGGCTTACGTTTCATTTTACTTCAGCCTAAATACGCCGGCATTTATCATCTGCTGTTGTTGGTCACGGCGGTGGGGCCGTTGTTGTACGCCGCCTTTGCCTGAGAACGGGGCGGGGGCGCGGGTGCAAAGGCTGGTTTGGAAAGGACGTGGCGGCAAACAATGTAGGTGGTGGTGGAATTTCGACGCCGCTAACATCCGCCGCCGATTGCGGTTATAAGCGACAAACCAAAGCAACCACCAAACATGAGTAATTTCGTTCAGGAGTTCAAAAAGTTCGCCGTCAAGGGCAACATGGTCGATTTGGCGGTCGGTATCATCATCGGCGCGGCCTTCAACAAGATCGTCGACGCGTTGGTCAAGAAGATCATCATGCCGCCGCTGGGTTACCTGACGGCGGGCATCGATATCGCGGACATGAAAATCGTGCTCGCCGAACCGACGACAGCGGCGGACGGTACGATCCTGGAGCCGGGCGTCGTGATCGGCTACGGCGCTTTCCTGGAGGCGATGCTCGATTTTCTCATCGTCGCTCTTACGCTCTTCTTCGTCATCCGGTTTATCAATTCTTTGAAGGAGCGAGCGGAGGATGAGGGCAACAAAACAGTACCTACACCGAAAGATATTCAGTTGCTCTCCGAGATCCGCGACGAGATGAAACGGATGAACGGTGGCGTAAAGCCGGAGCCGGTGGAGGCGTAAGCCGTGAGGCCCCGGGGCTCGCTCACCTTGTACCTGTTCTTCGCCTTTGTACCCGCGCTCCCGCCCAGAAATTCCTGAACAAACTCTCACATCCAGTCAGAAGCACCAGACGTAATTGCGTCGGGGTGCTGGCCGCGGCCGTGATCCCGGCTGAAATCCCAGTCGTAATCCGCTAGCCCGCTGATGGCGGCCGCGAGCAGATCGATGGTGGCCGCCACGTCTTCCTTATGGGCCATTTCCGTACTTTGGTGCATGTTGCGCAACGGGATGGAGATGGCCCCGGCGATCGCTCCCTTCTTGCCGTACCGCTGAACGGCGGCGGTATCGGTACCGCCGGCGGGGAGTAGTTCCAGTTGCGTTTTGATCTTTTCCTTACCAGCTATTTCCTTGAGGTAGTTCACCATGCGGTAATCGGAAATCACCGAGCCGTCGAGCACTTTGATGGCCGCGCCTTCGCCGAGGGAGGTGACCGCCTCGTGCGGCCCCGCGCCAGGCACGTCGAAAGCGATCGTCACGTCAAGCCCGAAGCCGAAGTCGGGGTCGATGTGGCTCGCGCTACCCATCGCGCCGCGCAGCCCCACCTCCTCCTGCACGGTGAAGGTGGCGTAGAGATCGTGGGGTAATTGTTGCTCCTTCAGCCGCCGCAACGTTTCGATCAGGATGAAGACCGACACGCGGTTGTCAAGCGATTTGCTGGTCACGCAGTCGCCGACCTCGATCAACGCCCGCTCGCGGGAAATGGGATCACCGATGCGAATATATTTTTCTACTTCTTCCTTTTTCATACCCGTGTCCACGAAATATTCGGAGAGCGGGATGACGTTTTTGCGTTCTTCGGGTTTCATAATGTGGATGGGCTTGCAACCCAGCACGCCGACGACGTCTTCGCGGCCGTGAATGATCACGCGTTGGGCCGTTAAGGTTTTCGGGTCAAACCCACCGAGGGGGAGAAAACGAATGAACCCCTTTTCGTCGATGTGATTGACAATGAAGCCGATCTCGTCCATGTGCGCCGCCACCATCACCCGCTTGCCGGAAGTGCCCCGGCGGATGGCCATGACGTTACCCATGTTGTCTACCTCTACTTCATCCGCCAGGCCCTTTACCTCCCGCAAAACGAGTTCACGAATGCGGCGTTCGTAGCCAGAGACGCCGGGAGCTTCACAGATAGCTTCTAAAAGAGGAAGATTTAGCATGGGGACACTTTATAGTTTTCGACCGGCAAAAGTAATGCTAATCTTTCATGTGCAATCAGATTGGGGCCTGGGAAAGACTGATCGGGCCAGGCTCATTGATGATCCGGCAAGTTATTTAGAAGACATTCATTACGCGAATCGAGAGCAAAGTTAAGAAGGCCTGGAACGGACACTCGGAAGTCACGAAGGGGAAATGCGCCGCGCTCTTTCCGCTTCGCAACTCTTAAAAGTCCTTAATTCGTCGGTAAACGTTTAAATTTTCACCACAATGCAAGGACCTCGGAGCGTCCCTGACGGAGTCGGGACCTCCGAGTATCCGTTTCTTGGTTTAGCTCTTGATTCGCGTTAGCAGTGTACTTATATACCCCTTCTCCCACCCGGCCCGGGAAGTATCAAATTCAACGTATCTGAATTAAAAAGCCCGGCCCAAACATAATCGTTTGGGCCGGGCTTTTCAATGCGTGAAAGATCCGTTAAGAGCTTACTGCGCCATTTCCATCATGGAGATGTACTTCTCGGCGCTTGCGGCTTCGGGGCTTTGGCCGTAGTCGAGCTTCAAACGTTTGAACGCTTCGAGTGCTTCATCGTTCTTGCCTTCGCTGCGCAGCAGCAGGCCGAGCTTGTTGAGGTAGTAACCACCGGTGACGAAGTTGTCTCCCGCGGCGTCCACCGCGTTGCGGTAAGCACTCAGGGCGGCATCGTTGTTCCCCAGTTCGCTTTCGGCATCACCGATCACCCCGTACTTCATGGCGGGCAGCAGGGAGCCTTCGGCGTCGAAAGACTTGGCGTAATCGAGGGCGGCCTCGTATTTACCAACGTTGAGGTAAGATACGGCGGCGTAGTAATTCGCCAGATTGCCGGCCTTGGTGCCGCCGTACTGATCTACGATGTCAATGAAGCCCATACCACCGTTACCGGGGCTGACCAGGGCGAGGTTGAAACTGTCCCGCTCGAACTGCACCTGTGCCTGCTGCATCTCGGCCATGGCGTTCTTCTCGGCGGGAAGCTTAACGAAGGTTTGGTAAACGAAGTAAGCCGCGATGAGCACGGCAATGGCGATGGCTCCGTAGACGATGGTGTTGCGGTTGCGCTCAAAAAAATCAAGGCCCTGATCGCGGACCTCGACAATATCGACCAGCGTGTCATCACCCTCCAGAATGGGAGCGGCGGTACCACGGGTGCGACCCGTACTTGGCGTGCCCTGTGGGCGGCGACCGATGTTATTCTTCTTTGCCATTTTATCTTAATTTAAGAAGCCCCGCGTGTGCGAGGCCCGAAAGCGAGCGCAAAGATAAGGAAAGTCACGAAATTCAGTAAAGTGCCGGTTATTTCAGTGGCGCGTAGAAAACCAGAGCAGGCGAACACCCCAATTAATGGCAACGCCACTGTCGGTACGGGAAAGTACCGAAGCGGCGGAATCTTATTATGGGTGTGATGTCTTGCTTTTCTTATTTTACAGTCGCTCAGTAAAACGCCGGGAGCGGGGACCGGCCCACCCGGACAAAAAACATCCGCTATCACCAAGAGATGATAGCGGATGTTTTTTGTCCGTTTAGAGATTTCCTAAGTCAGGAAAGGATACGGCGCGGAGTAGTTGTCCGTGTAAAGCGTGGAAGCATCGGGGAAATCGCTTTCCTCGGCGAACTTGGCGGCTTCGGCGACTTCTTGCTTTACGCTGTCTTTGATTGCTTTGATCTCGTCTTCGGTAGCCAGGCCGTTGTCCAAAATCAGTTTTTCAGTCACCTTCATGGGGTCGCGCTCCTGGTACTCCTTCAGTTCGCTTTTCTCGCGGTACTTGGCGGGGTCGGAAACGGAGTGACCTTTGTAACGGTACGTTTTTACCTCCAGGTAGAAGGGGCCTTTACCGGAGCGGATGTGCTCGGCAGCTTCGGTGAAAGCCTCATGAACGGCGGCGGGGTCCATACCATCGACGCTTTTACTCGGCATATTGAAACTGGCGCCGAGTTGGCTCAGGTCGGTTACGTTGGAGGTCCGCTCGACGGAAGTACCCATCGCGTAGCCGTTGTTTTCACAGACGTAAAGCGCGGGGATTTTCCAGGTCATGGCCATGTTCCAGCTTTCCCAGAGCGCGCCCTGGCGGCTGGCGCCGTCGCCGAACATCACGACGCAGAGGTTGTCCGTGCCTTTGTATGACTCGGCCATGGCGATACCGGTGCCGATCGGAATCTGGGCACCAACGATGCCGTTGCCTCCGAAGTATTTATTCTCCTTGCTGAAGAAGTGCATGGAGCCGCCCTTGCCCTTCACGATGCCGGTTTCTTTGCCGTACAACTCGGCCATGGCCTGCTTCATCGTCACGCCGCGACCCAGGGCCGTGCCGTGTTGGCGGTAAGCCGTCACGATGCCGTCATTCTTGGTGATTGCGCTCTCCATACCCGCCGCAACGGCCTCCTGACCGATGTAGACGTGGCAAAAACCCCGGATCTTCTGCTGACCGTACGCCATCAGCGCCCGTTCTTCAAACCGGCGAATACGGAGCATGAGGGTGTACCACTCGATGTACTGCTCGGCGCTGTATTTCAAGCCCTTGGCCGTGCCGTTCTTCTTGACCGTCGTCGTTTTCTTGGTCCGCGTCGCGGTCTTCTTCGTTGCTGTTGCCATATTTGATTAGCGAATTTTCGCTGATTGAGATTGCGTTACCGGATAAATATAGGAAGCGGCGCGGAAATACCGACCACTTCTTTACAACCGGGAAATCGGGAGAGAGGTTTAGAAGGGTTGAGGTTCCTGTTCAATTTTTCCGCGACGGGTGATTTTTTTGCACCGGGGGTTCTGTAGGTGGGCGGGGTCGCAGGTGCGATGCGGGGGAGCAATTCAGCGTCGTTAAAACAGCACATCCTCCGCTTCCTCGTCATAACCGCCGATCACCCGTTCCACCCGGCCCTGCTCGTTGATGACGACAAACGTAGGAAAACTGGCGACCTTAAAGTTCTCGTTCATCAGGCTCTCCTTTCCGAAACCGACGAAGGGAAAGCCTTTTTTCTTTAAGTAAGCCGGCAAGGTGGAGGACGCGTCAACCGGGCTGCTGTAAACCAGGTCGATCCCGTCTTTCAAAGCAAAATTTTTCTTCTTCATTTCCCGCAGGGCGTATTCGCAGCCGCCGCAGCCGATGAAGGAGAACATAACGACCGTTTTACCGTGCGCTTTGCCGTAGAGAAATTGCTCTTCATTATTGACGTCGGTATAATCCGAACGGAAGAGTTGATCACCTGCTTTTACCAAACCGGCCAGACGTTCTTTGTCGTTTTCGGCGTCGGTCAGCTCCCGGTAATCCGTTGGGGGCGGCACATCAACCATGTTGAAATCAAAGACCTCTTCCGTGAACGTGAAGTCACTAAAGAAGTAATCAATGATCTGGACGGTATCGTTCTCGATGTGGGTACTCTTACGGATTCGCGTGACCACCTTTCCCTCCGGGTCAACGAAGTACTGTCGCGTGGTATTCACCTGCTTACCGGCGTCATAAGTAGTGGGATTAAAACCGGTTACGGCGTAGAGGTACTCCCTTTTTCCGTTGATCACCGTGTCCGAGATGCGAGTCAACTCCTCCGCTGCCGGCAGGTCTTTCGGGTCATTGTGAAAGAAGGTGAGGTTATCGAGGTAATCGGTTGGCCGGCCGATGTCCGCCGCCGTCGTTCGCACCACCTTGCGTTTGACGTGATCGATGTCCAGCCGGTCTTCTCCGTCGTACAGGATTTCCTTGTTCTTTTTGACCACGTACAGCCCAAAGCCTAATTCACTGTCCGCCAGCTTGCCATAAGTTATGGCTGCGGTATCCCGGTTCGTTGAACTGGCGAAGCGGTTGTCCCAATACATATCGACGAAGTAACGGTGCGTCGGGACGGTCAGCATCTTGCTGCGAGTAGCTTCGAGGACGGACGTGAGGTCAGTTGAATTCTCGTCAGTTCCCGGCCCCACGCAGCAGGTGAGCAAAACACCTAGCGCGGCAACAAGGAAGAAGGTAATGGCTTTCATCAGCTATTTTTGGTTGAGGGGCTAACGCCCGGCTTCGGTGTTTGCCGGCTGGTAACTTCGCTTGCGGGGTGATCCGTTCCCGAAGAACTTCCTTTGAACCCGCGGCCGCGCCCAAAGTATACATATTCCCACAAACTAGAATGGAGCGCGGGGGTGATCCGCGCTCCATTCTTATCAGCCTGAAGGCTGATGAACCCTCACGGCCTCACGGCCCGGGCAACCTACCGCTCGCCGGTACCGATCATGTAAGGCGCCCCCGCCGCCCTTAGCTTATCCCGCAAACCGGGCAGCTTAGCGAAAAGCTTCTCGATCTTCGGCAAAATATCCTTCAGCGCCGTTTCCGCCAGCCCCAGACTCCGCTCCATGTTGGGCGTTGCACCATAGGTAGTACGTAGTCCGCGCATACCGGCGAAGAAGTAATCCCGAACGGATGGTGGGGCCTTTTCACCCACTTCGCCGCGGCTCGGGCTACCTTCCAGCTGGTTGGTCAGTGCGGCGACTTCATCCTGCAAGGCGTACAACTCCTCGTTGAGTTGGCCGGGCGCGATGGCCGAACGGGCCAGGGCCGTTTCCATCGACTTCACCTGCTTGCCGAGGGTTTCCAGTTTCTCCTGCCCCTCGGCCATCTTATCCTGAACGGCTTTGACCCGTTCGCGGTAGGCGTTGAGCTCAGCCGGTGCGGCACCCACCAGCGTCGGTTGGTGCAGCGGCTTGACGTTGAAACTTACCGGCCCGTCAAGTAGGGTGATCTTCCCGTTCATCTCCTTGCTCAACGTTACGGCGTACTTACCGGGCGCGGCCAGTGGCCCGCTGCCGCTGTCGCCTTCCTGGCCCTCGCTGATCGCCCGGGTGGTGGGGTAGCGGAGGTCCCAAGCCACCCGCTGCACGCCTTTTTTCATTGGTTGGCTGAGCTTTCGGACTACCTTGCCACCGGCGTCCGTTACCGTCAGCCAAACCTTCGGTTCCCGCTCCATGCCCTCCGCGTCGATGGCGTCGTAGCCGGGGAAGGTCAGCGCGCGCTTAGCTTCCATCGCCTCCTTCTCCGCTTCCTTGCGCATATCCTTCTTGCTCTTGAACTCGGTGTTCAGGTTATAGGTGAATACCGCGCCGAAGTCCGGATTATCCGCCGCGTACTTGTCCGCGCCAACGCCGGGGTCGTTGCCGCGGGGGGTGTACCACCAGGCGTCGCGGACGGCGAACAGCGCCCCCTCTTTGTCCATGTTCTCCTTGTTCATTTCGCGCAGTGGCGCGTAATCGTCGAGCACCCAAAAGCTGCGGCCGAAACTCGCGCCCACCAGGTCGTTCTCCCGCTTCTGAATGGCCAGGTCGCGGAACGGGATGGTCGGGGAGCCCGCCACCTTCTTCCAGTCGCTACCCGCGTTCTGGCTGACGTAGATGCCGTTTTCGGTGCCGATAAAGAGCAGATTAGGGTCCACGTGATCCTGCACCAAACGCCAGATCAGCGTGCCGTCGGGCAGCCCGGCGGCGATGTTCTCCCAGTTCTTACCGCTGTTCGCACTGCGCAGCAGATACGGTTTGTAGTCGCCCTCCTTGTGGTTGTCCATGCTGATGTATACGGTATTGGCGTCAAAGCGATCCAGCTTGATGTCGTTGATGAAGGCGCGCTCGGGCACACCGGGCAGTTCACTGACCATGCGCTTATTCCAGGTCTTACCGCCGTCTACGGTCGATTGGAAAATACCGTCGTCCGTTCCCGCCCACACCACGTCGGGGTTGAGCTCCGATTCGGCCAGGGAAGTGATGGTACTGTAGTTGGACATGGCGAAAAGATCCCACGGGTTATCCCAGCTTTGCACGCCGCCCATGATGGGCAGGGCGATTCGGTTTTCGTTGCGGGTCAGGTCGCCGCTGATCGGCGTCCAGTCGTCGCCCCGGTTGTCGGAACGCCAGACGCGGTAGCTGGCGAAGTAGAGTCGCTTGGGGTCGTGGCTGGAGACAACGATCGGCGCGTCCCAGTTAAACCGCTCGTGAGGGTCACCGGCGCGCGGCTGGGGTTGGACCATGACGGGCTCGCCGGTTTTCAGGTCGACGCGGTGCAGGCCGCCCTGTTGGGTTTCGGCGTAGATAATGTCGGGGTTCCCCGGCTCGGTAGCGGACTGGTGGCCGTCGGCGAACAGCGTTTTGTACCAGTCGCCGTTGGTGATGCCCGCTTCGGAATCCGTGCGGCTCGGCCCGCCGTGGGAGCCGTTGTCTTGCGTACCACCGAAGATGTGGTAGAACGGCTCACGGTCGTCCACGGCAACCTTATAGTACTGCGTCAGCGGCATATTATCGATGAAGCGCCAGTTCTCGGCCAGGTCGAAGGATTCGTAGACGCCGGCGTCGGTACCGATCAGCAGGTAGTCGGGGTCATCAGCGCGGAAGATCAGCGCGTGGTTGTCGGAGTGCTTGCGGACCTCCTTCATGCGGCGGAAGTTTCTCCCGCCGTCGTCGGAAACCTGCACGCGCACGTCCATCAGGTACAATCGGTCGAAAGCGTGGGGACTGGCGTACAGCTCTTGGTAGTAATGAGGGCCGGTGCCGCCACTGACGGCGTCGGACATCTTCGTCCAGCTGCTGCCCTGATTTTCGGAGCGCCAGACGCCGCCCTTCCGTCGGTCGAGGGTGATGGCGGCGTAAACCACGTCGGGCTGCTGCGGGCTCATCGCCAAACCGATCTTACCGAGGTTAGAGCCAGGGATGCCGGAGGTGAGTTTCTCCCACGTCTGGCCGCCGTCGCGGCTGCGGTGGATGCCCGAACCGGGCCCGCCGCCGAGGTAGGCGGCAACGGTGCGGTGCCGATCCCAGGTAGCGGCGTAGAGCAGGTCGGGGTTGCGGGGGTCGATCATCAGGTCGGTCGCGCCGGTCCATTCGGTTCCACCGTCGATGTTATCCTGGCCGAGTACCTTGTTCCAGCTCTTGCCACCGTCGGTGGTTTTGAACACGCCGCGGTCGCCGCCGCTGCTCCAGAGCGGGCCCTGGCTGGCGACCCAGACGACGTCGCTGTCGTCCGGGTGAACGATGATCTTCGAGACGTGCTCGGAATTGGGCAGGCCCATATTTTTCCAGCTGCGCCCCTCGTCGTCGGATCGGTAAACGCCGTCGCCCCAGGCGATGTGGCGGCCGCCGACGTTCTCGCCCGTACCGGCCCAAACGGTGGCCGGGTTGCGCGGGTCGATGGTGATGCAGCCGATGGCGAACGACTTCTCGCCGTCGAAGATCGGCTCCCAGGTGATGCCCGCGTTTTTGGTCTTCCAGATGCCGCCGCTCGCCGCGCCGACGTACCAGGTGTTTTCGCGCCGCGGGTGTACCGCGATGTCAGCGATGCGGCCGGATACAAAGGCCGGGCCGACGTTGCGGAGTTTGAAACCAGCGAGGGTCTCTGGTTTGTCCTGGGCGGCCAACGGCAGGGCCAACAGCAGAACGAGGAGGGATAAAATAACTCTCATGGTATGGATTTGGTATGATTGATGAAGACGGGGTGGAAAGTACGGATTTTTAGGGGCGGGGTCGCGGGGTGCAAAGGACGTTTTTCAGGGCCGTGGATTTCTTCCCTAACTTTCGCCCATGAAGCATTTCCTTGTCGTCCTCCCTTTCCTGTTCGGATTCCCGCCTCCCCTTGCCGCCCAGACGGCCGACCGGGTGATGACCGAAGCCCGCGCCGCGCTGGCCGCCTTCGACGTTCCCGGTTTCGCCGTTGGCGTAATCAAGGATGGAGAGGTGGTTGTTTCCCACGGTTTCGGTACCCGCTCGGCGGGGAAGAAGAAAGCCGTAAACGGCGCTACGCTTTTCGCCATCGCTTCCAATACCAAGGCCTTCGTTTCCACCGCCGTGGTGAAGCTGCATGAGGAAGGGAAGCTCGACCTCGATGCGCCGGTGCAGACCTACCTGCCCTACTTCCAGCTCTACGATCCCTACGTGAGCCGGCACACGACGGTGCGGGATCTGCTCTGCCACCGCGTTGGGCTGGGCACCTTCAGCGGCGATGCGATCTGGTACAAGAGCGACAAATCGGCCGAGGAGATCGTACGTCAGATTCGCCACCTGCCGCAGGCGTACGGTTGGCGGGGCGGCTACGGCTACACCAACCTGATGTTCATCACGGCGGGGGAGGTGATCCGCGCCGTGACGGGCAAGAGCTGGTCGGACTACGTGCGGGAGCACTTCCTCGACCCGCTGGGGATGGAGCGGACCCGGACCTCCGTCGGCCCGCTGGCTAAGCTGAAGAACGTCGCCACACCCCACGTGAGCCATCGCGGCAACGAGCCGTTAACGATGGCCCCCTGGGAGGCGTCCGGAGCGGCGGGCGGCATCATCTCCAGCACGGACGATATGCTGAAGTGGTTGGGCGCGCAGCTGGGTAAAGGAACCTTCAACGGTAGCCGTGTCTTTCCGGAAAAGGTGCAAGACCAGACCTTCAAGATCCACAACGCGTCGGGCGGGCGGCTGTCCTTTTCGTCCATCGGCCTCGGCTGGTTCCTCTACGAGCGGGAGGGAAGGGCGGTGGTCACCCACGGTGGTGGCTACGATGGCATGTACTCGCGGGTGATCCTGATTCCGGAGGAGAACGTCGGTATCGTGGTGCTGACCAACAGCATGACGGGATTGTCTTCCGCCCTCGGCAGCCGCTTGCGGGATCTGGCGCTCGGCGTGGAGGAAGCCGACTGGCTGGAAAAGGCCACGAAGCGAGAGGCCGACAACCGCGCCCAATGGCAAGCCGACAAAGTCACCGACCCACAAGCCAGCCGCGCGATGGGCACCCAGCCCAGCCTGGACGCGGAAGCGATGGCCGGCACCTACGCTGATCCGCTCTTCGGCGATTTCCGGGTGGTCACCACAACCGATGGTAAAATGGAGCTGCAATTCGACCGCAGCCCGAGCCTCAACGCTATCCTTACCCACTGGCACTACGATACCTGGAAGCTGAACTGGCACGAGTCCCACGCCTGGTTCGACTTCGGCACCGTCCGCTTCGTGACCGACAACCGGCGGCGGGTGAGCGGCCTGCGCTTCGACGTGCCGAACGACGATATTTTCTTCGAAGAACTGGAGCCGGTGCGCAAAGAATGAAGGTCGGGGGAAGCGCGTCTCCACGCCCCTGGTCCTTCGCTTGTACCCGCGTCCCCCGCCCGGAGTAAAAGACGAAAAGGGAACGGGGGAAGGGAAAAAGGTACCGAAAGGGAAAGGAAGCCACGTGATAACTCACGCGGGCGTTAACAGCCTACCGCCCTAACGGCCTAACTTTGCCCCCATGTCGCACAAGCCCCGAGTTACCCCGATGAATGACCACGTGACGCTGCTGTCGATCACGGGAAGTCAGTACCTCTCCGAGAAGGTCTCCACCGCCTACGGCCAGCCGCTCGGCGAGTTGGAAGTTGCAAAATTCAACGACGGCGAGATGCAGCCCATCATCAAGCAGAGCGTGCGGGGCGAGTACGTCTTCATCATCGGCAGTACCTTTCAGCCGCACGAAAACCTGATGGAGATGCTGCTGACCATCGACGCCGCCCGCCGGGCCAGCGCGGGTTACATCTGCTGCGTGATGCCGTACTTCGGCTACGCCCGCCAGGACCGTAAGGACCAGCCCCGCGTGCCGATCAGCGCCAAGCTGATCGCCAATTTGCTCGTCGAGGCCGGTGCCGACCGCATCATGACGCTCGATCTGCACGCCGACCAGATCCAGGGTTTCTTCGACATCCCCGTGGATCACCTCAAAAGCCAGGCGATCTACATCCCCTATTTCGATACCCAGGACATGAGCAACGTCACCTTCGCCAGCCCCGACATGGGCGGCGTGAAGCGCGCCCGTGACTACGCCAAGTACTACGAACGCGACGTGGTGATCTGCGACAAATACCGCAAGCGCGCCGGCGAAATTGCCGGTATGACCCTGATCGGCGACGTGAAGGGTGCCGACGTCATCCTGGTGGATGACCTCGTCGATACCGCCGGCACCCTCTGCCGCGCCGCCGACCTGATCATGGAACGGGGCGCTAAATCCGTCAAAGCCATCGCGACCCACCCCATCCTGAGCGGTACAGCCTACGAGAAAATCGAGAAGTCTCAACTGGAGATGCTGATCGTTTGTGACGCGGTGCCGTTGAAGCAGATCTCGCCTAAGATCAAGGTGTTGTCTTCGGCGGCCTTGTTCGCAAAGGGGATTCGGAAGACGCATGACAACGAGAGTATTTCGGCCCTTTTTGTGGGGGGGAAGTAAGCGGATTTACCGATAGACCTAAGCGAACGGCTAAGCTGGAAGTTTCTACGGTCCCGTTTAAACGCGCCTCTACCGGATCGAAGGAGGTGGAGGTAACGTCCCGGGCGGGAAGGGTAGTGGTCAGGAATAAAAATACCAGGATGCACCAGGGGTGCTTCACGTAAAGCGGGTTGTAAGGCGTTTATGCTGGTAAGTCACGGCCGGCAACCCGGTCTCTCTCAAACCCAGTCTAACCTCCGCAACACTTCCTCCTTATTCCTCCGGCTCAGCGGCACTTCCCGCTCCCCGAGCCGGATGGTGTTCTCCTGGGTATCGATGCCGGTGACCCGGCGCAGATTGACCAGGAAGCTGCGGTGGGTGGTCACAAAATGATCCGGTAAGCGATCCGAAAATTCGGTAAGGGATTGGTGAACGAGGTGCTTGCGCTCCGCCGTGTGAATCCGGCAATAGTGACCGTCGGCCTCGAGGTAGAGAACGTCGGCCAGGGTGACTTTGTGCAACTGGCCACGGTCCTTGACGAAGAAGTGGTCATTGAATCGTTCGGCGGCGGTGCCGTCTGAGGGCTCGATAGCGGGCGCGGCCGCCGGTGCGGAGTTCGTTGGAGAAGCCGTGGAGGTTCTTTCCGTTGTTTGCCGAAAAGCCAGTTCGATGGCCCGCTGAAGTTGCAACTGGCCAAAGGGTTTAAGGAGGAAGTTGGCCGGCCCCGTCCTGCTGGCCCGCCGAAAGGTGAGGACGTCCTGCAGGGAGGTGACGAAGATGATCGGGATGGTGTGCTTCCGCTGAATCAGTTCAGCCAGCTCGATACCGTCGTGTTCGCCCTCGATGTGGACGTCCATTAAAATCAAGTCCGGCGGCGTCTTGGTAATCACCGCGAGAGCCTCAGCGGAATTATCCAGCGTACCGAGGTGGCGATGGCCGAGTTTTTCCACCAGCATTTCGAGTTGGTCGGCGTAGAGGGCTTCATCTTCTACGATGAGGATACGGAAAGACATGGCCGACGGAACTGGTGGTTACTGAATGTTGCCCCAAAGTAGGGCTTTGCCGCCGAACCGTTGGTGTACACCGGGCTTACCGCTCGTGTACTCCAGCTTACCGCTCGTGGGTATTGGACGGTTTCAGGTGGGTTGCGCCCTCACCTTTGTGAAATAACGGGCGTAGTCGATCTGCTCTTCATCCCTATCCATGCGCCTGTACATTCGGCAGGCTCAGCAACAGCGGCCGCGCGCTTTTCCAATAATCAATTCCAATATGAAAAATACTTTCTTCCTCTTAATTACCCTGCTTTTTTGCCCTTTCGGTACGGAGGTGAACGCACAAATCAGCACGAGTGGTGTGTATAAGATCACCGTCAAGTCAACCGGTAACTCTCTTGACGTGCAGGGGAGTTCTACGGCCGATCGCGCCACGGTCCTCGGCTTCAACTATACGGGGAGCGATAACCAGAAGTTTTACTTCAAAAAGCATTCGGATGGTTATTATTCCATCCTCATGGTTCATAGCGATAAAGCCCTCGATGTATCTACCTCGGTAAAGGGTAGTAGGGTGTACCAGTATAAGTACCACGGTAAGGACAACCAGAAATTTAAGCTCATCCCGAAGGGTGATGGTTACTACCAGATAAAGAGTAAAAGCAGCGGTATGGTCCTTGACGTGATAAAGGACCAAAGCAAGCTTATTCACTGGACGGCTCACACCGGCCCTAACCAGCTATTCAAAATTCAAGCGCTCGCGCAAGTTGATGTAAATAGCGTAGGTACCGTTCACTTCGCGGGAAACCTGAAGTTTGAGATGATCGCCGATCGGGTCTGGAAAGAAAGCAAAAACGGAATCGACGTCGGTATCTTCGAAGAGCGGAAGCGCTCTAAGACGAGTATTTACCTGGCTGACTACGACCGGGACGTCAACATCGAACTCAATATTTCCAATAACGCCATGGAACAAGGAGGTAAACGCATCCAGGGCATCACGAAAACGGAAAAAATGGCATCCTCCTACCGTAAGCTCTATCGTGTCCATCTACTGGGCGAAACCCTTTTTGCCTATTACAGCGACAACGTATACGGGTACCACGATGATGGTAATGGTAAGCGAGCCGCCAACGTTCCCGGCTGTAGCGGCCCTGGTGGCGGCACTTACAAAGAGGTTTTCTTCCCCGCCTGCGAAGAGCACGACCGCTACTGGCGCGCACCGTGGAAGGAAGCCAACTTCGGCCGCAATATTGCCAAAAACATCACTAACCACACCTTCCTGAGCCGCATGACCAAGCTATGCGATGATGCCGCCAACTTCGTGGCCAACGGTACTTGCCGGGTCGGAACGGTTTTTTGGCTAAGCGCCGTACACGATTTTGGCGACATGACAGCCAGCCAGGAACATGAAGAGTTTATTGACGATAACCGTAAAGACGATTACCGGGTAGTCAAATACCGAATTCCCAAAAAACGAGCGGAAGCTTTGGCGGCCAGACGTAGAAAAATTGGCTTAGAGATTCCTTACACCTACGGCACGGAGTACGAAGTAACTATCGATTTTGATGGTGCCGGCAACAATGATTACAGCGACACCAAATCGTTGATCACCGTTGAGTTATTTGACAAATATGATATCTCTCTCGGCTACGAATGTTCTTATGGAATCAGCTTCGGTACGGAAAAAACATTCTCCATCTTTACTGATCGTACGCCAAGTTACTTTGTCATTAGCTCGCACGGGCACGATGCTTTTTACATGGATGCGGTCACTATTGAAAATGTCAATACGGGCAAGAAACACTCCCACGGCATTGACGGTGGAAGTGGTTGGTGCCTCTCTACGGATGCTAACGACACCATCAATGCCGCTGATAATGATAAAAGGGTAAAGTGCTTCAAAGCCATTAAATTCAATGCTTTCAGCAAAGGGTCCTGGTCATCTAGCAAGGGTAAAAAATGGGATTTCCCTTCGGGGATTGGCCCATTGACGGACTAAGCCGCCAACGGCAACCCCACCCGAAACTCCGAACCACGCAAAGGCTCGCTGCTCACCGCAAGCGAGCCTTTGTTGAGTTCGGCCAGCTCCTTCACCAAAGTAAGGCCGAGGCCCGTCCCTTTCTCACCCGCCGTCCCCTTCGTACTGACTTTCTCCAGCGTGAAGATCCGCCGGATGTTCTCCGCCGAGATTCCCGTACCGGTATCGTTCACGGTAAGGAAAACCTTATCGCCCAGCGTCTCGGCCCCGAGGGTGACCATCCCGCCGGCGGGCGTGAATTTCACGGCGTTGGAAACGAGGTTGCGGAGGATGGTTTGCAGCGCG
>ENA-ORXT01000556-ORXT01000556.1-marine-metagenome-genome-assembly--contig:-NODE-556-length-58266-cov-20.663442_pt1 | contig 58266 bp, 49 predicted proteins | sample MGYA00237868_ERZ511482 | MGnify/ENA metagenome assembly ERZ511482 | reverse complement strand
AAGAGCTACGCCGACAAGTGCGGGATGCCGTACGTGAACGAGCGTTGGCTCGGCGGCATGCTCACCAACTTCGAGACGATGAGCAAGCGTGTCAACAAGATGCTCGAGTACGAGCGCATGCAGGCCTCGGGTGAGTTCGACGTCATGATCAAGAAAGAAGCGCTCCTGCTCGACCGCGAGCTCACGAAGCTGCAGCGCAACCTCGGTGGCCTGCGCAGCCTCAAGAAGGCGCCCGACGCCATCTTCGTGCTCGACACCAACAAGGAACACATCGCGGTCACCGAAGCTCGCAAGCTCGGTATCCCCGTCGTGGCAGTCGTCGACACCAACGTCAATCCGGAACTGATCACCTACCCGATCCCCGGCAACGACGATGCCATTCGCTCGAACAGCCTGTTCGCACGCGTCATCGCCGACGCTGTCGCCGAAGGTCGTTTCATCGCCCAGAAGCGCAACCCTGCGCCGACCCCGGTCGTCGAAAAGACGCCCGAAGAGGTCGCCGCATTCGAAGCAGCACAGGTCGAGGCTCGCAACGCCGCCGCAGCTCAGCAGGCTGGCCGCGACGCCAAGCTCGCTGCGGCCAAGGACGCGCCGCCCGTCGCCGAGGCTCCCGCCGTTGATCCCGCCCCCGCTGCTCCGGTTGCTGCCGGCGCCGAGGACGCGACGGCCGACGCTGCCGAGACCGCAGGCGTGCCGCCCCAGGCCGACGTCAAGACCACCGACGTCCCCGTCGCAACCGACACTGCCGAAACGGAAAGCTGAAGCACATGGCATTCACCGCACAAGACGTGAAAGCGCTCCGTGATTCGTCGGGCGCCGGCATGATGGACTGCAAGAAGGCATTGCAGGAAAACGATGGCGACATGGAGGCCTCCAAGAAGTGGCTCCGCGAGAAGGGCCTCGCAGCAAGCGCCAAGCGCGAGGACCGCGACGCGACTCAGGGCGTCGTCAGCATGGCGATCACCGGCAACGTCGGCGCGATCGTCGAACTGAAGTGCGAAACCGACTTCAGTGCTGGCTCGGACACCTTCAAGGCCGAAGCCGATGCACTCGTCGCGCTCGTCGTCGACAAGGGTGTCGATGCGATCTCGGAGCGTCAGAGCGACCTCGAAGAGCTCAAGGTCACCCTCAAAGAGAACATCAGCATCGGCAAGGTCGCTCGGCTCGAAGCCGCCGAGGGCAACATTCTCGACAGTTACCAGCACATCCAGGGTGGGCGTGGAGTCAACGGCGTTCTCGTCGAGATCGCCGGTGGCACGGAGGAACTTGCCCACGACGTGGCTGTTCACGTGGCGTTCGCCCGCCCCAAGTATCTCAGTCGCGACGACGTCCCCGCCGAGGTCGTGGCTGCAGAGCGCGAGACGCTGACCACCATCACGCGCAACGAAGGCAAGCCCGAAGCAGCACTCGACAAGATCGTCGAAGGCCGCATCGGTGGATTCTTCAAAGATGTCGCACTGCTCGATCAGCCGTATGCGAAGGACGACAAGCAGTCGGTCAGTCAGTTCATCGGTGACGCGACGATCGTCGCATTCGCCCAGGTCGAGATCGGCTGAGCATCGCCGGATCCGAATTCGGGTCGGAATATTGAACAGCCCCGTCAGACGTGGAGTACGTTCGGCGGGGCTGTTTCGCGCCACAATCGATTCTGACGGAGAGATCACGATGACCGAACGAGCACAACGACCGACCTTCAAGCGCATTGTTTTCAAGCCTTCAGGTGAAGCGCTCGCCGGCGAATCGGGCAAAGGTCTGGACGGTGCGACGCTCGAAGCGACCGCGAAGGAGATCATCGATCTGCGCCAGAACCTCGGCGTCGACATCGCGGTGGTCGTGGGCGGAGGCAACTTCTGGCGCGGGCGCACTGGTTCGCTGACCGGTATGGACGCGACGCAGTCCGATCACATCGGCATGCTCGGCACGGTGATGAACGCGCTTGCGTTGCAGGATGCGCTCGAACGGCAAGGACAAGAGACGCGGGTTCAGTCGGCGATCGAAATGCCGCGGATCGCCGAGGCATACATTCGCCGGCGCGCCGTTCGTCACCTGGAAAAGGGCCGAGTCGTCATCTTCGCGGCGGGTACGGGCAACCCGTTCTTCACGACAGACACCGCCGCCGCGCTGCGCGCTGCTGAGATCGAAGCCGAAGTGTTGATCAAGGGAACGCACTCTGGTGTCGACGGCGTGTACAGCGCCGACCCGCGCACCGACGCAAGCGCCGAGAAGTATGAGCAGGTCAGCTATATCGAAGTCATGACCAAGGACCTGAAGGTCATGGACGCCACCGCCATTGCGTTCTGCCGCGACAACGACATCCCGATCGTCGTCTTCGACATGTCGACGCCGGGGTCGTTGCGCAGCATCGTCCAAGGCGGGTCCGAAGGCACCCTCATCAGTGATTGAGCCGCCGACGCAGCTGTCGATGATGCCGAAGAACCCGATGTCGACGAACGACATGTCGAAGAACGCCTGCATGGCCCTTCCGGACCGCCCGTCCTGGGTACGCTGTTCCTCGTGATCGATGACACTCTCCTCGAGGCCATGGACAAGATGGACACGGCCGTCGAACACACGCAGTCGCAGTTCGGCACCGTGCGCACCGGGCGGGCCAATCCTGCGCTCGTCGAGCGCATCACTGTCGAGTACTACGGGGCGCCGGTGCCGATCCAGCAGTTGGCGTCGATCTCGGTCCCCGAGGCTCGACAGCTGCTGATCAAGCCGCACGACCGATCGTCGCTCGAAGCCATCGAGAAGGCCATTCGGGAGAGCGACCTCGGGATCAATCCGAACAACGACGGCATTTCGATCCGGCTCTCACTGCCGCAACTCACCGAGGAGCGGCGACGCGAGTACGTCAAGGTCGCGAAGAGCATGGCCGAAGATGGCCGCATCGTGCTGCGCAACATCCGTCGTGATGCACGAAAGGCCATGGAAGCCGAGGAAAAGAGCGGCGATGTGTCAGAAGACGAACTCGATCGGGCCGAAAAGGAGCTCGACAAGATCACCAGTGGGCACGTCGAGAGCATCGACGCAGCGCTCAACCGGAAAGAAGACGAGCTCCTCGAGATCTGAGGACGGGGGACCACAACGATGACCGACGACATTTGGCGACCAGAAGACAACGAGTCCGGGCGACGGCGCCCCGGGCGACTCGAAGCAGAGATGGACTCCTTCGACGACTCCGAGTTCGGTGGGCCGCTGTTCGGCGACACATCGGAAACTGATGTCGTTGCGAGTCCACTGGCTGCTCCTCACCCCGCAGAAGAACCCGATGTTCGCAGCGCAGCGTCGCCGGCACCGTCACCGGTAGTCGATGACGCAGCGGCAGCGCGGCCGGTTGATGCCTGGCCCGAGTCGCCGTCCGGCGGCGCCGGACGTTTGCAACTCGACGAGGATGGCTCCGGAGCGATGCGCCACTGGACCGAGGACGCCACCGGCGAAGTGCCGGTGATCGAACCCGCAACAGCGCAGGCCGACCCAACCGATGACGTCGACGTGTGGTCGACCTTCACCTCCGACGCTCCGGTCTGGAAAGAAGGAGACCCGGTCGACAGGCCCTCGGGATCGGTGCCGACGTCACCGGTCGACCCGACCGGCGAGATCGCTTGGGAAGATGCCCCGGTCGAGCCCGTCGTCGCAACGGTGGATGTCGGTGGCCACGACGATGCAGCTGAGTTGGCCACTGATGCACACGATGTCGTGGCGCCGGCGCCGCGTGAACCCGCCCGGATCACGATCGGAACCGACCCGTCGGGCATGCCTCGTCGGCCCGAACCACAGCGTCGAGGTCCAGGAGGCCCATCGCAGCGTCCGGCGAGCCCGGGTGGTCCGCAGCCGAGCTCCAAACGAAACCTTCCCGTTGCTGTCGCGTCGGGTCTCGTCTTGGCCGCAGTGTTCCTCGCCGCCACGATGTGGCGTCCGGTCGGAGCTCTGATCTTCGTCACTGTCATCCTGGCGCTTGCCTCGATCGAGTACTTCTCGAAGGTCACCGAAAAGGGGTACCGCCCTGCCGTGGCCGCCGGCGTCGGCGCGTGTGTCGTCTTGCCGCTTGTTGCCTACTGGGTCGGCGAGCGCGGACTTCCACTCGTCCTCGCGCTTGCGTTCCTCGCCGGTGCGGTCGGGTTCATCGGCTCCGATTCGATCGAAGTCGGACCGATGCCGAACATGGCGATCACCATGCTCGGTGTCGTCTGGATCGGTGTCCTGGGCTCGTTCGCAGCGTTGATCATCCGTTACTCGAACTTCTTCGGTGACAACATCGGAACCGACACCCTGATCCTGCTCGCCGTCGGTGTCGTTGCCAACGACGTCGGGGCGTACTTCGTGGGAAGTGCCTTCGGGCGGACACCGTTGCGTGGCTGGATCAGCCCGAACAAGTCGGTCGAGGGGTTCCTCGGCGGCACGATTCTCACCCTCGTCGTGATGATCCTCGTCGGAATGCTCGACCGGAGCGACACCTGGTCGGACACGACGCATCTTCTGCTGCTCGGCATCGTCATCTCGATTTTCGCGCCAATCGGCGATCTGACCGAGTCGATGTTCAAGCGGAACCTGGACGTCAAGGACTTCGGATCATTGATCAAGGGCCATGGTGGCGTCCTCGATCGCTTCGACGGATTCCTGTTCGCGCTGCCGGGTGTCTACTACTTGATGATCGTCATCGAGCCGTGGACTGCGTTCAGCGCCTGAGTCCTTTCGCATGACATCGCTACCGGTCCGCGTCGCCATCGCCGGTTCGACTGGCTCGATCGGCACGCAGACCCTCGATGTCATCGCGGCGGAGAACGCCCTGCGACCGGGCTCGTACGAGATCACTGCGCTGAGCGTCGGTCGTTCGACCGACGCGGTGGTCGCTCAAGCTGAAGCATTCGGGGTCGGTCTGATCGTGGTCGCAGACGACAGTGTCCGGGCCGATGTGGCGCAACGATGTGGGGCGAGGGTCGAGGCCGACACGCTTGCGCTCATCGATGGTGCGGACGTTGTCGTGAACGGCGTCGTCGGTTTCGCCGGGCTCGAGGTCACCGTCGAGACGCTGCGCGCCGGCAAACGATTGGCACTCGCCAACAAAGAGAGCCTCATCGCTGCGGGTCCGATCGTTCAGCCGCTGCGGGACACACCCGGTGCCGAACTCGTTCCGGTCGACAGCGAGCACTGTGCACTGCACCAGTGTCTTCGCTCGTCGTTCGACGCCGATCGCGAGGTGTCGCGCCTGTTGCTCACCGCCAGCGGGGGCCCGTTCCGTGGCCGGTCGGCTGCTGATCTGGCCGAGGTCACCGTCGACGAGGCGCTCGCTCATCCCACATGGTCGATGGGTCCGAAGATCACGATCGATTCGAGCACGCTCATGAACAAGGGTCTCGAAGTCATCGAGGCCCATGAGCTGTACGGCACGCCGTACGATCAGATCGAGGTGGTCGTCCACCCTCAGTCGGTCGTGCACTCCATGGTCGAGTTCACCGACGGGTCCACCATTGCGCAGCTGAGCATGCCGACGATGAAGCTGCCGATCGGTTACGCGCTCGGTTACCCGAACCGCAGCGCAACGCCGTTCGGGCGCATCGACTGGGCCACGGTCGGATCACTCGACTTCGAACCGCCAGACCTCGAGACCTTCCGCTGCCTGGGCCTCGCCTATGAGGCAGGTCGCGTCGGTGGGACCGCTCCGGCCTGGCTGAGCGCCGCCAACGAAGTCGCCGTCGACGCATTCTTGGCCGGAAAGTTGCGATGGAATGCCATTGCTGACGTGTGCGTTGACGTGTTGGAGCGCCATGATGGGGAGATCCCCCACAGCGTCGACGACGTGATCGCTGCCGATCAGGCCGCTCGACGGATCGCCGAAGAGGTAGTACCACGATGACTGATCAACTGACACCTCCCACCGAAGACAGCCGCCACATGTCCAGAGCCGAGAAGGCGAAGAGCGAGATCATGGCAGGCGGCGCCGTCACCGAGAACCTGACCGATGAGGAACTCGTCGGCGGTTGGAGGGGCGCAGTGTCGATGCTTGCCATCGTGGGGTTGTTCGCGTGGCTCGGCTTTGCGAACTTCTGGATTTTCGTGTTCGTCGTCGGCGTGGTGATTTCGATCTTTCTGCACGAACTCGGTCACTATCTGACAGCGAAGTGGACCGGGATGAAAGTCACCCAGTTCTTTCTGTTCTTCGGCCCCCGCTTGTGGAGCTTCCGTCGCGGCGAGACCGAGTACGGCGTCAGGGCGTTGCCGCTGGGTGCGTTCGTCAGGATCATCGGCATGAACCGGATGGACGACGTCGAACCAGGCGACGAAGCTCGCACGTACCGTCAGAAGAGTTTTCCGCGTCGGCTACTCGTGATCTCGGCTGGGTCGATCATGCACATGATCATCGCGATCGTGCTGCTGTTCGGCGTCTACGCCATCGCGGGCGAAGACGAAGTGCTCGACGGCGCACGAGTCAGTGCGCTGTCGTTGAATGGTCCGGCATCGGAGGCAGGGGTGCTGCCGGGAGATGTCGTGGTGACCGTCGACGGTGTGGCGATCGTCGGGCCCGCCGAACTCGGCGAGCAGATCCGGACCAATGAGCCGCAGGACCGGGTGATCCTCGGCGTCCTGCGTGACGGGGTGCTCATCGATGTTCCGCTGGGGCTCGGGGCCAACGAGAACGGTGACGCGCTCGTCGGCATCAGCAGTGGCTCGTTCGTCGACACCATCGACCATTCGATCCCAGCAGCTGCAGGCAACGCCGTCACCGACATCTTCCCGTTCGCCTGGGAGTCGACCAAGGGCGTCGTCAAAGTGCTCAACCCGGTCAACATCGTCAATCACGTCACGGGCAACACGGAGGACCTCTCGAGCCGCCCGACCACGCTCTACGGAGTCGCGCAGATCTCCGACGACATCGGCGAACAGTCCGGCTGGGCAGGCATGATCCTGCTGCTCGCAGTGCTCAACGTCTTCGTCGGCGTCTTCAACATGTTCCCGCTGCTGCCGCTCGACGGCGGCCACGCTGCCATTGCTGCCTACGAACGAGTCCGAGAAGCAGTGCGCGGCGGTAAGCAGCGATACTTCGCCGACGTCGAACGTCTGATGCCGTTCGCACTGGGCGTGATCACGGTCCTGGTGATGCTGATGTTCGCCGGCCTCTACCTGGACATCACCAAACCGATCTAGTGCCGTGTCAGGAAACGTTTGCCCGTTCTGCGACGCGCTGCTGACCCGGCGTTGTGGGGTACCCCTCGACGCCCAACCGGTCGAGCACTATGAGCGCCTCGGCGATCGAAGGTGCCGTTAGAGGGCGGGTTGGGGTGTGCGACGGGGCTGGCGATATGCGCTAGCTAGGTGGTTCGAGTGGTGTATATAGTAGATGTATGTCATCGACGCGCACTCAGGTGTACCTCACTGATGAGCAGCGAGAGAGAATCGATCGCGTTGCGGCCGTCGAGGGCGTCTCCATGGCGCAAGTGATCCGTCACGCGGTCGATGAGTACCTCGACGACAGACCCGACCCCGAAGCGGCACTCGCCGCCACATTCGGTGCCGTTCCTGACGCGATTGCTCCGTCGCGTGATGCGTGGTCCCGTGGCTGATCTCCTTATCGACACCGACATCTTCATCGATCACCTACGTGGGGCGAACGAAATCGAGCCCAAGCGACACCGAGTGCACTATTCGGTTGTGACCAGAGCCGAGCTGTTCGCCGGCAACGCTGCAACCGATCTCTGTTCCCGGCTGCTTGCGCCGTTTCGCGAAGTCGAGGTCGACCGAGCAATTGCGGAGCGAGCGGGGCGCATTGCTCGGGAGTCGGGAACACGACTTCCCGATGCGTTGATTGCAGCGACGGCTCTTGAGCGGGGCTTCAGCGTCGTGACCCGGAACCGGAAGCACTTCGAGCCGATCAGAGGAATTCGCCTTCGGTCTATCGATTGACGGATCGATCAAGGAACAACCGGCGCTCCGACCGCCCGTCATTCTCGAGCAATTCACCGAGCACGGACGTGCCGCTCAGGGGCAGGTTCGCCGGCGCGGGTCGGGTGTTGTTCTGAGGTGCTTTCGCGCTACACGAGCACCGCTACTCATCCGCCGGTGGTCTGATTTCGGGCGTACTTCGGGGACCGCTACCTGCGTTCTTGGGTGTCGGTGTCTTGACCAGCGGCGGCCAGGTGTCGCTTACCGAGAAGCGCAGTGACTGTCATTCCCAGAATGCAGCGACAGCTTGGCTGTCGAAGTTGTGAAACCAGATCTCAGCGATGAGTGGCCCGTCGAGCCTGGCGAGGTGAACCGTGAGGTTGTCGAGCGGCGGGCGGCCTGAGCGTTCCGCTGTGATTCGGAAGTACAGGGCGACATAGTCGTCACCGATCAGGGTGTCGAGTAGCTGGAACCGCTCGCCGTCGTCTGTCTTTGCGGCAGTTTCAACCAGGAAGGTCGCCAATGCGTCGATACCGACGAGATCACCGACAGCTGGGATGTGGGCGATGACTTCGGGCGAGACCGCACTGAGCACGGTGTCCCAGTCCGTATGTTCCATCGCCGCTCCCACTCGATCGGCGAGCTGCTTGGTCTCTGAATTCGTCATACGTCGAACTATACGGTATCAAACCTTTGATGTGCAACTATTTGGTGGGGTAGTGTTATGGGATGCGCATTAACCCAATCGAAGAACTCGCAGAGTCTTGGCGACGGGAGCTACCGGACCTCGATGTCGGGCCGATGGTGACGGTTGCGCACCTCAACCGTCTTGCACTCCTCATCAACCGCCGGATCGAGGAAGCTCTCGCGAGCCACGGCAGTTCGCTTGCTGATTTCGACGTGCTGTCGGCACTTCGCCGCGAAGGTTCGCCTTACCGACTCAAGCCATCTGAGCTGTCACGGCGGGTGATGCTCAGCCCGAGCGGCATGACTCATCGCGTCGACCTTCTCGAGGCCGCCGGTCTTGTTGAACGCCACCTCGATCCAACGAACCGGAGGAGTATGCCCGTTGCACTCACTGTGGAAGGAGTCCAGCTTGCGCAGACCTTGGTGCGTGTCGTTGTCGAGGTAGAAACCGAGATCCTTCGTGGGCTCACCCCTGGCCAGCGGTCTTCGCTCGACATCGCCACCAGATCTGTCATCGACGACTTGACCTCCTGACCTGAACGATGCGAAAACTTCGGATCGCCTCGCTCAACACCGGCTCCCTCATCGAGCCACACTGGGATGAGCGGCGCCATGAAACGGTGGCATGGATCGACCGACTCAATGCCGACGTCGTCTGCCTGCAAGAAACTTGGCAGTCGGCGGACTCGCCCAACAGCGCCGAGTGGGTCGCCGACCACTGTGCTGCTGACTGGCACGTTGCCTTCGGCGGCCTTCCGTTTCCCGATGCACTGTGGCCCGACCCAAGCCTGCTCTTGGGATCGTCCATCCTGTCGCGGTGGCCGATCGACCATCATGAGCTGATCCCACTACCGGTCGACCCTCAGCCCGCCAGCCCGAAACCGGCTTTCCTTCTGAACCTTGAGTTGTTGCGCGCCCGAACAGCCGGCATCGACATCTTCAGCACCCACCTCGCCCCACCACCCGAGCAGGGGTATCACCGAGTGGCACAGGTACTCGCAATCGACGACGCGATTCGCGAACGCTCATCGCCCGACTCACCGCTCCCACCGATCCTGTGTGGCGACTTCAATGCCGAACCGAACTCCGACGAGATCCGGTTCCTCAGCGGTCTTGCAACCATCAACGGACGAAGCACGTACTTCCAAGACGCATGGACCGCCAGCCGAAACCAACACGCCGGATGGACACGCGACGGCGCCGCCAACGAACTCGCCAAGAACATGAACCTGCCACCAAAGCGAATCGACTACATCTTCGTCGGGAACCCGTCCGACAGGGATCCCGGAGCCGGCCTCGTCACCGCCTGTGATCTTGCGTTCCACGAACAAATCACAGCTCACCACGCAAGCGACCACTTCGGACTCGTCGCAGAGGTCCTGCGCCGCGACGGCGACTGACACGCGGCCATACTCATCTGACAAACCGCGGGGGCGACCGCAGAGCCACTCGCCTCAGCGATCAACGCCATGGCCCGGTCGGCAATGTCGACAGGCCGATCAGAACATTCTTCGGAATACCAAAGACAACCACGCATAGCCGGCGATATTTTCGTCAGACCTGTCCCACAACGCGCGGGCAAGAACCCAGCAACCGCGTCCCCGAAGTGCCGGTCGGTTGCCTGACACGGCACGAGTTCAGCGCTCCAAGGTCGCTTCGCTCCCGTCGCTGTCAGGGACTTCATGACTTCGAGGTAGCTGCTGCGAGGTCCGGCAGATCGACGCCGTATTCTTATCGTATGCAGGTGACCAGTTCTGTTCCTCGGAGGGTGACTCGGCAGATCAGTGTCGGTGACGTCAAGGTCGGCGGTGATGCGCCGGTCACGATCCAATCGATGACGATCACCAAGACCGCTGACGTCGAGGGGACCCTGCAACAGATCTACGCCCTGGCTGCTGCGGGTGCCGACATCGTGCGCTGTACATGCAACGAGATCGAGGCGGCCGAAGGGCTTGCGCAGATCGTGCCGCGGTCGCCAGTTCCGATCATCGCCGACATCCACCACCAGTACAAGATGGCCATGGCAGCGATGGAAGCCGGTGTCCACGGGCTGCGGCTCAACCCGGGCAACATCCGCAAACCCGAGCACATCAAAGCGGTTGCATCAGAAGCGAAGGACCGTCAGATCCCGATCCGGATCGGTGTGAACGCCGGCTCGCTCGACCCCAAGCTCTATGAGAAATACGGCGGTGCAACTGCCGAAGCCATGGTCGAGTCGGCTCAGACCGAGATGGCGTACTTCGGCGAGGTCGGCTTCGATCTGATCAAGATCTCGGTGAAGGCGTCGAGCGTGCCCCTCATGGTCGACGCCTACCGGGCTCTCAGCGAAGTCACCGACCATCCGTTGCACCTCGGTGTCACCGAGGCCGGTCCACCTCCCGCAGGTCTCCTGAAGGCGACTGCGGGCATTGCCACGCTGCTGTTGGAGGGCATCGGCGACACGATCCGCTACTCGCTGACCGCGGATCCGGTTGAGGAGGCCAAGGCCGGCCGACAGCTCCTCGAAGCACTCGGTCTGCGTGAACGCAAGAACATCGATCTGATTGCGTGCCCATCGTGTGGCCGCGCCGAGGTCGACGTCATCAAGGTCGCCAATGAGGCCATGGAGGCCTTCGGCGATCGCAAACTCCCGTTGCAGGTCGCGGTGATGGGTTGTGTCGTCAACGGGCCGGGCGAGGCGCGGGACGCCGACATCGGAATCGCTGCCGGCAACAAGCGCGGTCATCTCTTCATCAAGGGCCAGAACGTTGCCGTCGTGCCCGAAGACGAAATGGTCGATCAACTGGTCGAGTGGGCTGAGTTCATCAACGAGCACGGCATCGACGCAGCCCTCGACCGTGCCGACTTGAAGAAAGCCGCACGCGAGGCCGAGAAGGATCGCGCCAAGCTCCTCGAAGAACAGGGTGACGACGCCAACAACGCCAACGAAAAGATCGTCGAGATCCGCAAGAAGTAGCTGCTACAGCGGGGTGACCACGTAGGTGTCGCTGTCGGCGTAGACCTGGGTGCCAGGGGAGAGGTACAGCGTCGTCCCGTCGAGCGAGATCGTGAGTTCGTGTCCGACTGCAGTGTGGCTGTCGCCAGGTGCGAGGTGGACGAGCTGGACCCCCGCCTCGGGCAGCGGATAGCGGCCGTCCTCGGTGCGCATGATCGGGTCGCGCAACGGTGCGACGTCAACCACGTCGAGCAGAAGATCGATGTCGACGTCTTTGACCGTGAGTCCGCCGCGCACGACGTTGTCGCTGGCTCTCATCAATTCGATACCCGAACCGCGCAGGTAGCAGTGCAGGTTTCCTGCGGTGAGGTGGAGTGCCTGGCCCGGCTCGAGGATCACGTGGTTCATCAGGAGCGTCGCCGCGACGCTCGGGTCGTCGAACCCGTACGTGGTGCCGAGCTGATGAGCCCAACGGCCCTGGGCACTGTCGGCATCGCTCAGGGCGTCGATGGTCGGTCCGGATTCGAACTCGCCCCGCATCAGGTGCGCGAGGGAATCCTCGCCGTGCTCTTGGACGAAGTCGGCGAACTGGGTGGCGTCGATTCGGCGCAGGTAGTCGATGGTCGAGCCGTACGGTCGGAACCCGCATAACGCCTCGAACTCGGTCAGCGCAACGAGCAGTTCGGGCTTGGCTTGATCGTCGGCGAACACGCCCCGAGCGAAGCCGTCGACGGCTTGGTCCGTGGACGGATGGGCTTGGAGCGACAACGGCTCGGCGGCCGACAGCACCTTGAGCAGGTACGGGAGGGGCCCGGTGAGGTCGAGGAGTGGGGTGCCGTCGTCCAGTGCAGTCGGTCCGTTGGGGTGGGTGCCCAGCCAGAGTTCAGCCCACGGCTCGCCCCGGCCCGGCAGGCCGAGCAGCTTCGGGATGAACGACGGATCGCCCCAGGCGTAGTGCTGGACAACACCTTCGACGACGCGCGCCGGCATGGCTCAGGTCACAGCCCGAGCTCAGCAGCGCGCGACAGGACGCCGTCTCGTTCGGCGCCGATGGTGGTCGTCTCACCGTGACCGGTGTGCACGACCGTGTGGTCGGGAAGTTCGAGCAGCACGTCACGCAGCGTCGCCAGGATCGTCGCCTCGTCGGAATACACCCGCCCGGTGGCGCCGGGTCCGCCGCAAAACAGCGTGTCGCCGCTCATCACTGCGCCGGTTGCCACATCGTGAAAGCAGCAGCATCCGGGGGAGTGTCCAGGCGTGTGCAAGATGCCGAGTTCGTGTCCACTCACGGTCAGGGTCCGGCCGGGTTCGAGCGGACCATCGAAGTCGTGGTCCGGGTAGACGACGTCCCACAGGAAGCGATCGAACTCGTGCAGCAGGATCGGTGCGTCGACGGCATCGCGGAGCGCTACTGCGGCATTGATGTGGTCGTTGTGGCCGTGCGTGAGGACGATGCCTTTGACCCTTCGGCCGTTGACGGCCTCGACGATCGGTTGATGATCATGGGCGGCATCGAAGATCAGTACTTCCTTGTCGTCGCCGACGAGCCAGATGTTGTTCTCCACCTCCCATTCGCCGCCACCGAGGGCGAAGATTCCTTCGGTCGTGACCAGTTCGATGCTCATGACCGGCTCCTCACAGCACGACGACGGAACGGAGTACGTCGCCGGCTTCCATCTTGTGGAAGGCCGCTTCGACGTCATCGAGCCCGATCGTCTCGGACACGAAGCCGCCGAGATCGAGACGACCCTGGAGGTAGAGGTCGATCAACATCGGGAAGTCGCGTTCGGGCAGGCAGTCGCCGTACCACGACGACTTGAGTGAGCCGCCCCGGCCGAAGATCTCGATGAACGGCAACTCGACAGTCATCTCCGGGTTCGGCACGCCGACGAGCACGACGGTGCCGGCGAGATCTCGTGCCTCGAAGCATTGCTTGAAGACCTCAGGATGGCCGATGGCTTCGATACAGACGTCGGCACCGTGGCCGTCCGTGACCGATCGGATGAACTCGACCGGGTCGGTGTTCTTCGAGTTGCACACATGTGTCGCGCCGAACTGCTGGGCCCACTCGAGCTTGCGGTCGTCGATGTCGATTGCGATGATCGTCGATGCTCCGGCCAGCTTCGAACCGACAATCGCTGCATCGCCGACACCGCCGCAGCCGAACACGGCAACGCTCTGGCCGCGAGTGACCTCGCCGGTGTTGATCGCAGCACCGATGCCGGCCATCACGCCACAGCCGAGTAGACCTGCGACCGTGGCAGGGGCCTCAGGGTCGACCTTGGTGCACTGGCCGGAGTGCACGAGGGTCTTGTCGCAGAATGCTCCGATACCGAGTGCGGGAGACAGCTCGGTGCCATCGGCCAGCGTCATCTTCTGCGTGGCATTGTGCGTGTCGAAACAGTACTGAGCCTCACCGCGCTTGCATGCTCGGCAGGTGCCACACACCGCACGCCAGTTGAGAATGACGTAGTCGCCGGGAACGACGTTGGTGACGCCTTCACCGACGGACTCCACCACCCCGGCAGCTTCGTGGCCGAGCAGAAACGGAAACTCGTCGTTGATGCCGCCTTCGCGATAGTGCAAGTCGGTATGGCAGACACCGCACGCCTGGATGGCGACGACCGCCTCACCCGGACCGGGATCGGGGATGATGATCGTCTCCACCGAGACAGGCTCGCCCTGTGCCTTGGCAATGATTCCGCGTACTTCCTGGCTCATGGCGCAGACGGTAGCGCAGCCGCCAGCATCGAAGCGGTACGGCCGCATAGTCTCGCCGACATGCGGGCACCCAGGAGCACGATCGCAGCGACCGGCCTCGTCATGGTCATCACCGCCGGGCTCGGCAGCTGTAGCTCGGGCAACGAGGAATCGGCCGACACGCCTCCCACTGCCCAGGCCGGCACCGATGTCCTACTGCTGGTTCCCGGTGACCACACCAACGCGGTTGCCGACGTGGCGTTCGCCGACGTACCGGAACTGCTCATCACGGTCGACGGCCAGGTGATCTTCGGCGTTCCTGCGTCTGCGGCGGTCGACGGCGAGCTCGTGATCGATGTCTGGGCCAACCAGTTGACACCCGCCGGGATCGACATGGTCCGAACGTCGATGGACGAGGGCACAGCACCTGACAGTCCGACAGCGCTGGCAGCGCTGGTCGGCGCAGAACTCGGCTCGACGAAGTTCCTGGTGCCTGACACCTACCGGTTCAGAGCGATCGCCGTCGGCCCGGTCGACGGCTTCGACAACCCCGACACCCCACTGGTCGACTGGCCTGACACTGCATCGATTGCGCTCGCCGATGCCGAGGGCTGCACGATTCTGCCTGAGCTCGAAGTGGGCGAGGCCTTCGAAACTGCAGCCGCCGACAGTGCCTTCGTCGACGACGGCGTCGTGTACGGCGTGGTGGCTGCCCAGAACTGGCCGAGCGCCGGGTGCTGAAGGGTGCTGCAGGGAATTGAACGGAACTGAACGGGTGTTGACGACTTGCCGGATGGTGATCGATGCTGACCGGCAGGGTCAGAACAGGCGGAGTTCGTCCGGCTTCATGCCACGCAGTTCGTCGTAGTCGACTTCGACCCAACTGAACCCTCGTGACTCGGCCAACACCTTGGCCTGCGGCTTGACGACCTGCGCGACGAAGACGCCGCGGATGTCGCCGAGCGATGAGTCAAGCTTGAGGCGCTCGATGTACCGGGTGAGTTGCTCGACGCCGTCGATGTCACCGCGACGCTTCACCTCGACGGCCACCACGGTGTCGGCATCGTCACGACAGACCAGATCGATCGGGCCGATCGCCGTCGGGTATTCGCGCCGGACAAGTGTCAGACCGTCTTCGATGGCGGCGGGTGACGCGGCCAACAGTTCCTGGAGGTGCGCCTCGACGCCGTCCTTCTGGAGGCCAGGGTCCGTGCCCAACTCGTGCTCGGTGTCGCTCATCACCTCGTGCAGCGTGATGGTCAGCGTCTCCTTCTTGGGGTTCGTGACGATCCAGCGGTGCCCGCCGTCACCCGGTGAGTCGGCGCCACCGAGCTCCTCCACGACGGTGTTCGGCGCGTTCATCCAGTTGAGTGGCTTGTAGGCGCCACCGTCGGCATGAATCGCAACGCATCCATCGGCCTTGACCATGATCAGCCGGTTCGCCTCGGGAAGGTGCGCAGCGAGTTTGCCGGCGTAGTCGACGGAACAGCGGGCAAGGACCAGGCGCACGGCAGGCGACGTTATCGCTCGCGGTGACTCAGCGGGTCGACTCGACGTGGTCTTGCATCCGCTTCTGAATCAGGGCTCGGCGCTCCTGGAGTTCCTTGTAGGTCACCGAGTTGACACTCGAGTCGAGGCCCATGCTCGCCTTGACGCCGTCGAGATCGAATTCGACAGCGGTCGGGTCGACGCCGAGTTCGCGTCCGAGGCGTTCGCCGTGCTTCTGCGCGAAGAGCATCGAGATGTGCGCCACTTCTGCGAGTAGGTCCAACTCGGGCGCCAATCGAGCGATTGCTCCGTCGAGGAACACGAGGTTCTTGACGTACAACATGAGTTCCTTGGGCAACTTGGCGCCGTAGCCGAGCAGTGCTTTCACGACCCGCTGTACTTCGGTGATCATCTCTTCGCCGGTCAGCGTGGTCGGATCGATGACGTCCTGGTCGAGGCGGAGGTCGCTGATCACGGCGTCGAGATCGGTGTCCATCGGGAGCGCCCCGAGGTCGCGCAGGGCTGCCATCTGTCCCTTGACGTCGTTCGTGGTCGCGCCGAGCATCAGCCGCAGAAACGCGTTGCGTCGCTCACTGGAGAGACGGCCTACGATGCCGTAGTCGAGCAGCGCGGTTCGGCCATCGTCGAGTACGAAGAGATTGCCGCCGTGCAGGTCGCCGTGGAAGATGCCTTCGACGACAGCGCCCTCCATGAAGGCGATCATCGCCGTGCGCACCACTTCTTCGGTGTCGATGCCGGCGTCCTGCATGCCTGCGACGTCGTCGAAGTTGAAGCCGTACACCCGCTCCATCACCAGGACGCGGCGGGTGACGAGTGCGGGATGCGGGCGGGGGACGACGTAGCGATCCTGCTCGAGGTCGTGCAGCATCGCGGCGACATCGAGCATGTTCGCCGCCTCCATCCGGAAGTCGAGTTCTTCGACGATCGTCTCGGCGAACAGTTCGACGAGCGACGGAGGGTTCGCGAGTGCGGTCACCGGAATTCGTCCGACGAGGTGTGGGGCGAGCCAGGCCATCACGCGCAGGTCCTTGCGCACGAACTGCGACACCGCAGCACGTTGCACTTTGACGACGACGTTCTCGCCGGTGAGCAGCGTGGCGGCGTGGACCTGCGCGATCGATGCTGCCGCCAGCGCAGTTTCGTCGAAGGAGGAGAACACGTCCTCGAGTCGGGCTCCGAGGTCCTCTTCGACCGTCCTCCGGACGACCTCGAACGGCTCGGGTGTCACCTGATCACGACACTTCTTGAACTCCTCGACGAGTTCGGACGGGAACAGGCCCTCGCCCGAGGAGATGATCTGGCCCAGCTTGATGTAGGTCGGACCGAGATGTTCAGCGGCCTCGCGGAGCCGGCGCGAGATCACGGCACGACTGGCTTCGGGCGTGTCGTACGCGCCGCGCTTCTTGTTCGCGAGCCACGGCAGCACCGCACGACCGAGGCGCCCGGACACCGTGAGGACGCGCGCCCCGGGTGGCAACTTCGACGGCCTGGTCAATACGGGTACTTCGGCCTGTGCCGCAGCACGCAGCGTTGCGGCCAACCCGGCCCAGCGGATGTCTGGGCGACGCAGCTGCCACGGCCCATCAGCGGTGAAGGCAGCCCACGAGCGATCGTCGTCCTGGACGAGATTCGGGGCGGAACCGCTGCCCGTTTGCGCAGGAGTAGAGGACGGCCCGGAGGAGGGAGCAGCGTCGGCAGACATCGGCATCTGACAATGATGCCGGATGCCGCAGCGATCGACGCTGCGGAGGTGGTGACAATCGTGAGCCAGGCGACACGGCGCTTCCGCTGATTGCCGTCAGGGACGACGGAGCTGCGAACATCGTCACATGGCAGAACGTCCCGGCACTCGTCCCTTCAACGTGCTGGGAATCCAGCAGATCGCCATCGGCGGCCTCGACAAGTCCGTCCTGTCGGGTCTCTGGACCGACCTGCTCGGTGTGGCCAAGGTGGGCGACTACGTCAGCGAATCGGAGAACGTCGACGAAGACATCCTGCAACTCGGCACGGGTCCGCATGCGGTCGAGATCGACCTGATGCAGCCGCTCGACCCGGAAGTATCTCCCAAGGTCCACGTGCCGACGCTCAACCATGTCGGCCTCTGGATCGACGATCTTGCCGCGGCCGTCGACTGGCTCACCGAGCAGGGGATGCGGTTCACGCCTGGCGGGATCCGGACCGGCGCGTCGGGTCACGAGGTGTGCTTCATGCACCCGAAGGGCAACGACGTGACACCGCGGTCTGGAGAAGGAGTCCTGATCGAGTTGGTGCAGGCGCCTCGAGCAGTCATCGACGCGTTGAGGATCTGACGGTCGGCGCGTGGTGGCTGTTGACACGGCGACCTGACGAGAGCAGAATGCGAAGCATCCTTCGCGTTCTGGGGCCTGCATCAGCAGGGTGACGCGTCGGTGTCACCACACAGGGGATCTCATGTCGTCACACCGTTCAGTGATGCGTCGGGCCGTGCTCGGCGTCGCGCTCGTCACTGCTGTCAGCCTGCCGGCCGTCACCGTCGCAGCACGTCCCGCACCAGCACCGGTTGCACCCGCTCCTGCGGCGCCAGCACCGGTGCAACCAGCGCCAGCACCGGTGCAACCGGCACCCGCTCCGGTCGTGCAACTTCCGACTGCTGCGGTTGCGATGGGCGACAGTTTCATCAGCGGTGAAGGCGCAGGGGCGTACGAGGCCGTGGTCGACGTCAACGGTCTGGCGCAAGGCTTTCCCGGCTGGTCTGCGGCGAACAGCAACGCCTTCTTCTGTCATCGATCGGCCAACGCCTCGATCGAGGTCGCCGCGCTGCCGGGCATCTCGACTCGGTTCAACCTCGCGTGTTCGGGTGGGCAACCGCACGACATGGCGAATCGCTCGATCGACCGGGCGAGCGGTCGGGCCGTCGACGCCCAGATCCAGCAACTGCGGACCGTCGCCCAGACACACGACATCGACCTGGTCCTCATCGGACTCGGATCGAACAACTCGAGCTTCACGTTCGGCAACGCTGCAGCCGAGTGTGCCGGCCGCTTCATCGCTGACGCCTACATCGGCTGGTGGGAGTTCTGGGTGCCGTTGATCAACTGGATCACCGGCCAGACCGTCAGCCAGGATGCCTGCACGGCAAACGATCTTGCAACGGCGGCCGAACTGGCCGCCGGCCAGGCCGAGACCCTCGCCGCTGCTCGGGAGATCCTGCTCGTCCTCGACGAGGTCGATGCCGACGGCGAACATCGAGTCGTGTTCCAGGACTACACGAACCCGCTGCCCCTCGACTACGACGACAAGTTCTACAAGGAGCGCCGCCGGACCGACACGCGCGACAAGTTCCGTCACCTCGCACGGGAGCGCTATGCGGGCGGCTGTCCGGCCCACCGGGCGAGCCTCGGCCCGGCACACAGCTTTTCTCAGGGACTGGGCAACCTCGTCTCCGGGGTCCACTCCACGCTGGCTGCGGAGTTCCCGACGGGCGATCTCGTCTATCTGAACGTGCAGCGGGCATTCGACGGTGCCCGGCTCTGCGAGAACTCGAACAGCCCGAGTGGAGTCCTCGCCACACCGGTCCGCCTGCAGGACAAGTCAGGCGGTGGCCCGACCGGCGTGCCACTGACGAGCATCGACAACACGAACAAGCTCGACATCGCACGCATCCAGGGCGTGTGCGAGGACTGGTTCCAGACCTGCCAGGAATCATGGCATCCGAACGCCGGCGGGCACGCCGTGCTCGGGCAGTGCCTGGCGGGTGCATGGGTCGGCAACGACACCGTGGTCGACTGCGTCCGCAACCCGGCCAACGGCACGATCTCGACAAGTTGACCGACTCCACGGGCGCTGCACCGGTTTCCGCTCCGCCGCGAGCCGAACCGCGTCAGCAACGGTCGCGGGACACGGTCGCGAGCATTCTGGCTGCAGCTGACATCGAAATCGCCGAGCGGGGATCGGCGCTGGCGACCACGACGGCGATTGCCGAGCGTGCCGGCGTGTCGGTCGGCGCGCTGTACCGCTTCTTCCCGGACAAGCATGCGATCGGCGACGCCCTCGCCGAGCGGTACCGCGCAGCAGCGATCGAACGATTCGCTCCGATCCTCGTCGCCACCGAGACCCTCGACGATGTTCCGGCGATGATCGGGTCGGTCGTGCGGGTCGCTGCCGATCTGCAACTCGACCATCGGGGCTACTACCGGCTGACGCAGGAGGTCCGACCCGACGTGCCCGGCTCGCCCGGCCAAGCGGTGCGTCGAGCGATGGTCGACGCATTCGACGAACGCCTGGTCGCGCTCGGTGCCCATGCTCCGACCGAGCGCCGCCGCATTGCACTCGAGTTGGCGATCGAGACCGTGCGCCACACGTTGGTCATGTGTCCGCCCGACGGTGTGGAACGCGAGGCAATGCTGGCCGAACTCGAGGTGATGGTCGTGACCTACGCGGTCAACCGACTGGGACTGGCGGACCCGGCAGACGAGAACTTCGGCGACTAGAAGTTCGGGGGTCGCCTGGCGCGCAGCGCAGCGATGCCCTCGGCGTACTCGTCGGTGCCCATGGCCACGTCGAGGAGGCGGATCGAGTCGGTGACCGACTGCGCGGGGTCGTGTCGCAGGAGGTCGTCGGCGATCTGACGTTTGGTCGCTGCGAGCGCGAGCGGGCCGGTCGACGCAGCGAGATCGCGGGCGTACTGCTGTGCTGCGTCGAGCGTCGCCGCCCCGTCGGTCTCGACGCCGTTCCACAGGCCCCAGTCGGCGGTGTCGGCAGCGGTGACGACGCGGCCCGACAGAAGCAAATCGTTGGCCCGGGTGACCCCGACGAGACGTGGCAGTGTCCACGTCATTGCGTACTCCGCGGGTAGGCCGAGCTTGGGAGCAGCGGTGGTCAGTTTGGCAGCGGCTGCACCGAAGCGCAGATCGCAGAACAACACGAGCGCCAAGCCGACTCCAGCGCAGGCGCCGTTGACGGCTGCGATGATGGGCAGGCGATAACCGAGTTGCCACGCGAAGTCGGCGTCGAGGCGGTCGCCACCACCGGGCTCGGCGACATCAGCGGGCAAGCCGATGTCGTAGCCACCCTTGTCGACGTGGGCAGCCAGCGCGTCTGAGTCACCGCCGACGCAGAAGACCGGTGGCGTACCGGTGACGACGACGGCGCGCAGTGCGGGACGATGTTCGAGATCGGCCATGACGCTGCGGTAATCGGCGTGCATGCGGCCGGTCCAGGCGTTGTGTCGGTGCGGGCGGTGCAGCCAGACCGTTGCCACGGGTCCATCGATGGCCCAGCGGATCGTGCTCGTCTCGCCGCTGTCGGCCAGATCAGCGGTCACGTTGTTCGCCCCAGATCGCAGTCAGCACCGGTTCGGCGAGTTCCGGCAGGCAGACGAAGAAGTCCGGAAGCCACGGGTCCCGTTCGTTGTAGACGAGGGGCGAGCCGTCGATGCGACTGGCGTGCAGGCCCGCCGCCATCGCGACAGCCGCGGGAGCAGCCGAGTCCCACTGATACATCCCGCCGTCGTGAACGTAGATGTCGGCCTCTCCGAGCACGACGGCCATGGCTTTCGCGCCCGCCGATCCGAGTCGGACAGCGTCGCACCCCAGAGCCTCGGCCACGAGCACCGCGGCGTAAGGGGCTCGACTGCGTGAGGTGACCAAGCGTGGACGGTCCCGATCCGTCGTCGGGACCGACGCCGGAGGATCGGTCGAGAACACCATGTCGACTGCGGGGAGGCTCACCGCCGCCGCGCCGAAGTGGTCCTGTTCCCAGAGCGCGACGTGTACTGCCCAGTCATGGCGGCCGGGCTCGCCGTACTCGCGGGTGCCGTCGAGCGGGTCGATGATCCAGACCCGGTCTGCGTCGTAGCGACGGGGGTCTTCGAGGCCCTCCTCGGACAGCACGGCGTCTTCGGGGCGATGAGCGAGGAGTTCGCCGGCGAGGAACCGTTGCGCGGCTGCGTCACCTGCATCGCGCACGTCCCAGATCGAGGCACCTGCGGCGAACATCTCGGCACGCAGCCCAACGAGGACCTCGCCGGCTTCCACGGCGAGACGCGTCGCGAGTTGACTGTCGGTCTCCGAGCCGGACGACGTGTCCTGCTCGGCGCTGTCGTCCGGTGGCATCAGCGTCAGCTGAGCTTCTTGTACTTGATGCGCGTTGGCGTGTCGGCCGCGCCACCGAGTTCCTGCTTGCGGCGCTCCTCGTACTCGGAGAAGTTGCCTTCGAACCAGCGCACCTGACTGTCACCTTCGAAGGCGAGCACGTGGGTGGCGATCCGGTCGAGGAACCACCGGTCGTGGGAGATGACCACGGCGCAGCCGGGGAACGAATCGAGGCCGGTCTCGAGCGCGCGGAGCGTATCGACATCGAGGTCGTTGGTCGGTTCGTCGAGGAGCAGAACGTTGCCACCGGACTTCAGCAGCTTGGCGAGGTGGACCCGGTTGCGTTCCCCACCAGAGAGATCGCCGACGCGCTTGCCGTGGTCGGTGCCCTTGAAGTTGAAGCTGGAGACGTAGGCCCGGCCGTGGATCTCGCGGCCGCCGACTTCGAGCACTTCGCCTCCGCCGGTGATCTCGTCGTAGACCGTTGCGTCGGCGTCCAGGTCGTCGCGATCCTGATCGACGTAGCTGAGATCGACGGTGTCGCCGATCTTGATCGACCCGGAGTCCGGTTCTTCGCGTCCTGCGAGCATCTTGAACAGCGTCGACTTACCCGCACCGTTGGGGCCGATGATGCCGACGATACCGGCAGGTGGCAGGGAGAACGAGAGGTCGTCGATCAGCAGCCGATCGCCGAAGCCCTTGCTGAGGTTCTCGACCTCGATGACCTGGTCGCCGAGTCGGCGGCCCGCGGGGATCGTGATCTGCAACTTCGAGTCCTGGGTCTCGGCGGCCTTGGCTTCGGCGTGGAGCTTCTCGTATGCGGACAAACGGGCCTTGCCCTTGGCCCGTCGGCCCTTTTGGCCCATCCGGACCCATTCGAGCTCGCGGGCGAGTGTGCGCTGGCGGACTTCGTTGCCCCGTTCTTCGGCGACGAGTCGATCGTGCTTCTGCTCGAGCCAGCTCGAGTAGTTGCCTTCGAACGGGATGCCGCGACCGCGGTCGAGTTCGAGGATCCACTGGGCGACGTTGTCGAGGAAGTAGCGGTCGTGAGTGATCGCGACGACGGTTCCGGCGTACTCGCCGAGGAACCGTTCGAGCCAGTCGACCGACTCGGCGTCGAGGTGGTTGGTCGGCTCGTCGAGCAACAACAGGTCCGGCCGAGACAGGAGGAGGCGACACAGGGCCACGCGGCGACGCTCGCCGCCGGAGAGCACGGTCACGTCGGCGTCGTCAGGTGGGCAGCGCAGAGCGTCCATGGCGATCTCGACGTTGCGGTCGAGACTCCAGGCGTCCGCAGCGGCGATCTTGTCTTCGAGGACGGCCTGTTGCTTGCCGATCTTGTCGTAGTCGGCGTCGGGGTCGGCCCATTTGGCCATGACTGCGTTGTAGTCGTCGATGATCGACTGCACCCCGGCGACGCCATCCATCACGTTGCCCCGCACGTCCTTGTCGGGATCGAGTTGAGGTTCTTGTGCCAGGTAGCCGACGGTGTGGCCGGCGGTGAGCCGCGCCTCTCCCTGAAAGCCGTCATCGAGGCCGGCCATGATCTTGAGCAGCGATGACTTACCGGCGCCGTTGTTGCCGAGCACCCCGATCTTGGCGCCCGGGTAGAACGAGAGCGAGATGTTCTCCAGGACCGTCTTGTCGGGCGGGTAGACCCGCTTCAACTTGTAGGCCTGGTAGATGAACTCGTGCGCCATGACCGAGGAGGCTACCGAGCCCAGTTGCTCAGGTGTCGGGAGCGGGGTCAGAGGGCGAAGATGCGGACCGAACCATCTTCCTGGCTGACGAGGACGTGCGATCCGTCGGACGCAACCGAGAGAGTGGTCCGAAACGTTCCCGCCAGGAACGTTGCTTTCTCGGACCCGTCGATGAGGTCCTGCACCCAGAACTGCGCCGCCTCGTTCGGTTGGACGCGCTCGGACGTCACCGTGATGCCGCCGCGAGCGCTGACTGCCCACTGAACCACGCCGCTCAGTCCGACGCCGCTAGGTGACAACACAGCAGGCGATTCCGGGTCGCGGGAGCCGACCATCAAGGTGTCCGTTCCGTACCCGAAGATCGCGCCGTCTCCGACACTCGGAACAATGGTCTCGCCAGTCGGCTGGAAGGTCGTTGTGTCATAGACAGAATAGCTCGACTCGTTGGTGTCGTAGTCGGTCTCGGTCAGGATGAATCGTGTCGCATCGGCATTGAGCGCGACCGCGCTCGGGCCGCTGCCCTCATTGTCGACAGCAATCTCTGACTGCTCGCCCGAGCCGAGGTCGAGCGGGCACACATTGCTGCCGAAGAGGTACACGACCCCACGATCCACGTCGAAGTTGTCGAAGCTCGTCCCTCCACATGCGACGTACGGCTTGGTGTCGGTGATGGTTCCGGTCTCCGGGTCGACCGTGACCAAGACGCGACCATCAGGCGTGTCCATGGCCAAGCTCAGGGCGCCTGACCACCAGTACATCTCGAAGACCTCCTGAGCTTCTGGCACGACTGCGGACCACGTGAGCGCTCCGGTCGCCGTGTCGTACACACTGAGTGTGATGGGCCCGGGCGTGAGGCCTCGTGTGGCGACGGCGAAAGCCGACCCATCGAGCGACATCTGCGTGTGAGTTGGGGCCTCCTCCTCCGCCAGTTCGACCACGATCTCCGTGATCGGCTGCGAGAGCCCCGCAGGTTCTACCTCACTCGCTGTTTCGACTGTCTCGGCGGTCGGGGATGCCCCGTCGCCGGCGGTCTCGGTGGCTGTCTCGGCCGCTTCGCCGGCACTCTCGGTTGCGGCCGATGGTGTCCGTTCCCCGGTGTCATCGACGTTCGCCGTTGATGGCTCGGTCGTCGATGAGCCGGAGCACGCCGCGAGCAAGATGACAAGGCCTGCTGCGAGCAGTGTCCGTCGGCCGAACGCCTGTGTGGTGTCAGAATGCATGGCGTCAGGGTCTCACATAAGCATCGACTCGGGCCCGGATTTTCCATATGAGTGGGCTACGTTCGGTCAATGACCTCGCTTCCGACAGCACCGTTCGGCTCGACCGGCCATGAGTCCACTCGCGTCATCTTCGGTGCGGCTGCGCTCGGTGGCATGAGCCAGGAGCGCGCCGACGCCACGATGGCTTCGGTGAGTGGGTGGGGCATCAACCACATCGATACCGCTGCCTCGTACGGTTCGTCGGAGGATCGGCTGCGGCCCTGGCTGGCCGATCATCGCAGCGAGGTGTTCCTGGCGACCAAGACCGGTGAGCGCAATGGAGCCGCCGCGCGCACCCAACTGGAGACCTCGCTCGAGCGGATGGGCGTCGATCACATCGACCTCGTGCAACTCCACAATCTCGTCGAAGAAGATGAGTGGGCCACCGCGCACGGCGCCGGGGGAGCGGTCGCAGCGCTCGCTCAGGCACGTGACGAAGGGCTGGTCTCCCACATCGGTGTGACCGGACACGGTCTGCGCATTGCTGGCATGCACCAGCGCAGTCTCGAACGGTTCGACTTCGCGTCGATTCTGCTGCCGATCAACTTCATCCTGCTCGACGACCCGGCATACCGCACCGACGTCGAGACGCTGCTCGCAACGTGTGCCGAGCGCGGCGTTGCTGTGCAGACGATCAAGGCGATCGCACGGGGGCGCTGGTCGGACGGTGCCACGTCCGGTCCGGGACGCTTCAGCTGGTACGACCCGTTGACCGACTCCGAGCCGATCGGTCGAGCCGTTCGCTTCGTACTGTCGAATCAGCAATTGTTCCTGAACACGACCAGTGATGCTCGTCTGCTGCCGATGATCATCGACGCAGCGTCCGGTGATCTGTCGGCGCCGACCGCCGATGAGTTGCGTGCCGATGTCGCCGAGCAGGGAATCACCCCGCTCTTCGACGATGCAGCGCACGAACGCATCTGAGCCGCGGCGGCCACAGCGTCGCTGCGTCGTCAGTCGACGTTCAGGCGGAGTGCGTCGAGGAGCTTGATCCGGCTCCCTGACCGCAGCAGCGTGAACTCATAGACGCGACCAGCGAGTAGCAGCAGGCCGATGGTGCTCGCGACGAGCAGCAGAATCGAGACGATCACGAAGATCACCGAGACGGAACCGGTCGCCACCAGTACGGGCAGGACGAACGGCGACGTGAACGGCACGATCGCACCGATCGTCGCAAGCAGTGAGTCCGGCGAGGCAGCGGCCTGCAACGCGATGATGTATCCCGCAAAGATCGGAAGGTAGACGGGGAGCAGCGCCTGCTGAGCGTCTTCCTGGCGGGACACGAGCGACCCGACCATGGCAAAGAGCACGCCGTACAGACCGAAGCCGAGAACGAACGTGACGAACATCAGTGGCAGCGAGAGATAGGCCGACACGGGGACATCGGAGAAGCCTGACACGGCCAGTGCCCCGACCAGTCCTGCGAGGACGATGAGCACCTGCAGTGCCGCCAGGACGCCGACACCGATGACCTTGCCGGTCAGCAAGGTGCGCGGTCGCACCAGGGCCAACAAGATCTCGACGATCCGGTTCGCCTTTTCCTCGATGACCACGAGTGCGATTTGTGCGCCGTAGACCTGGATCGTGAAGAACAGCAACAGCACCCCGAAGATGGCGACCCCGGTGCGCGCCGAATCGCTGTCGCTCTCGGGGTCGAGGAGCCGTTGCCCCACATCCGGCGGAGCGAGCAGCGTGTCGAGTGCGTCGTCGTCGATGCCGAGTTCTGCCGCACGCTGATCGAGTTGGTCGCCCACGAGTGCGGCCAGCAAGAGTGCCTCCACAGAGGGGTCGGCAGCGGAGTCCCAGACGAGCGTCGCTTGATCGGTGGTGAGATCGACGGCGACGTCGACATCACCCGCCGACACCGCTTGATCGAGGTCGTCGGCGGCGAGGGGCGTGACAACGAAGTCGATGCCGCCCAGACCATCCGAGTCCAACGAGACGGCGTCCGGCGGCCCGACGACACCGACGTCGATCGTGGTGGTGACGTCGTCGCCATCGGAGCGCGAGACCGCAGCGGCAACGATGGCGATGACCATCAGGGCAATCAGCCCGAGAGTCGTGAACCGGTATGCCTTGGACCGTCCGCGGGTCGTGATCTCCCGGCGAGCGACTTCGCGGATCACCGGTCGGCTCCATTCGCTCGGACGATCTCGGCGAACACGTCGTCGAGCGACGGAGGCTCGAACCGGAACGTGGCGACGGTGCCGACGGATCCTGCGGATCGCATGAGCTCCGCAGGGTCGGACAGGGCACCGACGCGGAAGGTCCGGCCGAGGGTGACGACAGAGTCATCGGCGTCGGCCGAATCGTGCTCGATCGAGGTGTCTTGACCGGCTGGGCGCCAGGTGTCGGTTGCCGCTGACGATTCGTTCCAGGTCACCTCCAGTAGGCGGTCGCCCGACGAGGCGCGCAGATCGTCGACGCGGCCACTCGCAATGGTGTTGCCGTCGTTGATCACGACGACATCGCGACACAGCTCCTGCACCAGGTCGAGTTGGTGGCTGGAGAACAACACGCCGACGCCCGCAGCGCTCCGTTCAACGATCACCTCGCGCAGCACGTCGACGGCGATGGGGTCGAGTCCTGCGAACGGCTCGTCGAGCACCAGGAGTTCGGGGCGGTGGACGAGGGCCACCGCCAGTTGTACCCGCTGCTGGTTGCCGACCGAGAGATCCTGCACCATGTCGCCGACACGACTCGACAATCCCACGGTGTCGAGCAGGTCGGAGGCCCGCTGTTCGGCATCGGCTGAGTCGAGCCCGGCGAGACGACCGAAGTAGGCAACCTGCTCCTGCAGCTTCATCTTGCCGTAGAGCCCGCGTTCCTGAGGCATGTATCCGAACCTTCGGCGGTCATCGTCGGCAAGCCGGTGACCGTCCCAGGTGATCTCTCCGCCATCGATCGAGATGAGTCGCATGATCGATCGCATGGTCGTGGACTTGCCGGCTCCGTTCGGGCCGATGAAGCCGACGAGCTGGCCGGGTTCGACGGTCAGATTGCAGTCAGCCAATGCGACTGTGTCTCCGAATCGCTTCTGCAGGCCGGAGATCTCGAGTCGGGCGACCATGCGGCCAGTATGGCCTGCATCACCGATTCGCGAGGCGCCCGCCTGTTCAGTCGCCGGCGAGGCGAGCGACGGTCTCGGCGAAGCCGCGGACGGTGTCGTTGACGATGTCGGCAACGGACTCGATCGACTCGATGCGGCCGGCAACCTGCCCGGACAGCGCGATAGCGGCGTTCATGTCGCCGCCGAAGTACAGGTCCACAGCGTTGCCGAAGTCACCGAAGACGTTGTGCTCGACATCGACGAGCGCCTCGGTCTTGTCCGTTCGGAGGGCTCGAAGTGCGGGGGAGTGGCGCTGGTTCAAGAACAGTGTGTCGGTCTCGCGGGCGTCGATGATCGCCTGCTTCCAGTTCTGGTGGACCGGCGACTCGGCTGCCGAAACCATGCGGGTTCCCATCTGGACGCCCTCGGCGCCGAGAGCGAACGCGGCCGCCATTGTCGGGCCGTCGGTGATCCCGCCGGCGGCGATGATCGGCACATCGACCTTGGAACGAATCAGGGGAAGCAGCACCATTGTCGCTACGGGCGTCGGTGACTTGAACCCTCCACCCTCACCACCTTCGACCACCAACCCGTCGACGCCTGCATCCACCGCCTTGAGTGCAGCTGCCAGCGTGGGCACGACGTGGTAGACGGTCAACCCGGCCTGCTTGAGCACCCCGGTGTACTTCGTGGGAGAGCCCGCAGACGTGGTGACGAATCTGACGCCCTGATCGATGACGAAGTCGGCAATCGCAGGGTCTCGCACGAACGCCTGAGCGATGTTCACCCCGAACGGCTTGTCCGTGAAGTCGCGCATCTTGCGGATCTCTTCTTTGACGACGTCGAGCTCTCCCGATGACGTCTCGATGATTCCGCATGCCCCGGTTGCCGACACCGCCGACGCCAACGCCGAACGAGCGATCCACCCCATCGGCGCCTGGACGATCGGGATGTCGACACCGAGGTCGCGGGTGACTCGATTGTCGAAAGTAGCGGGCCGGGTGGCAACGTCAGAGGTCATCGACTCATCATGGCCGACCCCATCATCGTCACAGGCGTTGGGGCTCAGGGGAGTTCGACGACCCGGTCGATCGGTGGCGGAGCGACCGGAGCTGCATCAGGGTCGTGCACCCACCTTCGCACGCTGGTCAGTCGGGGTGTTCGAGTCAGAGGAACTGTCATTTCATTCGTCACCTCGAACGGGCCGTTCGTTCCACTCGCTCGACAAGAAATGTGCGAAACCCCAGCTCAGTGGGCCTGGCGCAGTGGGGGCGGTGCGCGGTACGTTGCTCAACAGCAGGTGGCAGCGGGCAGCTGAAGCCTTTGGAGAACCGAGTGTCAGAACTGTCCTCACCCCGTGGAACGGCGTCGTCGCCGACGCGTCCCACCCGTCGATCATCCCGTGGTCGACGCCCGTCCCGACTCGGCCGTCGTGCCTTGTTGCTGCTCACGTTCCCAGGCCTGGTCGGCGTCGTCGGCGTGTCCGCTGCGAATGTGTCGGCGCGTCAGGCCGAGCCCGAATCGTCGTACGTCGTCTTGCTCGCCGAGGACCCGGTTGTCGCCTACGAAGGTGACGAACCCGGCCTCGCCGCGACGAAGATCGAGGAAGGTGAAAAGCTCGACGCGAGCGACCCGGTCGTCGAAGAATACGTCGAGCATCTCGAAGACGGACAAGCTGACGTCATCGCTGATGCAGGCCTCGACGCCGACGACGTGGGCGACAACTACACCTATGTGTTGAACGGCTTCGAAGCCGATCTCACCGAGACCGAGGTCGCCGCGATCGAGCGCCGTCCTGATGTCGCAAAGGTCGTCGCCAACGAACTGCGCCAGCTCCAGACCGACGCATCGGGTGAGTTCCTCGGGCTCGACGATCGTCGCGGCGCCTGGGAATCGGGCTACGTCGGTGAGGACGTCGTCGTCGGTGTGATCGACTCAGGTATCTGGCCCGAGCACGCATCGTTCGCGGATGACGGCTCGTACGGCGACCTCGAGGGATTCGACGACGTGCCGTGCGAGTTCGGCGACAGCGCCTACAACCCGGACGACGTCGGCTTCGAGTGCAACGACAAGCTGCTGGGCGCGCGCGACATGCGCGTGGCCTACAAGTCGGTGATCGGCCCCGAGACGTTCAACTCGGCCCGTGACTACGACGGCCACGGAACTCATGTCGCCTCGACTGCGGCCGGCAACGCCGGTGTCTCCGCCGAGATCTTCGGCATCGATCGCGGCGTGGTCAGCGGAGTCGCTCCCCGGGCTCGAGTCATCTCGTACTCGGTGTGCGGCAACCTCGGCTGCTTCACCTCTGACCTCGCTGGCGCCATCGATACCGCAGTGGCCGATGGCGTCGACGTCATCAACTACTCGATCGGCGGCGGTGCATCGCTGACCGATCCCGCCGACATCGCCTTCCTGTTCGCAGCCGACGCCAACGTCTGGGTCGCAACATCGGCAGGCAACAGCGGCCCCGGCCCTGAGACGATGGGCGGCCCGGCATCCGTGCCGTGGATCACCTCCGTCGGAGCCAGCACTCACGACCGGACCTACAACAACATCGTCCGACTCGGTATTGCTCAGATCGCGACGGGTGTGAGCATCACCCCCGGAACCGGCGGCACCAAGACGCTCGTCGACGCCGCAGACCTCGGCAACGAGCTGTGCGATCCAGCGGTGCCCTTCACCGATGACGTCACCGACAAGATCGTGATCTGTCTGCGCGGTGTGTTCGCCCGCGTCGACAAGGGGCTCGCAGTCGCCAATGCCGGCGGCGCCGGCATGGTGCTGTACAACCCGAACGATGCTCAGGCACTGGTGACTGACTCGCACTTCCTTCCGGCAACACACGTGAACTTCACCACCGGAAGCGCCATCAAGGAGTACGCAGCAGCGTTCGGACCGGCAGCGACCGCATCGATCAGCGAAGGCGCCGCCCGACCGACGCAAGGGTCGGTCATGGCCGACTTCTCGTCACGTGGTTCGAACCCCGTTGCCAACGACATCATCAAGCCCGACGTGACCGCACCTGGCTCGAACATCCTCGCCGGCAACACCCCGGTCGCTGGGGTGGGCAATCAGTTGTACCAGTCGATTTCTGGCACATCGATGTCGAGCCCACACGTTGCAGGCCTGTACGCGCTGATGCGCCAGGCCCATCCCGACTGGACCGCAGCAATGGCCAAGTCGGCATTGATGACGACGTCACGTCAGGACGTGTTCAAAGAAGACGGCACGACTCCGGCTGATCCGTTCGACATGGGCGCTGGCCATGTCGATCCGAGCGGCAGGGCCGCGGCGAAGAACTCGATCTTCAATCCGGGCGTCGTCTACGACGCCGGGATCTTCGACTACTTCGCATTCCTGTGTGGCACCGATGACTCGATCTTCATCGACCCGGCGTCGACATGCGGCGCATTGGTGGCGGCAGGCGAATCGATCGCGGCGAGCGATCTCAACCTCGCCTCGATCGGAGCGAGCGCCGTGGCCGGTTCCGTGACGGTGCAGCGGACGATCACCTCGGTGGCCGACCGGACGCGAACGTTCCGGCCGATCGTCGAGGCGCCCGCCGGTTTCGACGTGAGCGTGTCGCTCCGGCGAGTCCGGCTCCAGCCGGGCGCGTCGGCGACCTTCGATGTGACGATCACGAGTGTCGATGCGGCCATCGGTGAGTGGGCCTTCGGTTCGCTCACCTGGAAGAGCGGTCGCTACGAGGCGTACAGCCCGATCGCGGCTCGCGCTGCTGCGCTCGACATCCCGGATTCGGTCACTGGCGTCGGAACCGACGGCTCGGTCGACTTCCCGGTCGGCTTCGGCTACACCGGCGACTACACCGCCGCTGCCCATGGACCGTCGCCCGAGGTGGTCTACACCGGCGTCGTCGGCCAGGACCCGGACCAGTCCTTCGACCCGGCCGACCCGGCCGGCACGGTTGCCGTCCCGATTACAACCGTCGGATCAGCATTCCTGCGGATCGCGCTCGGCCCTGACGGGTTGACGGTGCCGAACGAGGACGTCGACATCGACCTCTTCCTGGCGAACTCGGCGGGCGACATCGTTGCATCGTCGACCGCCGGCGGAACCAACGAGTTGCTCGAGTTCGTACTCCCGCCGGATGACAACTGGACGCTCTACGTCCACGGCTGGCAGACCGGAGGCGGCGACGTCGAGTTCAACATCTCGACGTGGGATGTCCCCGCAACGCCATCGACCGGAGCGTTGACGATCGACGCTGCACCCACGGGCGCTGTCGTCGACACGACCGGAGAGGTGGTCGTGTCGTGGAGCGGGCTCAGCAACGGCACCTTCGTCGGTGCGGTGTCGCACTCCGATGACGCCGGATTGCTCGGGCTCACCCTCGTCGAGATCACCGTCGACGACGGCCCGCTCGATCCGGACTATCCGCCGATTGCTGAGCCGCCTGCCGAGCCGCCTGCCTACCCGACGCAGTCGGTGAAGATCGACGTCCCGGCGGACCGAGGTTTCGTCGACTGACGACGCAACACGGACACCCCTCTCCAGTCCGTGAGTGACAGGTGAGTGACGGGCCCGGTCGACAGCGCAAGCTGTCGGCTGGGCCCGTCGGGCGTCGGAGTCACCACTTCTTCGACTCCGCCGTTGCCCAGGCTGGGGTGCCATCGAGCAGGGGAGTAACCTGACGTCGTGTCAGCACCAGCCGATCAAGCTCAAAGTTCCGGATTCGGAGCCAATTCGTGGCTCGTCGAGGAGATGTACGAGCGTTTCGTGCAGGACCCAGGCGCAGTGAGCGAGTCCTGGCAGGAGTTCTTTGCCGACTATCACTCCCAGGACCCGAGCGTCGCCGCCGCTGCCGCAGCATCACCACAGGTCAAGGCGAACGCCGAAGTCCACGGCGTTGCCTCCGACGTCGAGCCGCTCCCCGCACCAGAGCCGGCTGCCAAGCCTGAACCTGCGCCTGCGGCCGCAAGCACCGACACAGCGGAGCCCGAGCCCGAGCCCGGTTCCCCGATCCGTGGTGCCGGTGCTGCAATCGCGCGCAACATGGAAGCCAGCCTCGAGGTGCCGACCGCCACGAGCTTCCGCAACGTCCCCGCGAAGCTGCTCGAGGTCAACCGCAAGGTGATCAACGGTTTCCGAGCACGCTCGGGTCAGACCAAGATCAGCTTCACCCATCTGATCGGTTGGGCCATCGTGCGGGCGATCGCCGACGAAGTGCCCGTGATGAAGAACGCCTATGCGGTGGGTGAGGACGGCAAACCCCGCCTCATCGAGAACGACCACGTCAACATGAGTCTCGCCGTCGACAAGCAAAAGGCCGACGGCAGCCGCACCCTGCTCGTGCCGGTCCTGCGTGATTGCGACACTCTTGACTTCAACGGATTCCTTGCCGCGTATGAAGAGATCATCCGCAAGGTCCAATCCAACAAGCTCGGCGTCGACGACTTCCAGGGCGCCAACATCAGCCTCACCAATCCCGGTGGTATCGGCACGGTGCAGTCCGTCCCGCGTCTCATGCCCGGCCAGGGCCTGATCGTCGGAGTCGGCAGCATCGACTACCCGGCCGAGTTCGAGGGCGCCGACACACGCAACCTCAGCTCGCTCGGTGTCAGCAAGGTCGTCACCGTCACCAGCACCTACGACCATCGGATCATCCAGGGCGCGGAGTCCGGCCTGTTCTTGAAGCGGGTCCACGAACTGCTGCTCGGCGAGCACGGCTTCTACGACGAGATCTTCGCGTCGCTCGACATGCCATACGAGGCCGTGAAGTGGAGGCCCGACACCAGCGCGATGAACCGCGAAGAGACGATGCTGGCCAAGCAGATGGCCGTCGCGAAGCTCATCCGCGTCCACCGTGTGCGCGGTCATCGCATCGCCGACCTCGACCCGCTGCGCTGGAAAGAGCCGCACATGCCACCGGAACTCGACCCTGCCACTTACGGCCTCACGATCTGGGACCTCGACCGGGAGTTCCTCACCGACGGTGTCGGCGGCGTCGACAAGACCCGCAGCGACGACAAGATGCGCCTCGGCGACCTGCTCGGTGTGTTGCGCGACGCGTACTGCCGAACAATCGGCGTCGAGTACATGCACATCCAGAGCACCGACGAGCAGAAGTGGGTGCAGGAGCGCGTCGAGAACGTCCACGAGCAGCCGACCAAAGACGAGAAGTACCGCATCATGGAGCGGTTGAACGCGGCCGAATCGTTCGAGAAGTTCCTCGCCACGAAATACGTGGGCACCAAGCGCTTCGGGATCGAAGGAGCCGAGTCGGCGATTCCGATCCTCGACGAGATCCTCAGTCACGCAGCCGACGACGGCCTGCATTCAGCCGTGATGGGTATGGCGCACCGCGGCCGACTCAACGTGTTGTCGAACATCATGGGCAAGACCCACGAGGCCATCTTCTCTGAGTTCGAGGGTCATCTCGACCCGTCATCGGTGCAGGGCTCCGGAGACGTGAAGTATCACCTCGGCATCAAGGGGACCTACGTCAGCCCATCGGGTGCCGACATCGACGTCGAGTTGGCAGCGAACCCGAGCCACCTCGAGACCGTCGACCCGATCGTCATGGGCATGGTGCGCGCTGCGCAGGACCAGATCGAGCCGGCCGGGACCTACCCCGTACTTCCGCTGCTCATCCACGGTGACGCAGCCTTCGCCGGACAGGGCGTCGTGGCGGAGTGTCTCGCGATGAGTGACATCGGCGGGTATCGGATCGGCGGAACGATCCACCTGATCATCAACAATCAGATCGGCTTCACGACCGCACCGCAGTTCGCCCGGTCGTCCATCTACTGCTCCGATGTGGCCAAAACCGTGCAGGCGCCGATCTTCCACGTCAACGGTGACGACCCGGAAGCCTGCGTCAAGGTGGCCCGCCTGGCGTGGGAGTACCGCCAGGAGTTCCACAAAGACGTCGTGATCGACATGGTGTGCTACCGCCGCCACGGCCACAACGAGGGCGATGACCCGAGCTACACGCAGCCACTCATGTACAAGGCGATCGGCGAGCGACGCAGCGTCCGCAAGTTGTACGTCGAATCGCTCGTGCGCCGTGGCGACATCACGATGGAGGAAGCCGAGCAGGCCCTGTCCGACTTCCACGGCAAGCTCCAGGAGGCACTCGATGAGACGCGCTCCCACGATCCGGGCCCGATCACTGCGGCACGCCCGCCGCAACCCGTCGGCGTGCTCCCGCACATCGAAACAGGCGTCGACAAGTCCAAGCTGGATTCCATCTTCCACAAGCTGACCGACTACCCGGAGGGCTTCACGGTCCATCCGAAGTTGGCCAAACAGTTTCAGTCCCGCTCGCAGATGTACGCCGGCGGCGAGGTCGACTGGGCGTTGGCCGAGGCCATGGCCTACGGGTCCCTGGTCCAAGAGGGTCATCCGGTCCGGATCTCCGGCGAAGACGTGCGGCGCGGCACCTTCAGTCATCGTCATGCGGCGCTGATCGACTTCGAGACCGGCGAGCCGTGGATCCCGCTCGATCACCTCGACGACGCCGATGCGCAGTTCTGGGTGTTCGACTCCTTGCTGTCCGAGTACGCCGTGCTGGGCTACGAGTACGGCTACAGCCACGCCAACCGTGAAGCGCTCGTCGTCTGGGAAGCTCAGTTCGGTGACTTCATCAACGGTGCCCAAATCATCATCGACCAGTACATCGTCGCGGCCGAGGACAAGTGGAACCAGCAGAACGGAGTCGTCCTGTTGCTGCCCCACGGGTACGAGGGCCAGGGCCCCGAACACAGTTCAGCACGCATCGAGCGGTTCCTCACACTGGCCGCAGAGGACAACACCCAGATCGTCAACACCACCACCGCTGCGAACTTCTTCCACTTGCTGCGCCGCCAGGTGCACTCGGAGCGGCACACCCCGCTGATCGTGTTCACGCCGAAGTCCGGCCTCCGGATGAAGCAGACGCGGTCGCGCATCGAGGACCTCACCACCGGCTCGTTCGACGAAGTCCTCGACGACCCCGGTGACATCGATGCCGATGCCGTCAAGCGCATCGTGTTCTGCTCCGGCAAGGTCGCCTGGGATGCCATCGATGCTCGGGACGAGCGCAACGAACCGGTCGCCGTGGTCCGAATCGAGCAGCTGTACCCGCTGCCGACGGACCAGATGCTCGCGATTCTCAAGAAGTATCCCAACGCAAAGGAACTGCGCTGGCTGCAAGAGGAACCCGAGAACATGGGCGCCTGGAACTTCGTCGAGCACAACACCTGGCGGATCAAGGACCAGGGCTACGACCTACGCCACGTCGCACGCGCACCGTCGGGGAGCCCGGCCACCGGCTCCAAAGCCATTCACGACCAAGAACTCGCCCAGCTGATGAACGAGCTCTTCGCCCCGTCCGAAGACTGATCGGCCGACCAGACCCTCGTCACCCCTGAGGCCTCACCCGGATCTGCGGGCCTCCACCGGGGTGCGGTTTGTGTCAGCGACAAACTCTGCGGTTGCTGTCTGTGCTGACACAAATCTGCGGGTTTTCACGGGGGTGCGGTTTGTGTCAGCGACAAACTCGGCGGTTGCTGTCTGTGCTGACACAAATCTGCTGGGACGAGGGCGGCGACAGCTGCGCAGAGAGTCCTCGTCCGGATCGGATCAGAGCGCGAGACCGAGGATCTGGGCGAGTTCGGCGATCGCCGGAGCGGGCTTGCCGACCTTGATCGTCTGCATGCCCATCGCCCGAGCCGGCTTCAGGTTGATCCCGAGGTCGTCGAGGAACACGCAGTCGGCCGGCTCGACACCGAGGAGCTCGCAGGCGATCTCGTAGAAGCGCGGTTCGGGCTTGCGCACGCCGACCTTGCTCGACTCGACGACCTCGTCGAACCTGCCCATCACCGCAGCGACGTCGGGACGCTTCGTCGCGCCGGTGTCGTCGGACACGACGTTGTTGGTGAGGCAGGCCGTCGAATAGCCGGCAGCGATCACGGCGTCGAGGGCGGCGACCATTTCGGGACGTACGGACCCCGACAGCAAGGCCAAGATGTCGGCACCCGGTATGCGATGGCCGAGCGCCGCTGATTCGGCCGCGAAGAGGGAGTCGAACTCGGCCGGGCCGATGTCATTGCGTTCGAGTAGCGCCCACGCGTTGCTGTCAGGATTGTTGGTGTTCACCGACCGGATGAAGTCCGTCGGGACGCCGTGTGCGACCTCGTAGTCGTTGAACGCGTCGAACGGACTCGAGAGAATCACGCCGCCGAAGTCCCAGAGAACCGCCTTGATCATGGTCGGGGAGCCTACGATGGTCCGGTACGAAGTCTCGACTCGACTTGCGGGCCACCTGGTGCGAACACGGCCGGTGCCCGCAGCGATGTCGACTCACTCGCACGGCGGCCCATCGGGCAGCCACGGAGGCCCGAAGAGTCGGGCCCCGCACACACAGAAACGAGACATTCGAGAATGAACGCCAAACAGGGCCCCGCCCACGTCGTCGTCGACGGCTCCAACCTCGCCACCGAAGGACGGTCGATGCCGTCCCTGGCCCAGCTCAACGAAGCCGTCATGAGCTACATGGATGAGAACCCGGGCACCGAGGTCACCGTCGTGGTCGACGCGACCTTCGGCCACCGGATCGACAAGAAGGAGACCAAGGAGTTCGAAGCAGGCATCTCCAACAACGAACTGGTGGCGCCGCCCGCCGGTGCCGTCGGTCGCGGCGATGCCTTCGTGCTCGGTATCGCTGACAAGGCCGGCTCGACGGTGCTGTCCAACGATTCCTTCCAGGAGTTCCACGGCGACTACGACTGGTTGTTCGACGAGGGGAGGCTCGTCGGTGGCAAGCCCGTCCCGCACGTCGGTTGGGTCTGGGTCGCCCGAACACCGGTGCGCGGCCCGATCAGCCGCAAGGCGACGCGTGGCTCCGGTGGCTCGAACACGGGGTCCGGTCGTGGACGCAGTCGCGGGGGAAGAGGCCGGAGCCGTCAGGACGACGGGGCGGCGCGTGTCGGCAGCGTCGAGGCGAGTGGTCCAATGCCGGTCCCGAAGAGCCCGCCGCCGACTGCGAAGAAGGCAGCGGCCTCACAGGCAACGACGAAGCAGGCAGCGAAGAACTCGTCACGCCAGAACGATCGGCAGGGAGAGCAACGTGCAGCGCGTGCAGGCGATCCCGTCAACGAGTTGATGCCGTTCCTCGAATTCGTGGAGCACCATCCGGTCGGCACCGACGTCAGCGGTACCGTCGATTCCTACTCCTCCCATGGGGCGTACATCACGATGGGTGACGAGACGCGCGGCTACATCCCGCTGCGGATGATGGCAGATCCCACGCCGCGGAGTGCGAAGTCGATCATGAAGGTCGGCGAGACCGTCGAGGTCGTCGTCGTCAGCTTCAACGGAGCCCGGCGCAGCATCGACTGTGCACTCCCGGACATGGCTGACAAGGCGATTGCCGAAGCTGCAGCCGAACAGGACGACGAGTCAGTTCTCGACGAGTTCGCAGACGACCAGGACACAGCCCGACCCGCCGAGACCGGAGCATCGAAGAAGACTGCGACGAAGTCATCCTCGAAGAAGGCTGCAACCAAGAAGACCGCAGCCGAAAAGAAGACAGCAGCCGGAAAGAAGACCGCAACCAAGAAGGCTGCAACCAAGAAGAAGGCAGCTGCCAAGAAGACCGCAACCGAGAAGACGGATTCGACACAGACGGCTGCGCAGCCGGCGGTCGGCACCGTCGACCGAATCCCTGCGAAGAAGACTCCGGTCAAGCACGCTGCTCCGAAGCAGGAAGCAGTGGCCAAGAAGACAGTCGCCAAGAAAGCCGCGGCGAAGAAGACCGCCGCCAAGAAGACAGTCGCCAAGAAAGTTGCGGCGAAGAAGACCGCCGCCAAGAAGAGCGCCGCCAAGAAGACCGCCGCCAAGAAGACCGCCGCCAAGAAGAGCGCGGCAAAGAAAGCAGCTCCGAAGAAGGGCACTGCCAAGAAGACCGCCGCCAAGAAGCGCACTGTCAAGAACACCGCAGCCAAGGAGGCCTGAGCATGCGCATCGTGACATGGAACGTGAATTCGCTACGCGCCCGCCAAGAGCGGGTCGAAGCATGGCTCGATGAGGTACAGCCCGACGTGGTGCTCATCCAGGAGACCAAACTGGCCGACGACGCCTTTCCAACGCTTGCCTTCGAAGCAATGGGGTACAGCTGTGCTCACCACGGTCAAGGACAGTGGAATGGTGTGGCCATCCTGTCCAAGGTCGGTCTGAGCGACGTCGTGTGCAACTTCGCCGACGGCATCGAGCCCGACCCCGATGCCCGCATCATCACTGCGACGTGCGGCGGCATCCGGGTTGCAAGCGTCTACGTCCCGAATGGTCGTTCGCTGGACGACGACCACTACACCTACAAGCTCGACTGGCTCGGCCGACTGGTGCAACACCTCGATGCCGACACCTCACCCGACCAGGACGTGATCATCGGTGGCGACTACAACATCGCTCCCGACGACCGCGACGTGCACGACCCCACCAAGATGGTCGGGGCAACGCACGTGAGCCAACCTGAGCGCGATCGACTCGCCGAGCTCGAAGCGTGGGGGCTGACGGATGCGTTCCGTCGCTTCCATGATGGCGACAAGATGTACTCCTGGTGGGACTACCGCGGCGGTGACTTCCATCAGGGGCGCGGGATGCGTATCGACCTGCTGATGTGCAGCGCGTCGGTGATGGATCGTGCCACTTGGTGTGTGGTCGACCGGAACTCACGCAAGGGCAAGTCGCCCAGCGATCACGCGCCGGTCATGGTCGACGTCGACTGATCGATCACATCGAAGATCGACGCGGCGAGTCGCGCCGCCATGATCGGTCCGAATGACGTCGCAGCTTCCAACGCCTCGACGGTGTTCGGCTTCGACCGTGCAATCGAGTTCAGGTCGCGGTCGCTGCAGAGCTGGGTCGGGATGATCGCTGCGTGTCGTGCAGCGTCGGTCCGCCACGTCCGCAAGGCTTCGAGCGTCGGGTCCACGCGTGCGCGTCGTCGGGTCCTGAGCTCGCTGGGAAGCAAAGCCGCTGCGGGCTCGGCGAGGTCCAGGTCGGCGACGAATGGGCTGACCGTGCGGGCGTAGCCGCCGCGTCGTTGAGCGTGGGTGATCGCAAGCCGGTCCGAGGCGCGTGTCAACGCGACATAGAGCAGACGAGCCTCTTCGGCTCTCGCGTCGCCGGTCGTCGCCGACTTGTGCGGCACGAGACTGGACTCGACTCCGGTGACGAACACGGTGTGCCACTCGCGGCCCTTCGCTGCGTGGAACGAGAGCAGGTCGACGCCGCCGTCGGACTGATCGTCGAACGGGTTGGTCATCGCCACCCATGCGCGAAACCCAGCACCGTTGCCGAGTTGCTGGTCACGCAGGTAGTCGAGCAGTGCCGCGGCGACGCGACGCTCGGCCTCGAGATCGTCGACGGCCTTGTCAACGCGGGCGTCGGGCCGATCAGCAACGGCGGCCTGTTCGGCGCGCACTGCGATGAGGGAATCGTGGGCATCGAGGGTGTCGTGCGCCCAAGCTCGCAGCTGCGACGCGGAACCGAGCGTCGACACCTGCCTGACTGCAGCTTGAAGGGGGGTACCGGCGGCGGCGGCGGATCGCCGGACTGCGATTCCGTGGGCCTCGAGGGTCTTGCCGATCAGCGTCAATTGGGCGTTGGTCCGCGCGAGCACGGCGACCTCGCTGCCTCGCACGAGGCGAGGGTCGGTTCGTACGACGTCATCGGCGATTCGGCGCGCCTCGGCGTCGGCATCGGCGCCGACGAACTGCTCGACAGCGGGCCCGTCGCCGCGATTCGACACAAGATCGGTCGGTTGGCCGCCACTGGACAGCACGTGGATGCCTGCCCGCACGATCTGGGGTGTGCAGCGATGATTGACGGGGAGTCGGACGATCTCGATTCCCGGGAATCGAGTCTCGACGTCGACGAGTAGCGCAGGATCGGCGCCGTTGAAGCCGTAGATGGCCTGCGCCGGATCACCAACGAGGAACAGGTCATCGCGCTCGGCACGCAGCAGGTCGACGAGGCGGTGCTGGAGCGGATTGAGATCCTGGGCTTCGTCGACCAGGAGGTGACGGAAACGCCACCGAAGCGAGTCGGCGAACGCCCGGTCCTGCTCCATGTCCCGGATCACCAGCGACAGCACGTCGTCGAAGTCGATGATCCCGCGTTTGCGTTTGAGTTGTTCGAAGTCAGCGAACACTGCGGTCGCCCGTTCGGTTCCGGCGGCCGGGCGCCGCTGCGCTCGACGTGCTGCGACGGCGTATTGCTCGGCGTCGACCCCGCGAGCGGTCGCCCAGTCGATCTCGTTGACGAATCCGTCGACGCTGCGGCGTTGCGATGGATCGAGGACCTCGCCGACGAGGCGCCGACGATCGGCGACGATGTTGCGCGGTCGGCGTCCGGTGTCGTCCCAGCGTTGCTTGAGCACGGAGAGCATGACCGAGTGGAATGTCCCCGCTTCGACGCGCTCGCGTATTCCGAGGCGAGTCAGGCGTCGTCGCAGTTCCCCAGCAGCCTCGCGGGTGAAGGTCAGTGCGAGGGTGTGGCGGGCGACGGCTTGTTCGGTGGCGATACGCCACGCGATCCGTCTGGTGAGTACCCGTGTCTTTCCCGAACCGGCACCCGCAATCACGGCAACGAGATGCGAGTCAGCAGTGACCGCAGCGCGCTGATCGGGATCGAGATCCGCGAGGAGTGCGTCGGCGTCCACGTCAATCACCCTACGTCCGCTGTGGATACGCTGTCATCATGCCGTACCCGAAGAAGCTGCTCAACGATTACGAGACCATCGCGGTCGACCTCCACCCGCACTGGTGGTACTTCTCAGAGCCAGTGGCAGCACTCGTCGGTTCGATCATCCTCGGCATCCTCACCCGGGTGTTCACCGACGGCACGGGCACGCTCCGGACCCTGCTCGTCTACCTGGTCATCGTGCTGATCATCGCCAGCATGATCTGGGTCGTCGTGCGCTATCTGAAGTGGATCACCACCAACTTCGTCATCACCTCTGACCGTCTGATCTTCCGCTCCGGCGTCGTGTCGAAGATGGGCATCGAGATCCCGCTGGAGCGCGTCAACACCATCCACTTCAACCAGAGCGTCTTCGAACGGATGACCGGCTCGGGCGACCTCCTGATCGAGTCCGGCGGTGAAGACGGCCAACAGGAGTTCACCGACATCCGCCGCCCTGACCGAGTGCAGAAGATCATCCACTCCCAGAAGGAGGAGAACGACAAACGACGCTTCACCCTGTCCGGTTCCTCTTCGTCCGGAGATGACGTGGCGAGCCAGTTGGAGAAGCTCGAAGGGATGCTCGAGCGCGGCACACTGACCGCGGAGGAGTTCCAGTCGCAGAAGGACAAGCTGCTCGGCAGCTGAGGCGCGGCTCGATGCGATTCGTCAGTCTCGTGCCGTCGAGCACGGAGACATTGCTCGACCTCGGCGCCGATGTGGTGGCCTGCACACGATTCTGCGAACAACCCGACATCGCTCACATCGGGGGCACCAAGAACCCCGACATCGCAGCGATCGTTGCGCTGGCCCCGGACCTCGTCGTCCTGGATCAAGAAGAGAACCGCAGCGAGGACGCCGACGCGCTCGCCGCGGCCGGCATCGAACTCTTCGTCAGCGATGTGACCGATCTCGGTTCGGCGTCTCAGGTGGTGGAGGATCTCGCTGCGCTGGTCGGCGTGGCACCACCGACGGCTGCTGTGCCGGCTGTCGATTCGCTGGGTCTCACCGTGTTCGTTCCGATCTGGCGCCGGCCGTGGATGTCGATCAACCAGCAGACCTATGGGGCGTCGCTGCTCGACCACCTGGGTTGCGCGCTCGTCACCGCTGAACTCACGGTTCCGTACCCGGAGGTGTCACTCGACGATGTCGCCGGGTGGGGCCCTGACGCCATCGCCGTGCCGAGCGAGCCGTACGCGTTCAGCGATGCTCACCTCGATGAGCTCCGCGCCGCTGCGCCATCGTCGGCCGTCGTGCGTGTCGACGGCCAGGACCTGTTCTGGTGGGGTAGTCGGACATCGGCCGCAGTCGGGCGCCTGCACGCTGCACTCGCAGCGGGCGAGGCTCAGTCGAGGTGACGGGCGCCGGCTGAGGCCTTGACGACCCAGCCGTCGGTGATCGCTTCGGGTTCGCAGATCGCCACGATGCAGCCGCCGAAGCCGCCACCGGTCATGCGCGCCCCGAACACGCCGGTGCACGCCCCGAGTTCAGCGACGGCAGCGTCCATCTCGGGAGTCGACACATCGAAGTGGTCGCGCAGGCTGCCGTGGCCCTCGGTCATGATGCGACCGGCTTCCGCGAAGCGGCCTGCGGCCAACGCGTGAGCGAAGTCACGCACACGCTGGTTCTCCGCCACGACATGGCGCGCCCGACGTCGTGCGACGTCGTCAGCGACCCGTTCGGCATCATCTGGTGTTGCGAGACGGAGCGGGCCGATTTCGGCCTCGGCTCGCTCGCACTCGGCCACACGGTCGGCGTATGCGGAGCCCTTCAATGTGCGGTGCGCAATGAACTTCACGACGACGTCGATGTCATCGGGAACCACGTGAGGCGTCACCTCGAGGGTGTGGCAATCGATCAGCGTGGCATGCCCAGCGACTCCCGATGCGATCGAGAGTTGATCCATGATGCCGGTCGGCACGCCCGTGGCGCGATGCTCAGCCCGGCGCGCCGCCTGGGCCAAATCGAGCGGGGTGCCATCGAAACCCAACGCGAGGCCGATGGCGCACTCGAGCGCTGCGCTCGACGACAGGCCCGCCCCGGCGGGGATGTCGGACACGATGTGACCGCGCAGTCCGTGCGCGCCGTCGACCTCGGTGGACATGGCAGCGATGTAGGAACCCCAGTGCGGCTCGACGGTTGCCGGGTCGCCGTCGAACGGAACGGGAATCGACAGGGGGCCGGGGGCATCGCCAGAGGTCAACTCGATCGAGTCGGCATGGGCGGTGTAGGTGAGCGTGGTCCCGCGGTCGATGGCCATCGGGAAGGCGAGACCCCCCGTGTAATCGGTGTGTTCGCCGATGAGATTCACTCGGCCTGGGGCATGGACACGCTTCGTTTCGGACACGCTGAGAAGGTACAGGCTCGATTCTGCAACACTGCGCACCATGGCCCGTTGTGCGCTCCGATCTGGCATCGAACTCGAGTACGAGTCGTTCGGCGATCCCGTCGAGCCGACGTTGCTCCTGGTCAACGGCTACACGAGCCAGATGATCGTGTGGGAACCCGTGCTGCTGGACGCCCTCGTCGCTCAAGGTCTGCACGTGGTCATCTACGACAACCGCGACGTCGGGTTGTCATCCAAGCTGGACGGTCAACTGGTCGACCCGATGCAGGTGCTCGGCGACATGATCGAGCACGGACGTGCCGACGTGCCCTACACGCTCAGCGAGATGGCCGCCGATGGCATGGGTCTCCTGGATCACCTGGGCATCGAGCGAGCGCACGTCGCCGGGGTGTCGATGGGCGGGATGATCGTGCAGATGATGGCGATCGAGCATCCTGATCGTGTCGCGAGTCTCACGTCGATCATGAGCAGCCCCGGTGACCCGAAGTTCGGGCAACCGTCGGCCGAGGCCCGCGACGCTCTGCTCGCCCCACCGGCCACCGAACGCGAGCAGTACGTCGCCGACGCCGTGCGGGCCAAGGTCTGGCTGTCGAGGAAGTACTACTCCGAGCAGGACACCAAGCAGCGGTCGGCGATGCAGTTCGACCGCATCTTCTATCCCGAGGGGTTCACCCGTCAGCTCGCAGCGATCTACGCAACCGGTGATCGCAGCGAACGACTCCGCGAACTTGCCGTTCCCACCCTCGTGATTCATGGTCGTGACGACGAACTGATCACTCCGTCCGGCGGTGAACAGACCGCAGCACTGATCGACGGCTCGGTGCACCTGCTCGTGTCCGACATGGGCCACGACCTTCCCGGTGCACTCGCCCCGGTTTTCGCCGAGGCAATCGGCGGACACGTCCGCACCAGCGCGCTGTCGAACAGCTCGTCGAACCATCCCGCCAACAGCTTCTAGGAGACACTCATGCCCGGACCACTCGCCGGCCACCGAATCATCGAGATCGCCGGAATCGGCCCCGGGCCCTTTGCGGCGATGCTGCTCAGCGATCTCGGCGCCGAAGTCATTCGCGTCGAGCGTGCGGGTGCTGTGCGCGGGGCTGCGCCCGAAACGCCTGCGGGGGACGTCAGCCTGCGCGGCCGACGAAACGTGGCCATCGACCTCAAACATCCTGACGGCGTCGCGACACTGCTCGATCTCGTCGAATCAGCCGACGCACTCATCGAGGGCTTCCGTCCCGGTGTGATGGAACGCCTCGGTGTCGGTCCCGACGTCTGCCTGGAGCGCAATCCGAAGCTCGTTTTCGGTCGCATGACCGGGTGGGGTCAGGACGGCCCGTATGCGACTGCCGCAGGCCATGACATCAACTACATCTCACTGGCGGGTGCACTGGCCCACTTCGGACGCGCAGGCGAAGGGCCCACGCCACCGCTCAACATGGTCGGCGACTTCGGCGGCGGCGGCATGTTCCTCGCGCTCGGCGTCGTCGCAGCGCTCCTCGAAGCGACCTCCAGCGGCCAGGGCCAGGTCGTCGACACGGCCATGGTCGATGGCAGTGCGGTGCTGATGACCATGTTCTGGTCGTTCAAGGCAGCAGGAATCTTCGATGAGAACAGCCGAGGCACCAACCTGCTCGACACCGGCGCTCACTTCTATGACGTGTACGAGTGCTCCGACGGCCGCTACATCTCCATCGGGTCGATCGAGCCGCAGTTCTACGCGGAACTGATGCGCCTGACCGGCTTGGAGGGCGACGATCAGTTCGCCCGGCAGATGGACCCGACGCAGTGGCCTGAACTCAAGGTCCGCATTGCAGAGCTCTTCAAGACCAAGACGTGTGACGAGTGGTGCGCGCTGATGGAGATGACCGATGTGTGCTTCGCCCCGGTCCTCACGATGAGCGAGGCCGCGCAGCATCCGCACAACGTCGAACGGGAGACCTTCATCGAGTTGGGTGGTGTCACGCAACCCGCACCGGCCCCGCGCTTCAGCCGCACCGCTGCTGCAGTCACCCAGCTCCCGGCACACCCCGGCGAGCACACCCGGGACGTCCTCAGCGATTGGGGTCTCGCCTCGGACCGGGTGGCGGCGCTGCTCGAATCAGGCGCCGTGCGGCACGCCGAGTAGGGACCGCGGCGGTCGGGTGCCACACTGATGGCGATGTCGACCCTGGTCTGTTTCCACGCTCATCCCGATGACGAAGCAATCGCCACCGGGGGAGCGATGGCGCGCGCCGCGGCGGAGGGTCATCGGGTGATTCTCGTCGTTGCCACCGACGGCGATCATGGTGAAGTGCCCGACGACCTGGCCGACGGTGAAACACTCGCGGAGCGTCGTCGCGCCGAGACCGAGGCGTCGATCGCCGCACTCGGTGCCCATCGTGTCGAGTTCCTCGGATACAAGGACTCGGGAATGACCGGCTGGGACGAGAACGCCGACCCGGCGTGCTTCCTCCAGGCCGATCTGTCCGAAGCGGCCGAACGACTCGCCGCCATCTTGCGCGCAGAATGCGCCGACGTGGTGACTGCGTATGACTGGCACGGCAACTACGGCCATCCCGACCACATCAAGGTGCACGATGTCGGCCACGCCGCAGCTGACCTGTTACTGGCGGAGGGCCACGAGATCCAACTGTTCGAAGCGACGATGAATCGCGACCGGGTCGTCACGATGATGCAAGCAGCCCGGGAAGCGGGTATGTCCGCGTCTTCGAGCGGCGACGATGGTGACAGCAGCGGCGGCAACGGCGATGCAGAGCAGGAGCCGTTCGACCCGGCGGGCCCCGCAGACGACGGCAACCCGTTCGGAATGCCCGAAGCCGAGCTGACGCTCGAAGTCGACGTGAGTGACTACGTCGACCAGAAGCGGGCGGCCATCACCTGCCACCGCAGCCAGATCTCTGATCAGTCGTTCTTCCTCGAGATGCCGCCCGAGGCGTTCGCTGCGATGTTCGGCACCGAGTCCTACATCGAACGTGGCGTCGAGCCACCGATGCGCCAGGGATGGTTCTTTCCCACGTGATCGACCTGCACAACATCCTCGGATGGATTCTGATCGGGTCCAACGCCGCCGTGGGGCTGTGGGCGCTGACGGCCCAGTATGTGGAGCGATTCCGTGTGAGCGCGCTCTGGTGGGCGACCGGTGCAGCGCAATTGACCGTCTTCGCGGTGGCGATCGTCGGCGTGGTGTTGGCCAACGAGGAAGGTCGAATGCTCGATGACTTCCATGCGCTCTATGGTTTCACCACGATCGTGGCGGTCGGCATGCTCTACAGCTACCGCTCGAGCCCGTTCATCAGGGACAAGCAGTACCTGCTCTACGGTTGTGGTGGCCTCTTCATCATGGGGCTCGGCATCCGTGCTCTGTTCCTGGACGGAGTCTGAGCCCAGCTTCACATTCCGACCGCGGCGGGCAGCTTGGTCGGGTCCCAGTTGAGCTGGGTGAGGCCCTGCTGGCAGGCATACCGGTCGGTCATCCCGGCGACGTATCCGACAGCCGCACGCAGCGCTTCGGTGCTTCCGGCATCGATGTGGGCGACCTCGATACTGGAACCGAGAACGGCGGTGGTGGTTGCCTGGGGGAGCGCGTGGGGTCGGTCGGCGTAGTGCTCGACGAGCGCCCGGAGCAGGGCGACGACCGCGTCGCTCTGGCGGACACTGGCCGGGCGCATGTAGATCTGTTCGTAGTTGAACTTGCGGAATGCAGCGAGGGCCTCGGCGATGTCTGGTGTCATTCCGACCTGGCCGGATGTGACTGCCCCGGTGATGACGGCCCGGACGAAGGTGCCGAGCTGGGTCGATCGGTCGCGGCCGCAACGTTCGGCGACGACTTCGGGCAGCATGTCCTCGGTGACGATCCCGGTCGCCACGGCGTCTTCGAAGTCGTGACACACATATGCGATGCGGTCGGCCCACGAGACCACCTCACCTTCCGGAGTCTGCGGGGCGGGAAGGCTCCACGAGTGATTCCGGATCCCATCGAGGGTCTGCGCGCACAGGTTGAGCGGTTGCAGCGTCACGTCGGCTCCCCACGGGGCGTGGTCGAAACCGCCGTCCAGGTATGGCGACAGTGCGTCCTCGCTGGCGTGCCCACCGGGTCCGTGGCCGCAGTCGTGGCCGATCGCCATGGCCTCGACGAGTGGCACGTTCAAGCTGAGCGCCGTGGCGATCGACCGACCGACCTGGGCGACTTCGAGGGCGTGCGTCATTCGTGTGCGCTGATGGTCCTCGGGGAACACGAACACCTGGGTCTTGCCAGCAAGACGCCGGAACGACGAGTCGTGGAGGATGCGGTCGCGGTCCCGTTCGAAGCAGGTCCGGTGCGGGTCCGGATCCTCCTCGATCGCCCGTTCACCCGCGCCGCGGGCGCGGGTGGCGTGCTCGGCAAGGAGGAGCTCTTCTCGTTCCTCGCGAGCTTTGCGGGTGAGGATCGTGGTCGCGCCGATGCGTGCGTCAGAGTCGGCGTGAGCCAAGACCACGCCGGTGTCCGCATGCCCAGCCATGGTCGACGCCCATCGGTCCGCACGCTCATCGGCTCCATCGCGGTAGTGGTCTGCGAAAGGCAGGTCGTCCATATCGCATCAGGGTAGGGCCAGAGGACGCCGTTAGCCTTGTCACTGTGTCCCAGTTCGTCGACGAGTGCCAACTCAATGTCAAGGCAGGTGACGGTGGCGCCGGCTGCGTCAGCTTCCGGCGTGAGGGCCCCGTGGTCATGGGTGGCCCCAATGGCGGCGATGGCGGAAACGGAGGCGACATCTGGTTCGTCGCAGACCACAACGTGGCCTCACTGCTGGCCTTTCGCGACTACCCGCACCGCAAGGCGGGCAGCGGCGTACACGGCAAGGGCAAGGACATGCACGGCCGTCGCGGCGAGTCGCTCGAGATCGCCGTACCGATCGGTACCGTGATCTCTGACATGTACAGCGGCGACCTGCTCGCTGAGCTGGTCAACCAGGGCGACCGTTGGATGGCCGTCCAGGGCGGACGCGGTGGACGCGGCAATGCCAAGTTCCTGTCGAACAAGCGCCGGGCTCCGAGCTTCGCCGAGCAGGGCGAGCACGGCGAGGAACGGTGGCTGAAGATGGAGCTCCGGCTCATGGCCGATGTCGCGCTCGTCGGCTTCCCGAACGTCGGCAAGTCGACGCTGATCAGCGTCATCTCGGCAGCCAAGCCGAAGATCGCGAACTACCCGTTCACGACCCTCGAACCGAACCTCGGCGTCGTGGCACTCGACGAGCACACCGAGTTCGTGGTGGCCGACATACCGGGGCTGATCGAAGGTGCCAGTGAGGGCAAGGGACTCGGGCATCAGTTCCTTCGACACATCGAGCGGGCGTTGGTGCTGTGCATCATGGTCGACCTTGCGCCGATGGACGGTGTCTCGCCGCAGGAGCAGGAACGCGTCTTGCTGCAGGAGTTGGGCCAGTATCAGCCCGATTTGCTCGATCGGCCCCGCGTCGTGGTCGGCACCAAGGGTGACGCCATCCAAACCGATGAACTCGAGATGCTCGGCTGGACCGGCGATGTCATCTCCTCGGTCACTCGCCAGGGCCTCAACGACCTGGTCGGCAAGCTCGCCCGACGAGTGCACGATGCGCGCCAGGCTGTCGAGCACGACGACGGCGTCGTCACCATCCGGCCCGAGGCCAAGGGCGCCGCAGTCGAGGTGGTCGAGCCGGGCCACTTCCGCCTGGTGGGCCGGGAGGTCGAGCGCATCGTGGCGCTCAACGACGTCACCACACCCGAAGCGCTGTCGTACATCGATCACCGGCTCGAGCGTCTCGGTGTGCCCAAGATGCTCGCCAAGGCCGGAGCCGAGGACGGCGACGTGATCTGGATCGACGGGTTCAGCTTCGAGTACTCGCCCGACGTCTGACATGCGCGTCGTGGCAAAGATCGGTACCGCTTCGGTGACCGACGACAACGGAGCAATCGACCGGTCCGCAATCGCCAAGCTCTGTGACGAAGTCGCCGTGCTGCGAACCCAGGGCCACGAGGTGATTGTGGTTTCATCGGGCGCCGTGGCCGCCGGGGTGACGGCGGTCGGTCTGGATGCTCGGCCGACCGACATGGCTACCCTCCAGGCGATCTCGGCTGCCGGTCAGAGCCGAATGGTCGGGGTGTACAACACCGAACTCGATCAGCATGGCCTCGTCGGCGCTCAGCTCCTCGTCGACTCGATGGACTTCGTGAACCGCACGCAGTACCTGCACCTGCGTTCGACGGTCAACCGCCTGCTCGATCTCGGCTGCGTGCCGATCGTCAACGAGAACGATGCCATAGCCAACGATGAGCTGCGCTACGGGGACAATGATCGCATCGCCGCGCTGATCGCCAACGGCGTCGGTGCCGACGTCCTGGTGCTGCTCACCGACACCGATGGCGTCTTCACCGCAGACCCCCGGACCGACAGTTCGGCGACACTCGTGCCGTTCGTGCAGGCCGACGACCCTCTGCTGTCGATCGACGCCGACGATGGTGGTAGCGGCCGGGGGAGCGGTGGCATGGCCAGCAAGCTCACCGCTGCCCGGATGGCGTCCTGGTCGGGAATTCGCTCCGTCATCGCGCGGGCGAGCCGCCGTGGCGTGCTCTCGGGTGCGGTCTCTGACGAACTGGTCGGTACGACCTTCGCACCGCTCGACCGAACGTTGTCGGCGCGCAAACTCTGGATTGCTTTTGCTGCTGAAGTGAAGGGTCACGTGCAGGTCGACGCCGGTGCCCGGTCAGCCCTGACCGACCGGCCGAACAGCCTGCTCCCCGCCGGTGTGATCAGGGTCGATGGCCCCTTCGAACGAGGCGATGTCGTCGACATCATCGACCCGAGCGCGGTGCCGTTCGCACGTGGGATGGCGACCATGCCATCAGCAACACTCGAGCTGGCACTCGGCGTGCACACCAGCGAACTCCCGGCCGGCGTGCTGCACGAAGTCGTCCACCGCGACGACCTCGTGATCCTCGAACCATGACCGACCATGCCAGTGTCCATCGCTTGCGGTGAGAGCTGGGTGTCGACGGTGTTCTCAGCGCTCACCGGCGGGTGATGCCGGCCCGATTCAGGCTTCGGGTGCGGGGAGTGGTTGTGTCTGTGGAGGAGCGGGCACTTCGGCAGTCGCGCTGTCGAGTCCGAGTTCGGCACGGAGCTCGCTGAGGCGGCCCTGCGCCTCGACGTTGGCTGTGGCCTGCTCGATTTCCAGGACGCGACTTTCGACGCTGACATCGGTCAGCTCGGCCGACGCCTTGGCCTTGGCGTAACGGGCTTCGATCTTCTCGGTGACCTCGTTCAACGTCGGAACGTCATCGCCGACGGTCTCGGTGAGCGACGACATGGCCGAGTTCATCTCTTCTTGCATCTTCGCCTGCTCGAGTTGGCTGAGCAGCTTGGACTTCTCGGCGATCTTTTCCTGCAGGAGCCGGCTGTTCTGCTTGACAGCAGCCTTGGCCTGATCCGATGCCTGTGCCGATTCGAGCACCATTGCCTTGAGCGATTCGACGTCGGATTCGACGCTGAGCAGCTTGTCGGCAATCGTCTCGGCGGCGCTCGTGTACTGGGCTGCCTTGTCGGCGTTGCCGGCCTTCTGGGCATCGGACGCCATGATCAGCGCCTGGCGGGCGTTGCCGTTGAGCTTTTCGAGCTCGGTCATTTTCTTGTTCAAGCGGATCTCGGCCTGCTTCTGGCCGGCGATCACGTTGGCAGCCTGCTCTTTGAGCTGCTTGTGCTGTGTCTGGGCCTGGCCGATGGCCTGCTCGAGTTGCACCTTTGGATCGGCGTTCTCGTTGAAGCGGCCGGTCAGCTTCGCCACGAGGTAGTTCCACTGCTTCTTCATGTACTTGAACATGGCCGACAGCCTAATACCCTCCGGCCGACGGCGGTATACGAACGATCATCATGATCGTGGGCGTTGGTCTCCGAGGGTGACGCGCTGGTGCTCAGGTGGCATTGGCGCGACCCGGAAGCCGGCGCTTGATTGCGTCGATCTCGGGCGCGGCCATCGTGGCCAGGAGACCGAAGTAGACAATCACCCCGACGACGGCGCCGACGACGAGGCGCAGGAGTGCATCGACACCGACATTGCCGCCGACGTTGCGGGTGATGAACCACACGGATTCGCCCATTGCTGCCGCAGCGACGATCATCCGCCACAGGCTCCAGAGAATGGGTCGCACCTCGAAGCCCGGCACCTTGTAGCTCATGATCTGCAGCACCCAGAACGCGGCGATCACGTAGGCGAGAGCGAACGCTGCGCCGAGCCCGAGGATTCCGTAGGTGCCGACGAGCAGGAAGGCGAGCGCGATGTTGATCGCATTCTCGACGACGTTGACCTTGAAGGCTGTCTTGGTGTCCCTGTGGGCGTAGAACCCTCGCAGGACGAACAGGTAGATCGAGAACGCGCCGAGCCCGAGCGCGAAGCCGCCGAGTGCGCGCGAGGCGTTGAATGCCCCGTCGGATCCGTATTGGCCGTTCTCCAGCAGCAGACCGGTCAACGGTCGTCGGAGCACGAACAGCCCAACGCCGGCCGGGATGGTCAGCAGGGCGGTCATCCGCACGCCGAGCGACATGGTCGAGATGAACGACGCCTTGTCCTTGCGGGCGACGGATCGAGCCAGCTCGGGTTGGAAGGTCGTGGCTATCGACACGCCGAGCAGACCCTGCGGCAGGACGAAGTACGTAAAGGCCGCAAGGTAGGCAAAGGAGTTGGCTGAACCGGGCTCGGTCAGGTTGCGGACCACCACGAGCGCCGTGATGTTCGCTGCGACGAAACCGAAGGTCCAGAACGAGAGGCCGAGCAGCCGCTTGACTGCCGGATGTCTCGGCTGCCAATCGAAGCGGAACCTGAAGCCCGTCGACAGCGCTGCAGGAATCAGGGTGATCGCCATGGCGGCGATGCCGAGCGTTGCGCCCCAGCCGAGCGTCAGTCGCAGGCGGGAATCGGTGATGACGTCGTTCAGCGTCCATGCTCCGCCCGTCGGATCGGGGAGTGAGAGCAGGGTGACGATGATGATGAGGTTCGGCAGGACCGGACTCCACGCAGCCGCGAAGAACTTTCGACGGGAGTTGAGGAACGCATTCGCCAGGCCCACCAAGCCGTAGAAGAAGATCTGGATCAGGAAGATGCGCGACAGCGTCGTGCCGACCGTGCGGAACAGATCAGGGTCGACTCCGTCGGCGATGTTGAGCGAGAACAGTCGGAAGATCAGCGGTGCTGCGAGAACGGCGAGGAACGTGAGTACCGAGAGCAGCACGATCGCCATGGTGATGACGACATTGGTGGACTCGCGTCCGTTGGCTTCGTCGTCGTCTTCGGCGAATGTCGAAAAGAGCGGGACCAGGGTCGCCGAGAGCACGCCACCCAGGAGCAACTCGTACACGACGTTCGGCGACTCGTTGGCGTTGGCGTAGGCATCGATCAGCGCATTGCTGCCGACGACGCCTGCAAGCACCGTGACCCGGAGCATCCCGGTGACGCGCGAGACCGCCGTGCCGGCGGCAACGACGAGGTTGCTCTTGAGCAGGTTGCTCACGCCGTGCGGGTCTCCTCGACGGCCAGCCGCAGCCCTTCGAGTTCGATCACCAGGTCTTCGACGTCGTGTTCGTACTGGTCGGTGTCACCGGCGCCGATGCTGACTTCGGCTGCACGGGCGACGAGTTCATCGAGCCGGGTCTGTGCCAACCGCAGCCGATTCTCGGCCCGGGTCGACTGGTCCTTGAGTCGGTCGACGCTCTCGAGTTGCGCTTCGATCGAGGCAATCGCCGCATCGGCGTCGTTCGTTGCCTGCAACGTGCTCAGTTTCGAACGCAGGGCTGTCGGGTCGAGCCGGTGGATCGCCTGATCGATCTCGTGGCCGCGCCGAGCGATCTGCCAGGTTTCGTCCATCCCGTGTTCGAGCTTTTCGCGCACCGATCGCATGCGATCTTTCACCGGCCCGTCGGTCGCCGCATCGATCGTCTGCTGCAACTTCATGGCTGCCTGTTGTGCTCCCTGAACGAATTGGCGCCACGGCTGCTGCACGGTGAACGGGTCGACACGGCGGCGCTGATCGCGGGGCATGGCGGCGCCGACCGAAAGGGTGTACGCGACGACTCCGAAGGCGATGGCGAGCGCTGGATTCAGGCCCAGGAGGATCCCTCCGGCAGCGACGCCGATCCCCAGCAGGATGCGCCACGAGAGAATCGCCTTGGCCGTCTTGGGTGTGTAAAAGCGATCCCGGAGTCTCACGAGACCGACGCTAGTGCTCGACCGTCCGACAGAACGCGTCATCCGCAAGCCGTCATGGTTCCGAATGAAGACCGACATGTAACCACGGGCACACGACATCGATCATCCCGACAGCCATCTCAACCCACCAATCCCATCTCACCAATCCCATCTCACCAACCCCAACTTGGAGGAACCATGAAACCCATCCGTATCACTTCGGCGTTCTGCGTCGGCCTCGCCCTCGGAGCGACGTCGCTCCCGGCAATCGCGGGGGCGCAATCCGGCGACGACAGTGCTGACGCTGCCGGCATCGTCGACATCGTGCTCGACGTCTCGGGCGCCGAGGGCTTCGACGACGACCCGCTCGACTACGACCTGCTGCGCGAAGCTCTGGTGGCGACCGGCTTGGCCCAGGCAGTGGCCGACGCCGACGACATCACCGTCTTTGCTCCGAACGACCGGGCATTCGTCCGACTCGCACGGGACCTGGGTTTCGAGGGTCGTGACGAGCAGGGTGCGTTCGCGTTCCTCGCGGCTGCAACCGGCTTCGTCTCGGCGGCCGAGCCGGGCCTGCTCGACGACGTCCTGCTGTACCACGTGTCACCCGGCGCCAAGACGGTGCGCGAGTTGCGGCGGCAACATCCCATCGAGACCCTGCTGGAAGGGGCGACCGTCGAAGTGGTGGGCAACCGGGTCATCGACAACGATCCTGATGACCGGGACGCCCGAATCCGTCGGCCGCGCAACCTTGTTGCGGCGAACGGCATCATCCAGACCGTCAACCGTGTGCTCCGGCCGATCGATCTCGATCCGGTCGCACCACCGCTGCCGGCGACGGTCGTCGATGTTGTTCTCGAGGTGTCCGGGTCAGAGGGCTTCGACGATGACGCGGCCGATTACGACCTCTTGCGCGAGGCGCTCGTCGCCACCGGGCTCGTGACCGCTGTGGCCGAGGCGAGCGACATCACCGTCTTCGCCCCGACCGACGCTGCTTTTGCCGACCTGGCGACCGACCTCGGCTTTGCCGGAGGGACCGAAGCCGAGGTGTTCGGTTTCCTTGCCGAAGCGACCGGCTTCGAGTCGGCCGATGAGCCCGGAATCCTTGCCGACGTGTTGCTGTATCACGTCGCACCCGGAGCGCAGACCGCAGCCGACCTCGCTGCGGCCGGCCCGATCGCCACGTTGCTTGCTGACGCGACGGTGACCGTCGACGGCTCGACTGTGGTCGACGCAGATCTGAATGCTCCCGACGCGTCGATCATCGACCCGCAGGACATCGCGACGGGCAACGGCATCATCCAGTCGGTCGACCGGGTACTGCGCCCGATCGACCTGCCGCCGACCGTGCCCGAGGAGCCTGTCGGCCCGAACATCGTCGACATCGTCCTCGATGCGTCAGGCAGTGAAGGTTTCGACCGGCACTTCTTCGACTATGACATCCTGCGCGAAGCGCTCGTGGCCACGAATCTCGTCGATGCCGTCGCGAATGCCGACGATGTGACGGTGTTTGCCCCGGCCGACATCGCCTTCATCCTGCTCGCCATCGACCTCGGCTACCGCAACATCGATGAGCAGGGCGTGTTCGAGTTCCTCGCAGAGGCGACCGGCTACGTGTCGCCCGAGGAGCCAGGCCTGCTCGATGACGTGCTGCTGTACCACGTACTTCCCGGGGCCAAGACCGTCGCTGAGCTGAACGCCGCCGGCGCGCTTGACACGCTCCTTGGAACACAGCTCGAGGTCCGTTACCGCCGTGTCATCGACGGCGACCCGAATGATCGAGACGCGTACATCTATCGCCCGTCTGACATCGAGGCGTCGAACGGCATCGTGCACACCGTGTACGGCGTCCTCCGTCCGATCGATCTCTGACGAGACCAGAACACGGGAGCTGACAAGTGACCCGATTGCTGTCGTCGCACGCTGTGCGTCGAGAGCGATCGGGTCACTGTCGCGTGGTGATGCCTGGGATTGACCGGCGAAGCGGCGCTACCCGGCTCGGGGGAGAGCGTCGAGGCGTTGCTGAGCCAGTGATGTCAACCGCGCGATCCGTTCGGGCTGGTCATCGGGATCGTCGGCGAGATCAGTGGTGTGGTCTGCGTCAGATCGTTTGATTTCGTCGATATCGCTGGCGTCGTCGACGAAGTCGGGTGGTCTGGCACCGACCGGGAGCAGGATCTCTCCGTCGGGGCCGAAGGTGTAGCTGCAGCCATTGATTGCTCGTCTGGTTCGCCATCGGGACCGGTGTTTGTCCTTGTTGTCGACTCCGCACAGCACCGAGGCGTTCGCCTGATCGGTACGCCCGTTGTCGCTGTTCCACTCTTGCGCGTGGTCGACGTCGCACCATTCCGCAGGAAGGTCGCAGCCGATGCGCTCACATCGGGTCACCGACAGCTTGGCTGCGAGTCGGGCGTTGCCGGTGAACAGTCGCTGCCGGCGGCCCATGTTGATGACCACCCGGTCGGAATCCATCACGACTCGCCGAATGTGGCCCGACAGTGCTGCACGCAACACGTCGTGCTGGTGTAGCGGGACGCCGGCGGTGGTCTCGCACTTCCTGTCGACGACGTCGCCGAGCAGGTCGTCGAGGTCGCTGACCGGAAGGCCGGTGAACGGGTCGAGCGGGTTGCCGTCGAGATCATTGTTGGTGGCGAGGTCGGCAGCGATGAGGAGTCGACCCCAGGTGTCGGCGTCGATGACGATGTTGACGACCAGCTTCGCGGGAGTTCCGGTGATGCCTGCCTCGGATGCGGCTTTGGCGGCGCGGAAGATCGCCACGATGGCGTCGAAACGGCGCTGGCGATCGGTGCGGGGGAGTGGGAAGGCGTCGGCGGCATCGCCGTGCTCGAGCCGACGGGCGTCGAGGTCGGCCTGGTATTCGGCGTTGGCGAAGTGGCGATGGATCTGCATCAGTTCATCGCTGACGAGCCCGTCGCCGCCTGACGCTCTGATGTCGAGTTCCCCACCGACGTCGACCACCCGGGCACTCCGGCCGTCGATAGCCCGATCACGGTCATCGTGAGCACCGTCTTCGTCGGCACGCTGGACGAAGTGATCGACGGCGGTGGCGAAGTCCCGATACGGCATCTTCTCGGCGTGGTCGAGGAGTTGCGGGGCGAACGCCGCGAGTTGATCGCTGACTCGGTCGTTGCCGTTGGCGAGGGACAACTTCGTCGCCTGAGAGGCGCCGAAGCGTCCTGCCATCCATGCGTCGCCGAGGCCACCGACGTCATTGACCGCACTCGCCAACCCGAGACGACGCCCGGCCTCGGCGGTCGACCAGTTCAGCTTCGCCCGGCAGAACGCAGCCATCGAGCGATGGCCGGCAACCCCGTACAGGTTGCGTGACTTGGCAACGGCGAGTGCGGCGGACATCTCCGCGTCGAGCTGCCGGCGTGTGAGCTCATTCGCCTCGATGCGAGCGGTGAGTTCCTCGTCGGACAACCCGACCAACTCGTCAACCACGTCGCTGAACATGAGTTCATCCTACTCGAACACCTGTGCCTGAACAAGGCAATACAGACACACATGTTCGTGTTCAACCTGCGTCGATGGGGCTGGCATCGAGGGCTTCAGAGAGGGAGCGAGCAGGTCGGCAGTCGAGCTCGACGCCATGTCAGCGGTCCCGTCGCCAGTCAGGAAATCGCAAGCTCGCTGGCTGCCGTGAGGTGCGCCTCACAGCCACCAAGAAATTCTCGAAATACGCAGAATTTTTGGACGGGTGAATGCGGTCCGGAGCGTGGCAGCTGCCGGCTGACGGCCATCGTTGGCGCCTGCTGTCTTGCGTTTCGTGAAATCATGTGGTCGTGACGTTCCTCGTTCCATCACGGCTCGAGCAGGGCGACCGCGTGCGCGTTGTTTCTCCGGCGAGTACTCCGACTGCTGCCGAAGTTGCCGCTCTGGAGGCACGGTTGACCGGGCTGGGACTTACGGTGGAACTCGGCGTGCACGTGTTGGACGAGTGGGGCTACCTGGCCGGCCGCGACGAGGACCGATTGTGCGACATCAACGACGCACTCGCTGACGACGGCGTCCGCGCGATCATCGCTACTCGTGGCGGAAAGGGGGCGTATCGAATCGCCGACCTGCTCGACTTTCAGGCGGCCACACGCGATCCCAAACTCGTGGTCGGGTTCAGTGAGATCACGGTCCTCCAACTCGCGCTTCTGAAAGAGTGCGGGTTGGTCGGCTTGCACGGTGCGGCGTGGAGCGTCGCTCGACACGGTCAGGAGTCGGCGTCGTCATTCGA